>Ga0105044_10011446_pt1 | contig 12098 bp, 10 predicted proteins | sample MAT01_FD_78092 | JGI IMG/M metagenome (GOLD analysis project Ga0105044, IMG submission 78092) | Freshwater microbial communities from Lake Fryxell liftoff mats and glacier meltwater in Antarctica - MAT-01 | ecosystem: Environmental > Aquatic > Freshwater > Ice > Liftoff microbial mat | place...
CAGAGCGGAATTTGGAGAACGAGATTGGCAGCATGAGATTGGCTGATCAAAAATGGAGGATTGACACTGATAGATAAGAATTGTCAATAATAATCAGAAACATAATAAGGGCGTTAATAATTGCATATACATTCCTTTACGTTAAAGACGTTGGGAAAGCAGTTAACTTTAACCAGAACGCTTTTGGCTTTGCAAGAAAATTCATTACACCGGAGGGCGACTATGGTGAAATTGTATCTGGGAAGATAACAATTGCTTTTGCAACTACAACATTGGCTAACTGAAATATCAAAGACGGATTTTTTGAAAGTAATTGATAAAACTAGCCGGTTGGTATTGTAATTGCTTCTGCGACTGATAATGTCGAAGTAATCGTTAAATCAGCAGCTGCGGCAGGTGCATATATTGTTGAAGATCAACTCGAATAACCTTGGGGCAGGTCGTTTCATACGGTAGTGTTATTGATGGTTTTTTAATTGAATTTTGTACAGCCAAGGGCTAACAGAAGGCAGTGTTAGTAATCAACGGAAGTCTGTATATATGGGGAAAAAAAGCTAAACAACACAGCAATTGATCTAACAAATATTCTAAAAGAATTAGAGTTAAAGTTCTATTTAAATCAAAATTCAGGTAATGATTCAAACTTTGAATCCGCAAGCTGACAAAACAAACAAGAAAATTACTCTATAAAAATATAATAATATTAAAGAAACTATACCTTTCATTTTGACTGAAAATGAGCTAACCCATACAGAACTAAATGATATAGTATATGAATTAGAAATGAATGATTTTGTATGTGGCTTACAATGGTATGGAGAAGCAGTTAAACTTGACTCGGAAGCAAGAAAATTAATTGAACGCAATAAAACTAAACCTGAAAAATTCCGGGTAACAAAAATGGCGGACCAATAACATCCTAAACTTTAACGCATGCTTAGTCATGCGTTAAGACCATAGACTAGCGCACGGAATTTTTGTGCGCATAAGTTTCACGAAAGCTATCCAGGAAAATTTCCGGAAATTTGAAAATCGCACGCTAAGGATTCCCATGAAGGATATTCCAGAAAAGTGGAATCATACTACTCGGCGAATGATCAATAGAGCGACGAAGAACAGAACTATCTTCAAGAGGGGAGAGTCTCAAGTACATGAGTGAAGTTTGGGGTGAAATTCCCCGACTTTATCCGATTAGACATACTTTTAAAATCAAGCGAATGGAAAAAAGTAAATTGATAACAATTGACAACTATCTTGACAGTCATTACATACACAGAAGCAACTGGTTACGGGCTGCTGTTTTAGGTGCAAATGATGGCATAATCTCTATTTCAAGTCTAGCCATTGGTGTTGCGGCCGCAAGTTCAACAAGAGATCCCATCATGTTGGCAACAGTTGCCGGACTTGTTGCGGGAGCACTGTCTATGGCAGCCGGTGAATACGTCTCTGTAAGTTCCCAGACGGATACCGAAAACGCCGATATAGAAAGAGAGAAACAAGAACTCAAGGAAAGACCTGTAGATGAGTTAAATATATTATCTCAAATTTATGAGAAGCGAGGATTGAAAAAAGAAACAGCAAGGCAGGTAGCCATTGAATTGACAGCAAAAGGCGCTTTAGAAGTGCACATAAGAGAAGAATTGGGTATAAACGAAATTAGTAAAGCAAATCCAATACAGGCAGCCTTAGCATCTGGAATGGCATTTACAGTTGGAGGTGTCCTACCTCTTTTGGTCATACTTTTAGCCCCTTTCAAAGGTCTAGAATATTGGTTGTACGCGTTCACGACAGTTTTTCTGCTCATTTTGGGGACAATGGCTGCAAAAACGGGGGGGTCAAGCACCAGCAAGGCTATATTGCGAATTGTAATTTGGGGCTCAATAGCCATGGGTCTGTCTGCATTAGTGGGCTACATCTTTGGAGTTAATGTATGATATTATTTATAAAAAACAAATACTTTAATATATAAATATCTTAAATAGCTTCTTACAAATTATATTTATTTTATTTCAAGCTGATTAAATGCCCGAAAAGCTTACTCAATTAATGCTATTTTCAATGTTTAAAAGCTAAGTCTTTTTCCGCCGTTTTCTGAAGCGGAGCAAAATCAACCGCGAAATGACCTAGAATTGCAGCTAGCGCAAGAAGAAAATTTGCTGAAATTTACAGGCACATGACTAAAGAAAATTAAACCGGCATGCTCGATTCAACCCACCTCCTGGCCTAAGCCATCATTTGCAAAATGAAAAAAATACTTATTCTCGGAGGCACCCAGTTTATCGGTCGAAATCTTGTAGAGAGCCTACAAATGTTGGGTGGGTATGAGCTGACGCTTTTTAACAGACAGCAGACCCAAGCCTCCTTGTTTCAAGAGGTGATGAAGATAAAAGGCGACCGGGAAACCTCAGATGTTCAACTATTGGGCGCAACTGACTGGGATTATGTGATTGACCTGTCCTGCTATTTCCCGGATTCCCTCGAGTTGCTTCTGGACCGTTTAAGGGGTCGAGTCAACCGCTACATTTTTATCTCTACGCTTTCCGTTTATTCATTGGATACGCAGCAGCCAGACCCCATCAACGAAGCAAGTTCTATTTTGCCGTGTACGGCAGCCCAGAAAAGCGACCGGACATCGGCAAGCTATGGGAATAGAAAGGCTGAGTGCGAAAGGGTTCTGCAAAGAGCGGAATGGCTGGACAAGTTAGTCTTAAGGGCATCGTTGGTTTATGGAAAATATGACCATACCGATCGTTTCTATTACTGGCTCTACAGAGCACGCCACCAGCTCCCGTTAATTCTTCCAGATGGAGGAAGGGACACTATAACATTAACGTACGTTGGTGACTTAGTAGAAATGATTGTCAGGTCACTTTCCTTACCTCAGCATTCTGAGGTTTACAACGCCACAACGCATGAACCATGTTCATTGCAGGAATTGGTCAGCACCCTTGACAAAAGGGTTACAACAGTTAGCCTGGATTCATCAGTGCTGCATAGTCGGAACATCAGACCGGCATTGGATATTCCTCTTTGGTTTAATGCATCCCTGAAGGTCAGCAATGAGCGGCTGCGAAGCGATTTTAGTATGGATTTTACTCCCTTTAACGAGAGCGTTGAGCTAACAGCTCAATATTACCAAAGTCTGCAGTGGCCAGTCCCCGGCATCGGTTTGAATAACGAAGAAATTATTGCGTTAGAGCAAATAGCAACACCTAAGTAGATTTTTAACAGCTATGAGAAACTGGATAAACGCTTCGCATCCGCACCGGTTTTTCCTGCTAGACGGCCTGGGTGCCTTGCTCTCCGCCTTGATGTTGGGTGTGGTGCTGGTTCATTTTGAATCAGTCTTTGGCGCGCCTGTGGCAACACTCCGTCTTTTAGCCCTCATTGCCCTTGTATTTGCAGCGTATGATTTCACATGCTATTTTCTAAGCTTAAAACCCTGGCCCGTTTTGCTTCGCGGCATCGCTTTGGGCAATTTGCTGTACTGCGCGTTGACGCTGTTGCTTATGGCTTTGCACCGCAATCAGCTGACCATGTTAGGCTACGCCTATTTTTTGGCAGAGTTGTTGGTGATTGTAATTTTGGCCGTGGCAGAATGGCGATTTGCTAAACAAGGAAGGCACAAATTTTAACCCATCTCAAGCGAAAGGATTTGCTCGTGACAGGACAAGTGTAAAGCAGTGTTCAACAAAAAAAAGGTGGTCCGTCTCCGGGCCACCCTTGTAATGTTGTTGAACCGAAACTGAAGTTCCGCGCCCAGCGATCAAGCCAGATCGAAGCGATCCAGGTTCATGACTTTGTTCCAGGCTGCAACAAAGTCCTGGACGAATTTGCCTTGTGCATCGCTGCTTGCATAAACCTCGGCCAATGCCCGGAGTTCGGAATTTGAGCCGAATATCAAGTCAACGCGCGTGGCTGTCCAGCGAACTTCACCGCTGCTGCGGTCGCGACCGACGAAGATATCCTGTGCTTTGCTCTGTGCTTGCCAGGTAGTGCCAACATCCAGTAGATTCACGAAAAAATCATTCGTGAGTACACCTGGGCGCTTAGTAAATACGCCATGGCTGGAATGGTCGAAATTGGTGTTTAGCACGCGCATCCCCCCGATCAACACCGCTAACTCAGGTGCGTTGAGCGTAAGCAGTTGAGCTTTGTCAATTAGCAATTCCTCCTGTACTACGGATACAGCATGCGTCTCTGCATAATTTCGGAAGCCGTCGGCTTTGGGTTCCAGGACCGCAAAAGATTCTACATCTGTTTGTTCCTCGGTAGCATCGGTCCGCCCTGGGGTAAATGGAACGGTTACCGCGTGGCCGGAGTCGCGAGCTGCTTTTTCAACGGCGGCGCATCCTGCCAGCACGATGAGGTCAGCCAGTGATACGCGCTTACCATCTGTGCGGCTCTGGTTGAATCCAGCCCGTATGCCTTCCAGCGTTTGGAGCACCTTGGCCAATTGGTCAGGGTTATTGACTTCCCAGTTTTTCTGAGGCGCCAGGCGAATGCGGGCACCGTTCGCACCACCGCGTTTGTCTGAATCGCGGAAGGTAGCGGCAGAGCCCCAGGCCGTAGCGACCATTTCACCAATAGACAATGGGGAGGCAAGAATCTGGCTCTTGAGGCTTGCGATATCTTGAGCTTCCACAAGCTTGTGTGATACCGGGGGAACCGGGTCCTGCCAGAGCAACTCTTCGGCGGGCACTTCGGGCCCGAGGTAGCGGACGCGTGGCCCCATATCGCGGTGGGTCAGTTTGAACCAGGCGCGCGCAAAGGCATCGGCCAATTCCTCCGGATGTTCAAAAAAGCGGCGGGAAACCTTCTCGTAAGCGGGATCCATGCGGAGCGCCAGGTCAGTCGTCAGCATGATCGGCGCGTGGCGCAAGGCCGGGTCATGGGCATCGGGAACAGTCCCCGCACCGGCGCCCCCTTTTGGCGTCCACTGATGAGCGCCTGCCGGGCTTTTAGTCAACTCCCATTCGAACCCAAAGAGGTTCTCAAAGTAATTGTTGCTCCATTGAGTAGGCGATACGGTCCACGCGCCTTCAAGGCCGCTGGTAATGGTGTTCACCCCACTTCCAGTACCGAAGCTGTTTTTCCACCCCATTCCCTGCTCTTCAATGCTCGCGGCGGCGGGTTCATTGCCTACGTATTTTCCGGGATCGGCGGCGCCGTGGGTCTTGCCGAAGGTGTGTCCACCGGCAATGAGGGCTACGGTTTCCTCGTCGTTCATGGCCATGCGGCCAAACGTCTCGCGAGTGTCCCGGGCGGCACCCAGTGGATCCGGGTTGCCATTCGGGCCTTCCGGGTTCACGTAAATGAGGCCCATTTGGACGGCGGCCAGCGGGTTTTCGAGTTCGCGGTCACCCGCGTAACGCTTGTCGCCCAACCATTCTGCCTCGGAGCCCCAGTAAATGTCCTCTTCGGGTTCCCAAACATCTGCGCGACCTCCTCCAAAACCGAACGTCTTGAAGTTCATGGACTCCAGTGCGCAGTTACCGGCCAGGATCATCAGGTCGGCCCAGGAGATTTTGTTGCCGTATTTCTGTTTAATGGGCCACAGCAGGAGCCGGGACTTGTCCAGGTTGGCGTTGTCTGGCCAGCTGTTCAGAGGAGCGAAGCGCTGCGTACCGGAGCTGGCTCCACCGCGACCATCTGCAATGCGGTAAGTACCGGCACTGTGCCAGGCCATTCGAATGAAGAACGGTCCGTAATGGCCATAGTCAGCGGGCCACCATTCCTGAGAATTGGTCATCAGGTCGAAAAGGTCTTGTTTCACTGCGGCCAGGTCCAGGGATTTGAACGCTGCTGCGTAATCAAAATCCCGTCCCATGGGGTTGGTCAGGTTGCTGTGCTGGCGAAGGATATTCAGCTTGAGCTGGTTGGGCCACCAGTCGCGGTTTCGGGAACCTGATCCTGCACTTTGTTTCAGGGCTCCACCCATAAAGGGGCATTTGCTTTCTCCGTTGTTCACGTTGTAAGAGGCTTGACTTGAAGCGGCGTCTCTTTCCATTTTCTACAATTTAATAAATCTTCTTAAATTACACAAAGTATTGATTACTATTAACTTAGTAGTTGGCTTCCTTTGAGATTACAAAATTACGCAATGCCGGGTAAATGAGCAGGGTTTCAGAACGGATGTTGGTAGTACCCATGAGAGCGCCGCAATGTCTTAGTTATCGCTCCATTTTACCCGAAGGCAAGCACTTTTCGACCTACCTTTATGAATAAACATGTAGCATAATGTTTTACAAGTAACGCTTATTCATATACAAAATTATGCACAGTTTAAATTTCCGGCAAACGAAATCGCTTAGTAGTAAGATAGTATTTATTATGTTATTGTGCAAGTCGCCAGTATTTGCCCAGTGCATCGTTGACGCAGGAAAGAACGATACGCTGTGTGAAATTAATTTAGTTGTAGAAGCTTTTTATCTTGGGGGAATGCCCACAGCGCAGGGGGGCGTGGCTCCATATATTTATGTATGGTCTTGCCGGTATAACCCTTTCCCCGATTTTCCATCGCTCAATTTAACGGCCTCGGACTTTTTAGATGATACTACTGCGGCGAATCCCAGGATGCTTTATTTGGCAAACGATAGCCTGACCTTTTATTTGAGGGTTACAGACGCCACAGGGGTTATTTGTTATGATAATACTAAGTATACTTATTCACGGTATATTTGGTCTCTGGACTATAAATTTGCCTACATTGATCCAGGTGACAGCGTTCAATTGTACCTAAGTATTCACGGAGGCATTGAACCGAAATCGTACCATTAGTCCCCTGCAGAGAGCCTGGCCGATCCGGGCAACCCCTTCACCTATGCCAAGCCCGATGCAACAACACAGTGCAGGCTTGCCGTGACTGATGCAGCGGGATGTCCCGGCGGCGATTACTTTGATGTCTTTGTGCGGGCGGTCGGGTTATCCGGTGTCGAAACTCCTGCACTGGATGTAAGGCTCGCACCCAACCCGATCGTGGATGTTGCTTACCTGACCCTGACGCGTACCGGCAGGTCCGGCCAACCCGCAACGGTGCAGATTTTCAACCGATCCGGCCAGTTGATCAGGACCATGCCCATGCCATCGGGGCAAGTGGTCTTGAAGCGCTCAGCTTTTGAGCCCGGCTGGTACTTCTACCGCGTTCTGCAAGAGAGCCAGGTTGTGGCGCAAGGCAGTATGGCGGTGGAGTAGGGGGCTTCGCAAGCGCGACCTTTCGGGATCTTCCACCTGTATGACCTTATCAAGCCGCGCCAAGAAGTGGGTAACTTTCGCGTTTACCTTATGAGCAATTTGCCGTACCCATAGGGTTTTTGATCCAGGTCAACGGCTAGCCAATAGAGCCCCTTGCTTAAGTGGGGTTTATCAAACTGAATGGAACTGCAGAACGTACAAATCTGTTCGGCAACCTGCTGGCCGGTAGCATGGTACAAGCGAGCGCGAACCTGCGAATAACTTTGTTGCAGCTTGAAGGAAAACTCACCAGTGCTGGGATTTGGGTAAAGGCTAAGCTGGTTGCCCAGGTAATGGTTCAATCCGCCGGGACGCTCCCTTCCATATATAAATATATCGTCTATCATCCAGCCATCCTTTGGGTTATCTATCGAATCTGAGGCGAAATGGAAGCGCACCAACATGGTGTCGGCGCGGAGTCCTGAATTCGCTGACTTTACGCCATAAATGATCCATCCAAATTCAATTTTATTCCATACTAAAGAACGACCGGAGAATCCAAGCTCACCGTTGTGCAGGAGGTCAAAGGCAAAGGGTTCCTGAGAGGTAAAGGTAATCTCCGCTTCGGGACTATAGCAACTATCCGCGTACGTGGCAAAATTGCACCAGCTGTTTCCCATGTCAAAGGAGATGGTGATGTAACCGCCGTCCTTTAACGAATCGGAATCTATTTTATACGAAAAAATAACACCGGCTCCTCCAATTCCTTCAAATTCAATTATGGGCAAAACCAGTTCAAAGTAAGACGAGGCATTGGGTGGATAGGCAACCAATGTGTCGGTTACGATGGCCCGCTTGGCGGAAAATGCGCTGTCAAAATAAAGCTTAGCAGGTTCTCCGATCTGCCAAAGGTTTGCCGACGAGGTATCCAGAAAGAGGTACTCGCGGGGTTCCGTAAACTGGATGGAGTCCCACAAGTAGTTTTTGTCGCCAAAGAAACCAAAATGCTGTGCGTGACTCGCCTGTGGACGGGCGACGAGAATCAGTAAGCACAAGCCGGCCAAGCAGGCATGCAGGGTATGTTTTGCGTTCACAACAGAGCAATAAGATAACTTTCTTAAGCTCTAATATACGCTTTCCTTAACTAAGTTGCCTTACTTGGCAAAACTCACCGCCCGGTGTTCCCGGATTACGGTCACTTTGATGTGGCCGGGGTACTGCATCTCTTCCTGGATCTTTTCGGAGATTTGGAACGACAGTTCTTCGGCGCGCTGGTCGGTGACCTTTTCGCTGGCGACAATGACGCGGAGTTCGCGGCCTGCCTGAATGGCGTAGGCTTCGTCCACGCCGTCGTAGCTGAGGGCCAGTTTTTCCAGGTCTTTGATGCGCTTGATGTAGCTCTCTACCATTTCGCGACGGGCGCCGGGACGGGCACCGGAAATGGCATCACAGGCTTGGATGATGGGCGAGATGAGGTACTTCATCTCCATTTCATCGTGGTGGGCGCCCACGGCGTTGACGATGGCTTTGTGTTCGCCAAATTTTTCGCAGAGCTTGGCGCCGAGCAACGCGTGGCTGAGCTCACTTTCTTCTTCTGGCACCTTGCCGATGTCGTGGAGCAGGCCGGCTCGTTTGGCCATTTTGGCGTCCAACCCAAGCTCAGCGGCCATGGTGGCGCAGAGGTTGGCCGTTTCCCGGCTGTGCTGAAGCAGGTTTTGGCCGTATGACGAACGGAAGCGCATTCGACCTACTGCCCGCACCAGTTGCGGGTGCAGGCCGTTGATGCCCAGTTCAATGACGGTGCGCTCGCCGATTTCCATGATGTGCTCCTCCATCTGCTTCTGGGTCTTTTTGACCACTTCTTCGATGCGGGCAGGGTGGATGCGGCCGTCGGCGGTCAGGCGCTCCAGCGAAAGGCGCGCTACTTCGCGGCGCACCGAGTCAAAACCTGAAATGATGATGGCTTCCGGGGTATCGTCCACAATAAATTCCACGCCGGTTGCGGCTTCCAGCGTCCGAATGTTTCGCCCTTCACGGCCGATGACCTGGCCTTTCTGGTCGTCGCTCTGCAGGTGGAACACCGACACCGAGTTTTCGATGGTGTGTTCGGCAGCGGTGCGCTGAATGGTCTGCAGAATAATTTTTTTGGCCTCTTTGTTGGCCTGAAGCTTGGCTTCGTCGGTGATCTGCTTGATCTGGCCCATGGCCTTGGTGCGGGCCTCGGCTTTGAGCGATTCCATCAGCTCGTTGCGGGCTTCTTCTGCGCTTAATTGCGCCAGTTGCTCCAGCTTGCGAACGTTTTCGCCATGCGCCTTGTCCACTTCTTCGCGGCGGATCCGCAGGCTTTCAATGTGCTGCTCCAATTGTTCCTGGAGCACCTCCAATTCTTTTTCGCGGCGCTTGATTTTTTCGCGCTCTTTGCTCATTTCTTTGTCGCGCTGCTTGACCTTGATGTCGCGATCTTCCAGTTGGCGTTCGCGCTGCTGGTAGCGGCGGTCGGCGGCGGCTTCGTGTTTTTCCAGGTGAGCCTGGGCCTCGAGTTCGCGGGTCTTGAGCAGGGTTTCGGCTTCGCGTTTGGCCGATTTGATAATCATGGCGGCTTCGTTTTCCGCTATTTCGCGCTGCTTAGTAGTCTGGCCAAAAGCAAGCTTGCCGATGAGCAATCCCACCAGAAGGCCGGCAACTGCCAGAACAACGCAGAGTACAACATCCATCTATCCCGGTTTTAGGGTCCTTAAATTGGACGTACCACTCCGGCGGGCTCCGAAGCGCTTTGGGCAATGGGTAGGCTTCCGGGGGAAGGGGGGATAGTCCACCTGGCAAAACTGAACATTTGTTCAGTCAAGCCATTTCCTTTCCAATCAGGAAGACAACACCTGGTCAAGCCGGGAATCCAGATCTGAAACACGATCCATGAGCGCGCTGTCTTTGATGACAAAGTCAGCCTTAGCACTCAATTTCTCCACCATGAACATAAGCGCAGACATAGCCAGGTAATCCTGTTTGTCTTTTGCCGAATATTGCGATTGCAGGTCTTTGACCTTCTCGTTGATCACTTTGGCCGCGCGTCGGACATATTCTTCCTCCGCCGGTTTAACTTTCAATCGGTAGGGCCTGTCACAGATATTGACGTTGATGTTGATCAATTCCTGTGTGGGTTCCATGCCGTGCTCTTGTGGGGGTCTTTTGTTCGGATCCAGGATAACATCCAGCCGCCTTTTGAGGCCTGAAGCGGGTTCGCCGGGTACGTTCGTGTAAAGATAACATTAATCGGAAATAGCGCGGGCCAAGGGACGGCAGGGCCTGAATGGGCACATTGGCCGGAGGGCCTGACCCTAACGGGCAAAATTGGCCGCCGGCCCGGCTCACGCGCTCAACAAGGCAATGCAGCGGTCTATTTCTTTGATGTACTCGTTCACCTTGTGTCGGATGGCCGCGCGATCCTCGCTCTCCTGGCCGTCCGGGCTTTCCTGCCCATCCTGGCTGATCTGGCGGACGGTGCGCAAGACGGTGATTTTGTCGTCCAGTTCGCGGATGCGCTGGTCGCGCTCCTGCTTGAGTTGGTGCAATTCCTTGTTTTCGGCCTTCAAGTGGCTGTTTTCCTCCCGCGAGCGGGCGTACTTGACCATCAGCGTCTCGACTTTGTCGAAGAGGTTGGCAAACTTAACCGAGAGATCTTCCATCAGCGTCGAATCGTTGCGTTGAGTTCCGTTTCATAGGCGCGGATCAGGTCCTGCATAACCGTGTCCACTTGTTTGTCGGTCAGGGTAGCCTCGTCGTTGCTAAAGGACAGCCCGATGCCATAGCTCTTGCGCCCTTCGCCCAAATTTGGTCCTTCATAGGCGTCAAAGAGAAAAACCTCCCGAAGCCAGTTGCCTCCTTTTTTGCGCGCCAGAACCTCCACGTCGCGGAAAGCGGTTTGGCGGTCCAGCACCAGCGCCAGGTCTCGCCGAACTGCCGGGAAGCGCGACAGCGGTTGGTAGCGCGGTTTGCGCGCGGCCCCTAAAGCCGACAAAACGTCCCATTCCATTGCGGCGTAGTACACCGGCAGGCGCAGGTCAAGCAGCGCGTTGACCTCGCTGCGGACCCGTCCAAAAGATACCGTTTTTTGTTCCCCAACCCAATAGTCCAGGCCATATTCCAGCAAGGAGTTTTCGGTTGAAGTGCTCCGTTGCTCCGGGCAGTTGAACCGCTTGAGCACAAGCTCTACGGCTGCTTTCAGGTCGAAGTAATCCTGTGCCGCAGCAGGTTGACGCCAGCTTTCGGGGTGGCGGTTCCCGCACAGCCATAGCCCGAGTTGCTCGCGCTCGCGGATTTGGCCGTCCTCTTGCTCAAAAACGCGTCCAAATTCGAACAAACGGAGGTTCTCCTGCCGGCGATTGACATTGCGCGCGGCGGCTTCCAACCCGCCGAAAAGCAGGTCGGGGCGCATGATGTCCAGCTCGGCGTTCAGGCTGTTGGCCAGGACTACCGCGCGATTGCGGGCGATTTCCGGGAGGCCGGCGAGGTAACGCGAGCGGGTGATCGGGTTGCTGAAGATTTCGCTGAAGCCAGCACCGTTCAAAAAGTTGGCGATTTGGAAGCGGCGCTGCTCGTTGGCGTCGGCCTGGGGGGCCACGATGTTGCTGCGCAGGCTGCCCGGCAGCGCGATGCGGTCCATGCCGTAAATGCGCAGCACTTCTTCGATCAGGTCGGCCTCGCGGGTTACGTCGGTTTTGTCGGTGGGCACAGCAACCAACAGGCCTTGGGCATCTTCGGAGCGCAGTTCCATGCCCAGAAACTTCAGGATATTGCGCGCTTCGGCCTGCGGGATTTCCGCGCCAATGAGCCTGGTGAGGCGGTCCCAGCGCAGGGGCACTAATCGCGGGGCTGCCGGCGCCGGATAGACATCCAGCAGGTCGGAGGCCAGCTCGGCGCCGCTCAGG
>Ga0105044_10011448_pt1 | contig 12097 bp, 3 predicted proteins | sample MAT01_FD_78092 | JGI IMG/M metagenome (GOLD analysis project Ga0105044, IMG submission 78092) | Freshwater microbial communities from Lake Fryxell liftoff mats and glacier meltwater in Antarctica - MAT-01 | ecosystem: Environmental > Aquatic > Freshwater > Ice > Liftoff microbial mat | place...
CCTTTGCTTGGGCTCAAAAAAATCTTTTTACTTCTTGGCTGCCGCAATTTGAATATGAAGAATAACGTCATTCCCAGCAACGTCTCTTTGCCGAGCAGGGAGCAAGGCCAAAGGACGTTGCGTAAATAAGTAATATTGCCTGTAACAAAAAGAATTAAAATATAAGAATCAAAAATGCTCAACGACGATAACCAAACCGAAACCAACCTCTCCTTTTGGGAGTATTTTATCGATGATACGGTAAAGATAAATTACCTGATGTGGACGATGGATTGCTGGATGAGTAAAATATAGAAAGCTAAACTACCTAATAAATTCAAAATAATGATACCGAACTCTTCCGCCCAACCTGTCTTATTAAATCCCCGCCTGTCGGAGGATGAAAAACTTGCCTTGGTCAACCGGGAGTGGCAGCGTTTGCTTGAGCATTTTGACCGAAAGGCGGCCAAGGGCAAGAATAACTTTTACCTGTACAAATACTCGAGTATTGTGTTGGCTGCATTAACCACTGTTGTATCTTCTTTGCAGGGCATTTATTCGGCTGGTTTTCCACTTTGGATTTTGCCCATTATCTCTGCGGCTGCCACGGTTGCAGTAGCTTTTTTAGGAGCTTCCAGTGCTCAGAGGATTTGGATTCATTCCAAAACGACCGGACAGCAATTGCAAATGGAAAGCTCCTTATTCAACCAACAGGCAGGCCGGTACCATAAAATGCCAAGCGAAGAAAGCATCCGTCTCTTTTCCGAAAGACTGATGGAGATTTGGAACGAAGGACATGGCAAATGGGAGCAGACGGTGGGTGACGACTAATCGTACCAAGAACATTTTTATTCAAATACAATCACTTTTAAAACATAAATCCCATGCCAGATATCACCAAATACACCGTCACCGGCATCATCTACGATGAGCACAGCAGTCCATTAGGCAATGCGCAGGTAAAAATTTACGAGGTTGACCTGCGCAGCGAAAAACTGCTGGGAACTGTAAAGGCCAATGCGAAAGGAAGCTATTCATTCAGCTTTACAGGAGCGGTTGCTGAACCGGAGTATAAGAAGCCTGATGTTTGTATTACTATACTCAAACCAGGATCAAGTAAGGTAGTAGGAAAGTCTCCGATTTATTTCAATATCCAATCAGAAACTACGATCAATTATCGACTTGGTGAGGAAGCAATTCTACCTATCAATGAATTTGACCGCCTGGTTACTTTGTTGAACCCATTGCTTTCGCAATCTGGACTGGGATTTGACAAGCTGGAAGAATCCGAAATACACAAAGACATCAGTTTCCTGAGCGGCGAATCCGGTGAATCCTTTGATGATATCAATTCTCTGGCACAAGCGCATCGTTTGTTTGTTTCTACCAAAATAGCTGCTGAGATCTACTATGCGCTGCTTCGAATGGGTTTCCCTTCGGAATTGTCGGAAATACTTGATGTGCAGTCCACCAGCATCAGCAAGGCGGTTGATCAGGCAGTGAAAGAGAATATCATTTCTTCCAAATTCTTAAAAGCCCTGCCCGCTGCGATTAAAGACCTCAATACACTTTCCCTCAAGCAAATGGATGCAGGAAAAACGGAAAAATCGGAACGTTTCAAAACGATAATTGGCGTGGCAATTAAAAATAAAAACCTACAGAAGATTTTTCTTGAAACCTGGTACGACAATGAAAGTGAGCCAGAAAAGTTTTGGGACGCACTAAAGACTAAGGAAGGTTTCAACAGCGGCAGAAGTCTCGAGAACAGCAAAAAACTATTTGAGATCAACACGATCACTGCGGGACAGGCAGAGTTGACTGTTACACTTTTTAATAAGCTAATTACCGGCAGTGCTGCAAAAGAAATAAGCACGTTAGCAGCCTTGTCATCCACAGATTGGGAAAAGGAAATCAAAACTGCAAAAGTGAAGAATTTCCCAGCCGGAGTTGAGGGAGAGACCGAAAAGGAAAAAATAGCCAATTATGCTGCTTCGCTAGAGGGACTGTTTAGGGAACTTTACCCGACGTCATTTTTTGCGGAACGCTTAAAGGCGGACAATGCTACTTCATTCACCAACAAAGCAGATCTGGATAAATTTTTCGCTAAAAACCCCGCAATTAGTTTTTCCGGCGTTGGCATCTTAAAAGAGTTGGAATCGGCAGATTATACCGGTATAAGTAAAAAAGATGATGTCAAAAGCGCGGTTAAAACTATCAGCCGGTTAGAAAAACTGGTGGGTAATAATTATAAGGCTATCGATGCTTTGCAGGGTAAAAAATTGCACAGCGGGGCTCTTATCACGGCTACCTACGGCAAGCAACAATTCACCAAAGAGTTTGCGACTTTATTGGGTGGAGAAGAAGCGGCGGTAGCCACATACAAAAAAGCAGTGTCGGTAAGCAATCGAGCAACTGCACTGTTGATTGCTTACAAATCCAAATACGATACTTCGCTCTACGCCATGAATTCAGCGGTTCCAGCCGGGTATCATGAAATGTTTGCCGATGGGGAATTATGCGATTGCGAACATTGCCAGAGTGTCTATAGTCCGGCTGCTTATTTTGTGGATATGCTGAGTTGCATCCGAAAAGAGGGGGATTTAGATGCCAACAATGACGGAGAGGTCTATCGAAAACTAATTGAAAGGCGCCCTGATCTGGAATATATACTACTGACCTGCGAAAACACCAACACGCCGCTACCCTACATCGACCTCGTAAATGAGCTGTTAGAGAAGGAAGTGGCTACGACTTTACTGACGGGAACTGCCCTTGAAGTGGAGCGAAACCAATCCTTTCAAACCGCAGCCACTTCCGACTTGTTGCAGGCGCTACCAGAACACAGAACAGAAGCAGCGTATGACAAGCTGAAGATGTTGATTTCCAAAAACTCTGCCTTCAGTGATCAGCTGCCTTTTGACGAAGCGCTGGAGCAAATAAAATTATATACGGAGAAACTGAGCTTGAATAGATTCGAGTTTGCCAGTCAAATGAGTGGATTTGAGACAGGGGACAAATACAAGAATCCGACGCTGGCCAAGATCTGGTTTGGAGCTTCGGAGGCAGCGTGGAAGGCTGTAAGTGAAACCTGGAGTTTTGCTATGGATGTTCCGGTGGGCGGAAAAGTGAGCGAATTGCTGAGCACTATGAGAATGACCTATGTGGAGCTGTTGCAGTTACTGGAGACATACTTCCTCAATCCGTTGCAGTCTAACGGAGAAAGGACGTTTGATATTACTCAGGCGGACGCAGATACGCTGGTTACTTGCAACCTCGATAAATTATTTCTCACTGGTGTTACAGAAAAATGGCTGCAAAAAGCTGCAAAATTCATCCGCCTACGGGAAATAACGGGATGGGATTTGTTTGACATGGACAGGGCTTTTGCTGCTTTTGAACTGGATGCATTTCCAACGTCAGAGCAATTTGAAGCGAAGGTATTGTTGCCTTTATACCAGACCGATTTATTGAAAAAACGCTTTAAAATAAATACGAGCGAGGCCTTGGCATTAGTCGGAAACATAGATAATAACCTATACAAAAATCAAACTAAAGGGGGCCATGATATTTTTTCATTGTACCAGTTAGTGTTTCAAAACCCTTCTCTAAATGCGTTGGGTGCTATAAATGAGGTGGAGAGAATTGCCGCGGCTACAGAGACAAGTGTGGCAGAAGTAAATGCCCTGGGTATTCCGATAAGTGAAGACATAGAAGTATTAAGCGGTATTTATAGAAATATCCTATTGTCGAAGAAATTGGGTTTATCTATCGTAGAGCTAAAAGAATTGCTCCGCCTGACAGATAGTTCTTTATCAATAGATGCGAAATGGAATGCGCCAAGCATATTACAATTGGCGGATGAGGCCATGATTACTCAGAGTGCGGGAATGTCTATTGGAGAATTCTATTTGCAATTTATTTCTGTCGATAAAACCTTGACAAAATTTGGATTTGATGCTGAAAAACAGATTTGGCTTCAAACTAATAAAAGCGATTTAGGTATTAGTGTTTTATGGACAGAAGATTTAAATGATTTGACTGCAGGTATTTATGATGCTTTTAAAAAACTATTCTCTCTATCAAAGCTTAATCAGGTAAAATCTTTAAATCCTGAAAAACAGTGGATCACACTTTTTGATGAAGCCATTAAAACAGGTGGGAATATAGAAGCTTTCTTACTATTGCTTTCCGGACTTTATGGCGTTTCTGTTAGCTCCTCGCAGCGGGCTGCCGAAAAGTTGAATCTGGTTTTTCCAAATGATTGTAGAGACGCCTCAAAGATAATTTCACTCATTAATGCCGCATCCGTTATTGACAGATTCAATCCATCCGATGATCAGCTCACTGTGTTGTTGGATATTGAACCGAATGCTGCTGCAGCAAACTCAGTGCAATACTTACTCAAATCTAAATACAGCAACGAAGAGTGGCTGAAAACAATTGCTCCTGTTAGCGATACGCTCCGTAAAAAAAGAAGAGACGCATTGGTTGCCTGGTTATTGGATAACAAAGAAAAATGGGACAAGCCAACAGATATCTACAAGCATCTTCTAATAGATACCGAGATGGCAGCCTGTATGGATACTTCACGAATCAAACAGGCCATCAGCAGCGTGCAGTTGTTTATTGACCGTTGCCTGATGGGTCTTGAATCAGGATTGACCCTAAGCGACGATTTCGCCAAACAATGGAACGAATGGCGCAAACAATACCGCGTCTGGGAAGCCAACCGCAAAATATTTCTCTATCCCGAAAACTGGATAGAACCGGAGTTAAGGGATGATAAAAGCCCGTTTTTTAAAGAGTTGGAATCACAGCTGAAGCAAAATGAAGTAACCGAGGAAACCGCCAAAGACGCATTGATTACTTATTTGCAAAAGTTGGATACAGTAGCCAATCTTGAAATGGTTGGGCTTTTCAAAGATGAAGAGCCAGGCATATTGCATGTGTTTGGCAGGACATCAAATATTCCGCATCAGTATGTCTACCGTACCCAGTACAAAAACATATGGAGTGCTTGGGAAAAAGTCGAATTGGATATAGAAGGTGACCATATTCTCCCGGTAGTTTGGAATGGCAGGCTGATGCTTTTTTGGGCGCAGTTTACAGAAAAGCAGGATACAGCTAACACTGGAAAAACAACAATTACTAATCCTGGGGAAACTGATGGAAATTTAACCATGACAACTCCGGCCCCGAAAATCTTTTTTGAAATGAAGTTGGCATGGAGCGAGTATAAGAATGGAAGATGGGGCGGGAAGAAAATCTCTCAAAACCACATTTCAACAAAGCATTTTTCTGATGTTTCTAACAGTACTAATATTTCAAATATTTCCATTGTATCCTATTTTGATAAAGGTAAATTGAAGATTAAGTTTTACTTAAAATCAGGTTTGAATTTAACCAATGAGAGATTCATTAGTTTGGGAAGATTTACGTTTGATTCTTGTAATTCATCTCCTTCAAGAAAGCAATTTATAAACGATATTGAAGATAAATTAAGTTGGATTATTGGAGATGATTCAACTTCTGCAAATAGAAACTGGATTTCTGAAAGCAATAAATCAGATCCTTTTTCTATTTACAAGAAGGGATTAGCGAAACCTATTACGCTTGGCTCAAATGCTAGAATCCCATTATTTGCAAATACTCCGGGCACATTCAAATTAACTCCTTCTCGTAATTTAGATAGTGAACTGTATTTTGTGCCATTTTTTTTCAAGAATCAATCTGATAATTTATTTGTAAATACTGTCAAGAAATTGAAAACGGGACTTTCATTATCCAGTCCACTTATTGATTCATATTTATCAAGGGTAAATTATTCAAGTCGGTCAAAGAAAATTATATCGAATGATGCGTTTGAAAATGAGGATATAGTAAAAAATGATTTAGAAAGCTTAGAAATGCCTTCAGTAGGGGTAAAAAAAGATTTTTTAATAACAAATTATACGGACACGCTTTACGCTTTTCAAACCTTTTCTCATCCATTTGTTTGCCAGTTTATAAAATTGCTTAATAAAAAGGGTATTGATTCGCTGTATGACGTTATAATACAGGATTCTGGAAGCACAACAATTTTTTCTGAAACAATATATGCGCCCTCAAATTATGTATGTAAGCCTTATCCTAAGGAAGATGTTGATTTTAGCAATAAAGGTTCATACTCTCTATATAACTGGGAACTCTTCTTCCATATTCCACTTACCGTTGCAGCCCAGTTAATGCAAAACCAAAAGTTTGAAGAGGCCAGAAAATGGCTCCATTATATTTTTAACCCAACCATTCCCGGGAATTCAGCAGATGGGGCAAAACGGTTTTGGATCACCAAACCATTCCGAGAGGAAGTTTCAAATCCTACAAGTCTCGAAGAATTGTTGCAAGATCCTGAACACGCAGAGGAACTCACTGCTCAATTAGATTATTGGGAAGATCATCCTTTCAATCCACATGCGGTAGCGAGGTTCAGGGTATCGGCCTATATGCGTAAAACGGTTTTGCTTTACATAGACAACTTGCTAAAATGGGGCGATCAGCTTTTTGCGAAAGACACGATAGAATCCATCAATGAAGCGACACTGTATTATGTGCTTGCTGGTGAAATATTGGGAGAGAAAAAGCAAACTGTGCCACAAAGAGGCAAGCCTGAGCCCAAATCATTTGGCGGGCCGGAAGAGCAGGCAGTAAAAAACAAGCTTGATGCCTTTGGTAACGCCTTATCAGATATCGAAGTAATCGTTCCTGCTGGGAATGGTGATGCCAATCATCTTCAAATGTTTTATTTCTGTTTGCCCAAAAATGATTATCTGCTCAAATATTGGGACACCATTGAGGATCGGCTATTTAAGATTCGCAACTGTATGAATATTTCCGGGCAGGTACGTTCGTTGGCATTGTTTGAGCCGCCTATTGATCCGGCTATGCTGGTGAGGGCTGCCGCAGCGGGATTAACTATCAGCGAAATATTTAACAACCCTGTTTCCTTACCATTCTATCGCTTCCAGGTGATGCTGCAAAAAGCAAATGAGCTCTGCAACGATGTAAAAGGCTTGGGCAACCAGCTCCTTTTAGCCATCGAGAAAAAAGATGCAGAGACATTGTCTTTGCTCCGTTCTACACATGAGTTGCATATGCTGGGTGCTATCAAAAGGATGAAGGAAATGCAGCGGGATGAGGCGAAGGAGAGTTTAAATAGTCTGATTGCTATGAGAACGACTGCCGAAGAAAGGTTATCTTATTATAATAAAAATGTATCTAATTATTTGAACCCGTCAGAGAAAATATATTTTGATTCTACAAATACCGCAATTAATATTCAGCAAGTCCTGGAAATGAAGAATTACCTTGCAAGTGTGCTTGCTTTTACTCCTGAATTTAAAGCGGGATCTGGATTTACGTTAGGAACCAGCTTTGGTGGATCAAATTTGGCCGCAGCTGCACATGCAACTATAAATGCACTACAGTCTATTGCGTCTCTGTCAAGACTTCAAGGAGAAAGCGCTAATATGAAAGGCGGCTATGATCGCAGAATGGATGAATGGAAATTCCAATCTAAATCTGCAGAACTCGAAATTAAACAAATAGACAAACAAATCATTGCCGGAGAAATAAGACTGGCCATTGCAGAGCAAGAAATAGAAAACCATGAACTGCAAATGGAGCAATCGCTGGAAGTAAGTGATTATATGCGCAGCAAATTTACGAATGTGGAATTGTACAACTGGATGATGGGGCAGCTTTCAACCGTTTATTTCCAAAGCTATCAATTGGCATACAGCACCGCAAAAAGAGCAGAACGATGTATGGAGCATGAGTTGGGTATCGAGGATTCCAACTATATAAAATTTGGTTATTGGGACAGCCTGAAACAGGGATTGCTAAGCGGAGAAACCTTGCAGTTTGACTTAAGAGTTTTAGAAAATGCTTACCTGGAGCAGAATATTCGCGAAATGGAAATTACCAAACACATCTCGCTATCGATGCTTAATCCCGCAATTATCGCGCAGTTAATAGATAGTAGCACCTGCAATTTTGAACTTCCTGAAGAGTTGTTTGACATGGATTTTGCCGGGCACTACCGCAGACGTATCAAATCGGTCAGCATAAGCATTCCTTGCATAGCAGGGCCATACAGTAGTGTTAGCGCTACGCTTTCACTTACTAAAAGCAGATTCCGAAAGGACACCAGCCTTTCCGTTGGTTATCCCGAATTGCTGGAAACTCATGACCTCAGATTTGTAAAAGACTTTGGTAGTAATGCCAAATCCATAGCTACCAGTCACGGACAGAACGATAGTGGAATGTTTGAATTGAATTTTAGGGATGAACGCTACCTGCCTTTTGAGGGTTGTGGAGCGATAAGCGATTGGAGATTACAACTTCCTGATCTTCCCGTAGAGAAAAGGCCGTTTAATTACAGCACTATTTCAGATGTAATTGTTCATCTGAAATATACAGCAAGGGATGGGGGAGTAAGTCTTAAAGAAGCTGCTACTGAAGCTTTGATCAATGAATAGAAATAACATGCGTATTGACAATAGCTTCGCGCAAAATTTTAAGATTAATCGTCCTTTACCTATATTCAGTCTTTAGAAAGAAGCCTAGTTGGTTATTTTTTGATTTCCAGTATTCAGTAAAATTTCTGACGATAAGGCAGTAAGATTAAAAATCGCGCGAAATTATTTGCATGTATAGATGCTTCAAAGTACCCAAAGTGATTCTGACCATATTCGATATCAAGGGGAATCAGTTGAGATTTAAATGGAAATTTTAATAATTCACTACCGTAATTATACTCAAAATTAATTAATTGTCCAGCGTCCCTCGCAAAGTAGCCATCCCATCGGGGAGCCCCGTAATATCATTGGAAGACCACCCCAACCTTCGGGAGGTATTTTCTGAAAATGAGATTGTGATTGTTGTGATGTTGACCAAAGAATTAAGTAAAATCCCTCCAGAAAAGTCGAAATACCCACATACCAGATTATTTCCGTTTCCCTCCCATTCTTCACAAATTTTCATCTGGTCTATTTAACTTCCTATTATCTTCGCCTGTTCACGTAAGTTTATTTTTATGAAATATTTCATGTCAGTCGTGGCTTTATGCCTTTTGACTTCTACCGTCTTTGCGCAAAAGAAAACCCCCGAAAATGCTCCTAAAGCAAAATTTGAAGCCGCCGCCATTGATGCGCTCAAATTCCGAAACATAGGCCCTGCGCTGATGTCGGGACGTATTGCCGACCTGGCAGTACATCCTGAAAAGCCTTATGTATTTTATCTCGGCGTAGCTTCCGGTGGCGTGTGGCGCACCACCAATGGTGGCACCACCTTCGAACCCGTATTCGATGGAGAAGGATCGTACTCTATCGGCTGCGTGAGCCTGGCTCCATCCAACTCAAATACCATTTGGGTTGGCACCGGCGAAAACAACAACCAGCGAAGTGTAGCCTATGGTGATGGTGTGTACAAAAGCACCGACGGTGGAACTACCTGGAAAAATATGGGATTGAAAAATTCCGAGCATATCGGAATGTTTGCCATCCACCCTACAGATGAAAGTACGGTATACGTTGCAGCCTACGGTCCACTGTGGTCGCCGGGTGGTGATCGGGGTATTTATAAAACTGTCGATGGTGGAAATACCTGGGAGCGCGTACTTGACGTTTCGGAAAATACGGGTTTCAACGAAATCCACATGGATCCCCGCGATCCGAACACACTATACGCCGCAGCGCATCAGCGCCGCCGCCATGTTTTCACCTATATTGATGGTGGCCCTGAAAGTGCCATTTACAAAAGTACCGACGCCGGCAAAACCTGGAAAAAACTGGAAAACGGGATTCCCAAAGACGATAAAGGAAGAATAGCACTCGCTGTGTCACCAGCAAACCCGGACGTAGTTTACGCCATGGTCGCAGCGACTGAAAACGGCGGAACCTACCGATCTGACAACAGGGGAGAAAGTTTTTCCAAACAGGGCGATCACCAGACTTCCGGAAACTACTACCAGGAACTATACCCTCATCCGACCGATGTAAATACGGTGTACAGCATGGACACATGGCTTCACCATACCAAAGATGGCGGAAAGACCTGGGAAAAAACCGGCGAAAAGAGTAAACACGTCGACAACCACTGCATGTGGATTGACCCCAACCACAGCGACCACTGGCTGGTAGGCTGTGACGGTGGACTTTACGAAACATTTAATTCTGCTGCCGACTGGAAATATTATCAAAACCTGCCGATCACTCAATTTTACAAAGTAGCTCTGGACAATGCCGAACCTTTCTACAATGTATATGGTGGCACACAGGACAACAATACCCAAGGCGGGCCTTCACGCACCACGAGTCGGAACGGAATCACCAACGAACACTGGTTTATCACCAACGGAGGCGACGGTTTCGAACCGCAAATAGACCCTACAAATCCCGATATCGTTTACGGTCAGGCGCAATATGGATGGCTGGTGCGTTACGATAAGAAGAGCGGTGAGCAGGTGCCCATTCAGCCGCAACCCGGCAAAGGAGAGAAAGCATATCGCTGGAACTGGGATTCTCCACTTCTCATTTCTCCACACGACCACAAGCGCCTGTACTTTGCAGCAAATAAAGTCTTCCGCAGCGATGACCGCGGCAATTCATGGCAGGTCATAAGCCCGGACCTCACACAGGAGATTGATCGAAACCAGCTCAAAGTAATGGGCAAAGTATGGGGCCCTGATGCTGTCGCAAAAAATCAAAGCACGTCTATCTATGGCAACATTGTGGCTTTTGATGAATCGCCGCTCGTTGAAGGGTTGCTCTACGCCGGCACCGACGACGGACTTATTCAGATATCAGAAAATGGGGGTGAAACCTGGACCAAAATCGCCGCCTTTCCGGGGGTTCCTGAACGCACGTATGTAAATATGATTGCGGCTTCCCGTCATGATGCCAATACGGTCTATGCCATTTTTAACAACCACAAGAACGGCGACTTTAAACCCTACGTACTTAAAAGCACCAACCGTGGCAAATCGTGGAGCAGCATTTCGGGAAATCTTCCCGAAAGGGGTTCGGCATACAGCTTTGTACAGGATCATGTCAAGGCCGAACTCTTGTTTGCCGGTACTGAGTTTGGCGCATTTTTCAGCACGGATGGTGGCGCAGAATGGACCCAACTCAAGGCAGGACTTCCAACCATTGCCGTGCGCGACATGGAAATACAGCGCCGCGAGAATGATTTGGTGCTCGCCACTTTCGGACGCGGGTTCTATGTGCTCGACGACTACTCCCCACTTCGTGAATTAAATTCAGATTTAATTGCAAAAGACGCACATATATTTCCCGTAAAGGATGCCCTGCTATACATCGAGGAGAGCCGTCTTGACATGGCCGGAAAGGGATTTCAGGGCGAACAGTACTTTACGGCAGCAAACCCTGACTACGGGGCCATATTTACAGTGCATGTAGGAGCTGAACTTACCACCTTGAAGGAAAAGCGAAAAAAACAAGTTGAACAGCTTCGCAAGGACGGGAAGGATGAAATATATCCTCCTATTGAAGATCTGCGCGCCGAAGACCGTGAAACCGAACCTTACTTGCTTTATATTATCAAAGATTCAGAAGGAAATACGGTGCAGAAAATGCGCGGAGATACTGCCCAGGGGATGCAGCGAGTGGCCTGGAACCTTCGCCATACAAGCACGTCGCCCATTGTTTTAAAGCCTAAAAAGCCCGGCCTTTGGGAAGACCCCGACGTGGGTATGCTTGCCCTTCCGGGAAATTACACAGTGGAAATTCAGAAAAACGAAAATGGTGTATTTTCAACTTTCCACCCTCCCGTAACATTTACCGTAAGGCCGCTCAATATGCAAACACTGCTTGCGCAAAATCCAGCTTCGGTATTGGACTTTCAGGAGCAGGTCGCCGAACTACAAAGGGCCGTGAAAGGAGCTGGCAGCCTGTATAATGAAAGCAAAGAAAAGCACGAATTTATCGTGAAAGCTGTGGAAATATATCCCACGGCACCTATAGAACTTTCGAAGGAGCTGAAGCAAATTGAAGATGAGCTTTATGCCATAAAACGGGCACTTCACGGCGACGATACCCGCTCAAGCCGCGAATTTGAAACG
>Ga0105044_10011450_pt1 | contig 12095 bp, 11 predicted proteins | sample MAT01_FD_78092 | JGI IMG/M metagenome (GOLD analysis project Ga0105044, IMG submission 78092) | Freshwater microbial communities from Lake Fryxell liftoff mats and glacier meltwater in Antarctica - MAT-01 | ecosystem: Environmental > Aquatic > Freshwater > Ice > Liftoff microbial mat | place...
ATGCCGCGCCCATGGCGATGAGTTTGACATGCAGGGGAATCGCGCCGGTGCGCCGGTAGTGCTCCATCTGTTGCAACGGCAACCGCATCCACGGCCGCGACACCAGCCAGTTGTAGAGCCGGTCGCTGCTGCGGGTATAGCATGCAACCGCGATGAGAAAAAACACAGTGGAGGGCATGCCGGGCAACACAATCCCCAATATCCCCAGACCCACTGCCACTGTGCCAGCAGCAATCAGCAGACCGCGCTTGACCGTGGTGAGCGGATTGGAGGAAATGGTTCGAACAGGTTTGTCCATATCAAAATCTTGGTCTGAATTTTGAGTGAAAGGTATGAGTTGATCCTGAACCTGAAATCGCCTTTCGCACGCATCATATTCCCTAGTCAGTGCAACGGTTGACACACGCTAAGTTAGTTAGGGCTATTCGACATTGGTGGAACCTTGATAGGATTAGCCTAGATTAATCTCTCATGCCACTGCCAAATACGACAGTGGCTTTAGTAGCGGCTTTAAAACCATTCGCAACCGCATCAGCATATTCAAAGAAGCGTTGCATTAGTGCTACTACAATCACTCAATGGCAAAGCTCTCAGATAAGCAAATCAAAAATCGGCTGACCAAAGCCAAAGGCTGGACGCTGACCCTCGCAGGTGAAATCACCAAGACCTACACCCTGCCCGGCTTCCCGCAAGCCCTCATGTTCGTCAGTGCTATCGGCGTGTTGGCCGAGGCCATGCAACACCACCCCGACATCACCATCAAATACGACAAGGTCACCCTGGCCCTGACCACGCATGACGATGGCGGCATCAGCGAGAATGACTTTGCACTGGCCAAACAGGTGGATGCGCTGCCACACTAGTTGCTGGTTGCTGGTTGCTGGTTGCTGGTGATTAGTTGTTAGTTAAGGGTAATGAAGTATTAGCGTGACTAAAAACCAGCCACTAACAACCAACCACCAGTAACCAGCAACTTAATACGCTCCCCGCGCCGACAGCAGATATGGCACCGTCTTGAGCGCCACTTTCAGGTCCATCATCAATGACCAGTTCTCGATGTAATAGACATCCAGCAGGCACATCTCGTCAAACGTCAGCTCGCTGCGGCCACTGATCTGCCACAGGCCGGTGATGCCGGGTTTGACCCGCAGCCGTTCGCGTTGCCAGTCGTTGTAGTGGGCCACCTCACTGAGCAGGGCCGGCCGGGGCCCCACCACCCGCATATCGCCCTTCAACACATTCCAAAACTGCGGCAACTCGTCCAGGCTAAGCTTGCGAATGATGCGGCCCACGCGTGTGGTGCGCGGATCGTTCTTGATCTTGAATAACGGCCCATCCGCCTCATTCCTGTCCAGCAAACCGCCTCGTTGCTGCTCGGCGTCCTCGACCATGCTGCGCAATTTGTAGAACTTGAACGACCGGCCATTTTTGCCGGCACGGCGCTGGCTGAAGATGGGGTTGCCAGGCGAGTCGAGCCGAATCGCCAGCGCCGCCACCAACACGACCGGCAGCGACAGCAGCGCGATCGGAATGGCCACAGCCAGATCAAAGGCGCGCTGAATGGCATCGTTGACCGGGCTAAAAGTGGGTTGGCGCACGCCGATGAGTGGAATGCCACCCAGATCATCCACATCGATTTTGCTCAGGTTGATTTGCAGCAGCGACGGCACCACCCGAACCCGCACGCGATGATGATGCAATAGGTTTACGACCTCGACAATCTTGGGTTGCACCGACCACGGCAGGGTCACAATCACCTCATCAATCCGGTTCATGGTGATGAGGCTCTCGACTTCGCTGACTTTGCCCAGGGCTGGGAAGCGGCCAATGTCGGTTTGCCCACGCACATCATCATCATCGACGAAGCCGATGCAGTGATAGCCCAGCTCGGGCCTGGCCACGATGTTGCGCATGACCGTGCGGCCCAACTCACCCGCTCCCACGATGAGCACATGCGCCACACCGATGCCGCGCCGGCGCAACCAGCTTTCGATCTGGCCGCGCACAATCCGGCTGATGCCGATCAAAATTACAGCGGCCGCGCCCGCATAAAGGATCAGCAGCCGTGAATACACCATCGGCCCGATCAGAAAGATGAGCGACCAGACGATGAACAGGGCTTTGATGGTGCCGTTGAGCACGGCAAACATCTGGTCGGTCCATGATGGGGTTCGGCGCGGCGCATATACGCCGTCCAGCCAAAACATGACCACCATGACAAAGGTGAATATCAGCTGGACAATGCCGTATTCGTCGAACCTGGCTTCATACAAAATATCGCGGAAGAGCTGCAGGCGATAGCGCAGCAGGTAACCAGCAATGAAGCCAATATTGATCAGTACAACATCGGTGATCAGGAGCAATAGTCGGGTCCGAGCCTGGGTCATTCGTGGCGATCTGCTTTGGAGCGCTTAAGCGCGCAGGCGGGTGTGCACATCCATGCCAACCCATCCCGCTACTCAATCTCCAATTTTATAGTCGTAAATTCGGTATTTCTTATAAACGCGCGTACCCCCCTCGGCAATCACACGATTCATCGCATCATTCGTCTCCAGGATCCAGCCGCATTCCCCACCATCGTACTTCTTTTCGATCATCTTTTCAAAGGTCTTGATGACCATGACCGCATCGACGCCGCCCATTCGATATTCGGGCAGCACGCCCAACAGCACAAAGCGCATCGAATTGACCTGCTTGCGCACCTTCCAATGCCACAGGAATTTGAGCATCGTGATCCATTCCGGCGTGCGCGGGTTGGGATAGGCCATGTGCAACGGCCGGTTGACATTGGGCAAGCTGAGTGAAAAGCCAATCGGTTTACCCGTCTGGGTATCCTCGGCCACAATAATCAGCTCGGGGTCGGCAAAGCTTTTGAGTTGGGTCACGATGTGTTCCAACTCGTGCTCGGTCATCGGCACATTCCCCCAGTTTTTCTCCCATGCCGACCAAAAAATCGATTTGAGCGCGGCCACTTCCTCGTCAATTTTGCTGAAGTTGACACTGCGCACCCGAAACCGGCCGCGCTTCTCGGCCAGTTGCACCACCCGTGCCCACTTGCCCTTCACCACCTCGGCGCTCTTCACCGTATCGCCCCACCAGGACACCATATCCATCGCTTTCGCGAAGCCGTAGTGGTCAAGCAGTTCAGGATAGTAGCGCGGATTGTAGGTCATCAATACTTTGGGCTCGTCGTCGAACCCCTCAATGAGCATGCCGCTTTCATCGTAGATGCTGAGCGTGGTGGGGCCGCGCAAAGTGTCCAGGCCGCGCGCCTTCACCCACCGGCCAGCCGCATCAAACAACGCCCGCGCCACCGCATCATCCTGAATGCACTCGAAGCCGCCGAAGAAACCCACCTTGTCCTGCCAGGTCTCATTGTGGCGGGTGTTGTGAATGGCGACGATGGTGCCGACCACCCGGCCATCGCGCCGTGCCATCATCGGAACCGCAAACGAATGCTCGAAGAAAGGATTTTTTGTTTTATCGTAAAACGCAACTCGTTCGCTCAAGATCGGCGGCACCCAATACGGATTGTCCTTGTAAATCTCCCACGGGAATTCGATGAATTGGCGGAGCAACGCCGGGGTCGTGCATTCAACTATTTCGATTGGAGAAGTACTCATAGGTAGTTGAAGATTGTATGCCATTGCACAGGAGAGCGGAATCGTCGAGGTCGACGTTGGCGTAGACGATTACGTTCACGTAGACGTCGACGTCAGACGTTTACGTAAACGTCTATGTGAACGCTTACGGCACACTCAATCCCGGCGCTCCGCCCATCTCATCCGCCTGTGATATAGTTGACGCCCTATTGTGATGTGAACGCAACTAATATTGCGGCCATCTTTCCGCTCTCGAATTGAGGACGGCGCGTTAAAAACGTGTTAGGGGCGCTTGGACGGCCATCGGGCCGCACCAGCGCCCCTTACCTTGTCAAAATATCGGGGGCAGTGTATTCCAAGGAAGGAGAAAGCGACAACCAAATGGCTCGAAATTACGAACTTACATTTATTGCCCGGCCGGAGATGGACCCCGCCGGTTTGACTGCGCTGATTGAGCGCGTGAAGGGCTTCATTACTGCCGAAGGCGGCACCGTGGTCAAAGCGGATCAGTGGGGCGTCCGGCGCCTGTCGTACCCCATCAACAAGATTCGCGACGGCCAGTATGTCTTCCTGTTTGTGCAACTGGAAGCCCAGTCTGTGCAAAAGGTGGAATCGCGTTTGAAGCTGGTGGAGAGCGTGATTCGCTATCTGCTGGTCAAATCCGAAGACACCAATATCACCAAGGCCGAGCCTGTTGCAGAAGCGGTTGAACCGGCCGTTAAGCCGGCGGTTGAGCCGGCGGTTGAGCCGGTCGCCGAAGCTGTGCCGACTGTGACCAAGCCGGTTGCTGCCGTGGCGGAAGAGACGACCAGCACGCCGGTGGCCACTGCCCCGGACACTGCTGCAGCCGAGAGCAGCCCGACGCAGGAACAAGCCCAGCCCACACCCGTCGTTGAATAGAGTCTGATGCGGCCTGAATAACCTCGTGTTTTTTGACGCCGGTGAATGGCTCTGGCTGTCACCGGTGATCACCTTATTCAAGCATATGGTCCATGTTTGCCTTTTAGACCTGGCATTGCCCAATACAGCGACCGGCCTCCAGCAACCTTCTCGAACAAAAGCGAGGTTTGCAGTATGCGAGGATTAAACAAGGTCATGATCATCGGCCAGTTGTGCCGTGATCCTGAGATGCGCTATACCCCTAGCGGCAAGGCCGTGACCTCATTTGCAGTGGAGACCCGCCGGGATTGGACCGGGCCGGATGGCGAGCACCACGAAGAGAGTGAATGGTTCAATGTGGTGACCTGGGGCAGCCTGGCCGAAATCTGCAAACAGCATCTGGTGCGCGGACAGCAGGTGTATATCGAGGGCCGGCTTCAAACCCGCGGCTGGGAAGACAGCGAAGGCAAACGCCATTACCGAACCGAAATTGTGGCCAACGAAATGGTCATGCTGGGCGAGCGGCGCTTGCACCATGAAACTCATAGCTATTCGCACACCACTGATGAGATCCATCAATCTCATGAACCACAAGACCCTCACCAACCTCATCAGGGCGGATATTCACCCAATTAGAAACAGAGCATAACTGTTGCCGGACTTTGCGGCGCACATCACAGTCGATATTGACATTTACGTGATTGCTGTGCGCCGTAAGATCTGTTTGTGTACCCCCCATCGCACATGGCCAAACAACCCGAAGAACAACCGACTCAACCAGACTCTGAGAAAGGCGCCAAGAGCAACCTGCCGCAAGATAAGGCGGCCGCACGTCCCATGATGCGTCTGGGCATTTCTCGCTACGAGCGTGAGCAGCGCACCCGCCGCATCGTCATCATTGGCGCGGCCGTGGTAGGCGCACTCACGATTTTGCTGATTTCCGCCGCCGTCCTGCAACGGCTCGTCATTGAACCCAATCGTGCCGTTGCCAGCGTCAGCGGCCAGAATATCACCGTCTCCGAGCTGCAAAAACGCATGCGCTTCGATCAGGCTCTGGTCGAGAATCGCTACACGGAGCTGGCCCAGCAGGTGCAGCAAATTCAGCAACAAGCCGCGCAGGGTGATGAGAGCGGCAGCTTTCTGTTGCAGTTCTATCAACAGCAGCTTCAGCAACTAGCCGCCCAAACCAGTGCTCAGTCCATTGCTCAACAAGCGCTGGACGATATGATCACGGACAAGCTGGTGCGTCAGGAATCTGCCAAACGCGGCCTCACGATTAACGCCGATGATGTGGAAAAGAGCGTGGAGGAAAGTCAGGGGTTCTATCGGGTGCCATTGACGCCGTTCCCCACAGACACAGCCGAGCCCACCGCCCCACCCACTGAGACTGCGGCACCAACAAACACGTCTACGGCTACGCCGCAGGCCACAGCCACTACGGCCGCAACCCGCACCGCTGCACCGACGGTCACCTTCACACCGGTTCCGGCAACCTCCACCTCGCTTGCAACTTCGACCCAGAGCGTGATCACCGGCACGGTGTCGGCCAGCAGCGCACTATCAGGCACGGCCACAATCGCGCCAACTCGCGCAGCCACTCGCGCAGCCACAGCCACAGTGGCCTCAACCGGCACAACTTCATCCACAGCAACCGCTGGAGCCCCGATGAGCGCGACCGTGTCGGCAACACGGGCAATCACCGCCACGCCGGCAGTGACCGCCACCCGCGCATCGACTGGCACAACTTCGCCAACGGGTGCCGCAGGAGTTGCAGCGAGTTCGACCGTGGCCGCAACCCAGGCCGCAACGGTTGCGCCAACACAGGCAGCCACGCCCACAGTGACCGTGACCACTGCTTCAGTGACCGTGACACCCGCGGCAACAGGTTCACCCTCACCCACCAGCGCCATCAGCCCGACAGGCGCGCTGACCAGCACCGATGCGTTGACGCTAGCGGTAGCCGCCACGCCCACTGTTGCGTTGCCCACCCTGATCCCGCCGACCAGCACGCCGCGCTTGCAACCCACCACCATTACGCAGGGCGACTATGACGTCAAGCGCGACCGCTTCGTCAAGAGCTATGACGCGATTGGTTTCAACGAGCAAGACCTGCGTGGCCTGATTGAGTCCAACCTGTATACAGAGAAGCTGCGCGAGATCATTGCCAATGAAGTCGTCACTCAGACGCCGCACTACCAGTTCGATTACATTCGTTTTAATGTGATCACGGATGCACAGACGGCCCTGACCCAGTTGAACAGCGGGGCCATCCAATTCGATGCGCTGATCTCGCAGACCAACGCAATCACGCTGCCCGCCCCCATCGGTTTTGGCGCACCGGCTGGCGATTGGAGCAGTGCCACCGCAGTGGAGCAACAGTTTGGCAATGCCGTGCTGGCATATCTGGAAAGCGGCGAGTTGAACAAGCCATCGTCCATCATCACTGCGACAGATGCCACGTATATCGTTGTGCCCAAGGCACGCGAAGTGCGCGCACTGGCCGAGAACGAATTGCAAACGGCCAAGCAGAAAGCCTACATGGACTGGCTGGATGCGGCCAAGGCCGATGCCAGTGTGGTGAAACGCGAGATTGACCCAACCACGATCATCCCGCAGACCGTGGAAGATCGGGCGACTCAGTTCGCACAGTTGACCGGCCAGACGCAGTAAATCTCACGTCCGGCACAGTCAGACATGGCACACATGACACCAGGGCGGCTCACATGAGCCGCCCTGGTTTGTTTAAGCAGCTTATCTCCGGCCGCTACAATCGGCCCTACTCGCCATAGCCATCCTGAAGTGCGCGAGTACCAACAGGCTTATGAAAAAATCGAAACCGATCGGCATCGTTGTGGTGGTGCTGGCCATTTTGCTTGGCACGCTGTTGCTCGATGCGCTGTTGCCAGCGCTGGGGCTGATGCCGGCCATTCCACTACCCGACCTGGCCCAAAACTTCGTCACCGTCTTCCTCGGCATCTTCATCGAAGCGGCGCCGTTTCTGCTGCTGGGCTCGGTGGCATCGGGCCTTATCGATGTATTCGTCACCGCCGATGACATCGCAAGATTGATCCCGCGCAACAAGATCGGGGCCAGTCTGGCCGGCTCCGTCCTGGGCGTGGCCTTTCCGGTGTGCGAGTGCGGTGTGGTGCCGGTGGTTCGGCGGCTCTATCAAAAAGGCTTGCCGGTGTCGGCGGGCATTTCGTTTCTGCTGGCCGCGCCCGTCATCAACCCCGTCGTCATTGCCAGCACCTATGCCGCCTTCGGCTTGTCTCCGGTGTTTTGGGCCCGCATCGTGTGCACCCTGCTGGTGGCTGTGGTAGCGGGGCTGGTGTTCAGCACGCAACCCAGCTTCATTCGGGTGATGCTGCCACGCTCGCTGGCGCCGGTGATGGGTGGAAATTTAGACAGCGGCAAAGTGGGCGATGAGGTCGATCCACCCTCCAACGACCCGATGGCGCTGGCATCGCTTGGCACCAAACTCCAGCGCGCATTCACCCTGGCCGCTGATGACTTTTTTGACATGGGTCGCTACATGATTGTGGGCATCTTCATTGCCACGGCGCTGCAAACATTCGTGCAGCAGAGTGCGCTGGTGGGGATCGGCCGCTCGCCGTTTACGTCTGTGCTGGCCCTGGAGTTACTGGCCTTTGTGCTATCGGTGTGCAGCACGGTCGATGCGTTTCTGGCATTGTCGTTCATCAACACGTTCAGCACCGGCGCCATCGTGGCCTTTCTCGTGTTCGGCCCCATGGTCGACATCAAAAGCACCCTGATGTTTGCCGGCGTGTTCCGCCGCCGGGTTGTGCTGTATCTGACCGTGTTGCCGTTTGTGCTGGCCCTGCTCATCGGCGTCTTCATCAACCTCAATTTCAACTGGTAAAAGCAGTGGTTCAGAAGGTTCCAAAAGTGCTTAAAGTGCTTAAGGTTATGAGACAGGCAAACTCGCACGGCTAAAACTTTACGAACGTTAAAAACCTGAAGAACTTTACCCAACCTCCTGAAACATGATCTCGTTTGAACTTCGTCACACCGATGCCGCAGGCAAGGCGCGGGCCGGCATTCTGCGCACCCCACACGGCGACTGCCTCACCCCCATGTTTATGCCGGTTGGCACTCAGGCCACGGTAAAAGGGGTGCCGCCGCGTGACCTGACCGACCTGGGTGCGATGATGATCCTGTCCAATACGTATCATCTCTATTTGCGACCCGGTGATGCTTTGGTGGCGCGCCGGGGCGGCCTGCACGCGTTCATGAACTGGTCCGGCCCCATCCTCACCGACAGCGGCGGCTTCCAGGTGTTCAGCCTGAGCGAGATGCGCAAGATCGACAACGACGGCGTCACCTTCCGCAGCCACATCGACGGCAGCACCCATCGCTTCACTCCCGAGAAGTCCATTCGCATCCAGGAGAACCTCGGGGCCGACATCATCATGTGCTTCGATGAATGCCCACCGCCGACCGACCGCGACTACAACCTGATCGCGCTGAAGCGCACGCACACCTGGGCCCAACTATGCCGTGAGGCCCATGTCACCGATCAAGCCCTTTTCGGCATCGTCCAGGGCGGCATCTTCCGCGAGCTGCGTGAGGACTCGGCTCGCTTCATCACCTCGCTCGACTTTCCCGGCTATGCCATCGGGGGTCTAGCCGTGGGTGAATCGAAGGCCGACATGAACAACGTGATCGAGTGGATGCACGAGGTGCTGCCGCAGGACAAGCCGCGCTATTTGATGGGCGTGGGCGACCCGCGTGATCTGGTGCGCGGGGTCGCCCGCGGCATCGATATGTTCGACTGCGTGCTGCCCACCCGTCTGGCCCGCCACGGGGCCGCCTTCACCCACGATGGCCGTATCAACATGCGCAACAAGGGTTTCGAGGACGACGAGCGGCCGCTGGACGCCGAGTGCGATTGCTACACCTGCCAGAACTTCACTCGCTCGTATATTCGACATTTGCTCCATGTCGAAGAAATGCTGGGCCTGTATCTGATGAGCATCCACAACCTCGCCTTTCTGCTGAACCTGATGCGCCAGATGCGAGCGGCCATCATCGGCGGGACATTCGAGGCGTTTGCCGTGCAATTTCTCTCGCGCTATGAGAAGACACTGGCGCAGATTTGAGTTGTTAAAAGTCAGAGAAGAGCGGGGCTGGCTGCTGTTTCAGGGCGTCATCTCGATCATCCTGGGTGTGGCGCTGTTTGCGAACCCCGATGTCGGCGCGTACGCCGTGCTCACCGGCATCGTGCTCATCCTGCTCGCCTTCCGGCTGCGCAAGCTCAAGGATGCGCTCGCCTGAGAGGCTAGTGGCTGGTTGCTGGTGGTTAGTGCGGAGCTGCAACTTTGCATGAGTGGCTAACCACCAGCAACCAGCTGCCAGCCACCAAGTCTTGCCCGGCTCTCCAAATAGCTCAGCATCGGCCCTTCCATCGGCGTAATCGCCTTGTAATCCCGCACTTCCCGTGGCGAGCCCTGCACCACCCGCAGGATGCGCCGTGCGCGGTCTGGGTCAGCGGCCTCGACTTCAAGCAGGCTGTTGTAGGTATGAATCCCAAACAACACGCCACCTGAACGCGGCAGCCGGGTGAAAGTTTGCCGCTCGATGCGCACGAAAATTTCTGCGCCGGCCTGCTCTGGTGTGAGAGTTGGCGCGCGCCGCTCAAAATCGGCTTTATGCTCGGGAATATGCCGGGTGGTCAGATCCATCTGATCCGTCAACTTGAAATTCCAGCTCATCCGCCACATGGTGCGCTCGGGCTTGAGCGCGGCCAGAAAGCGGCTGCCGGCATGGACCGAGGGCATGGTGACGCCGGGCGTGTGTTTGTGAATGCGCAGGTAGGCATGCCCCACCCGCTCACCAATATCCCAGCCGTTGGCAAAACACAACTGGCCGCCCACAAACGTGGCATCCGAATCCGAAGCCAGCAACACCAGATCCTCCTGCACCTGCCGGCCCGCCCAATCCAGAGGCTCATAGGGCAAACTGGCCGCGTCGCCAAAATGAAACCTCGTGTCGATGCCCAGCAAGGTGTTGTGCCAGTGCCACTCGTCGCCGTGCCGATCCAGCCGAAAGTGTTCGGGGTGATGGGTTGATAGATCGGTCAGCACCAACTCAAGCACATCCCACTGCGCCTGCATTAAATCTGCGCCGCCGCGAAAGTAATCGGCATGGGCGGCCCCAAGCTGTTGCGTCTTCAACGCCACCTCAATCAAATAGCGCTCAGGGTCAATATCGAACAGGGGCTCATGCGGGCGCAGCGCGCGTGCACCCATACCAGGATCGAATTCGTCGCCGAAGGGGAAAAATCTTAACTTGCTAGGCATTCAGTCCTCTCAGGTCGCAAAAGTGCTGTGATGGGGCATGCTATTCCGCAACGTGTCCAACACGGTCGCGTCGAGGCGAACCGAAGCGTCTTCAAGCGCCAGCATTATCGCGCCAATTGCCGGCTCAAACGCGCTGCGCATGGGTTGTGCCGCCGGCAAATCCTCCTGCACCCGCGCCACCATCGCATCCCGCAGCAACGGCGAGGGATGCCGCAACACCCCTCCGGCCAGCACGAGGTGAAATGGCCGCGCCTCCCCATCGAAACCCACCTTGCGCGCCGCCACCACGGCATAGCCCGCAATTGCGCGGCCATGCCCCTCCACAATCTCGCGCGCCACGGCATCACCGGCTTCTGCCACATCCAGCAAGAGTCTGGCCAGTTGCTTTTTGTGCGGGTGCGGGCCGCCATGCCGCGTCATCAGGTGGAGCAAGGCTTCGACATGGGGACTGTTGAAATGTTTGAGCAACACCGTTGTCAGCGCCGTCGGCGGCGCGAGCCCCAGATCGGCCTCCAGCACCGCATCCAAAGCCATGCTGCCCAATTGCGTCGCACCCTGAGCGTGGCTGCCCTGCCAAAAGCTGCTGTGCCAGATTTGGCCCGTTGGTGATTTTGCACCCACGGCCGCGCCGGTGCCGCACACCACCACCACGCCGGTGCCGTCGGGCGAGCCCGCCCGCAAGCCGCCCATCGCATCATTGCACACGAGCGGGTTCGTGCCCAATCCATATGCAGCCACACCATTGCGAATGGTCACAAAGTCCTCGGGCCAATCGGCACCCGCCGCGCTAAACACGGAAGCCGCCAATGCCTCGCGTGCAACACCTGCCTGCTGCAGTGCCGCCGTCGCAGCCTCATTCATGGCCCGCAAGGCCAGCTCACGTTGGGTGCCATAGATGTCGCCGCAACCGCTGCGACCCACACCTACCAGCGTTCCGTCGATGCGCGCCACCAGCGCAATGGTCTTGCTATTGCCGGCGTCAACGCCGAGGACGTAACTCATAGTTGGGCATTCATAGTCAGGCAAATCGATCTGTCAATCTGCGCGATGATTTGGCCCGCAATTGCCGATGGGACAGGTCTGAGACCTGCCCCATAGGCACGAAAATAGGCATAACAACCGGGTTAAGCTAGCGAAATGCTTGAATTGAGTCTCGTTTCGGAGACCCCCGACCCCTAAAGGGGAGTCGCTGAGGATGTCAGCGACTCCCCTTTAGGGGTCGGGGGTCCATTGACGAAGCCAAAACCGAGTTCTTTTGCTGGAAGAGACGTTGAGAAATCCTTAATTTCGTGCC
>Ga0105044_10011455_pt1 | contig 12091 bp, 9 predicted proteins | sample MAT01_FD_78092 | JGI IMG/M metagenome (GOLD analysis project Ga0105044, IMG submission 78092) | Freshwater microbial communities from Lake Fryxell liftoff mats and glacier meltwater in Antarctica - MAT-01 | ecosystem: Environmental > Aquatic > Freshwater > Ice > Liftoff microbial mat | place...
GGATTGATGCTGAAACAGACCGCCACTCACGGACACCGAGAAGCCAAAACAAAAAGACAAGTTGTTTGGCTCCGCGCGGTGGCAAACGTTGATCGCACGGAGCAGTCCCATTATTTCGGGTAACGTCCGCCGCTATCCCCGTCGCGCAGTTGCAGTTCCCCGCGTCTCCGCGCCTCCGCGCCTCCGCGAGACCCTGCAGTCGCCGTTCGTTTTCGCTGCTGCCCCTGTTCGTTGTGCAGTGCCAGCCACACAACGCCGCCGCTACTCGGAGCTACCCCCCACGCCGATCGCGTCCACCACGATCTCGATCGTTCGCCGAACGCTCGCTGCGGTCCGGCGGACGACGCTCGCCGCCGTTGTCGCGCGGCTGCGCCTGACGAGGCTGCGCGCCCCGCTGTTCTGACTGCGGCCGTGCCTCACGTTCACGTTCCGGACGTGGCGCCGACTGTTGATCCGCGCTCGGCGCAGCACGCTCGCCGCGCCCACTGTTGCCTCCGTTCCCGTTGCCACGATCAGCACGGGCGGCACGCACCGCTTCGGGCGATACACTCATTTCGGCCGCACGTCCCGACGGCTCATTGCGACGACGATCCAAGGACGGCTGATTGTCGGAGCGTGGGTTCTGTGGCCTGTTGCGGTCGCCCGAGTTGCTGCGATCGTTCGAGCCGGTGCGATAGCCATCAGGTGTTGCAGCGGGACGATCGTTGCGCGGTTGCGCGCTGCGTCCAAGATCGCTGCCGTACGGAAAGCCCCGATCGCGGTCGTTGCGGCCATCACGTCCGTTGTCGCGGCCGTCGTTGCGTCCATCGCGTGAATCTCCACGCCCGTTTCTGTCATTGCGGCCGTTGTCGCGTCCGTTACGATCGAAGTACACGTCGCGATGTACGCCGGCATAGCGATCGACGTTGCGATAGTTGACCGCGAAGCGCATCACGTTGCGGTTGATGAACACGTTCCGATATCGCGGATTGACATAGACGTTCGTGATCTGCACGAACGGACGTGATCGGCCGCGCCATCCGCCACCGAAGCCGAAATAGGCGTCGTTCCAACCGTTGTAGTACACGGCGCGTGTACGCCAGTCACAGTCGTATGCCAGCCAGCCGCCAATCGGAAAGCCCACACCGTACGACCAGTAGCGACTGGAGAACCCGACGCCGAACACTGGACGCGTGTAGATGACGACTGGATCGTACACGGGCACGTAGATGACCCGCGGCTGCGCGGGGACGATGACGTAGCTGTCGTTGTCGCGCACCACCTGCTGCTGCTGATTCGACACCAGGTTGCCCTGACCGTCAGCCATGGACCGCATCCGCTGTACCGCCGCCATCACGTCGCTCGACTGACTCGCGTACGCACGCCCAAGCGTGGCCGTCCAGTCGTTCTTGTCCGCCATCGTATTGAGCGCCGACGGATAGTGCGCCACCGATTTCACACTCACGTCCCACGCCTGATCGTCGATGCCCGCCGTGCCGTTCTCACGAACCCAGCGCGCCGCGTCTTCCACCTGATCTGGGAATGTCGCAGCAACGAGCACCTGAGCCAGAAGAGCGTCCGGATACAGCGCGATGGGGCCAACGAGGTTGTCGAGCTGGTTCGCCGTGTAGCGCTGCAGGTCGTACCCGTTCGCCGACGGCGGCAGGCCCGTCTGCGCACCGATGTAGGTCGTGGGCGCCAACGAGGCGATGGAGAGCGCGAGGAGCGGGACGAACGAAGCACGGGGCATGGTGCGACTCCGGAAACGGGACGGGTCTGTGTTGGCGAATACGTAGTCAGGCATATTCCGTTCCGCGCCGCGCCCGCGATTATGTCTCTACCCTGCAACGACTTAGCTCAACACGCCGGCCGAAAGCCATCCCCGAAAAAGGACAATGGCAGAGCGAAGAGTGGACAGTGGCCCCTCAGAGCTACCACACAGCCGCCCGGGAACCGGAAAGACGGACTTGGACAAACAGCCTCTAGCGGGGTACGAGGGGGGCTGACACGTCTGCAGTCCGTTGGCGTAGGTTATTCACAGTTCCCAACTCTGACCCTCCGTCCCCTCGATCTATGACCAGAATCCGTTTCGCCGCAGCCGCCGTCGCCGCAGTGATCTCGCTATCAGCGATCACCGCCACCGCGCAGCGCATGTTCGCCGACGTGAGCGGCAAGTGGACTTTTACTGTCGACGCGCCAAACGGTCAGACGACCTCGCTGGCCTCCTTCAAGCAGGAAGGGGAAGCGCTCACCGGTACGCTCGAGATCGAGCAGATGGGCACGCGCCCGGTCACCGGTTCGGTGAAGGGCGATACTGTGCGCTTCGAGTTCGGTCTGGACATGGGCGGTCAGGCACTCGCGATCCAGGCCACCGCCGTCATGAAGGACAAGGACAGCTTCGTCGGCCAGATGGAGCTCGCCGGTATGGGCGCGTTTCCCTTCAGCGCGAAGCGCAACCCGTAGCGCTCTCGGCGCTCAATCAGGGCGCCTTTCCGAGATATCTGAAGACGGCGTCGTTCAGTGCGCGTTGTGCCTGATCGGCGCCGGGTAGTGTGGGTTCGCTGGACGTGTTGTAGGCAGCAATCACGACACGGCTTGTGCGTGGATTGAGCCAGAGAAACGCACGAAAGCCCGCCTGCGAACCGGTGTGCCCGACAATCCGTTCGCTGCCTCGCGTGTAGAGAAAGAACGAAAGTCCCATCGCGCCGTCGCTTGGCTTGGCTTTGTCCAGCGGAACGACGGCGCGCCACATGTCATCGAGCGATGCACGCGATAGAATCGTGTCGAATGTCTTCTGTTTACGCGCATCACCATTGGTCGCGTTGGTGAGAAACGCGCCCCATGCAAGAATGTCGTCCACCGGCGCGTTCCATCCGCCGTTGGGTATCGTGACACCCGGATCGAAGTTGCGTCCGTTCGCGACAACACGCAGCCCCATGGTCGCCGAATCACGCTGCACGTTGTAGTTGTTGCTGCGGTCGGCCGCGAGGTGATACGGCGTTGCGTTGACGTAGCTGCGCGTGAGGCCAAGCGGCGTCCAGATGTTTTTCTGGATGTAGTGAATCCACGGGTCGCCGGTCACCTGCTCCATAACGCGCGCGAGATAAACGAACGCCGGGTTGCTGTAGCCGTACTGCGAGCCGGGTGCGAACAGCGTTTGCTGATACGGCATCATCGCCACGAGCTGCTCCCACGACGTGGGCTCGAACGGCTGCCACGCGCTGCCGTCGCCATACGGCCACGTTCCGTTGCGCGTGCCGGCACTGTGCGAGAGCAGCATCCGCAGGGTGATGTCGTCCATCGACCCGTACGCGTTGTGAATGCGGCGCAGCTCGGGCAAATAGCGCGTGATGCGATCGTCGAGACTGAGTTTGCCACGATCACGCAGCTGCATGATCGCGACGGCGGTCAGCGTCTTGGTGATCGAGCCCCAGTGGTAGATCGTCGCGTCGGTGATTGGCTGCGCGAGAGCGCGATCCCCCATGCCAATGTTCGCGCGCTGCAGCTGGCGACCGTCGCGCGCGGTGAGGAGTGTCGCGCCGACAATGCTGTCGGCGCTCACATACGAGCGAAACGCAGACTGCAGCGTGGTCCAGCTTGTGTCAGTGGTGCTCGTCTGCGCGGCAAGCGCGGCGGTGCCCACCAGTGTTGCAACTACTGCAGTGAATGGCAGATAGCGCATGCGTTAGTATGCGAGATGATGAATGAGAGCGTACCATGAACCTGCATTGCGTCGCCGTCAGCGTCCCGTCAACAATCGCTCGGCGATCTTCTCCGCGGCACCACGCGCATCAAACGACGCATCGTTCGTCAGCACGATGATCGTCGCATGCCTGTCGGGAAAGCGCAGGAACGCGTTGCGTTTGCCATCGCTCGTTCCGTACGCAGCCAACCGTGCTGCGCCCTTGAACGTGTCCGCCCGCCACCCCTTCGCGTAGTCAATCGTTGCGGGCGCGGCGAGCGGGTCGGGATTGGGTGCGCTTACATACGTGCGCCGGTTCTCGAGGCCAAGCGATAGGCGGTACAGTTCGTCCACGTTCGACATCACGTCGCCCGTGTCGGTGGCGACGGTCTTGTGCATGCCGATCGGCGCTGAGACGCGCTGCGCGACGCAACGCTGAAATGCGGTTTGTGGTGGGGCTGGCGCTCCACCACGACCCGCTGGAGGTGCCGCTGCTCCACTGTCCGGCAGCGCGCCACCTCGGCCACGTCCTGCGGGCTCTGGCACCTGCGCGCAGATCGCTGTAAACACCGCGCTGATCTCGCCCGTCGAAAACTGCGGGACCGTTGTCGTTGGCATGTACTTGGGCTGCGCCGCGATGCCGAATGATTGGTCGACGAACACGTTGCCGTTCATCGCCACGAGGACCGTCGCACCGCCAGAAGCCGAGTCGTTGTACTTCGTGAACAGTGATGCGATGAGCGATGCGGGAACGGGTGATACCGCGCTCGCGCGGCGCATGATCTTGCGCGCACCCAGGTCGTACGTGTCGCCAGGGTAGAGCGTCAGCAACGGCTTGCCCGCATCGGTCGCATCGTTGCCGTTGTAGACGAACGCTTTGTTGCGACCGACAATGGTCCCCGTGTCGCCACGGACAACCCATGCCGTCCCTTCGTCTTCCGAAATCGCAAGCAACTTCGGATAACGCGGAATGATGGAGTCGGCGAGATCGGCGAGTCGCTCGCGCGCGACGACGTGTTGATCGATGCCGACGTTACGCAGATAGGCAAATCCCTTTTGGTAGCTGGGATGGTCCATGATGAAGTTGTTGTTCGACGGCGCACCGCGCACGAGAAAATCGCCGAGTATGGAGGCGCCGGCCGATGAGCCGCCAACCACGCCGCCGCGGGCAAGCACGTCGTTGAAGGCTGCCTCGGTCTTGGTGCCGGCGTAGGCGTCGACGAGATGGAACTGTCGTCCGCCTTCAAACCAGACGCCCCCGGCCTTTCGCAGAATGGCCACGAAGGAGTCGGTGTCGGCCACCTTCCGGTCTTTCGTGAAGAGCGTGTAGACGTTCGTCACCCCATACTGCTTCCACCCGCGGGTGCTCGGTCCGTCCTGCGGATAGCTGTCCGCACCGCCGGCGTTGGGCACCGTGACGATGAGCGCGTCCGGGCCGCCGGCCGCCTGGATGAAGGCGTTGTAGATCTCGGGCCCCATCGACCCGCCGCCGACCACGACGACGGTGCCTTTGGCTGGGCCGACCCGCGGTGGCGCCACGGTGCCTGCCCCGTTCGCCGCACTGGCTGACGCCTTCAATTGCGTCTGAAGCGGCGCTTTGGAAGATGGGTTCGCCTGCGCGAACAGCACGGCAGGGAGCACGGTCGCGCCAAAGAAGGCAGTGCGAATCGAAAGCATCGGACAGTCGGTCAGAGGATGAGGATCGCAAATGTACGCGCCGGATCGAAACCCGCAGCCATTGACACGATATATCGTAAGCACTATCGTAAGATACATCTTGCGATATGTCGTTCGATACATCGCCAGATGAGACGCTTCAACACGCAGGTTCTCCATTCGGAGGAGGCAGCACATGTGGTACAACTGGGAAGGGCGTCGCGAGTGTCGTGACGGCGGGCGGGATGAACGTCGTCCGGAAGGGCGTGCCCGTCGCGGCTGGTCGGGGTTTGACGCGGATTTCAGCGCGTTCTTTGGCGGCATGGGTGGCCCCAAGCGCCGCGGCCCCTTTGGCGGCGGCCGGATGTTCGATCAGGGTGACCTCAAACTCGTGATCCTGCGCTTGCTCGACGAGAAGCCACGCCACGGCTACGAGATCATCAAAGAGTTGGAGGAGCGCTCGCACGGGCGATACACGCCCAGCGCCGGGGCGATCTACCCCACCCTGACGATGCTCGAGGACTTGGGCTATGCGGTCGCCACGCCCGAAGAGGGCGGCAAGAAGGTCTACGCCATCACAGACGCCGGTCGCGCGCACCTGGCGGAGCATCGTCCGATGGTCGACGAACTGTTCGACCGAGTGGGCCAGATCGGCGACGCAGTGTTTGGCGACGGCGTCCGCCCGGCACGCGACGCGATGGTCAACCTCGCCAAGGAATTCGGCACGATGATGATGAACGGCCGTCGCAGTCCTGAACAGATCTCGGCGATCGCGGCAATTCTCGAGAAGGCGGCGGCCGAACTTCGCGGCGTTGGCGCCACGCGTTAACGTGTTCGTTCAGATGCGTGGTCGTCGATTGTCGCTGCTCGTGGTGTGCGCACTCGCTTTCGTGCCGACTGCGCACGCCCAACTGGCGCGGGCTCAAAAGCCCAACAAGCTCGCGACGATGTCCGGGAGGATTCTCGCCGACTAAAGCGAGCGTCCCCACGGCAAACCGGTATCGGCGATTTCTTTACCGAAGACAGTATCCGCAAAGTGGCGCACGGTGAGCTCACCGATGTGGTGCGACGGTAGGCGCAACGAACTTCCATTCGACTTGAACACCATTTCGCCCGACATCGTGGTCGCGATGGAGTACCATCGCGGGTTGTCGTACATAACCGGCTGTCCCATCAATGCTCCCTCGCGTTCAGCTCTCCCCCACCGGCCCTGAGTTTTCGCGCATCGTCTACGGCACTTGGCGACTGCTCGACGCCGCCGCCGAGCCGGCACCGCTCGCCGAGCGGCTGCAGCGATGCGTCGACCTTGGCGTCACGACGATCGACACCGCCGAGATCTACGGCATGTACATGGTGGAGCGTGCATTGGGCTCGGCGTTCGCGCACGACAAGTCGCTACGCGCGAAGCTGGAGATTGTCACCAAGGCGGGCATCTACATCCCGAATGCGTTTCATCCGGAACGAAAGGTGTCGTTCTACAACGCAACCGCAGCTCGGCTCATCAAGAGCACCGAGAAGTCGCTCACGCTCATGGGCATCGATCACATCGACCTGCTGCTCGTGCATCGCCCCGATTGGCTCACCAGTGCGGACGATACGGCCGAAGGGTTGAATCGGCTCATCAAAGACGGGAAAATCCGTGCGGCGGGTGTCTCGAACTACAACGTGCATCAGTTCGAGCTGCTCAACTCACGCATGGACCAGCCGCTGGCCACCAACCAGATCGAGTTCAGCCTCTTGCACCTGGACCCACTGTTCGACGGCACGGCCGATCAATGTCAGCGGCACCGTATAAGGCCAATGGCATGGTCACCGCTTGGCCAAGGGCGCCTGATGCGAACGGACGACGAGGCTGCGGTGCGGGTGCAGACGTTGTGCGCCGAGCTTGCTCCCAAGTACCATGGTGCGACGGTGGATCAGTTGGCATACGCGTGGATCATGGCGCATCCGTCGCAACCGGTGCCAATTGTGGGATCGAACAAGATTGAGCGCATCGAAAGCGCCGTAGGGGCAGCGAAGATCGCCTTGGAGCGCGAAGATTGGTACGCACTCTGGACGGCGGCACAGGGGCGAAGCATTCCTTAGCTGCGTGCAGGTTGACCCTCAGGCACACTGAAGACGAGTCGATATGCAGACGCTGGATGTTGTAATCGGATTGGTGTTCGTCTACCTGATGCTGAGTCTCGTTTGCACCGCCGCCAATGAGCTGCTGTCGCAGTGGTTCAACTCGCGCGCCACGACACTCAAAGCTGGTATCGATGCACTGCTGCTCAACATCACCGATCCGATCGACGCCGCCGCCGATGCGCTGTCGGCGAAGCAAGCCGTAGCGGCGCATGCAGCGAAAGAGTCCGAGATAGCGTTGCACGCACCGGCGGAGCATACCGCGTGGAAAGTCGCCGCACGCGCCGCCGAGGACGCTGCGCTCGTGTACGAGCAGGTGTGCGCGAGACTGCGCAGGATCGAGAGTGGTAACATTGCGCTGCTCACCAGTGCCATCCCCGAGCTTGACGGCCTAAGGCCGGACACCGCAATCGGCGTGGCGCGCGCGATGGTGGAAGAAGCGGATTCGGTACGCGCGCAGGCGGCAGCAGCGCTCGACGCGGCGCGCCCCGGGGCAACGTCGCTGCTGCAAACGCTGCGCGGGGAAGCCGCTCGCAAGGAAGCACTGCTCAAACTCGCGACCTTCTACGATCACCCACTTGTGGCGGGGCTGAGTCAGTTACCCTGGCGACTGTTGCCGTGGGATGTGAAGGTACGCATTCCGTCGTACATCCCGACACAGACATTTACGCACGCCCTGCTCGACACCATTGCGCCGGCCAGCAGCGGTTCGCCAACGCCGCTGCTCGAGGTGCGGCGGGCACTCGCACATCTCCCCGAGCATGTGCGTCGACCGTTGCTCTTGTCGCTGAACGAAGCGCAAGGAGACCTTGAGAAGTTCCGCGCCAATCTCTCCGTGTGGTACGACAACACCATGGAGCGCGTCTCGGGCTTGTACAAACGCAAGACCAAGCTGACGGTGCTCATGTTTGCGGCAATCATCGCCGTCTTCACGAACGCAGATACCGTTGCAATCGTGCGCGCGCTCTCGTCGAACAAGGCGTTGCGCGAGGCGATCGTTGCGCAAGCTGAAGCCACCGTTCAATCGCGCAACGAAGCTGCCGCCCAACCGACCGCAGCGACCGCGCGCAGTGACAGTGACAAGGCCGCAGCCGTCACCAAGTCCATTTCCGACCTGAAAGCACTCGGCATTCCGCTTGGTTACATGCCGCTCGACAGCGCGACCAAAGCAGCAATCGAGCAGGCTCCGCTGTTCGGATCACCGTCCAGAATCGGCATGTACGTCTCGCTGTATTGGCCGCAGCTGCGCCGTGCGTGGATTGGACTGCTGTTGACGACCCTCGCGTTGTCGCTTGGCGCGCCGTTCTGGTTTGACATCCTGAACAAGGTCGTGAATGTGCGCGCGGTAGGTCGCAACCCGGCTGAGAACGCAAGGGCGGCGGGACAGTCGGCAGCGAAGTAGAGGTCGGACAGGCATTCGTCTTGCTGGGGGCCTTCACGGGGGCCATTATGTCGCTTCGCACTACGTCCCTCGATGCCTGACCGACAGCGTCTCAAGCGCAGGTAGAATGCACAACGTACTCGGCCAGACTTTGGCCGAACGATACGAAATTCAGCGAGAGGTTGGCCGCGGTGGCATGGCCACTGTCTACGCCGCTACAGACCTGCAAACGGGCGGCATTGTCGCCGTGAAGGTCATGCGTGCCGACCTTGTCGCATCCCTCGGTGGCGGTCGGTTTGCGCGGGAGATGCACATCACCTCGCAGCTCAGGCACCCGGGCATCGTTCCGCTGCTCGATACCGGTGAGGTGGGCGGCGTCCCGTTCTACACGATGCCGTTCATTGAGGGCGAGACGCTGGCGCAGCGACTCCTCCGAGAGAAGCAGGTTGGCCTTGAGACGTCGCTGCAGATCATGCGTGAGCTGCTCGACGCGCTGCAGCATGCACACGATGCAGGGATCCTGCACCGCGATATCAAACCAGCCAACATCCTGCTCGCCGGTGGACGGGCGCTACTGGCAGATTTTGGCGTTGCACGCGCGCTGGACACCCGGGACGGCGAACGGCTCACTGAGTCAGGACTCGCGGTCGGCACGCTCGAGTACATGAGCCCCGAGCAGGGTACCGCAGACTCCATCGATCAGCGCAGCGACATCTACTCGATGGGCTGCGTGTTTTACGAAATGCTGTCCGGTGCGCCGCCATTTACTGGTCCATCAGCGCAGGCGATCATCGCCCGCCACGCGCGCGACCCGATGCCGAGCATTCGCACGGTGCGGCCGACGGTAAGTCGCAAGCTCGATGCGATCGTGGCGAAGGCGCTGGCCAAGGTGCCGGCCGATCGTTTCGCGACAGCGCGTGATTTTCAACAGGCGCTCTCCGACCCGATGCTGCTGGAGGACATACCGGTCGTTCCGCCCAAGCCACGACGCTGGCCAATCGTTGCGGGGGTCACGGTCGTCGCGCTTGCGGCGGTCGTCGCAGTAGCGTCGCGCGATCGCATGGGACCAGCGCTACAGCCCAACCGGGTGGTCGGCTTTCCGTTCATAACGCCCGCGTTAGTTGGTTCAAGCAAGACCGCCGGTGAAGACGTCGCAACACTGATTGGCAGCGCGATTGATCGTCGTGCGGCGTTGCGTTGGATTGACGGCTGGCGGGCGCTCGATGCGAAAGAACGTGCAGCCGACGGCGGTGTGAGCGCGCGGAGCATGCGCCGCATTGCGCGCGCGGAGGGTGCGGCGTGGTATCTCACCGGTCGTATCGTCACGCGTGGTGACTCGGTTGACGTGCTGGTCGAGCTCGTGGATGCCGCGACGGACTCTGTTGCGGTGCGTCCTCGGGCGAGTGGGCTCGCGACCGATCTGTGGCGTGTGGCGATCCGGTCGGTCAATCAGGTGTTGCCGGTGCTGGTGCCAGGCACCGACGGAAAAGATCTCGAAGCGGCGTGGGGTGATCGCGATCCGGGCGCAGTTGCGAGCTTTCTCGCTGGTGAAGCCGCGTTTCGGAGAGCGCGTCCCGGCGAAGCGCTCGAATTTTTTCGCGCTGCCGTAAAGTCGGACAGCGGATTCGGCCTCGCGGCGGTACGCGGTGCGCAAGCCGCAACCGCAGATCATCGTCCCGGTGAGGCACGTCTGTTTGTGCAGCGCGCGCTTGCTTCACCATTGCCGCCTCAGTACGTGGAGTTCGTGAAAGGGTACGTTGCGTACTTGAACGGTGAGGCGGATTCCGCGGTCGCGGCGTTTCGTCGTGCAATCAGGATCGACAGTGAATTGACGGCGGCGTGGGCGCAGCTTGGCGAGACGTTTGTTCACCTGGCGCCGCTCGACGCTGCCCCTGACGTTACGCCCGACGAATCGGCCGAAGCAGCGTTCGCCGAGGCGCGCAAGCTCGACCCCACGGCAACACATCTCCTCATGCACCCCATCGAGATCGCGTGGCGTCGCGGCGATGGAGCGACGGCAGCGCCCATGGTTGAACGATTCCTCGCCGCACATCCTGATTCCACGCTGGCGGCTGAAATCCGTCTCGTTGACGCGTGTGGTCGTGGTGGGCCGAAGGCGGTCAACTGGGTAAAGGAGGTTGGCAATAACGCCGAGGCGGTCCTCTTCAGCGGGCACGTGCTCGCCGGACACGGTGGTCAGCCTGCGTGTGCCGCGGCTGCATATGGTGCAGTGCTCGACATGGACGCCGCTGCGGCCGGTCAACCGAATGCACTTGCTGCCCGGCAGGCCGCGCTGGTCGGCGAGCTCGCGACACTCGTCGCGATGGATCGCGTGGATAGCGCGCGCGCGCGCGTCGCCGCGGCGGTTGCGCTTGGTGACGGAGGTGCTTCGCTGTTCATGTTCGCCTCATCGGTGCTGCCTGCCTTCGCCGACTTGGCCAATCCTGTAGCCGAGCGCGATTCGGCCCGCTTTGGCGCGGATATGGCTGGTTGCGCATCGAACGAGCGGTGCTGGATTCTAGGGGTGTACTACGCATCGCTCGGCCGACCGCTGCAGGCCGCAACGGTGGCGCGTGTCCTAGCGGCGCGCGTCGCCACGGACACAACGGGTGAGGCCGCTCTTTACGCTGAAGCCGCACAGGCGCATGCGCTGCTCGCCTCTGGAGACTCCGCTGGTGCGCGCGAGGCGTTGCGCGCACTGGTTCGACGTCCGTTTCCACCGGGCTCCCTGCTGACTTGGTATCCGATCGGTGGATTCGGCGCCGAGCGGCTGTTGCTGGCAACGCTGCTGCTCGCGCACGGCGACGCAGCGGAAGCGCGCACCGTCGCGGCGAGCCTCGATGCGGCCACACCAGCAATGTTTCCGCTGTTCCTTCGGCCGAGCCTCGAGCTGCGCATCCGCGCCGCGCAGGCGTTGGGAGACGCGCAAAACGTCGCGCGGCTGCGCACGCGACTCGCACGATTGTCTCAACCACGCAGCACGACAACCGGCAAACCGTAAATTTCACGTTCCCACTCACCTCTCAACCCCCCGGAGCACCGATGAGCAACGCACCCGACCCGCAGCCCAAGCCTGTCGCCGCCGCTGACCGCGACCCGCAGCCCAAGCCGGTCGCCGCCGCTGACCGCGACCCGCAGCCCAAGCCAGTTGCCGCCGCTGACCGCGACCCGCAGCCCAAGCCGGTTGCCGCCGCCGACCGCGACCCGCAGCCCAAGCCGGTTGCCGCCGCCGACCGCGACCCGCAGCCCAAGCCGGTTGCCGCCGCCGA
>Ga0105044_10011456_pt1 | contig 12089 bp, 13 predicted proteins | sample MAT01_FD_78092 | JGI IMG/M metagenome (GOLD analysis project Ga0105044, IMG submission 78092) | Freshwater microbial communities from Lake Fryxell liftoff mats and glacier meltwater in Antarctica - MAT-01 | ecosystem: Environmental > Aquatic > Freshwater > Ice > Liftoff microbial mat | place...
CTGCACTGCGCGACAGCCGTGCCGATCTCGAACGCCAGGTCAGCGTGGCGGTGGAGCAGACCCGCAACGCCGAGCACCGCATCTCGCAGAGCCAGCGCGTCGAGGCCCTGGGCCGACTGACGGGCGGCGTGGCCCACGATTTCAACAACGTGCTGGGCATCATCAGCAACAGCGCCCACCTGATGCAGCGGCGCACCACGCTGCCGGAGTTGCAGGCCCCGCTGGCAGCGACGCTGCGCGCCGTGGAGGTCGGCAGCCGATTGACCCGGCACCTGATGCGCTTTGCGGGCCGTCAGCCGGTGCGCGCCTCGCCGCTGGATCTGGCGCGCTATCTGAACGAGTCATTGGAGTTGCTCCAGATCGTGCTGGGCAAGCGTGTGGAGCTGAGCCTTTGGTGCGAGCCTGGGCTGCCCAACGTCACGGTGGATGCCAGCGAGCTGGAGCTGACGCTGATCAACCTGGCGCTGAACGCCCGCGATGCGATGCCGGACGGCGGGAAAGCGGGCCTGCATGCACGCGTGGCCGAGGCTGCTGAAACTGCCGAGTTGCCGCCCGGCCGTTTTGTGCTGCTGGGGCTGACCGACACCGGCAAAGGCATCAAGTCCGAGGTCATCGAACATGTTTTCGAGCCCTTCTTCACGACCAAAGCAGCCGGCAAGGGCACCGGGCTGGGGCTGAGCCAGGTGCATGGCTTTTGCCAGCAGGCCGGCGGCACCGCCAGCATCGCCAGCGAGCCAGGGCTGGGAACGACGGTGACGCTGATCCTGCCGGCAAGCGACCAGAGCGTGGTGGCCACGGCAGATGACCGCCCTGCCCACGACGCCAGCGCATTGGACGCACGGCGTGTGCTGCTGGTCGAGGACAACGTGGAATTGGGCGACGCCACCGCGCAATTGCTGGAGTCCTTCGGCTGCCAGGTGGCGCGTGCCGGTTCTGCGCAGCAAGCGCTGTTGCGGGTGGCTGAAGACAACGCTTTCGACATCGTGCTGTCTGATGTGGCAATGCCGGGTGAGATGGACGGGCTTGCAATGGCGCGCGCATTGCGCAGCCAATACCCGAGGCTGGCGATCGTGCTCATCAGCGGCTTCAGCTCGGCATTGACCGATGCACGCGACTTTGTGGTGCTGAGCAAGCCCTGCCCGCCCGACGATCTGCTGAAGGCACTTCAAAGGGCCATCGAAGCCAGCGCCAGCCTGCCCTGAGAGCCTGAGCCTCTGAGGCCGCGACGCCCGCTGCGAGTGGCCGGGATCGTCTGGGTCATGAGCCGCCAGCCGGTGCCAGGGTCGGCTCAGCGGCTCAGCAGCTCAGCGGCTCAGGGTGACTGAGAATCGCTGCCGTCCTGGGCCGCGTACTCCTTCAAGCGGTTGTACAAGGTCTTCAGGCTGATCCCCAGCGTGGCGGCAGCGCGCTCACGGTGGTTGCCGTAGTGCGCCATCGTGGCCAGGATCATCTGCTTTTCAACCTGCGTCATCGACGAGCCGATGGGCACCGTCACCGACGGGCTTGCGTCTGCGGGTGCTGCAGGCGCCGGGGACGCTGCCGTCGCTGCAGGGATCCGGGCTTTCTCCGGCTGAGCCGGTTGCGTCGCTGCGGTGGCAGTGCCCCTGTCATTGCCACGCTGAGCGCCAGTCTGGCTTGAGCCGCCTGGCTCACCCGGCAGCCACTGCTCGTCCACTTGCTCGTCCGCCGCCATCACATAGGCGCGCTGCACCGCGTTGCGCAGCTCGCGCACGTTGCCGGGCCAAGAGTAAGCCGCCAGCCGCTCCAGCGCGAGCGGCGTGAAGCGCTTGGCCTTGCCCTCCTGCTTGCCGATGGCCTGCAGGAAATGCTCGGACAGCATCGGCACGTCCTCGAGTCGATCACGCAAGGGCGGCAGCTCGATGGGAAACACGTTGAGCCTGTACATCAGGTCCTCACGCAGCTTGCCTTGTGCCACCGCCTGCATCGGCTGGCGGTTGGTGGCGGCCACCACCCGCACGTCTGCTTCCTGGCTCTGCGTCGACCCCACGCGCATGAAGCGGCCCGTCTCGAGCACACGCAGCAATTTCACCTGCAACTCGGCCGGCATCTCCGTGACCTCGTCCAGAAACAGCGTGCCGCCGCAGGCGCGCTCGAAAAAGCCTTGGTGTTGCCGCTCGGCGCCCGTGAAGCTGCCTTTCTCGTGGCCGAAAATCTCGCTTTCGATCAGATGCGGGGAGATGGCACCGCAGTTGACGGCCAGAAAAGGCTGTTTGCGCCGGCGGCTGAGGTCGTGCACGGTTTGCGCCACCAGCTCTTTGCCGCTGCCGCTCTCGCCGGTGATGAACACCGTGATGCCGGTGCCCGCGACACGGGAAATCTGCTCGTACACGCGCTGCATGGCAGCCGATCGGCCCCACAGCAGGCCGAAATGGCCGCGTGTGCCCACTTGGCTGGCCAGCCCGCTGACCTCGGCCTGCAGGGCAGCAGGTTTCATCAGCCGCGACAGCAAGCCCCGCAGTTGCAGCACGTTGATCGGCTTGACCAGATAGTCAGCCGCGCCCAGACGCAGCGCCTGCACCGAGGTCTCGACGCTGGCATGGCCGGTGATCAGCACGATCTCTGAATTGGCAACCAGCTGCGGGTCTTCGAACAGTTGCATGCCGTTGCCATCCGGCAGTTGCAAGTCCAGCAGCACCACATCGGGCTGCTGCATGGCGATCTGCCGCCTGGCGTCGCGCAAAGTGTGTGCCACCGCCACGGTCATCTGCTCATCGACCACCAGCATCTTCAATGAATCAGCGGCATCGACGTCGTCGTCGACGATCAGCGCATGCGCCATCCCTGGGCCCCCCGGCTGGTTGATCAGGCCTGCATTCTCAGTCATGGCAAAGGCAGGACTGAGAATTGCCCTTGTCAAACTCGTTTTTTTTCTCCGCGTTCACGCACCCAGGCCAACAGCGTGCGCAGCAGCCTGTCGACTTCGACCGGCTTGACCAGGTGATCCGCAAACCCCGCAACCGCGCTGGCCTGGCGTACCTCTGCCCCGCCGTGTTCAGACAGCACGATGGCAACCATCCCGCGGTGACGATCATCGGCACGAACGCCCTGCAGCAGCGCGATGGCGCCGCCGTGGTGGTCCAGATCGAGGTCGCACAGCAGGAAATCGAACTCGCGTTGCGCCAGAGCTGCGCGCGCTGCCTGCGTGTCAGCGCACAACTCGACCTGCAGGCCGGCAGCACTCAGCACCGCCCGAAGGCCCTGCGCGATGTCCGCCTTGTCTTCTACACAGAGCAGGTGCAGGCCGCGCAGCAGGGCGATGTCGGCCTCGGCCAGAGGCGCTTCGCCCGCAGACGGCTCGATGGGCGTGTTCGGGCGCGGCAGGCAGACGCTGAAGGTCGCGCCCAGCCCGAGGCCTTTGCTGTGGGCCTCCAGCGTGCCGCCGCTGCGGTCGATGATGCTGCGTGAGATCGCCAGCCCCAGCCCCAGCCCGCCATGAGAGCCCCTGGATACCTGTCTGAAGGGCTCGAAGATCCGCGCCAGCTGGTCTGTCCCGATGCCGATGCCGCTGTCCTGGACCTCGATCTGCACTGCACGGTCTGTGCTGGTGCACGAGACCCGCACCACACCCTGATCCGGTGTCGCTTGCAGGGCGTTGTTGACGAGATTCCAGATCACCTGTTCCAGACGCTGCGCGTCTGCCTGCACCACCACGTCTTCGCAGTCGATCTGGACATCCAAAGAGCGCCCCGGATGCACCGATTGCACGACCTCGATGGCACTGCGCAGCACCTCGCCGATGCGCACCGGCGCGGGATTCAAGCCCAGTTTGCCGCTCAGCACACGCGACAGATCCAGCAGATCGTCGATCATGCGCGCCTGCGCCTTGACATTGGCCACAATCCGGTCGGCCGCGCTTGCGACACGGACCGGATCGTCGGCCACGCGCTGCACGATCTGCGCCCAACTCAGGCTGGCCTGCAGCGGCGTGCGCAGCTCGTGGGAGACTTTGGCCAGGAAAAGATCCTTGGTGCGGTTGGCCTCCTCGGCCTCCTCGCGCGCCTCTTGCGCCTGCGCGCTCATCAGTTGCAGCTCTTGTGTGCGCTGCTGCACCCGTTGTTCCAGCTCGGCGCGTTCGCGCAGCAGCTCGGCTTCGACCTCGATGCGCCGCGCCACTTCCGCCTCCAGCGATTCTTTGGCGCTGCGCATGCCGGCCGTGCTGGGAACGGCGAGCAGGCGCGGCACCAGACGGATCAGCACGATGGCCGTCAGTACCGAGGCCGCCGCCGTCACCGTCTTGACCACCGCGGACAGCCAGTAATCCGGGTTCCACACCGTCCAGACCTCGACCATGTGCGAGGCGCCGCAGCTGATGATGAAAAGCGCGAACAGCCACACCACACCGTCGAAGGGCAGATCACCGCGCTTGCGCACCAGGTGCATCAGCGTGAAGGGGATGCTGACGTAGGCGGCGCCGATCAGGCTGTCGCTGATGACGTGCGTCCAGACCAGTGCCGGGTTCCAGGTGAAGCAATAGCCGTGCGGCAACATGCTGCCGCCGGTGCCCCGCTGGTCTGCCAGCAGGGCTGTGATGAGCACGGCGAAAAGCCCCAGACCGATGAGCGCGGTGGCGGTACGCGGCTTGTGGTCCATCGCGCGACTCCCATTCAAACGCCACGCGGCGCCCTTCGATTGTGGCAGCGGCAGGGTGCTGCGACGCTGCTGTCCGGGCGCGGTTTGCAGCGCGCGCGGGCATGCCGCTTGCCAACCCCGCTTGTCATCCGTGCTGGCCAACCTTGCTTGCCAACCTTGCTTGCCAATCTTGCACGCGAAGGCAAGGGCCTGCGCGGGGATGCAGCAGCGCCGCAACCCGCCCGTGCCTGCACTGGACCGCTACAGGAGATCGTGATGAAAGTTGCTGAACCCGACACTGTCGACACTGCCGCCCACCCCGCAACTGCTGGCTCTGCCCTGACGATCCTTTGTGCGGACCATCGCCGTGTGCAGCAACTGATGGGCCTTTATGCCCTGTTGTGGGCGGACAGCGGCAGCCAGGCTGACCGTGCGGGCCTGATTGCGCGCATCGGGGCCTGTCTGCACGCACTGGGCGAGGTCAAGCAGGAGATCGTCTACCCTCTTCTGGCGTCCCGTGCCGACGCCGAGTTGCTGGAGCGCGCCCAGCGTGGCCAGGCCTCGATCGAGCAGTCGCTGTCCCGCGTGGCTGCCGAGGACGGCGGCACGGTGGCGATGGACATGCAGATGAGCGAACTGGCCGATCTGCTGCACGAGCAGATGGCAATGGAGGAGCGGTTGCTGTTTCCGCTGATCGAGGATATCGATTCACGCGACCTGGCCAGTCGCGTTGCGCTGCGTCGCAGCGTGGCGCTCGGCTTGCAGGGGCCGGATTGATCACCACATCCGGGTCACCTTACCCGCGATGGCTGGGTGGCGTGGCAGATGCTGAGGTATGACACCGCCATCGATGGCTTTGTGGTGCCGCTGGACATGAAGGGACTGAAAATCCTGGCCCGTGCGCCTGCGGCGCAGGACCCGCAGAGCAACCCCGGTCCTCGGCACGGCCAGAGACTGCACAGCTTCGACCTGTACTGATTGCGTGCGGCGGAGTCCTACAGGCACCCGATCCAGCTTCTGATGGCGGCCAGGCAGCAATGGGATCAGCATGCCTCACGCCTAATCCAGGAGTAGACGATGAGCTGGACGACTGGGATGATCTTTACACTGAACGTCGCGTTCACCGCGTTCACCGCGTTGATCGGCGCTGACTGGGTCCGTCGTGTCGACTTCAGCACCTGATTCGGCGCCTGGTTCGGCACCTGATCCAGCGCCCCAGTCAGCGCCTCATTCAGCGTTTCAGCCAGCGCCTGAAAAAGCGCCCGGGCAGGCGCGCCGCACCGGCTGGCGCTGGTGGCCGCTGGGTGTCGCAGCGGGCCTGGCTGTTTGTGTGCTGGCGGCTGAAGCCTTGGGCTGGCCCTTTCTGCGCGCGCCGCTGGAACGTGCGCTCAGCCAGCGATTGCAGTCCTCCGTGATCCTGGAGCCGCCGTTCCGGCTGCAACTGCTGTGGCGGCCCGGAGTGCAAATCGGCCGAGTGCAGATGGCAAGCCCGGCGCGATTCGAAGTGCCGCATCTGGCGCAGGCCGAGCAGTTCAAACTGCGATGGACCTGGTTGCAGCTGTTGCAGCGCGGCGCGGACGAGCCTTGGCCGCTGCGCTTGCTGCAAGCGCAGCGGCTCGACGCGCGGCTGGTTCGGCTGGCCGACGGATCGACCAACTGGTCTGCTGCGGCAGGAACAGGATCAGATCGCAAAGAACCAGACCGCAACGACGCACCTGCAGGCGATGCCCGCGCCCCAGCCTGGCCTGTGACGGTGGCCGCGCTGTTGCTGGACGAAGCCCGGATCGATTTCCGCGACCAGGCGCGCGCCTTGGACCTGCGTGCCGAAATGTCGATCACGGTGGACGGCCCCGCCGCAGGCCCACCTGCGAGCACCTCAAGCCGCATCGAGGCCATGGTGACCGGGAGCTGGGCAGGCCAAAGCGTTGAAGTGCAGGCGCAGTCCGATGGCCTGCCGCGGTCGCTGGCAGGGGCAGCCGCTGCAGCGCCTGCGTTTCAGATCTTCGTGCAGGGGCGAGTCGGCGTCACCGAAGGCCGCTTCAGCGGCATCGTGTCGGGCACACCCGGCGCTCCGGACATCTCGAGCGCGCCCGGCCTGCGAGGCAGCCTGCTGTTGCGGGGCGCATCGCTGGCCCATTTGGGCGGCATTCTGGGCATCACCTTGCCGTCCACACCGGCCTTCCGTGTGGGGGGCGCGTTGCGCCACCAGGACGGCGTCTGGGGACTGGTCGCCACCGAAGCCCACATTGGCGGCAGCCGCTTGCTCGCTGATCTGAAGCTCGATACCCGCGCCCTGCAGCCGCGGCTGAGCGGCAGCGTGGGCGGCGAGGTGTTGCGCTTGCAAGACCTCGGCCCGGCCATCGGTACCGCACCCCCCAGCGATGTGGTCAGGCCGCGCCCGGTGCTGGACGAGTCCGAAGTGATCCAGTCAGCCGATCCGCTGTCTGCACCCACTCAGGCCACCACGCCAGCAGGGCGCGTGCTTCCCTCCCGCCCTTTCGACCTGCCTTCTCTGCGCGGCATGGACGCCGATGTGGCGATCGACATCGGCCGCCTGGAATTGGCTGATCCCGGCACCCTGGCGCCATTGCAACCGCTGAAAAGCCGCTTGACGCTGCTGGCAGGCGTACTGACGCTGAACAACCTGGAGGCCGGGGTGGCGGGGGGATTGCTGAAGGGCATGACCCGGCTCGACGCCTCTGCAACGGACGGCGGCGCGCGCTGGCTGGGAGATCTGCGTCTGATCAAGGTGCAGCTGGAGCGCTGGGTGCCCGCTTTGCGGCCAGGCTCCAGGGATGACAGTCCGGTGCCCATGGTGCTGAGCGGCGATCTGGATATGCGGCTCGAGTTGAGCGGCACCGGTCAGAGCACCGCAGAGATTCTCGCCACCCTGAATGGACAAGCGGGCGCTCAACTGCGCGACGGGCAGGTGTCGCATCTGCTGGTGGAACTGGCCGGGCTGGATGTGGCGCAGGCCCTGGGCGTCTGGCTGACCGGCGACGACATCCTGCCTCTGAAGTGCGCAGTGCTGGCGGCAAAGGTGGATGGAGGTGTGGTTCAGATCCACCGCGGGCTGGTCGACACCAGCGACAGCCAGCTCCACGTCGACGGCAAGGTCGATCTCAACGACGAAAGCCTGGCCTTGCGGGTGAAGGTGGAACCCAAGGACTTCTCGCCGCTGTCGCTGCGCACACCCTTGACCGTAGGCGGCACCCTGGCCGAGCCGGATGTCAGCGTCAAGGGCGAGCGTTTGGCCGGCAAGCTGCTGGCTGCAGCGGCGCTGGCCGCCGCCACGCCGCTGGCAGCGCTGTTGCCCTTGCTTGAATTTGGCGATGCGCCCGATGTCCAGAGCCCGTGCCTGTCGGCGACTGCGCCTGCAAAGAAAGCGCGCTCTGCCGCGCGCCGCTGATGGTCACTCATCGGCAACCCTTGTTCAAAGCCCATCCCCTGTGGGGCCTGGCGGCGTGGCTGCTGGCGGTGTATGCCACTTCTGCAGTGGGTGGCTTGGCTGCCTCCAACTCCGCGGACTTCTATGCACAGCTGGTGCGTCCGGCCTGGGCGCCACCAGCCTGGCTGTTTGGCCCGGTGTGGACGCTGCTGTACCTGATGATGGGCGTGGCCGCGTGGCTGGTGTGGCGCGTGCGCGGCTTTGCAGGGGCGCGCATGGCGCTGGGTTTTTTCATCGCCCAATTGGGGCTCAACGCGCTTTGGACCTGGCTCTTCTTTGATTGGCGCCTGGGTGCCGTCGCATCTGCAGAGATCGTCTTGCTGTGGTTGGTGTTGGCTGCCACGATCGCGCTGTTCTGGCGCTTCAGCAAGCCCGCGGCGGCGCTGCTGATCCCTTATCTGGCCTGGGTGTCGTTTGCGGCGGCGCTGACATTTTCGACCTGGCAGATGAATCCACGCTTGCTCGGCTGATCCCTTGAACGCCGTTGCGCCATGACGGCGTTGATTTCCGCACCATAGATCAGGGTGACCGCGCTGACGTACAAAAAAACCAGCGTGGCCACCAGCCCCGCAAAGCCGCCGTAGACCAATGCCAGTTTGCCCGCGCTGTGCAGGGTGTAGGACAGAAAGGCCGCCGCGATGATCCACAGCGCCGCGCCGACCAGCGCGCCCGGCAGCACACTGCGGATCTGCTGGCGCCTGTCGGGCAGCCAGCCGTACATCGCGGCGTACAACAAGACCAGCGTGATCCACGCCAGCGCGTAGCGCACCGCCACACCGATCCACGACAGCCCGCGCCCACCGGCGCCGCTGAAATCGATGGCTTGCCAAAGGTAGGGCCACACCACCACGGTGCCGAAGGCCAGCAACGCGACAGCCGTGCCTGCCAGCGTGAACAGCGTGACCTTCAGGCGCGCCTTCCAGAAGGACAAGGCTTGCTCGACGCCATAGGCGCGGTTGAGCGCGGTGCGTACCGCCTGCACGCCAGAAGAGGCCGTCCACACGGTGACGATGACACCCACCGTCAGCATCGTGCGGCTGGGTTGCGCAAGCAGGCTTTCGACGACGGGGTACAGCGATTGCGCCACCAGCGGTGGCGCATATTCCAGCAGCCGCTTCAAGAGAGCCGCCGCAGTTCCGGGCTGGCCCACATAGGCTGCCGCTGCAGCTGTGAACAACAGCAAAGGAAACAGCGACAACACAGCCGAAAACGCCACGCTGCCGGCCTGGTTGGCACTTTGGTGGTGGATGTAGTTTTGCACCGCTTGCACGGGCACCCCCACCACTGGCCACTGCCGCAGGATGCGGCGCAGGGCATCTGCCACGCGCTGTATACGCCTGCGAAGACCGAAGAGTTCGAGGCTGGAAGGCGTTTCTTGCTGCATATGAAGGGGATGCAGGCAAGCCGTTTGCCAACCCCGGGTGTGGCTGCCCGATGAATCGTCAGCAGCCGATATCTCACCCCTCCCAACCAGGAGAACCAACGATGCTGCAATGGGCCCTCATCTTCTTCGTGATTTCCTTGATCGCCGGCTTTTTCGGTTTCTCAGGCATTTCAGCGGCCACGGCCGGCATTGCGAAGATCCTTTTCTACATCGCGATCGTGATCTTCGTGGTCCTGCTGGCGATGGCATTGCTGGGCGGCGCGGCCTTGATGTAGACAAAGCCCTGCAGCATGACCTGCTCCAGGCGGTGCATCTGTACCCGATGGCTCGAGGCAATGGCCCCAGGCCATGGCACCGATTGCCGCAAGTTGTACCGGTTTGTTTGACGTTGCTTCAGCGGCACAGCCACGGTGGCGAGCTCAATCATCGTCGGCTGCGCTGGGGTGCACCACCGTCACCGGCACCGCTGCGTGTTGCAACAGCCACTGGGACACTGATCCGACCAGCAAGCCCTTCGCGGCGCCAAGGCCCCGAGCACCCATGATGACGGCATCGACGCCATGGAGCTCGATCATCTCGGCCAGCACGTGGCCAGGGTCACCGTTGGCGACGGCAGGTTCCCATTCGACTTTGGCCTCGTTCAGCAGCGCTTCTGCCGGCGCAAGCACACGCGCGGCGACAGCCTCGCTGAGTTGCTCGATCGCCTCGGGGTCATGCAAGGTGATCCATTCGTAAAGGGTCGCCGGAGTCTGGACGTTTGCCAGAACGAAGCTGGCTGTGAGGCCGCTGCGCACCAGCTGCAGCGCATGCCGGACCGAGTTGAGCGAAGCTTCGGAGCCGTCGAAAGGAAGCAGGATTTTGAGCATGTGTGCACTCCGGAGCTGAAGGAGAGGTGCCGTCTGCAGGTTGAAGCAGCCAACCGAGGGGGCGTTTGGGCAGGATCCAGCTCAGTATGAGCGGATTGCCGGGCATTTTGCCGGCTCTGGCCTTCCTGATGTGGTTTGCTCATCGCGGCTTCGGTGTTGGCTGTGAAAGCGGGGCTTTCGATCCACGGGGTCTGGCCCAAGGTCTGGCCTGGAAGTAGCATCCGCAGGCAAATGATGAAAATCCTGATCCCCGTTGATGGGTCCGAGCCTGCGCTGGAGGCCGCGCGCCACGCGCTGCAGCTGGTGCAGGCGGGTCTGCAGGCCAGCTTCGTCCTTGCTGCAGTGCAAGAACCGGTCTATCTGTACGAGACGCTGCTCTCGCCCGACGCTGAAGTGCTTGACCGGCTGACTGGCGCGGAGGGCGGTCAAGCTCTGGCAGCTGCGCAAGCTCTCTTTGATGCAGCGGGCGTGTCCTATGAACGTGAAATAGCATCCGGCGAGCCGGTGCCCGCGCTGATCGAAGTGGCCCGTCGATACAAATGCGACGCAATCATCATGGGCGCACGCGGCAGAGGCGCCCTGCGCAGCGCATTGCTCGGGTCGGTGTCGCAGCGCGTCGTGCAGCAAGCCGCGCTGCCGGTAACGATCGTCAAGCAGGCTCAAGCTGAGCGGGTGGGTCTTCGCGCTGCGTCTGCAAGCAGCAGCTGATTGAAAAATGTGACGCTGGACCATCCTTCACCTGTCCAGGTCGGTGCTGCCGGCTGGGATCGTTTCGCTCCGGCAGCACTGCGTCGAGCCCTGCTGCAGCATGGCGCAGATGCGCCTGACGAGCAATTCGACGCAGCCGTGCTGCTGGCCGACGTTTCCGGCTACAGCACGCTGGCCACGCGGCTGGCCGAGCAGAGTGCGATTGGGGCGGAACGCCTGTCGCAGCATTTGAATGCCACATTCGGGGTCATGCTTCGCGAGGTGTACGCCCGCGTCGGTGAGGTCGAACGCTTCGCTGGCGACGCCCTGTTGGCCAGCTTCCGCCCGCTTGGCGATGGGCTCGGCGGCGCTGTGCGCCGGGCCCGTGATTGCGCACAGGCCATTGCCGTGCAACCGAACGGCACGGGCACGGGCACCGCCACCAACACCCACACCAACACCCACACCAACGAGGTTGCATTGAGCGTGCACGCAGGTGTCGCCGTCGGTGCCTTGCACACCCGACACCTGACTCTGCCCGGCGGCGACAAGGCTTTCGTGCTGTGGGGGGAGCCCCTGCGCCGCGTGGCGAGCGCAGCGATGGCGGCTGCGTCGGGTCAGGTGCAGTTGGAGCCGGCCGCGGCGCTGTTGGCACAGGCGGCACAAGCGACACAAGCGGCACAAGCGACACAAGCGACAAATACGGCACAAACGACACCCACGCCAGCCCGGGGCTGGACTGGAACCAGCTGAGCGATGCGCTGGGCCGTGACGGGGTGGCTCGCTTCGACGCGCAGTTCTGGGGCGCAAACATCGATCCGAGCGAGCGCTACGTGCTCAGCGCGGCAGGGTCTACCCGCCACCGGCTGGCCGCCGGCGACAGCCAGTTCGCCAATCTGGTGCTGGCCGGCGACTGGGTCTACAACGGCTTCCCTGTCGGTTGTGTCGAGTCGGCCACGCTGGGTGGCCTGCAGGCTGCGCGCGCCATCACCGGAGGCACCGCCAGCAGCCACCCCATCTTCGGCGAACGTACCGCTGAAGCCGCCGCCTTACCCATGCAGAGCCGCTCTCGATTGCCAAGATACGTGCCCGGACTGACCGACCTGGAACTGCC
>Ga0105044_10011457_pt1 | contig 12089 bp, 9 predicted proteins | sample MAT01_FD_78092 | JGI IMG/M metagenome (GOLD analysis project Ga0105044, IMG submission 78092) | Freshwater microbial communities from Lake Fryxell liftoff mats and glacier meltwater in Antarctica - MAT-01 | ecosystem: Environmental > Aquatic > Freshwater > Ice > Liftoff microbial mat | place...
AGGCTTAGTTCGGATTTTGATATTTATGATTGGATTCCCGCCAAAAGCACGCGGGAATGACATATCGTTTGAAGGCTTAGTTCGGATTTTGATATTTATGATTGGATTCCCGCCAGGAGCATGCGGGAATGACATATCGTTTGTGCGAATATAACTCCAGACGGGTGGATCAATAGTAAAATTGAAATCAACAATCTCAATCTCCGCTTGTGCATAAAGTTATAAATTGATTTTCCCTAATTATAAAATTAATTTTGCATTAAATCATTTCAAATCTTTTAACAAATCTTTTTTCACCCAATGAAAATTATTGTTTGTGTTTCATTAGTACCTGACAGCACTACTAAGGTAAAGGTATCGGATTCTCAAAAATCGATCGATGAGTCAGGCGTTAGCTATATTTTAAATCCTTATGACGAGTTCGCTGTCGAAGAGGCGTTGAAGCTTAAAGAGAAAAACGGCGGAGAGGTCATTGCAGTATCATTCGGAACGGATAAAGCAAAGGATGCTATAAAGAAATCGTTTCAGATGGGAGCGGAAAAGGGTGTGCTGATAAAATCATCTTCGGCTGACTTTGATACGTTCACTGTCGCGAAGAATCTTTCTGATTATCTCAAAGGACAGAATGCGGATATAATTCTCTTCGGTAAGCAGTCGATCGACTTTGACGGATTGCTTGTGCCTTCAATGGTTTCGGAGTTCCTGAATATCCCAAGCATAAGTGTTGTTGTGAAACTTGATATCGAAGGTGATAAGGTTACTGCCGAAAGAGAAGTTGAGGGAGGCAAGGAGATAGTGGAAGCAACATTACCGATAATCATCGGAGCGCAGAAGGGACTTAATGAGCCGCGTTATCCAAATTTGAAAAGCATAATGGCTGCAAAGTCAAAGCCAATCGAAGAGATCCCAGCTACATATACCGGTAATACAGTTGAGATAATTGAAATGAAGCTTCCCCCTGCAAAAGCGGGCGGCAAGATATTTACCAACGGAAAGGATGATGTTGCAGAGTTGGTAAGGCTTCTGAGAGAAGAAGCAAAAGTTATTTGAGTATTAAATTTAAAAGAAATTAAAATCAGAGAATAATACATTTTATGTCAAATAAAATTTTAGCATTTGTAGAATCAAAGGACGGCAAGTTTAAAAATTCAGCTTTTGAAGTTGTGACTGAAGCAAACAAGATCGCGACGGATTCGGGCGCCGAGTTAATTGTACTTTCGATCGGAACCGGAGTGGATGCCGAAGCAAAGAATCTTGCTTCATACGGTGCGAAGAAATTATTTTCGGTTGATCTTGCTGACATTAATTCAAAGGCGCCTGCACAGGGCTTTCAGTACTCCCCTTCCTCGTTCGCTAAGGTAATAAGTGAAGTGGCAGGTTCACAGAACGCGAACATAATTTTACTTTCGGGAACATCATTAGGAAAAGATCTCATAGGCAGGATCGCTGTCAAAACAAATTCATCTGTCTTTAATGATTGTGTTGATCTGAAAATTAAGGATGGAAACATCATCGCATCAAGACCTGTTTACGCGGGCAAAAGCATAATTGATGTTAAAGCTAATAACGATAAGCTGGTATTATCATTAAGACCTAATGTATTCAAGGCACATAAAGTTGAGAATGAGAATATCGATATTGAAAAAGTGGATGTGAACACTCTTAACCTTAACGAAAAAGATTTTTCATCAGTAGTAAAAGAAATTGTTGTGAGCAATGAAAAGCTTGACGTAGCTGAAGCGGACAGAATAGTTTCAGGCGGACGCGGATTACGTGGTCCTGAGAATTTTAATTTAATTGAAGACTTAGCGGCATCGATCGGCGGAGCGACAGGCGCCTCACGCGCCGTAGTAGACGCGGGATGGAGACCACATTCGGAGCAGGTTGGGCAGACAGGAAAGACGGTATCACCGAGCTTGTATATCGCATGCGGAATAAGCGGAGCAATACAGCACATGGCAGGAATGTCTTCTTCAAAATGCATAGTAGCTATCAATAAGGACAAAGATGCTCCCATATTTCAGATCGCCAATTACGGGATAGTCGGAGATGTGTTTGAGATCATACCTGCACTGACAGATGAATTCAAAAAAGTAGTTTCGAATTAAAGTATTTTATAAATTATATTGTTTCTACGAAACTTTTAAATTAGCTTGAAAGTAATAACAGTAAAAGTTTATCAAGACAAATGGACAACACACAAGATAACATTCAGGTAGATATTTTCGGGCTGTCATTGACTCCTTCCATAAGCGGCGGAGGATATGCAATCATACTTAAAGAAGTAACGGGAAGCAGAAGACTCCCAATAATAATAGGTCAGTATGAAGCGCAGTCGATCGCGCTGGAGCTTGAAGGAATAAAGCCGCCGAGACCTCTGACACACGATCTCTTAAAAGAAGTAATTGAAACTTTCGGATATTCGGTAAATCATATTGTCATCAATGAGCTTCGTGATTCTACATTTTATGCAAAGATCAAATTTGATTCTGCGAGCATAGAAGAGATCGACGCCAGACCTTCGGATGCAATTGCCATTGCATTAAAATTCTCATCTCCTATATATGTTGCGACAGAGATAATGGATGAGGTAGGATTTGTTCCGGACTATGATGAGCAGGTATTGCCGAAGCAGGAGGGAGAATATGAAGAGCCCGAAGGAGAACTTACATCGGAAGCAATAAAATCGAAACCGGTTGAAACTAAGAATCTTTCCAATAAGGAAAAGAAACTTGTTCAGCTTAAGAATGATCTTGATGAAGCAATCACAAAAGAAGATTATGAAAAAGCCGCACAGTTGAGAGATGAAATAAAAAAACTTGAGATCTCAAACGTTAATTAGCAGGCATCAGCCGCAGCAGAATTACTTTTATTAAATAAAAAGAATACTAATTGAAAAAAACTTTTTTAATACTTACGTTAACGTTAATATTAATTTCCAACACTTCCTTTTCACAGTATAAAACCCAGACAGAACAGCTACCCTTTCTAAGTTTAAATCAAAGAAGCACTTTCAATAAACCCGGCGTTGATGTTTCATCAGGAGCAAGCATGGGATTCAATATGGGAGTTGCATCAATTGAAAGCGAAGTAGGATTTGCGATCGGAGCCTTTGCAGAGCTGAAGTCAAGAGGTATCTCATTTCTTCCTCAGACAAATTACTGGAATGTAAAGAAGCAGACCAACTTTGAGATAGCGGGCTTAGTAAGATTTTATCTGACAAAGAAAGCGCTCATGCCTTACATTGACGGCGGATTAGGCATTAATTTTTATAACTCACAGGAGAGCAATGTCACAAAGCTTGGCATCATCGCAGGCGGCGGCGTGGAGCTTACCAATCTCGGCACTTCATTCAATCTTTTATTCGACGGAAAGTATAAGCTTATAATAAATGATAAGGCGAACTTATCAGGAGTCATTTTTACCGCCGGACTGAAATTTCCGCTGAAGTAATATTATTAAAATTTTTAAACATGCGTAAAGGAAAATTTCTTTTACGCATTTTTTATTTAATGAATGAACAATCTTTTAATTGACATAGGCAATTCTGACATTAAAGCAGCGGCATCGGTTTCCGGAACAGCGGAAGTAAAGCTGCTGAAAAGATTTTCATATTCAAAAAATGAGTTTGAAAAAGATCTTAAGAAGAATTTTCCGGATACAACGGGCAGGACTTTCAATCAAATCGGTATCTCGGTTTTAAGCAATGATAACAAAAAATTTCTGAAAGAATATTTCAAAACGAAATATAAGATTACTCCCCGGTTTGTTTCCGATGAGATTGAATTACCAATAAGAATAAATTACTCAAAAGGATTGGGCAACGACAGGATATGCAATGCAGTAGCGGCGTACCTTATTTACGGAAGGAAGGATATGCTTGTGATTGATTTCGGTACAGCGACAACTTATACTTTAATTAACGGCAACATTTTAAACGGAGGACTTATTGCTCCGGGTATAAAGACGTCATTGTCATCGCTCATTTATAATACTTCCCTGCCGCAGGTCAGACTTAACTTTACAAAAAAACTGATCAACACAGACACGCTAAATAATATAAAAGCGGGGGTTTTGTTTCAGTCATTGTTTACAGTGGAACGGATAATAACGGAGTTAAGGAAAAAGCATAAAGGACTGTATGTTATTTCAACCGGAGGATATTCAAAATTGATTTCAGCGAAGACAAAGTTCATAAATAAAACCGACAGCCACCTTGTACTGAAAGGAATAAATTTAATTCTTTCGCAATGAAAATAATAACAAAGGAAATTAACATTTCGACTGAAGGCAACTGCGACATAAAGAACATTACAGACAAGGTCATCGATATCCTTCACAACAGTAAGTTAAAGGAAGGGAGCTGTACTGTTTTCTCGATAGGTTCAACAGCATCGGTGACAACAATTGAGTACGAACCCGGACTTCTTAAAGACATTCCAAAGATACTGGAAAAAATGATCCCTTCATTTTCAAGATACCATCACAATGAGACGTGGGGCGACGGCAACGGGCATTCGCATATCCGTTCAGCGATCTTCGGAACATCACTTACCATTCCATTCACTAAGAGTGAACTAATACTTGGGAAGTGGCAGCAGATAGTTCTCATTGATTTTGACAACAGGAAACGAAACCGCAGAATAGCTATTCAGCTCACCGGAGAATAAATATTTTGAAAACCAAAACCGTAATACTTCTCATAATTATTTTGTCAGCAGCAATACGGTTTTATAATATCGATCAGAAGAACTTATGGTTTGATGAGATATATTCCTGGAAAATCTCACAGGGCGATGTCGTGCAGATAGTCAGTGAAACTTCTGGTGACATTCACCCTCCTCTTTATTATACCGTCCTGAAAAACTGGAACAAGCTCTTCTCCGATTCGGTAATTTCAATGCGTATACTGAGTGTACTTTTCAGTCTTCTCAGCATCTTTTTTATTTACAGGATCTCGAAGCTGTTTTTTAAAGATGATCTTCCGGTCATAATGATCCTGTTAATGTATGCTGTCTCACCGTTAAACATTTACTATTCGCAGGAAGTCAGGATGCTGAATCTGAATCTGTTGCTTTGTCTGGGCTCTGTATACTTCTTTTACTGCTTTATAAACAAAAGCTCTGGAATGAACGGACTGCTATATACGCTTTTCACAGTGCTTGCGATATACACACACTACTTCGCTTTCCTGATATTATTCACGGAAGTAGTTGTACTAATGATTTTCTATCTGACAAAAAATGTAAGTAAACTTTCGATAAAAAAGTATGCGGGTTATTTCCTTGTAATAAATATCTTTTACCTGCCGTGGTATCCGACATTTTTTCAGCAGATATCAAAAGGACAACCCTGGAGAACTCAGCAAAGCTTTTATGAAGTTGCGATGAATACCGGAGGATATCTGACGGAGATCTTTCTTAGTCCGTACATTGGATATGAGAGCATGTCAGCGTATTATGTTTCGTTGTTGGTGCCGACTGTTTTTTTAACTTTCCTGATAGTGTGCTTAATAAAGCTGGTCAGAAAAAGAGATTTTACAATGACAGATACAATATCATTGTTCTTTTTTATTCCCTTATTGATCGCGGCGATCATTTCATTTAACCAAAGCATAGTATTCTCAAGATATCTGAGTATTATCGTCCCTTTTCTTTTGATATTGATTGTATATTATTCATTTAAATCATTCAAAAGAAGTGCTGCCGTTGCAATAATTCTTTTCTTTACCGCGGCAAGCATTTACGGAACAAAAATTTATTATAATAATAACTTTAAGAATAACGATTACAGAAGAATAATTTCATATATTGAAAAAGATTTTAAGCCGGAAGATGAGATAATAGCGGAGCCGCACTTTATGGGATGGTGCATAGATTACCATATAGCACACAGCGGGACGAATCTTAAGCAGCCGAACATTTTAGGGTGGGACATGAAAATGCAGCTTGATTCACTTGGTAAGAGACAGGATATGAATAATCTTTGGTTTATCAGCGACTACAGTTCACGTGATAATAAGGAGTATGATTCGCTTAATGCAAAAATGAGTTCGATGGGCTATGAGCGGATCTCGGAAAAGATGTTCTATCTTGTGCCGGCAAAGGTAAAGGTGAACTATTATAGAAAGCGGTTTTAATTGGGATTTTTTCGATATCGGATGCAAGAGATATTTAATTGATAATATTACACTTTTAATTCACATCCGTCCAAAATAAGGAAAAAACTTGCCACGAATTTCACGAATGATCACGAATTAAAAATATTATCACTAATTTTAAAAACAGAATGAACATAGATTTATTTGGACAGCATAAGTATATCTTCAAGATTATTTAATGGTGTGATTTTAAAAATTCGATATTGGTGCAAAAATATTACCAAAACAGATTGAATTTAAAATTATTTAAATTTTTAAAAAAATTTTTGGACAGCACTTCTTTTAATTCCAACTTTAGAGAAAACAATATCTTTATTTTCAGTTATAAAAAACCTAATTTCATAAAACCAATTTTAAATACTTATCATCATAATTAATGACCCCAAGATTACTGTTTTTATTTTCCAGACTTGATTATAAATCATTTTCAAAGATCTGTTTTGTAATTTCTTTACTCTTCTTATCGATAACACTCACCGCTTTTTACTATCCTCACGACATTCAGGATGACGTAAATAATAAATATACAACTGTCGGTAACATTGCACTGACTGTCACAAATTACGGTACCATCGGTAACGGATTTGTCGGCTTTCCAAACCAGCCATCGTGTCAGTATCCAAAAGGTTCAGGCATAGAGAACTTATTCATAGGAGGACTCTGGTTAGGCGGTGTAAAGAATGGTGTAGTAACAGTAACAACTGCAGCTGTTGATGTTTCGGCAGCAAACAGGACAGAAGGATTTGAATTTACAAATGCAGCGGGTTCGGGAATTACTGAAAGGTCTTCACTTCAGACGTCGCCAAACTTCAGACCGGACGCGGTCTCACATCAGGATTTTGTGAGTGAGTTCTTTGATACTAATTTAACAGCCAACGGTACTGTGATCCAGAATCATACTCCTCTTGGAATTAAGGTTCTGCTTGAGACTTACTGTTATGATTTCAACTTTGCCAATAACTGGGTCATACTTAATTATAAGATAGTTAATATTGGGTATGTCGGACAGAATGCACAGCGTGATACAGCGAGCATCGACAGTGTTTATCTCGGCTTATGGTGTGACGGCGTTGTCCGGAATACAAACATCACTCCGCCCGGCGGCTCCTCTTTTTACAGCAAGGGCGCGGACGGATATGACAGTATCAACAGGATGTGGTATGAATATGATTATAACGGCGATCCGGGATTCACAGACAGCTATGTTGCTTTCAAGCTTCTCGGAGTAACACCGATGCCTTCAATTGAAACAACCAATAACAGAACCAAATACACCATCTGGCAATTCAGGAACACAACCGATCCTATTTATTTTTCACCGACAACAGATAATGTAAACAACAATCAGGCAGGCAAGTATCAGAAGATGCAGGGATATTTATCGATCAATCCCACTCTTGATTCAATCAACAATCCGACTATTGTGCCCTCAAGAAATGATGTACTCAGACATTCACCAAGCAACAGATCAACACTTATCTCATACGGTCCAATTAAAAAACCTACCGGAGAAAGATTTACATTAAGATATATACAGGATACAATTAATGTTGTTTATGCAGTGATCTGTGCCAAGAAATTCGGTACTGAACCTACAACATGGGATTCTGCTTCACAAAGAAAAAATCTTGACATCTCCGCGGGATGGGCTCAAAGCGCTTATGACAATGGCTACAAGCTTCCCTCTCCTCCTGACGCTCCGAAAGTCAGATCTGTGATAGCGGATAAGAATGTTACTTTATACTGGGCTGCTAATTCAGAGAGAACAATTGATCCGATCTCAAACATTCAGGATTTTGAAGGATACAGAGTATATAGAACCAATCCCGGAGCCGAGCTTGGGTTAGGACAGGATCTCACTTCACTGCTGAAAATAGTGGGTGAATTTGACAGCGCGCACAATAATGTTTTTAACAATACCGGTTTTAATTATATAAAGCTGCAGACGCCAAAATTCTTTGACGGCGACACGACTCCTTATTACTACAGATTTGATTTTACAAATCAGCTTAACGGCTTTCAGTATGTATATTCCGTGACCGCATTTGACAAGGGTGACATTACACAAAATCTTGGCTCACTAGAAAGCTCCATTCTTGGTAATTCCCAAAGAATAATTGTCGGAACTCCTGCAAATAATAATGCCGATGCAGAAGTTGGAGTTTATCCTAATCCATATTACGGCAGTGCAACGTGGGACGGAGGAGGAAATAAGAAAGAACTTCTGCGGAAAATTTACTTTTATAATTTACCTTCCAAATGTGAAATTTCTGTTTGGACTATTGCGGGTGATCTTGTAGATAAATTTGAGCATGACGCGGGTACATATAACGGCAGTGATATCGAATGGTTTAAAACATTTTCAGACGGAACACAAAAATTCGCAGGCGGTGAACATGCCTGGGACCTCATTACAAGAAATGAACAGGCAATAGCGACAGGACTTTATATCTTTACAGTTAAGGATTCAAATACAGGCGAGATTAAGAAAGGTAAATTTGTAATAGTGAAATAATTTCTTTGCATTCAATTTATAAATGTACCATAAAATAATATCAATAAACTTTTTAACTTATAATAATTTTAAATTAATAAAAAATAATATCATGAAGAATTTTAAATACTTACCCCTGATACTTGTTACGGTGTACATTGCCTATTCGCTCGGTTTCAGTATTATGGGCTTGGGTTTTAACAGCGTTACAATCCAGCAGATCCAGACAAAGCCAGATGATTCTCTTGCTTTGGGAAGAGATAAGTCACCGCTCTTAGGCGATTCGGTAGAGTTCGTAGCAAGAATAACAGCTCCGCCAAGAGTCAGTCCTGCAAATAATCAGAACAAGACCTTATTAAGAGGTACAACAAGCTTTACATGCTACCTTCAGGATACAGCCAACGGCTTATTCGGAGGAATTGTTATCCGACAGGCAGATCAGAATATAAATATAGGACTTGCCGCATTGGATACAGGACAAATGGTAAGAGTTCGCGGCGTCATACAGGAATTCGGCGCAACATCAGGAAATAATTTTGCCAACACTCTTACACAGCTCGCACTCGATATTTCACCTACTTATTCGATCACACCAATCGGTGGAATTACAAAAAGACCGACTGCAAAATTGGTTAACATTTCAGATTTTGCAAATGGTGATTATCCAAACGGCGGATCTATTAATTATATCGGCGGAGAAAAATATGAAGGAATGTATGTTGAGATAAGGAACGTAACAGTTGCAGGCGGTATCGGCAACAGACAGCCGTTCAGCATAATTGATGAGAACGGTAACAGAATGTATATGAGAGATTTTTCAAATTTCTTTTCAACATCACCATCTGGTGATACTTTAAGACCATGGACACCGCCATCTATCGGAACGCTTGTAAATTCGATCAGGGGTGTTATAATCAATTCAAATAATGAAGGAGCTTTTGGAAGTCAGCTTCCTTATGTTATCGTTCCTATTTATCCAAATGATCTTAATCTCGGAAATGCTCCGCCGGTGCTTGCAAGTCCGACAAGAAGTCCCGGTGTTCCTACGCCACCTGACAGTGTTCAGGTAAGTGTTACAGCGACAGATCCCGGTGATGCAATGACCATCACGGACATGAAAGTTTACTGGAGATTTAACGGTGGATCTTTCACAAATAAAAATATGCCTTTAATTACAGGAAATATATTTTCAACAAAAATGCCTCCTGCTCCTTTAGGAACATTAGTTGAATATTTTATCAGAGCTGAAGATAACTCAGGCGGAGTAAAACTTCTTCCGTCAGATACACTAAAGTCAAAATTATTTTATATAGTAAGAAACAGCGACTCGATGACGGTTCAGGATGTTCAGTTTTGTCCTAACAACGGCGGAAGGTCAGCATACGAAGGATATGATGTAAGAGGAATCGAAGGTGTTGTAACATCAGACACGAATGATATTCCCGGAATCAACTTTACAAGTCCGGGCGGAAATCAGACAGCTCCAAGGAGAGTATACATTCAGAACGGACAAGGCGCTTACAGCGGAATCTGGCTTTCAGGAAATCCGACTGACGCTTTAAGAAAAGGAGATCGTGTTAGAGTAAAAGGAACAGTTGAAGAAAACTTCAGTGTAACGAGAGTTAATGTTTCGACTTCCGGTAACATCGTAGTTCTTTCCACAGGTAACGCACAGCCGACACCTGAAATAATGACAACTTCACAGATCCCGAATTCAACACAGGATGGTGATAACGCAGTAGAGAAATGGGAAAGTGTTTATATCAGATTCAATACATCAGTGAAAATAAATTGTGTCAACGCAGGTATCGGAATATCGTGTACAACATCCGAGCCGCTTGCTGATACAACATTCAGAAGAAACTTCGGTGAGATACTTGTAAGTGACGGTTCAAATGTGGATGCAAGAATCGAGCTTGAAGATGGTAACCATACATATACAAACAACTGGGACGGAACACAAAATCCACCACAGCCGGGATTTACTTTATTAACAAAGAATGATCTCATCTCTTATGTTGAAGGTATCCTTTATTACTCATTCAGCAATTACAAACTGACACCAAGAAAGAATCCTGATTTTGGAATAGTTACTCCGGTCGGAATATCAAATACAATTGAAAACGTTGAGAGCTACTATCTGATGCAGAATTATCCTAATCCTTTCAATCCTGCAACAGTCATAAGGTACAACCTCCCTGTTTCAGGAAGTGTATCTTTAAAAATTTACGACATGATCGGAAGAGAAGTAAAATCACTCGTATCGGGCTTTGCGAATGCAGGGACATACAATGCAAGCTTCAACGGAAGCGAGCTTTCAAGCGGAGTTTATTTTTATAAGCTTGAAGCAGAAGGAATTAACGGAAACAAATTCCTAATGACAAAGAAAATGTTGTTGATTAAATAGAATTTGCAAGATCGTAGGGGCTGGCCTTGTGCCTGCCCTGATTATTCAAAAGATTCATAAGACAGTAGGGGCTGGCCTTGTGCCTGACCTGTAAATTCAAAAGATTCATAAGACAGTAGGGGCTGGCCTTGTGCCTGCCCTGATTATTCAAAAGATTCATAAGATTAAGTTTTAGTTAGTTGTGTGGAGCCGTTATACCTATGATGGCTTCACAGGACTGACGAAGCTGATAAATAAAAATTGATGATAAAATATTTATTACTATTAATAATTACGGGTTTAGTTGCCTTTACTTTTTCATGCAGTGATCCTATTTCAGGCAAGATAGAGAATCAGCCGCCAAACACTTATCTATCGCTTTTTCCGGACAGCACTATTGCTCCCGGTTCAACATTGAAAAGAATTAACTGGTGGGGCGATGATCCTGATGGATTCGTAAAAGGATACCGGATTTCCTTTGATTCAATTAACTGGGGATTCACGACAAGAAATGACAGCACTTTCATTCTTTCAATAAGCGGCAATGACAGCACGTTCAGATTTTTTGTAGCTGCAGTTGATAATGATGACCTCACAGATCCAACTCCTGCAACCAATCTTTATCCGGTGATAAATACTCCGCCTGCGGTTTCATTCGACGCGGGCACTGAAATTCCGGATACTACTTTTCCGGTGGCAACATTCAAATGGACAGGAAGCGATCCCGACGGTGATGAAACAATAAGATTTTATCAATACTCACTTAACGATACAAATAATTTCAGAAGAGTATCCGGCTTAACAAATTTACTTACGCTTACAAGGGACAGCGGACTTATCCTGAATGCAAATAACGTACTGTATTTACGCGCAGAAGATAACGCAGGATCATTAAGTCCGATAGAGAGAATGCCCGATACTTCCGGAACATGGTATGTAAAGAGTGTTACATCCAAGATCTTACTAATAAGAGACGTGCCTTCGGGTGACCTTTCACTTGCTTTACCTTACCTGACAAACGCATTCGATACAATCCATTACGATATACT
>Ga0105044_10011460_pt1 | contig 12088 bp, 15 predicted proteins | sample MAT01_FD_78092 | JGI IMG/M metagenome (GOLD analysis project Ga0105044, IMG submission 78092) | Freshwater microbial communities from Lake Fryxell liftoff mats and glacier meltwater in Antarctica - MAT-01 | ecosystem: Environmental > Aquatic > Freshwater > Ice > Liftoff microbial mat | place...
CCTTTACGCCAAAGACCATTGTTTTGAAATACCACGAAGCAGGCTGGTACGAAGTACATTGGGTGCGACGGAGGAGAAAAGTATGATCCTGAATCTGGTATTGATTGCAATGATTTTGGCAATGCTCATCCCCATGTATGAGGCGTGGCAAGATGATGATATTTGGCAAAAAATGCTCGCATTTGCCAGTGTTGCCACCAAAGCTTCAATCATGATCCTGGTGGTATCCGTCTTCCGTGATGATTGGATGATTGGTGTTGTCGGAGTCATCATCCTAAGCGTGGGAAATGCTGGCTTAATGTTGCTGGCTCATGTAATCAAACGAATGAATGAAATATGATTGACTTTTTCAGTTATATCTGCATAGGTTTAGGACTTGTCTTCTGGTTTTGGGGAACCTTTCCTCTGTTGGGCAAGCGATCGCTATTATTCAAACTCCATAGTCTTTCGGTTGCAGATACTCTTGGATCGATGAGTATCATCATCGGACTGCTATTAAAGATACCTAGCGAATGGCCGCTGCTCATTCTCGCTCTCATCTCCTTGGCCATCTGGAATACAGTGCTGGGGTATGTATTGGCTTACTGTTCTAGTAGTGAGGGTAACTATGAGTGATAGCTATCTCTATATCATCATCGCCCTGTTGCCGTTGGCTGCGTGTATGGTGGTATTTCAGGTCAATCCCTATCATGCGCTGGTAATTCGCGGTATCTTGGGAGCGATCGCGGCAATGGTATATGCGGTTTTAGGAGCGCCAGATGTTGCTTTAACTGAAGCCTTGGTGGGTACTATGCTGGCAATTACCCTTTACGCGATCGCAGTGCGTTCATCCTTGGTGATGCGTCTTGGCTTGGTCAAAGACGAGGCAAATGGCGAACAGCATTTTGGGCAACTGATGGATGACTTACGCACAATTTTTCGCAAACGCCAAATGCGTCTAGAACTGGTACCCTACCCAAATACCCAAGCTTTGGAACGGGCGCTGATGGATAAAGAAGTCCATGCCACCTGTGTCAGACGAGAACACGCTGATCCAGTCCAGGCAACCAGTGAGGACGAAAAACAACTTTATCACACCGCCATTAGGGTGAAACGCATCTATGAGATTATGCAAACTGAACTTACATCACCAGCGACAATCCTGAGTTATGTAAGTACACCAGCTGAAGGGGAGAAGCATAAATGAAATGGATCTACATTGCAGCAGGGATAGCGCTGTTTGTAAAAATGCTCGTCTTGCCGAATTCAGCGCCAGTCGTACCAGATTTCTCGATCGTTGAATCGATTGTTAAAGATGGTGGCATACCCAATGCGGTAACAGTGATCATTCTCAGGAATCGTTTGTATGACACGATCTTCGAGGTGGTGGTATTTACGATCGCAATTATGGGAGTTAATTTTCTGCTGGCGAATGAACAGCCGTCCTGCGCGATCTATCGTTTCACAGATCAACCATCCATTGTGCTGGCACGTCTGGGAGCAACTATTGCCGCGTTGGTAAGTATCGAACTAGCTATTAGGGGGCATCTCAGCCCTGGCGGGGGTTTTGCGGCTGGAGTCGCAGGTGGAACTGCGATCGGGTTGATTGCGATTACCTCTTCACCAGACTGGATGCAAGGGATTTACCAGCGTTACCACGCCGCTACATGGGAGAAGGTTTCGGTTCTTGTTTTCATTGTACTGGCGGCTATAACTCTGACTGGAGTTGAGTTACCGCACGGGGAAATGGGCGCACTTTTGAGTGGGGGGATTGTCCCCTTGCTGAATATTCTAGTTGCAGTCAAAGTTGCGTTGGGGTCGTGGGCGGTGATTTTGGTTTTTATTCGTTATCGAGGATTGTTGTAACCCACATTCCGCACCCTTGACTGTCACAATCGGTTATTACGGAAGTAAATTCATGAAAAAAGAGTAAAAAATTACATTTATCTCTAAAAAACACATTTTGAAGAGAAAAATTTATCGTTTTCCCCTGCCTTTGCATTGAAGAAAGCAGTGAAATCTGATATGCGCGTGGCTTGTTGCATATTGTGAGTCACAATGACAATAGTGTAGTCCTGCTTCGGTTCGCGAATTAGTTCTTCCACGCTCTCAGTAGATATTGGATCGAGAGAGGAAGCAGGTTCGTCCATCAAGACGACTTCTGGCTTGAGTGCGATCGCCCGCGCAATACATAAACGCTGTTGTTGTCCGCCAGAGAGCGATAAACCACTGGTTTTTAGTTTATCTTTGACTTCATTCCACAATGCTGCTATGGGAGCGATCGCTCCCATAGCAGCAGGTAGTACTATCTGCAATACAGTCTGGAAGTTAGAAGACCCTACACCTACTGATGCCCACAAGTTGCAAAGATTCATCAGCCGTTCGTACCACAATAGGCAACATGAGAATGGCAAGGGCAAATCCCCCCGCAACCGCAGAGTAAGTACCTGTTGTGACAACAATTACTCCATAGGCAAAGATGCCAACAATGATCGAAGGAACACCGCTCAAGACATTGGTGGCAAAACGAACCCATCTACCTATCCCACCAGAGCTAAATTCTGACAAATAGACTGCTGCAAGAACGCCAAAGGGAATGCTAATGGCAGCAGCAATTCCCACCACAATCAGCGTTCCCACAATGGCAGGGGCAATGCCTCCTCCTTCTTGAAGCGCTGCTGGTATCGATCCAGTAAATAGTTCGAGATTGAGTCGATTGGCTCCCCTGATAATGCTGCTCGTAGCTTGCTTACCCGTACGAGATAAGCGGACTTACTTTAGTTAACGTTATTTAGTGGTGGGTCAAATCCCCAACGGAAAAGCATTCAGAATTCAGAATTCTTGTTTAAATGTCATAGTTTCGTGACATTTTTGTAATTCTTATCATTGGCTGCAATTTTCCTCACTCATTCCACAGGGTTTCCACAGGGATTTTAGCAGTTTTCCACAGGTGTTTTACGAGCTAATGGGCTTCTTGCCGTCTGACTGGGGATTGTTAATTAACAGTGGCAAGGAACTTTAAGTACTGAGTTTTTATGAAGTAAAGTAACGAAAACTCGGCTTAAAGGCTGATTATTCCGTTCGTATTTATTTTTTATACACTCGTTTTTAACATTTCGCAGCATTGACAAACCTACCCCCTGTTGGCGCACAATGATTCGGCTTGCTCTAATAGTCGGTTCAACCGTTAGCATCAAATGTGTAATATATATTACCACCAGATGTAGACGGCGATTGTCGAACTGGCGAAAGAGCGTGTGAAGTAGTTTGATTGCCGCTTCATTACAAGCAACTTGTCCCTCTTGATTATCCTCATAGGAGGAAAATCTCATGAAAGCAACGGTTAGCATCTTTACTGAAATTCCTGAAACACTCCACGAATCCTTAAAAAACTACTTAGAAACCCATCCCGATTGGGATGAGAACAGAGTATTAACGGCAGCGCTATCATTGTTTTTACTCCAAAATGGAGATAGCGATCGCCGTGCTGCCAGAGTTTATCTGGAAACTTTGTTCTACCACTCCTCAGTAAAAATGCCCTGCATTGACTCACCAGCAACAGCTAATCTACTAGACACCCCATAAGTACTGGTATAAAGGGCGTTTTCTGGCTTATGCCCTAATATGTATGGGTACGAGAAATCGTACCCCATCAACAGGATTTTGACCCAATAGCGATCAACTATCTGGGGGTAATATTACAACAAAAAAGATCAGTAGATTCTGATCCTTAATAAGGTTCCAATAGTTTCTCATGTTGCCAAAACTATTTGGTGATAGCGCCAGATTTAGAATTGAAATAAGACCTAAGTATATTAGCTAACCGTTAGATACTTGTTATCTAGCGGTTCTCTTTTGTTCGTAGGGTTGCACAGCAGTCTCTTGATGTCAACTTAACTCAAAGCTTAGTCTGATACGAAGTCCACCCTAAGCACCTTGGATCTACCAAAACGGTCAAGTGCAAAGAAATATTTTCCAGTGGACTCTTTCCCCTGTTCACTGTCTTAAACAGATAAACAAATATCTCAAATAACTGCCTACTCTGTATTTGAGAAATATCTACCTATTTTGATTGTCTAAATTTGTCTTTTACTAAAGCCAAAGAAATTCACTAATTGCTCCCGTCAGAGTCAACAGTCAAGAGTTAAGAAACTCTAGACTATAAACTCAAGACTAAGCTTCCAACTGCGGGGAGTGAGCAGCAGATTCAAACTTGTACCCTACGCCACGTACAGTTTGGATTAATGCTGGCTGACTAAGATCAATTTCAATCTTTTTACGAATTTGACCAATATGTACATCTACAACCCGCTGGTCGCCGACATATTCATAGTCCCACACCTCTTGGATTAGCTCCGCACGCCGCCAAACTCGACCTGGATGACTGGCTAAAAAATGTAACAAGTCAAATTCCAGAGCAGTTAAGAGTACTGGTTGGTTATTAAGTGCCACCTCCCGTCGCACTGGGTCAATCATAAGTTTTTCAAATACCAAGCGTTTCTGCTCGGCGGTAGTTATGACTCGCTGACGCCTCAAAATAGCCCCAACTCTGACTTCTAGCTCTCCCAGCCCAAAAGGCTTGGTGAGGTAGTCGTCAGCACCTTTAGAAAAGCCGCGAATTTTGTCAGCTTCGTCAGCACGGCTAGTTAACATCAGAACAAAAACACCATTACGACTTTGCATCTCTTGGCAGAGGTTAAACCCAGTTACATCTGGTAGATTCACATCTAGAATCACCAAATCAGGGTTAAATTGCTCAAATAGAGTTAAGGCTGTCTTTCCATCTTCGGCAGCCTCCACCTGATAGTTCTGCTTCATTAAAAAGCGTTGGATTAAATTCCGAACCGCAGGGTCGTCGTCAACTACAAGAATCTTGGCGGGAGCCATCACCATTACTTTGTACAAAAATTCGTAAGATTAATAAGAGGGTTGCGTAGAAACGCAGTTGCCACTTTACAACTAGTTAAGAATCTACATGGCTAAGGCATTAGAATCCTGATCGTTCAAAAATAAATGCTCTAATCATGATTGTGGGCGATGAGAACACGAAACTTCTGTTAGCCACAGTATACGCTCTGACTTTAGCCGCAACAGTTCTTAACACCGAGACACCTTCTTGATCCTAGTTAAGTGGTAACTCAAAACGTTTCAATTTTAAATCGATATGCGGATATATACCACAAGCGATTATTCAGTATAATTAAAAAAATTCTGTTAAGGCACAGTAAGTTGCCAAATCTGAAACAGTAGAGTTAATTTTTTCATAAAAACTATACTATGTGTTTTAGGTACTCTCGGTTCAAGTTCTAGATTAGAGCCAGAACTGGGCAACGACATGAGGGTATACACGGAGTTGTGGTGATATGTTAAAGTAAATATAGTTGAAATTACAAAGTTGATTAAACTAACCCATGCTACTATCCCGGTAGGGCATAAAAATAGGTCGAGACTTTAGTTTCGATCAAAGAAAAAGCTAAAACTGTTTTTTATTTTGACAAAAGACTGCCGCTGATTCAGGCTGAAGTAACAAACTCCCATGAGCGATCAAAATCCCTACAAAAAACTTGGGGTATCAGAAGAAGCTAGCTTCGATGAAATTCAAGATGCTCGTAATCGCCTATTTGAGCAGCATAATGGCGATGTTAAGCATCTAGAAGTAATCGAAGCAGCTTACGATGCGATTTTAATGGATCGCTTACGGATGCGCCAGGAAGGTAAAATTAAAGTCCCTGAACGTATCCGGTTTCCAGAGTTGCGAGTACAATCGGCTCCTAAAGAAAGTCCAACCCCTCGCCCGCAGTCACCCGAATGGCTGCAACGGATGTTAGATCAGCCAACCCCTGCTGATATACTCTTACCAGGAGCTTGGTATCTTGGTTTGAGTGCTATTAGTGCGTTTTACCCAGAGGGAGGCGATCAGGTTTTACAGTTAGCATTGGTGGTTGGAGTAAGTACTAGTATTTACTTTCTCAACCGCAAAGAAGGCAAATTTGGCCGAGCAGTTTTGTTCACCCTGGTCATTTTAATAATTGGCTTAATTGCGGGGGGACTAGTTGCTAGCTGGTTGCTATCACAAATACCATTTATCAATCTGACATCGAATCAGTTCTCTACGGTGCTGACATTTATATTGTTGTGGTTGGTTAGTAGCTTTCTGCGCTAAATTGATAGTCGTAAAGAAGATGTGATTGATTGAACTTGTTGCAGTTGTGAAGCCTATCTAGACAAAGGGTTTAGCCTGTAGGATTAAATCTACAGCAGCGCTGAAATCCTTAACAATTAAGTCAGGGTGGTAAAGCTCCAATTGGGTGCGATCGCGGATGCCAGATTCTACAGCAATTACCTTAATACCATGATTTTTGGCGGCGGTGATGTCGGCTTCCGTGTCTCCCACCATCCAGATATCACCAGCAGGGGGTAGTTCTTCTAAAGCCCTTGCCATTAATAAAGGTTTATCTTCAATATCACGAGTCTTAACGTAGTCGTTAGTCAGGCAATAACAACGGTTTTCCGGGAAAAATATTCCTAAATCATATTTTTTGAAGGCATAATCTAGTTCTCGAACTCGGCGCATCGTCATAACTGCTAAATCAATTCCAGCTTTTTGAATTTTTAGCAGTGCATCCACAGCACCAGGCGCGAGAGTGTCATAGTTGAAATAAGGCTCTGTATGGGCTGTTTGTCGCCGCAATTGGGCAAATTCTTGGGCTTGGGCTTCGTCTAACCCGGAATTTAAGGCAATTTGTTTTTCAGGAATGCGCGATCGCTTTAACTGCCAAAATTCCGCTTTCGGAAGTTCTTGCACTGCTTGGTTTGGGCGACGGGTTTTCTCCAAGCAGAATTGATAAACACGGTAGTACCTTTCGGAAACATCAATAATTGGCCCGTCGAAGTCAGTAATAAGTCTTAGCATTGGCGGGAAATGTTAATTTTTATTAAAATTATCTCAGATATATGGCTATTTTTAACCTTTTAAATTAAAGTATCGGAATCTTCAGATATTGTTTCTATATTTAAATCTTGTGTGTTTAAATTGTCTATATTTAGAGAAGCTTTTAAAAGTTCGCTCCATGAATTTGGAGGGTTTCCCTTATCAAGCATTTTTGTAAATTTTTGATAAGGATCTGTTTTCGATCCTTCTTTTCTTAGGGTTTTTTCGTCGTTTACCCAAGCGTAAATAATTATTTTATCAGTACTACTGTAACGAAAAAATAAACGGAACCGTTGAGAAAATTTTGCTCTAAACCAATGCTTTCTATCTGTCCCTAGCTTTTTCCCCTGTCTGAACTCTTTTGCTGTAGGGTCTCTAGGAATATGATTATAAACAAGCTCCTTAATAATGTTAAGGAGCTTTGTTGATGGGTGAGATTGATATGTTTCAGGATTACTTTCTTCAAGCTGCTCAACAATAACAACCAGTTTTTTAAAATATTCACTGAAAGCGGGGTGAGTTTTTAATGTCCACCCATTAACATTCATGCAAAAATAAAGTCCTCTGGTAGCTCCTCATTAAAATCAACTATCATACCTTTGGTAAGAGCTTCTGCACGATGATACAAATCTTCAGTGAGAGGTTCAATAAAACTAGAGCTATGAGCAATATCTTTGTCAATTAAGTCTAAGAACGCTTCTGTATAAAATTTGGCTTTAATTTTGTCAAATTTTTTATTGGTTCTTTTTGCCTTTACATTGCTTTGGCTAGAGTTAAACACTACCTCACTTCTAGACTCTCTAAGAAAAGCTATAAAATACTTACGTGGGTGTGCGTGACTAGTAGCTTCTACAATAGCAATATAATTACTTCTATCACGAGACTTGACTTTCATGTTTTTTAGTCTAGTTTTCGCCTTCTATATCTAATTTATCTCAATATCTTTCACTCTGCAAGTTACTTACAAATCAAGACTATCACCATTAAGTCCATAGATAGAAACAGTACAAAAAAGGTAAATTGTACTCAGACATCATTGCAAAGTACCGCGTTTAATTTGTTCGCTTTCAATGGCTTCAAATAAGGCGCGAAAGTTACCTTCGCCAAAACCTTTAGCTTGAAAACGGCGTTCAATAAACTCAAAGAAAAATGTCGGCTGTTCAAAAATGGGTTGGGTGAAAATTTGCAGTAGTAGGGGTGCGGTTTGTTGTGTCGCTACGGGAGTATATTCTTGCCAGTCCACCAGAATTTCCTGTTGAGCGATCGCTTCAAGTTCTAGGGGTGATAGGCTCAGTCCTGGACGTTGTTTTAGTTGCGAGTAGTAACTTTGGGGAACTGAGAGTAAGGATAAACCACCAGCACGAAATTTAGCGATCGCACTCACAAGATTAGTCGTCCGCAAGGCAATATGTTGAATTCCTGAACCTCGATTGACATCTAAAAATTCTTGAATTTGAGAATTGCTAGAAGCTGGTTCATTAATTGGCAATTGGACACTACCATTGCGCGAAACCATTACCTGGCTATATAAAGCAGAGCGATCGGTTTTAATTTTAAATACCTGCTGGGGTTGAAAATCTAGGATCTTTTCGTACCAAGCAACGGCACGCTCTAATTCACCAACTGCCACGTTCAGCACTATATGATCTATGGCGGTAAAAGTGTTGTCCGTTGTCATTTGTCCGTTGTCATTTGTGTTAGTTACAAATGACTTTTCGATCAAAGTATGAGTTAGCCCACCCCAGGCGGCAATTTTGCCACACTTGACGAATGCCTTACCTACTTGGCGTTCCTGAATGGGTTGTAAGATTATAGCACCATGCATTTGAGCTAGTGCGATCGCTGCTTCTACATCTTCGACAGCAAAAGCGACATCTGCCACACCAGGGGGATATTGAAGCAGAAACTCAGCTACTGGACTTGTAGGCAACAGTGGTGAAGACAGAAAAAAGCAGACAGCACCACTTTTTACCACTTCTGTACAAGTATGAAACGAACTGATGCGATCGGCTACTGGCTGAAAACCAAGATGGTGTACAAACCAATCCCGCCATGTTTTAGCATCTTCCACATAGAAATGAACGTGATCAATTTTCATAGATACTGAAAATTCAGTATAACAGTTTATATATCTGTAAATTTTGCCTTTTTTGCTAGATTTTCGCGTCTTTCCTAAGGAACAATTATGTAGACGTACTCGGACTTTAAAAGAACAGATGACTATCAGGTTGAATGTTAATTTCCATTGGCACAGCTTGCGGTTCGGCAGAAAGGGCAAAGAAAATCGCATTGGCAGCAGTTTCAGGACTAAGCATTTTTTTCCGGTCTACTTTTAGGTTGACGTTATCCCAGAAAGGAGAATCTACCCCACCAAAGTAGAATAGCGTGAACTTGATGCCAAAGCGCTTGAGTTCCTCTGCCATGCACTTGCTGAAACCGACAACACCAAACTTAGAAGCAGAATAAGCCGCTGCCATTGCCATCGAATGCTTGCCCAGAATTCCTACCACATTACAGATATGACCAGACTTGCGTTTTTGCATCTCTTCAGCAGCCGCCTGAGTGGTGTAAAAGCTGCCTTTTAAGTTGACATCTAGCATCTTGTCTAAATCAGCGGGTTCTAGGCTGTTGTAAGGCTTGAGTATACCAGCACCAGCTGCATTTACCAACACATCGATTTGACCAAACTCAGCAATGGTCTTTTTGATCAAAGTATCTACTTGTTGAGGGTCAGTAATATCGGTGGGAACGGTCAAAACTTGCCCTGGTAAATCAGTTGCCAGTGTTGTTAAACGAACCGTATCTCTGGCAGCCAGTACCAACCGGACTCCGGTAGGCGCAAGTTTGTGTGTTAAAGCTGAACCAATACCACCAGTAGCACCAACAACAACAACGACTTTATCCTGCATCGTATTATTTACATTTATTTACATCTTTTTACATGATACTGAATTACAGGCTTAGGTTGTACGTAGACATCCAGAAAATATTTACTCGCAGAGTAGCGGTGCTACCTCATATTCTCTACCACTTGCTTTTAATATAAATGTGGAAGATGATTCTAAATATTTAGTAAAACTAGAACCTAACTTTAATTTTTTGATAATTGAATTAGGAAATTCCCCGGTTATTCTCTGTATCTATGTACCTAACTTAGACACAGATAGTTTAGTTTTTGGAGAATTTATTTGCATATCCTGAATAATTTTCAATAGTAAAATATCTAATTTTTTTTCACTCAGATATTTTAGCAAAATCTTCTTGCTCTTTAATAGGTTGTGTAAATGACTTTTCTGGAATAGAAGTTGTTTCTTCAATGTGTGGCTGCTTTTGATTATGACTATAAAAAGTACTATTAACATTAGTTTGCATTGCCCAACACCAGAAGAACTGAAAGTAAGCGGAAATTAAATTTAACCCCTGATTTCCGCTTGCACCATCTGGTGTTCTCTGAATAGCTAGAATTTAAGAAACACTTCAGCTGACACGCGCGAAAACGTAGTCACGGGTACGAGAATCCACGGGGTTAGTAAAGATTTTATTTGTAGTACCAAATTCAATCATTTGAGTAATGCAATTTTCATTACTATCAAAAAAAGCTGTAAAATCAGATAGGCGAGTAACTTGCTGCATATTATGAGTAACAAACACAATTGTCAACTCAGAGCGCAAATTATGGATCAGATGCTCAATTTTCATGCTACCAATAGGATCAAGACCCGAACAAGGTTCATCCATCAAAAGAACGTTTGGTTTGACTGCTAAAGCACGGGCAATACATAATCTTTGTTGTTGACCACCAGAAAGCTCTAAAGCAGATTTATGTAGCTTATTTTTCACTTCATCCCAAAGTTCGGCAGCTTTGATGGCAGATTCAACAATCCCATCTAATTCTACTTTTGGATGCCATCCAATTAATTTCACACCATAGGCAACGTTATCGTAAACGCTCATGGGAAAAAGATTTGGCTTAGGAAAAACCATACTAATTTGGCGGCGTAGTCTATTTAAGTTCACACGACGCTCATAAATATTCTGTCCAAAAAATTCTACTCTTCCTTCAATTTTCGCATCTCCTTCTAATTCACTCATGCGATTTAATGATTTAATAAAAGTAGACTTGCCACAACCACTAGAACCAATAATTGCCGTGACTTGGTTTTGGTAAATATCCATTGACACGCCTTCAACTATCTTTTGAGTGTCGTAATAGAAGCTGAAGTTTTTCACTCTGATGGCTGGAATTAATTTACTCATATTCCCAAGACGTATAAAACAAAACTTAACTAAGTAAAACAGTACAAATCAGGAGTGCTGTTTCACTATGTTACTATGAAAAAGAGATATTCATGGAAATTACCTAGCTACATAGTAGCTAGACAGCAGATACACTGTTAATATATGTTTTTATTAGGTTATATCGGAAAAAACTTATCTTTTACAAAACTTTTATACCCACTTATATCTACCTTTCGCATCTTGACATATATACCATCCTTTACTTTTAAAAAGGATTTGGTATGGTTCGACTTAAAAATAGCTATATGAATTAGTAATTTTTTAACACAGCATTTTATGAGTACCCTCTGGCATCAGATGGTTCCACAAAGATCATTAAGTCACGTTAGGATATACCTTAACCGAAACGCCCTGAAATGTAGTCGCGGGTACGGGCGTCTAGTGGGTTATTAAAGATTTGCTCTGTAGCGCCAAATTCAACCATTTGACCAATTCGACTTTCATCGGTGCTGAAGAAAGCCGTAAAATCAGAGACGCGAGCAGCTTGCTGCATATTGTGGGTGACGATCGCAATTGTCAACTCAGACTGTAAACTATGAAGCAGTTCTTCAACTTTCATGGTAGCGATGGGGTCAAGAGCCGAGCAAGGCTCATCCATCAGCATAACTTTTGGCTTGACTGCTAGAGCGCGGGCAATACATAATCTTTGTTGTTGACCACCAGAAAGCCCTAAAGCTGATTTATTCAGCTTATCTTTGACTTCATTCCAGAGAGCAGCGCTTTTGAGTGCAGATTCGACAATCTCATCTAATTCTACTTTTGAATACCTACCTGCTATTTTCATGCCGTAGGCAACATTTTCGTAAATGCTAATCGGAAAAGGATTCGGTTTTTGGAATACCATACCAATTTGACGGCGTAACCGATTTAAATTGACAC
>Ga0105044_10011462_pt1 | contig 12088 bp, 5 predicted proteins | sample MAT01_FD_78092 | JGI IMG/M metagenome (GOLD analysis project Ga0105044, IMG submission 78092) | Freshwater microbial communities from Lake Fryxell liftoff mats and glacier meltwater in Antarctica - MAT-01 | ecosystem: Environmental > Aquatic > Freshwater > Ice > Liftoff microbial mat | place...
ACAGATCGTATAGGAATATATAGTGGTTCTTCTGGTTATATATCTACCATCCAACTACATGATGGCATGTACGTGCAACCATCCACAACCTTGTTAGAAATAATAAGCACTGAGCACCTGCATCTTGAGCTTGATGTATTTGAAAAAGACATCAATAGTGTAGCACTTGGTCAAAAAATCACCTACTACATACAGGCCTATGGTAATGAAGAGTACAAAGGCGAGGTTAGTGTAATCGGCAAAGTGTTCACCAATGAGAATAAGACTGTGAGAGTCCATGGACACCTTAGTCATCCTGAGCCTAAGTTTATCAATAACCTATTTGTAAATGCCAAAATATGGCTAAATGACCAGAAAATACAAGCGCTTCCTGAAGGTGCTATAATAAGGGAAGGTGACTTGTCTCACATATTTGCAGCTAAATACACTAAGGGGGAATCAGAAACTGTTTTTAAGAAATTGATGGTCACATTGGGTAGTTCTGATAATGGGTTTACCGCTGTGACCATGATAGACAATCTGCCAGTTGGCATGACAATAGTTACAAAAGGGTCATATTTCGTTCAGGCACAATCGAAAGCTGGTGAGTTAGCGCATGAACATTGATTTAATTGGCTGGTGTTTATTGTTAAAGGTTAAATCTTAAATGTCATGGGAAATGTTTAGCCTTTTTCTTTTTTGAGAAGTTGGGTGGCTGGCACATCAGAGAATTGGCATAATGGGTAAAATGGGCAAGTTTCGTGTTTGCTTATTACTTTTTTTTGAAAGGTCAATTTTCAAAATCATGGGAATGGAAAATCATGATTCCCACATCCTGCACCGTCCCTGATAAGTCATAATTTAAAGAACCTGCCTGATTTTAGAAATCTAATTTCTATTTTTTTAATTAGACATTAAAAATCAAACATCGTGAATTGTCAATTGTAAATCAAACAACCTAAATCAAACATCGTATATCAAACATCGTAAATCATTAACCAATGGCTTGTTCAATATCCTCAATCAAGTCTTGTATGCTTTCTATGCCGACGGACATTCTGATTAGTCCATCAGTTATACCATTCGTTTCTCTTATAGTTTTGTCCACATTGAGGTGGGAGCTACTTGCAGGGTGAAGTACCAAAGTGTCCACATCTCCAAGTGTTGGGGCGTTGGTAGCTATTTTCATTTTATTGATCACTTTTAAAGCTTGGTTTTGACCTCCTGCTACTTCGAAGCTCAACATTCCTCCGTATTGAGACATTTGTTTGGAAGCAATCGCATGGCTAGGATGATCAGGCAATCCATTGTAGTTCACTAATTTCACTTTTGCATTCTTAGTTAAGATTGTGGCAAGAGCCATGGCATTCGAGCTGTGTTTATCCATGCGTAGTATGAGTGTCTTAAGCCCATTGTTAAGTAACCAGGCATCCCATGGGTTACAGGTAGAACCTATCAATTTCAAAGCCACAAAGATTTCTTTTTTGAATTCAGTGCGATGTCCAATTATAGCCCCAGCTATTGAGTTACCATGGCCATTGAGGTATTTTGTAGTAGAGTGTATCACAAAGTCAATACCGTGTTTTAATGGTTGTTGAAGGTAAGGCGTGCAAAAAGTGTTGTCTATAACAGATATTACATTATACTTTTTGGCTAAGTCAGCAAGTGCTTTAAGGTTTACACAAGCCATAGTTGGGTTGGCAGGTGTTTCTATGTATATTAGTTTAATATCTTTGTTACTCTTAAGATAATCTTCTACCAAATTAAGGTCTGAAAAGTCTATCAAAGTGGCATTTATTTGATGGCGACTCAAGATTTTGAGAAAGAGCTCTGTAGTGCCACCATATAGATTTCCTTGGGTAAGGATACGATCGCCAGCATTCAAAAGGCCATACATTATTGTACTTATCGCAGACATACCGCTAGAAGATAGGTAGGCATAACAATCAAAACCTGTACCAAAACCCTCTAATTGAGCTAGCTTAGATGCAACTGTATCAATGGTCGGATTGCCATATCTGCCATACACATGACCTTGCGTTTTGCCAGCAAATATATCTATTGCATCCTCTATGCTGTCAAAGGTGAATGATGATGTTGCATACAAAGGTAGCTGGTGTGGTTTTGTTGTTTTAAGATCTTGCATTTCAGAGACGCACAAGGTTTCAAATGATATTGGTTTTGACATGTAATTAGCTTTGGGTGCAAATATAATTATGTCCTTGCACCGTATTCGAATATTTCGATAAATTTTACAATAATCATTCGTTTTGTATCAAAGCTTGGTTTAATTGACTGACTTTATTTAGCTTTGTATAAATTTAATACAAATGTCAGTAACTAGGTTGCTCATTTTTTCATTGTTATTTTTAATTTATTGCACTTTGCTTAGGTCACAAGACTATAATAGAGTTTACACTGCCGAGTTTAATATAATTGTTGCAAGCCCGCAAGGAAGTTTCAAGAAAAATACAAGTAATTATCTCTATGGAGCTCAATTTGGGTTCTTAACTCAAGTAAAAAAAGCCCAGCCTTTATTTGTTGGAGTAGAAATGGATTTTGTGATGATCGGCTCAAAAAGCGGAACAGTAGAGCGATTTTTTAATAATTTTTCAGAATTTTGGAACAGCACTACCAATTCATTGAAATTTGGCGGGCGTTTATTTAGTAGGTATTATATCGATTTGGGTTCGCAAAAATTTACCCCTTTTGTTGAGTTTGGCATTGGCACAAATTGGTTTGTGACTTATACTTCTCTGCAATTTCAAAGCAATGATGAAAGTGTTGTGGAAAATCATAAGACAGACATGGTGGGTTACTACGGTGGTGCACTAGGAGCTAGCTACCAGCTTACTGATAATCTATTTCTTACGGGTAAATTGCTATACAATAATGGATTATCTGGCAAGTACTTCTCGTTGAGGCAGGATAATCTTGGGGGAGAAGTCACCACATTAGATTTTTTTGATTTAAGAACAGGCCCAACTTCTATGTTGAATAGGACTATTGGGCTTTCCTATACTTTTTAAGGAAGCTAGTAAATTAAAAATACTTGTGACAGCTTTTTTTTTGACCAATCTTAGCCACGAGAAAAATAAGATATTATCTTCGTGAAAATTATTTTATCTTTAGGATTCGAAGTTGTTAAAAGTTATACATATGAAATTTGAATTTAATATATTGAGGGTTATTTTTTTAGCTGTTATGATGATTTTCTGCGAAAGTATTAAATCACAAAACCCTAATTTTCAGACCTTGTCTCTCAATGACCTCACCAACTTCAAGCCCCAAGATGGTAATTGGTTGATAGTGGAAGATGTTATGATGGATCGCACCAAAGATATTCACGAATATGCAAATACGGTAGTTACAACCATGCCAGGAAAAGGTGTAATTGTTAACATGAATGATAAGGTAAAGAAAAGTGCCTTGATTACTAATTTAGAGCATGGGGATATTGAGCTGGAACTTGAGTTCATGCTACCGAAGGGATCTAACTCTGGTATTTACCTTCAAGGAAGGTATGAAGTTCAGCTATTTGATAGCTGGGGGGAAAAGCGGCCGAAATTTTCTGATCTTGGTGGTATATATCGCAATTGGGAAACAAAAAAGGACGCTATCTACATGGGCAAAGAGCCCCTTATTAATGCTGCGAAAGCTCCTGGGCTTTGGCAAAAAATGTACATCTCATTTAGCGCTCCCCGCTTCGATAAAGAAGGGAAAAAAGTATCGAATGCCATAATCCACTTAGCTAAAATAAATGGATCAATTATCCACAAAAATATAGAAATACCTCACCCGACTGGTGGACCTATCGTCAATAATGAAGTTGCGAAAGGTCCACTCATGATACAAGGTGATCATGGACCTGTGGCGATAAAAAACATCAAATACAGATTGTTTTCTGAAAATTCTGTTACTCTTGGTAAGGTTAGTTACAAGTATTGGAAAGGTTCTTATGAAGATCCGGAAGAATACAAAGATAAAAAACCAACAAGAACAGGTGAGTCTCCTGAAGGACTTACATGGGAAGTGACTGAAGATAAAACTTTATTCGGTCTTGAACTTAATACCACCTTAGACATAACTAAAGAAAATATCTACAGGTTTGATCCAATCTTCGGCGGTTTCTTTACCATGTATGTTGATGATAGTTTGATACTTAAGACGAGTGGTGGCTGGGAATGGGACAAATTCAAAAGCAAAGACATCTTTTTAACCAAGGGAACGCATTCGATGAGAGTTTTTTATAGTAGAAGTAGTTCTTGGAGAGATCCTTCATTGGCAATCAACATTTCTTCTGATGATTTGAGACCACAACCTTTGCAAACCTTGACCTCATATTTTGTGAAAGAAGCGGATATGCCTACTTTGGTTAGTGCTAAAAAGGAGCCAACAATTTTGCGTGCATTTTTGGATTACAAAGGTGATTATGCTTTGCGGCGCACTCATACCATAGGTGTAGGCGACCCAAGTGGGATGAATTATATATGGGATAATGATTTAGGAGCTATTTCGTGTATTTGGAGAGGTGATTTTGTTGACGCTACTTCTATGTGGATAGGTAGAGGTGATGGGTCATTTAAGCCAATGGGTGAACCAATATACCTCGATAATACACCTCAGATTGATATTCTTACTGATAAGACTTCACCAATTTGTATTGCATATAAAGAAGGAGAATTTAGACCAAGAGGATATAAGATCAATGAAGATGTTAAACAACCTATCTTTCTCTACACAGTGAAAGGCATGGACTTTGTAGATGCTATCTACCCCGATGCTTTGTCTAATTCTTTGATTAGAGAATTGAAAGTTACCAATGCTGACCCAAATGCATACATAAGGCTAGCACATGGAAAATCTATAGTTAAAACAAATGAAAATGAATACTTAATAAACGGCGGCTACTATATATTAGCTCCTTCAAATGCTTTACTAAGAACCGTTGCAAGTGAGCAAGAGCTTGTAGCACCCCTAAAGAGCGGCTTGTTGAGGTATTCTTTGGTTTGGTAATATCGTCCAAGTTTGCTAGTCATTATTCTTAAGATATCAATGAAATTCAATACAATGAAACTACAATATATATATAAATTAACTCTTACGTCTATCTGTTCTTTAATATTGCTCTGTGATGTGATAGCCCAAGACGATCCAAACGCACCTCCTGTAGATAAGGCTGCTCTTAGAGTCGCATTAGAAGATGATTACTACAAAATAGTAACTATTCCTGTGCCGGAGGGTGTGCTTGTGGAAGGTGGAGGACTGGCCACACTACCTGACGGAAGATTGGTAGTGGCTACGCGCAGAGGCAATGTTTGGATGATAGAAAATCCTACCGCTACCGATGGATCATGCAATTATAAGCTATTTGCTAGTGGACTGCATGAGCCATTAGGGTGCACTTACAAGGATGGGTCAATTTATGTAGCACAACGTGGTGAACTTACAAGACTAAAAGATGAAACCGGTGATGGTGTGGCAGATGTTTATGAGACAGTCTATGCTTGGCCACTGAGTGGTCACTATCATGAATATAGCTATGGGCCAGCTTTATCAAATGATGGAAAAATGTTTGTAACTGGCAATGTAGCGTTTGGTGATGAGCAATGGTGGAGAGGTGAGTCGCGCGTGCCCATGCGAGGCTGGACAATGAAAATAAGTGATGATGGTAGCATGGAACCATGGGCAACGGGCATGAGATCTCCGTGTGGACTAGGTATAATAGATGGCGAGTTGTTTTACAATGATAATCAAGGTGATTGGATAGGGTCGGGTGCAATATGGCATGTAAAGAAAGGGGCATTTACTGGTCATCCAGCTGGTCTTGAATGGACGGATAAGTTAAAAAATTCACCATTAACAATGACGGCTGATGAATTATATAAAGTGGTATCTTCAAGAGATGAACGTACTAAATCTGGAAGATCAATTAAACCCGAGAATGATGAAAAAGAAGTCCCTAAGACCTTCTACCAAATGAAGGATAAATTTCCAAATATCCAGTTGCCAGCCGTTTGGTTGCCCCATGGTATCTTGGGCATATCCAATGCCGAGATGAAAGTAGATAATACAGGAGGCAAGTTTGGTCCATTCACAGGTCAAATATTCATGGGAGATCAAGGTCAAAGCAAGATTGTTAGAATATCAATGGAGAAAGTAAATGGCGAATATCAAGGCGTAGCATTTGACTTTAAAAATGATTTTCAATCTGGTATATTAAGAATGGATTGGGCAAATGATGGCTCGCTATTTGTAGGGCAAACCAATAGAGGTTGGGGATCTGCAGGCCCAAGAAATGAAGGCTTGCAGAGACTTGTTTGGACTGGAAAGATGCCCTTCGAAATGAAAGACGTAAAAGCAAGACCAGATGGATTTGAGATTTATTTTACAAAACCTGTAAATAAAAAATCATTAGCGGATTTAAGTAATTACAACGGTGCTTCATTCATTTACAAATATCACCCAGTGTACGGCAGCCCTCCCATCATGCGTGAAGATTTGAAAATAGAAGGCATTAAACCAAGTGCAGATGGCATGAGCGTAAGAGTAGTTGTAAATAACATGGTGAAATACCACATCCATGAGCTAGATCTTAGTGGCTTAAAAGATGTAAGTGGTCTTAACCTGCTTCATCCCGTAGCATATTACACGTTAAATAATATTCCAAATGGTGAAAAATTAGCAGTGGCGGAGCTTTTAAAGCCAAGCAAAGTGATCAAGAAAGGGGCGAAAGGTGCAGTGAAGAAAAGTAAAACTACAACAACTAAGGCTACTTCTGCAAAGTCAACAGCAAGTAAATCTGCAACTACAATAGCTAGCAATAAGCCACCTACTTATGCTGATGTGCTCCCCTTACTTAAAAAATACACTTGCATTGCTTGTCATGCTCCAGAGAAAAAGCAAATCGGTCCATCATACAAGGACATAGCAAAACGCGCTTACTCAGATGACAAAATAGTACAACTCATCTGGAAGCCACAGCCATCCAATTGGCCTGACTATGCTACCGAGATGGCTCCAATGCCACAAGTAAAAAAGGTAGATGGATTGAAGATAGCGGCTTGGATTAATAGTTTGTAAATTGTTTTTTGATGTCAACTTTTTGCAGTAAGGTCATAGTTTTAAATCGACAATTCATGATGGTTTTTTCTTAAAAAATTACTTAGTTGAGTATATTTACTTATTATCTGTTTGTAGAAAATCGATAGTATTCACTCCAACATTTACAAAATTTAGTAACACATCATTTTTTTTTGATTTTTTTTTATCTAACGAGATGTGAAATTCTCTTATGAGTTTAGCGGATATAATCTACTAATCTCAGAATGGAAATATTGACTTGTAAATTAGATGAACAAAATTATTTTTATTCCAAATCTTTTTAAACCCAATAAAAGATCGAAATTTAACATTTCGATTCGTTTTTGTTAAATATTTTATTTTTTGAAGTATTAGGCTAGCATCCTAAATTAATTCAAAATACTATTAGTTTTAGATTAGAATTCTCCTTATATCTGGGTTAAGACTTGAAGAGGCTTGTAAATAATTTTTGAACTTTGCTTTGAAGTTTTAAAGTAAGTAATATATTTGTCATGTTATTTTTCTGTTAACACAAATATGTATTGGGATGCAAATGAGATTTTTACTTCTATTTCTTACTTTTTTTTGCTTGTCAGCCGCTGGATTTAGCCAGGTAGGTACTGTAAGCGGAACTGTCACCTCGGTTTCTGATGGTGAAACTCTTTTGGGTGTCAGTGTCATGGTAAAGGGCACTACAAATGGCACAGTGACTGACCTTGATGGTAAGTACACAATATCAGGTATTGGCACTAACGCTGTACTTGAGTTCAGTTATGTAGGTTATGAAAAACTGGAGATACCTATAAGTGGTAGATCAGTGGTAGATGTAGCCATGAGCGCTGGTAACATACTAACAGAAGTGGTAGTAACTTCTTTTGGCATCGCCAAAGATAAAAAAGTACTGGGTTATGGTTCTCAAATCATCAAAGCAGCAGAATTAATGGAGTCATCTCAGCCAAATGTAGTTAATGCCTTGCAAGGACGTATGGCTGGAGTTACGATCAACAATTCTGGTGGTGCTCCCGGCTCGGGAGCTAGCATTATCATAAGAGGTATTAACTCTTTGGGTGGTAGCGATAATCAGCCACTGATCGTTATAGATGGAATCATCATCAGTAATGCTACCCAATCGGGCAATGTACTGCCATCTGCAGGATCCAATGCTATCAATAGTGGTGAGCAATTTATGAATTCCAATAGACTTGGAGATGTAAATATGGAAGATATTGAGAATTTGAATGTACTAAAAGGAGCGGCAGCTACTGCACTCTATGGTCAGAGGGCATCCAATGGAGCCATCATCATCACGACTAAGAAAGGGAAAGAAGGTAAGACGAGCGTAAATTACTCTTATTCTCTTGGTCTTCAGGATGTCGTCAAAGCTCCAGAAATTCAAACAACATTTTATCAAGGTCTTTCAGGTATTCAAAGGGCAGCACCTGCCACTGTATTTTGGCAGTATGGTCCTCCTGCATTGCCTACAGATCAGACTTACAATCCTTTCGTTGACTTCTTCAAAACAGGAGTAAGCAATAATCATTCTCTGTCTTTTGCAGGTGGGTCAAAAAATACAATTTTTCAATCGTCTTTTTCATACTTAAACAATGACGGCATAGCGCCAAATTCAAGCTTCAAAAGAACTACTGCCCGTATATCTGCAAATCAAATCATCTCCTCAAAATTTGAAGTCGGTGGTCAAATGAATTACACTAATGCAGTAAACGTAAGTCCTACTACCGGAGATAAGTCAATTTATAGCTCATTATGGTTTTGGTCTCCATCTTTTGATGTCAATGATTACTTAAATCCTAATGGTACTCAAAAGAATCCTTTTGCGGGAATTATCGATAATCCGAGGTATCTTGCAGAAAATAGCGCACTAAATAGTAATGTCAATAGGGTGTTTGGTGATATCAACATGACTTACAAATTCAATTCATGGTTACAAGCAAAGTATCAAATTACTTCTGATTTTTATGTGGATGCTAGAAGTAGAATTGTCGGGGCAGATTTAGATGCTGGATCTCAAACTGGAGGATTCGTATTAGAACAAAGTTTGTCTTCTAAAGAGATTAATTCCAATTTTCTATTGACTGCTAATAAGAAATTGAGCAATGATTTTAGTGTTTATACTACCTTGGGTAATAACATTACTAATATAAGAAATAATTCCATTGGAGCTAGAGGGGAGAGATTCGTAGCTCCAGGGTTTTTAAATATACTCAATACTACTAACCAATTCACTCTCAAGGACGGAAGTCTTAGAAGATTGGTAGGTATTTTTGCAGATACGAGAATTGACTATAAGGATTATCTTTTCTTGAGCTTGACTGGTAGAAATGACTGGTCATCTACTTTGCCAGCAAATAATAGATCATTCTTCTATCCATCGGCTAGTTTATCTTACATTGTCACCAATAGTATCTTGAAAGAAAACGATGTAGTGGGCTATATGAAATTGAGGGGATCACTTGCTAGAGTGGGCAAAGATGCTCAACCATATGGTATTGGTAATTACTTCTCTCCAGTACCTGGCTTTCCGTTTGGAGCTGTTGGTGGTTTTACAAGAGATAATAATGTGGGTAATTTCAACCTTCTTCCAGAAATTACAACTGAATCAGAGGTAGGGATAGAAACAAGTTTATTCAATAACTTAATATCACTTGAAGCAAATTACTTTACTAGAAACAGTAAGAATCAAATATTGAGAGTTCCCATAAGTACTGCTACTGGTTACTCAAGTTACACTACCAATGCTGGTGTGATAAACAACAGGGGTGTAGAGTTGTTGTTAGGAATCAAGCCTCTCACGGGAGCATTTAAATGGGACATAGATGTAAACTGGACTAGAACAAGAGGCCGTGTGGAATCTATGCCAGCCGACTTACAAGAGATTTCTTATGTAACTGCTTTGGGTGGTCGCGCAGTACTCAGAGTGCAAGAAGGAGGAGCGGTAGGAGATTTGTTTGGCTACGATTGGAGAAGGAATGCAAACGGAGAAACTCTCATTGGGGCAAACGGCTTGCCTACGCTTGAGACTTCTAAGTACATCAAAGCTGGGAATGCTCTTCCTGATTGGTTAGGTGGAGTCAATAATTCATTCTCATACAGAGGCATATCTCTTAGTGCACTACTTGAGTGGAGACATGGAGGTGATGTGGTAGATCTTGGTGAGAATAATGGTATCAGAAACGGTACGCTTGCATTTACAGAAGATAGAAACAAGGCTGTCGTCTGGAAAGGTGTATTAGCTGATGGTACACAAAATACCTTGCCCGTTACACTTGATGAAAATACTTATCGAGCCTTCGGTATCAATGGCCATTACTCTTATGTAATACAGGATGCATCATGGTTTAGAGTTAGAAATATCAACTTTTCTTACAGTATTCCTAGAAGATTTATTGGAAAGGCGTTTTCTTCATTGAGAATAGGTGCAACTGGAAATAATTTATTCCTTTCCACTCCTTTTAGGGGTTATGATCCAGAGGCTTTGGCGTTTGGTTCAGGGACTAATCTAGTAGGTTTTACAGGAAGAAATACACCAAATACAAGAAATTATAACTTTAACGTAAACGTAGGATTCTAATTGAATCAAGTTTCAAAATTAAATTGATCATGAAAAGATATAAAATATTATTTCAATTTTTAGTAATTTTCTCTTTTACGCTTTCGAGTTGTGAAGACTTCATTGGTGGAGATGTGAATGTAGACCCAAATCGTACCAATGATGCAAGTCTCAATACTCTCACGCCTACCATCATGTTTTTTACAGCTAACGCTACTCAGTCTGCTTCAACAGCAGCTAATCAATATATCCAGCAAATAGGTAGTACAGTAGCTGGGGGCACGGATACTCAATTGCGTTCAACTTTTTCTGGTGTTTGGGATAATATCTATCTCAACATCATCCCTAATGCAAATGAGATTATCAAGAAAGCGGCTGCTAATAATTCTCCTCACTATGCGGGTATTGCTAAAGTAATAATAGCCTACAACCTTGGCCTCGCTACGAGTATTTGGGAGAATGTTCCTTATAAAAATGCGGATAATGGACTAACAAGCTTTTTCCCTACATATGACACACAGGAGTCTATTTATACAGATGCAATTAGGTTAATAGATGAAGCAATAGTAGACCTAAGACAAGCAGAATCGGTATTCAAACCAGCTGGTGATGATATTATCTATAAAGGTAATATCAGCAATTGGATCAAAGCGGCTCATACATTAAAGGCTAGATATCTCTTACACTTATCTAAGAAGAGAGGTGCAGCTTCATACCCAGCAATTCTAGATGCTTTGAGCATGGGTATAAAACTCAATACAGAAGATTTTCAGTTGATATACACAGAAAGAAATTTAAGTCCTTGGTTTTCTGTCGCATTAGCTAACAATACAGGTAACTTTGTTTATAACTTTAGTCAAACTTATGTCAACTTGATGAATGGAACGATTCAAGAGATAGAAGATCCACGAATTCCTTTATTGGCTTTTAGGACATCTGCTACTGACCCTATTTATCGTGGTATGCTACCTGGTAGAGCTAGTGGCTCTAACCTTAGATTTAACAATGGAGTTATATTTTTTGGATTTAATTTTGCAGCACTTGCCCCTTTGCAGATGGTGACAAATGCAGAAGCAAAATTCATAGAAGCAGAAGTGAGGATGTTGCAAAATGGTGGTACTGCTACAACTGAAGCATACAACGCTTACCTTGATGGCATACGCGCAAATATGACAAAAATAGGAGTGTCAGCGGCAAATGTCTCTACCTTTATAGCTCATAAAAATGTGGGAGTCGGAGCTACAGCATTGTCTTACAGCAACGTGATGGTCGAAAAGTACAAGGCTTTGTTTTTAAATCCAGAAGCTTGGACAGATTTGAGAAGGTATAATTATTCGAATTCTATCATACCTGGTTTGAATCTACCTGATCTTCATAATCCAGATTTGAAAGGACAATGGATTCAACGTGGTGCTTACCCTAACTCGGAAGGCTCAAGAAACTCCGAAATCGTTAAGC
>Ga0105044_10011467_pt1 | contig 12083 bp, 15 predicted proteins | sample MAT01_FD_78092 | JGI IMG/M metagenome (GOLD analysis project Ga0105044, IMG submission 78092) | Freshwater microbial communities from Lake Fryxell liftoff mats and glacier meltwater in Antarctica - MAT-01 | ecosystem: Environmental > Aquatic > Freshwater > Ice > Liftoff microbial mat | place...
CAGGCGCGACCCGGCGGTCTCCGGACGCACGAGCGGCTTCGACAGCGCGCTGCCGAAATGTCCCGGAAATTGCTGCCAAGGAACTTCGGCGATGTTGTGGATGACTGCGTCGCGCTTGGTTTTGTCTTCCAAAATTTTCTCCGTGGTCACATTCACTGGTTCGCTTCCGCGCGGCGCGCTGCGATGTACGCGGCAAGACCCTTCCGAATTCCGAATTGCGGCTTGTAGCCAAGTTCATTGCGCGACCTCGTCGTGTCGAGGGCGCCCTTGCGAACGACCTCGATCCGGTCACCGAACCGGTACTGGCCCGGACCGATGGTGATGTCGCAGCCGGGGACGAGTTCCCGAATGATGTCAACGATCTCGAAGAGTGAAGGGGCTTCGCCGGACGACAAATGATAGACGTCGTAGCGATGCTCACGCTTGTCGAGCGCCGCGAGAATTCCCGCGACGAGATCGTCGATGTGGACATGATCAACGCGAAAATCGCCGCCGGCGGCGATATGCAATGGGCGCCCATCGACCGCCGCATCGACCAGCGTCTTGGGTACTCGTGCCCGCGGGAGACCGGGGCCGTAAACCCAACACGTGCGTACGTTGATGGCCTCGATCCCGTGGTTGCGCGTGTAATCGCGGCCCAGTTGTTCGACCGCGAATTTCGATATTCCATAGGGCATCACGGGGAAGCACGCATGCTCCTCGGTGATTCGGTCGGCGGTGAAATGGCCATACACCTCTTCGGTACTGAGGTTGATGACGCGTTTGATCCCGAAGAGGCGCATGGATTCGAACACGTTAAGCGATCCTTCGACATTGACGCGCATGGTAGCGAAGGGCGCGTCGGCCGAGGCGATCACGCCGACAATGGCCGCGCAGTGAACGATGGCATCGGGCTTCGCGTCGCGGATCAGATGGGTCACGAGGGGCCATTCGGTGATTTCACCGGGGACGACGTGTACGTTGGCATGGCGCTCCTGCAGAGCGCGCAGGATCGGGCCAACGGCAATGTCGAACGCGAACACCTCGTCGCCGCGTGCGGCGAGCATCCGGACGACTTCGGCGCCGATGAAGCCGTTGGCGCCGGTAACGATGATTCGTGCCATTTCCCCCTCATTCCCGCGTTCGCTGGCGCACGTTGCACCTGGACGGATGCAATGCCCGACAATCAGTACCGCTTATAAGGCACCACCATGACGTATGTCAACCGACAATGCCGAATAAGGCCCGGATCCGGGGAATGAAAAAGCTTCAAGCCTCGGCAATTATCGCGAATCCTCCTCGATCATCGCAACACCCTTCTCACCAATCATCGTGTCGTCGCGTTGGGATTCGCCCCGACAATGTTCGGCATCACCGATGCGTCCAACACGCGAAGTCCACGACGTCCGCGAACGCCGTGCACGCGCAGGAGCGCATCGACGACGGCGCCCCGATCGTGCCCCATGCGGCAGGTGCTCGTCGAGTGGTGGAGCGAGCGGGTTTTCTCCCGGCAGAACTGCCGCAGATCGTGATCGCTCGCTCGCGCCGAAAAACACGACTATGAGCCGGCGGACGTATTACTTGCCCGTCTCCGCAAGAAGCGTCGCCGGGCCAGCCTCAACCAACTCTTGTACCTCCTGCGTAACGGCCAAACGATGGCCCCGCGCGAAGAGACGGGACTTCCCCGGTACGGTTGGCATTCCGGCGCTAGTTCAGCCCCTTCAAACCCGCCGCGGATATCTGGGAATCCTGGGTGGATAGCACGCCCGAGACTCCGATTGCGCCGACTAGCCGGCCATCCACGATGATCGGAAGCCCTCCCTCGAGTGGCGTCACACCGGGTAGGCTGAGAAAACGCAGCCCTTCGCCACCTTTTGCGATTCCATCCTGAAAGACCTTGCTTGGCCGACGAAAATTGACCGCCGTCAGGGCCTTGCCCTTGGCAATATCGACACTGGAATGCTGTGTGTTGTCGAGCTTATGAATCATAACGACAACCGCACAGGAGTCCACGATCACTATGGCTACTGGCCAATTGTTTGTGGTCGCCTCGGCTTCAGCGGCCACCATGATTTTTGTTGCCTCCCGGAGTGTCAATGGTGCGCCATAGGGTGGAACAACGGGCGTGCCGCCAGTATCGGCGCCCGTGGGATCTTGTGCAGACGAAGAATATCTTGTCATTTTCAACCCTCTAAACATGCGTAACCAAGCGAATTGGTGCTTTGAAACGGCGCGCAACGCGGGTCGTAGCTTGACTTCAGATCAGTGCGCCATTCGCCTGCACGATCTGGCCAACGACCCACGACGCGCGAGGCGAGGCGAGGAATGCGACCACTTCCGCAATTTCATCGGGAGTACCGATGCGATTGAGGGGACTTAGCGCGGCCGAACGCTGCTTGGCCTCGTCGGTCTTGCCCGCGCGGAACAAGTCGGTATCGACTGGCCCGGGAGCAACCGCATTGACGCGCACCTTACGCACAGCGAGTTCCTTGGACATCGACCGCACCAGACATTCGACGGCAGCCTTGGTGGCCGAGTAAGGTCCGATGCCAGGAACCGCGTGGCGCACTAGCGACGTAGTGATGGCGATAATGGTGCCGCCGTCCTCGACCCGTTGAGCTGCTTGCTGGAGAACGTTGAAGGCGCCGACGACATTAGTCTCGATCAGCGCTCGAAAATCTGCGGCATCGAACTGACCGACCGGCGCAGGCGGCACGTTGATTCCGGCGTTCGCAATCACGCACTGGATCTTCTGGCCGAAGTCCTTTTCTGCTGACGTGAATGCATTCGCGACAGCGTCCGCTTGACGGACGTCCGCAGCGTAGCTGACTATGCGCGCATCCGGGAAGGCTTGGGCCATCTTGGCGACGAGATCGCACGCCGCTTCCGCATTGGTGTTGTAGGTGAAAGCGACATTGAAACCGTCGCGCGCGAGTAGGCGCACCAATGCTGCTCCGATGCCACGCGAACCGCCGAATACCAGGGCCAAGTTCTCTCTCAATTGATTTCCTTTTTCGATGGATAGTGCTTGCTTTTCCAGTCAAACACCATATGGTTGCCGAAGATAGGTTCCTTGAAAGGGTTCGGCGTGTGGATGCCACGGTCGCTTGCGGCCACGTCACGGCCAAATCCTACAATGTCTTGGGGGGCCGGCAAGGAGCTGCCGCAGAGACTGCGCAACACCTGCGGCAAGTTCTTCCGGTTCAAGTGCAACCGGCGTGAGCGTCGCGCGATTGCAATGACGTTGCGCACACGAGCCCGTTGCGTCTTAGCTTCTCAACGAATCAGGTGCGCTACACCGCCGCGGACACGACAATCTCAATGAGAGCGTCGGGTTGAGCGAGCTTGCTCTCGCAAGTGGCTCGCGTAGGTGCGGCGTCTTGTGGCAACCATTCGACCCATACCTCATTCATGCCGGCAAAGTCGCGGTCGATATCCTTTAACCATATCTGGACGGTGAGAAGCCGAAGCTTGTCCGTGCCGGCCATTGCTAGAGAGCCTTCGATCTTGTCAAGCACGTCGCGTGTCTGCGCTCGGATGTCGCCCGTGCGCGCCCGGCTCATTCACTACAAATTCCAAGTGGAGGACACGTCGGACGGCTAGTTCGGCGCGGCGGAGCATAACCTTATGCGACTGGAAGGAAAGATACGCGGGAGCTGGGGTGCCGGAACTGACGTGGTTGTGTGAGCTGGAGGCGGAAAACGCAACGCTCAAGCGAATGTACGCGGACCTGGCGCTGGAGAACTCGGCGTCCAAGGAGGTACTGAGCCGAAAATTCTGACGCCACCGGCCAAGCGCGAGGCGATCCGGACCATGACCGAGTAGAAAGGTCTGTCGGTATCGCGCGCGTGCCAAGTAGCCCGACTGTCGCGGGCGGCGTACTACAAGCCGGGGACGAACTGGACAGAGCGTGATGCCGAGGTGATCGCTGCGATCAATGCAGCGTTGGCCGCCGCTGGGGCTTCCGGAAACGCTATGACCGGATTCGCAATCTGGGTCATCCGTGGAATCACAAGCGTGTGCATCGGGTGTACTGCCGCATGAAGCTCAACTTGCCACGGCGGGCGAAGCGGCAGCTGCCCAAGCGGGAACGCCAATCGACCCGACCACGCTAAATGCCTTTCTCGTCAATGAAGCGGCTCCAATCTATGGTGGCGGCACTCGCGATCGTGACGTATTTACCTGCCGTGTCACTGAGGCTACCTCATCTGCTCACCAACTAGCACGCATGGCCCCGGGGGGGGCGTGATCGGGGCACCCCGGCCCATTCCGGTGGTCGGTTGAATTACAATCAATTGCGCTAGAACGCCTACTGCCGCCATTGAATCGCATCACCAGTCTCCGAGCTTCGACATGAATGCGAAACGCACACCTTTGGCCGATCCGGTGGCCGAGGTGTTAAAGCACCTGAAACTGCGCCATCTCACCTGTGCGCTCGACGTCGCACGGCTGGGAAGCGTGCGGGCGGCGGCCGACGCGTTGTTCATCACCGAGTCGGCGGTATCGAAGACATTGCGCGAACTCGAAGAGCAGCTTGGTCTGCGACTCTTCGAGCGCACGCCTCAGGGGATGCTGCTCACGGAGGCCGGTCGCCAATTCACCAATTATGCCCACAGCGCGCTCAATGCGTTGCAAACCGGGGTGTCAATTGCGTTTGGTGAACGCACGGGCCCGCCGATCGCTATTCGCATCGGTGCCATGACCGTAGTATCGGCCACATTTTTGCCCGAGGTCGTGCGCCTCTACCTGGCCGAAAGCGGCGACTGCCTGGTCGAGATCGCGTCCGGCTCCGGTGAACTTCTGCTGCAGCGATTGCGTGCGGGCTACGTCGATCTGGTGCTTGGTCGCTGCCCGCCATTGGACGACATGGCCGGCCTCGCGTTCGAGCAACTTTACTTCGACCGCCATATCTTCGTGGTGCGCGCTGGACATCCTCTCGCGGGAGCCGGCACGGTCGCGCCGGCCCAGATTGCTGCTTACCCAATCGTGATGCCACCGCGCCAGTCGCTCTTCTGGCAGGAAATTCACCAACTGTTTCTGGCACGTGGCGTCAAACCCAGGGCGGCCCAGGTGGAAGTGTTGGACCTGCAATTCTGTCGCACATATACGCTCAAGTCGGAAGCTGTCTGGATCGCATCCGAGAGGGTGGTCACCGCCGATCTGTATGCAGGTTCGCTCACGCGCCTTCCCATCGATTCGCCGACGCTCGAGGTACCGGTCGGAATCATCACGCGACGCTCGGGTAAACCCGAAACCCATGTGATCCGCCTCATCGAGGTGATCCGTCGCGCCAGTTCCTGATAGAACGGGGTTGACCAAACGGTCAACCGGTCACGCCAAACGTCAGTTCTTCTCATCGCGGAACACTGGTAATTTAAGTGGCATACCGCTTGGAGGAGAAAGCATGAAACGCATCATCGCGGGCTACACCGCCGCCCCTGCAGAAGCGGTGGCAGCTGCCGCGTACTACGACGTGCTGCTGCAGGTACCCGAAGCTGACGGTCTCGAGTTTGCATGGAATGGCGCGCCAACACCCGCGCAGTTGGCACCCGTGCTAAGCCGCATCCCGCGAGCATGGACGATCACGCTGAACGACATCCCCGCCACGTGGCGTGCATCGGTGCAGCAGCCCACCTTCGGATTGGCATCACCCGACGAGTCGGGACGCAAGGCCGCGATTGCCATGGTGCGGGAGGTGCACGCCGGCATTCGCGCAATGAACGACAACGCTGGCCGCAACATCGTGCTGGCCACAGAGTTTCATTGCGCGCCCGGTTTTGACAACCGCGTGGTGGACGGTGATGCGAATGCGTTCAAGCGTTCCCTCGATGAAATGTCGACCATGGATTGGGAAGGTTGCAGCGTTATGATCGAACACTGCGATGCTTTTTTGCCCGGCCAGAAGCCCGCCAAGGGCTTTCTGCGACTGCATGACGAAATTGCGGTCCTCAAAGGTCTGGCCGGTGCCCCGATCGGATTGAGCCTAAATTGGGGGCGCTCGCTGATCGAAGTCCGCGATGCCGAACGCGTGATGGACCACGTCGTCCAAGCAGCCGGTGCCGGCGTACTGAAGGCGTTCACGTTCTCCGGCACCGCCGGCAGCGACAATGTCTACGGCAGCGCGTGGGCGGATTCTCACCTACCGTTTGCGGACACGACTGACCGAGCGTTCGCCGAACCTGCGTCGATGATGACCACCGCGCGCGTCCTGGCGGTCCTTCCCTATCTCGACCGCTGCCAGTTCGTGGCCATCAAGACCAACTGGCCGGCCAAGCGCACCGATCCCTTGGAACGGGCGGCGTCGGTGGTGGCTAATTTCTACACCTTGTTCGATGTGATGAATCACAGCGAACGTCATTCGATCGCCACATAGACGTGACGTGCCCGCTGCACCGCGTCAAGCCCGGCGCGTCTGCGCGCAGTACACAAAGGAGAACCGCATGTCCGCACCAGAACGTCCGCGGGTTGCCGTTGTCGGAACCAGCCATTGGCACCACAAGTTTTACCGCGAGACGTTGGCACGTGACGCCAACATCGTCGGCTTTTCTGATCCCAGTGCCGCCAAGCTCAAGGAAGTCGAGCCATTCTATGGCAATGGCGGTAGTCTCGACTGGCGTGAATTGCTCGACCCTCAACTCAAGCTCGACGCCGTGATGGTGATGGCTCCGCATGACGAGATGAAGGAAGTTTCGCTGGAGTTCATCGCGCGCGATGTCCCGCTCATTCTCGAAAAGCCTGGTGGCATGTCGGCGGACGAGGTCAAGGCTATTCGCGACGCATCAATCAAGCGCGGCGTCCCGATAGCAGTCGCCTTCATCCAGCGCGCCGGCAACTTGTGGAAAAGCATGCAACGCGTCGGCCAGCTCGACTACGCGACATTTCTGTCGCAGTCCGGGCCACCGGAACGCTATATCAACCAGAGCCCTTGGGCACTCGAACGTGCGCATTCAGGTGGTGGCAGCTTCATCAACATTGCCGTGCACTTCATCGATCTCTTCCTGCAGGCCACGCATGCAGAAGCGTTGACGGTGCAAGCCCAGGCACAGGCACGCCTGTCCGGGCCGTATGACGTCGAAGATCGCATGACGGCCTTGGTCAGTACCGACGATGGCGTATCGGCGGTCTTCGAAATCGGCTATCTCTTCCCCCCCGCCCCCCCGCACCGCTACCTTGCATACACGGCGCGTGGTTCCGAAGGATTCATGTCCATTGATGGCAGCGGCGACATCGCGCACACGTCAATGACGGGTGAAACCGATGTGGTGAATGACAACGTCGACTCGGGTCCGTTGACCAGCATCTTCATGCGTGATGCCATTGCCGGCATTCGCAATGGCTTTGTCGGGTTGGCAGGTGTCGCAGATCTGCATCGATCAATGCAAGTCGTCGACGCCGCCTATGCCAGTGCCTTTGAAAAGCGCGCGGTCGATGTAACGATCGACTGGTAGGGAGTCGGTATGCCGCATCTCGGCAATCTAGCAAGGTATGTCACAAACTGACGCCATCGATGCCTGACGCCTTGGCGCGAACTAGTCGAGCTTGACGCCGGTATCGCTAATGATCTTGCCGTAGGACGCCAGGTCGCGCTTGAACAGTGCGGAGAATTCTTCCGGAGTGCTGCCGACGATGCCGAAATCCTCATCGATCAGCTTCTGGCGGATCGCAGGATCCGCTAGTGCTTCCTTGGCCGCTTGTTGAATGCGATTCACAACGTCCCTTGGTGTTCCCGTCGGGGCGAACAGGCCGATCCAACCCTCCTGCTCGTATCCCGGCACCGCTTCCGAAATCGCGGGCACATCTGGGAACCCACGCGTGCGCTTGGGCGTGGTCACGGCAATTGGACGCAACCGGCCATCGGCAATGTAAGCTTTGAGCGATGCCGGGTCCGCCAAGACGGTGTCGAGATGCCCGCCAAGTGCATCGGCAATGGCAGGACCGGCGCCTTTGTATGCGATGTAATCGACCTTGGTGCCGGCCATCTTGTTGAGCTTGACCGTCATGATCCAGGACTGGCCCCCGAGATTGCCGCTGCCAAGCGCGATGCGATTGTCTTTGGCATAGGCGACGAACTCTGCCAGCGTTTTCGGCTTTACGCCGGGATTGGCCACCAGGATGTTGTAGAACGTGACAATCTGCGTGATTGGCTCGAAACTCTTCTCCGCGTCAAAGGGGAGTTTCGTGTAGAGGAATGGCGCAGCGACCAGCGCCGTCGCTGACATCAGCAGCGTGTAGCCGTCGGCCGGCGCGCGCGCCACGAAGCCCGCAGCGATATTGCCGCCGCCACCGGCCTGATTCTCGATAACGACGGGCTGCTTCAGTGTTCCCGCCATGTGCACCGCCAATCGGCGCGCGACAATGTCCGTGGCACCGCCCGGTGCGACCGGCAGAATGATCCGAATCGTCTTGTCGGGAAAGGTCGCCATCGCCGTACCCGACAGTGCCATGCCGACCATCAAAACAGCGCTCAGGAACAGCCGACCCGACCGAATCCATGGGCATTGCGTTGCATACGTCATGCGTGCCTCCGTGACCCGATGATGGTCAAGTTCCGCGCGTGCGCGCATTCCCTTCAGGAACACGATACCAGCACGAACCGACACCCGCGATTGACTTTTGAGCACCCGGGCTGACTGTTTGGTCAAGCAACGCAATGTTGCCGATGCGCACCACAACCGCAATCAGGGCCGCTTGTATTGACCATTCGCTGTGCTGGGCTGTGCGATTGCGTGACCGAAATCATCGAAGCCTCCAAGCAAGTTCGCGTCTGCTCGAGCGCTACGCGCGCGCGGCAACATCGTAATCGACGTTGTGGGCTTAGCGTTTGCAAGCGCCTGGTCGAACGACGTGCCGGTGAGCACGGTGGTGAATCCGTACATCGTATGCCTCCGAGATGCCTGTGCTGGAACTCTGGTCTGCGCCGCTGCAGCAGGGCTTGTCGCGCTGACCAGTTTGGACTGCTCGACGAATCCGATCGGCGGAACGGTCAGCCACGGTAGCGTGAAGAGTCGCTTGGCCAGGCCGGCGGACATGCGTTCGATCTGCTTGCGTTCACCCGCCAGTCGTGCCGCCGTTGTTCGATCGATTGAAGGCATGCTCATGCTGTTGGATTCGGTTCGATTTCGAACGACAGCAATGGAGTGCAAATGTCTTCAGCGCGTCCCGGCAAACGGTTCTTTGGTCTTTCTGTCGAGCACATGGCTGGTGGTGGACACGGCGAACTCCGCGGTTACTTAACGCTCAGCACTGCCGCGCTTGACGCTGCAAGTGCTCAGGCCGAATGGCAGGTAGCCGGGGCAGAATCGAAACAGACCCGTTGCTAAGGGCACCACACCGATCCAGCCCCAAGGGCCGATGACGCCCATAACTGTGGCGACGATCAGCGCGGCGCCAGCGACGATGCGAATGGCCCGATCCACGGAACCTACGTTATGCAACATGGTTGACTCCTAAGTATGCGAGTAATGATGACATCCGGACCGCTGCCTGGCCATGATGCAGATCAAGAAACGTCGAGTTCGACGACCCCATGGGAGCGAGGTCACCATGCAGGCATTCCAACTCAAGCAGTACGGTCTTGGCGGGGCAAGGGCGGCATCCAAGGTCGTTCAGCGCTCGACGCAGATGTGCTCGCGCTCACGAACGTTTGGTGCGGCGGCGATGCTGTCGGTAGCCGCGGGGCTTGATACGCGCGCCGATGCGGCTCAAAGTACTTCGATGATTGCGGAGCCAACACCCATGCTGTCTACTACTGCACGCTCACTGAACCCTCGGCGTGTGTTCGTGCTGGGCGCCACCGGTACGATAGGAGGTGCCGCGGTCCATGCACTCATGCGGCGTGGCCACGAGGTCGTGTGCATGGTGCGCGCACGTCCCGGCTGCGTGGGTCACGGTCGGGGGACGACGGCATCAGGCTTCTCGCCGGTGCCACTGTTCGGCTCGGGGACGCTACGGATCCGATATCCCTCATGCGCAACGGATTCCGCGGCGAACACTTCGATGTGTTGGTGTCTTGTCTCGCTTCGCGCACCGGTGTGCCCAGCGATGCGTGGGCCATCGGCCATCGCGCCCATGTAGCAGCGCTGGCCGCCGCGAAGGCTGCTGGCGTGGCGCACGTCGTTTTGCTATCCGCGATCTGCGTGCAAAAGCCGCGGCTTGCCTTCCGGCACGCCAAGCTGGCGTTCGAGAAGGCCCTTGTCGAAGGGCTCACCTATTCGATCGTGCGGCCGACGGCGTTCTTCAAGTCACTGTCGGGGCAGGTGAAGCGCGACCAGGAGACGGGGCGCTATGCGGCCTCGGCTGCGCCCGAAACCGGGGCTCGAAGGCACCAAACGGGTACTCGGGTGCCTTGCCGCGCTCGGTTCAGGCCGTCAATTGAGCGTCCAGCGCGGGATAGTCGGTGTAGCCGTCTGCTCCGCCGCCATAAAGTGTTTTCGCGTTCAGCGCACTTAGTGGCGCATCGTCGCGCAGGCGCCGCACGAGGTCGGGGTTGCTGATAAAGAGGCGCCCGAATGCGACCAGGTCGGCCGCGCCCGAGGCCACAGCATCGAGCGCCATGTCGCGCGTGTAGCCGTTGTTGACCATCCACGCACCGTTGAACTTGCTGCGCAGCGACGCGTAATCGAAAGGCGCAAAATCGCGTGCGCCACCGGTTGCGCCTTCGACGATGTCGAGGAACGCCAACTGCAACGGCGCGAGCTGCGCCAAGGCGTATTCGTACAGCGCCTGCGCGTTGGTGTCCTGGTCGGCATCATTGGCGGGGGTCACCGGCGAAAGGCGCAGCCCGGTGCGGCTGCCACCGATTTCCTGAACTACCGCCGCCATGATTTCAAACAGAAAGCGACTGCGGTTCTGGATGGAACCTCCGTATTCGTCGCCACGGTCGTTGATGCTGTCGCGCAGGAACTGCTCGATCAGGTAGCCATTGGCGCCGTGAACCTCCACGCCATCAAAGCCCGCGTCCATCGCGCGGCGGGCGGCGTCCCGGAAGCTCGCAACCACTGTGGGGATTTCGTCGGTACGCAGGGTACGCGGAGTCGACACGTCCACGAAGCCGTCCTTGGTGAACGTCTTGGTTTTCGCCCGCTGCGCAGTTGAGGACACCGGTGCCTGGCCGTTGGGCTGCAACGAAACATGCGAGATGCGACCGACGTGCCAAAGCTGAACCACGATGCGCCCACCCTCCGCATGTACGGCGTCGATGACGCGGCGCCATCCTGCAACCTGTTCGGTGTTCCAGATGCCGGGAGTGTCGAGATAGCCCTGGCCTTCGCGGCTGATCTGGGTGGCCTCGGTGATGATGAGCCCCGCACTCGCGCGTTGCCGGTAATACTCGACCGCGAGACGCGACGGCACTTGTCCGGGCGCCGCGCGGTTGCGAGTCAGGGGTGCCATGACAATCCGGTTGGCGAGTTGCAAGGCGCCAACGCGGATGGGGTCGAAAAGGCTGGTCATTCAATATCCAGTCGTGCAAGAAGACGTCAGCAAATGGGATGGAGTGGAAAGCGTGTCGACGAACGATCAGGCGAAATCGCCCGGCTTCGGCGGTGCACGGCGTCAAGTTCGCGCCCGAGCTTGGTTTTGACCGCCTCGTACCCAAAATGCAAAGAGCTGGCACGCCGCAGACGCTGGCCGATCCCCTTGCGCAGGTCACTGCCGGTAATCGCGCCCCAGCAGCAAAGCAGCGTACCCTTGATGTAGAGCCAGCGAGCATTTGCCATGGGAATGTCTCTTTCTATAACTTGCGCCAGTGAACAAGCATAGTGCTGGGATGGAGCAACGTCTGTGCGCTTGCCAACATAGACCGAGGTCGCGACTCGACAAGAATCCGTGGCGCGTGGGCGGTTGCGCACAGACGCGGCGAGTTGGCTGAACGCAGGCAACGGACAGGACGCGACTTCCATGACATCATGACCCGATGAAATCCAACCCTTTGTGCATGCCTCGCAGTCCTCGCCTGACGCTCGCTGCTGCCGCACTATTCATACTCACTATGAGCACCTTCATCACGCCTAGTCACGCCACGGAAGAGCCGGAATACCAGGTTGTTCGCGAGCTCGCGGGCATCGAGGTGCGCCAGTACGCCGCCTACGCCGTCGCCGAGGTCG
>Ga0105044_10011468_pt1 | contig 12082 bp, 13 predicted proteins | sample MAT01_FD_78092 | JGI IMG/M metagenome (GOLD analysis project Ga0105044, IMG submission 78092) | Freshwater microbial communities from Lake Fryxell liftoff mats and glacier meltwater in Antarctica - MAT-01 | ecosystem: Environmental > Aquatic > Freshwater > Ice > Liftoff microbial mat | place...
CCTCAGTGAAGCTGTGGGAAACCGAGGTCGACCTTTGAGGTCCCTGGGTCCGGCCACCTGGTGGTAACGGCCTGACTCCGCGTGTAGAAGTCGATCCCCTCGGGCCCGTAGATGTGTCGGTCGCCGAAGAGTGACGCCTTCCATCCGCCGAAGCTGTGCGTGGACACCGGGACGGGGATCGGTACGTTGATCCCCACCATCCCGACGGTGACCTGACGGGCGAAGCTTCGGGCCGCGCCGCCGTCACGGGTGAACAGCGCAACCCCGTTTCCGTAGGGATTGGAGTTGATGAGTCCGATGGCGGCTTGCGCGTCAGGTGCCCGGACAACGCTGAGCACCGGTCCGAAGATCTCGTCTCGGTAGCACGACATCTCCGGCGTCACCTTGTCGATGACACTCACACCGAGGAAGAAGCCGTCGCTGTCGAAGGTGTCCTCGGTGCCGTCGATCACCACGCGGGCGCCTTCGCCCGGTGCACCGGCCACGTAGCCGGCCACCTTGTCCCGGTGCTCGCCCGTCACCAGGGGTCCCATCTCCGATGTCGAATCGGTCCCGGGACCGATGGTCAGCTCGGCGCACCGCTTGGTAATGGCATCGACCAGGTCATCCGCGATGTCGCCGACCGGGACCAGCACGGACACCGCCATGCAGCGCTCGCCCGCCGAACCGAACGCAGCGCTGACCGCGGCGTCGGCGGCCAGGTCGAGATCGGCGTCTGGCAGCACGACCATGTGGTTCTTGGCACCACCGAGGGCCTGGACCCGCTTGTGGTGTGCCGTCCCGGTCTCCATGACGTAACGGGCGATCGGGGTGGATCCCACGAAGCTGACCGCCGCGATGTCGGGATGGGTGAGCAGGGCATCGACCACGACCTTGTCGCCGTGGACCACGTTGAAGATCCCGTCCGGTAGTCCGGCCTCGGACCAGAGCCGGGCCAGGATCATGGCGGCGCCCGGATCCTTCTCGGAGGGCTTCAGGATGAACGCGTTGCCACAGGCGATGGCGTTCGGGCACATCCACAGCGGAACCATGGCGGGGAAGTTGAACGGGGTGATGCCGGCGACGACGCCGAGCGGTCGCCGCACCGTGTGGACGTCGATGCCCGTGGACACCTGATCGCTGAATGCCCCCTTCAGGTGCTCTCCGAGACCACAGGCGTACTCGATGCACTCCAGCCCTCTGGCCACCTCGCCGGCGGCGTCGCTGAGGACCTTTCCGTGCTGCGAGGTGATGGCGGCAGCAAGCTCGTCGGCGTGGCCGGCGACCAGTTCGCGCATGGCGAACAGCACCCGGGTCCGCTGGGCGAGGCTCGATTCACGCCAGGCCTCGGCGGCCAGGACCGCAACGGCGACGGCGTGGCCGACGTCCGCCACCGAGCCGAGGTCCACGGCGGCCTGTTGGGTGCCGGTCGCAGGGTCGAAGACAGGGCCTGATCGACCCGAGTCGGTCGGCGCCAGCGCGCCGCCGATCCAATGGTTGATCCGTTCCACGGATATCACGTTCCTTCTGGGTTCGAAGTGACGATGGTAGTCCCCGGTCGGCGGAGGAACTCAGCTGCCCTGGCGCATGACGGTGAAGGCAATGGCCGCCATGTGGAGCCCGGCCCCGATCAGCGTGAACAGGTGAAAGACCTCGTGGTAGCCGAACACGGTGGGCCAGGGATCGGGCCACTTGAGGGCATACACCACAGCACCCAGCGTGTAGGCCAGACCGCCGCCGAACACCAGTGAGAACCCCAGCGGACCGAGCGACTCCCACAGCTGGGGGAGTGCGAGCACGGCCACCCAGCCGACTACCGCATACACGGCGGTGGAGAGCCAGCGGGGCACGTGGATGGGCAGCCACTGCAGCGTGATGCCCAGCACCGTGCCACCCCACGCCAGCGCCAGCACCGTCGATCGTTGCCAGCCACTCAGCGCAATGACAGCGATCGGGGTGTATGAGCCGGAGATGGCCAGGAAAATGGTGGAGTGGTCCAACCGGCGCATGAAGGCCAGTCGCTCGGGGCTCCAGCTCAGCCGGTGGTAGAGCGCCGACACCCCGAGCATGGTGGCGACGCCCGCGGTGTAGATGATCATGGTCACTCGGACGCCGGCTCCGGGCGCGAGTCCGATCAGGACTCCACCGAGCGCCGCCACTGCGAAGAAGCCGAGCACATGGGACCAGCCGCGGAGGAGCGGCCTTGGAGGTGAGACCGCAACCGTGATCATTGAATGCCGTTCATTCTGTGGGGGAGTCGTTCAGGCCATCGTTGAAGGCCCGGTACATCTCGTAAGTGTCCTTGCACTTCTGACAGAGGGGGAGTTGCTTGGGATCGCGGCTGGGAACCCACACATGGCCGCACAGCGCCTCGAGTGGCGTTCCGTTGATGCGGGCCTCGAGCACCTTGGCGGCGGCCGTCTCGCCCGGACCTACCTTCACGATGTGCGCCGAATGGGGTTCACCGGTCCGGAGTTCCTCATCGAGGTCCAGATCGACACGCGGCTCGGAACGTACGGGCATGGTGGCCGGCTGGGTCATGACTGGCTGCACCGCCACATCATCGCAGATCAGCGGGAGTCCGATCAGCGCAACCATTCGCCGGAAATGTCCGTTCTGTCAAGTTGATCCTGGGCCAGGATCGTCCTCGACGGTCGCCTTGGACGCCGGCTGGTCGCTGAGTCGATTCCCGATCTCGGACGCCATGAGTTGTCGGATGGACCGTTCGAACCCTTCGATGGACCCGTCCATGGTGATGAGGTTGCCGCTGCCCTCGGCCGCCACGTTGCGCATGGTCTCGGTCCACATCGAGAACAGAATGAATCCCGCGTCCAGGTCGGCGGAGCTCATGGCCTCTGCTGCCTCGGCGATGCCGTTCGAGACCTCGCGACGGAACAGGGCCACCCCTTCACCACGAAGCCGTGACGCCTCCTTCTCGGCCTCAGCGGCGATCTGGGTGGCGGCTCCCTGTGCCTCGGCTCGCTTGGTCTCGCGGATCAACAGCGCCTTGCCCTCGTTCTCTGCGGCCACCAACTCGTTCTGGGAGGCCACCACTCGCTCCATGGACTGGGTGATGGCGGCCCCGAAGCTGATGTCGTTGATCTGCAGGTCCTGGAGGTGGTATCCCCACTCGAAGAGCATGACGTCCAATTGCGACTTCACGTGGATGACGATCTCGGTCCTGAGCAGCAGGATCTCCGCCTGCTTCTTGGTGGCCACGAACTCGCGCACGGCCCCCTCGATCGATCGGACGAGCGCCTGGGTGAACGCCGTCTCGTTCAGGAACTTGAAGGCCACCTTCTGGATGGTGTCGTCCCCGCCGTCGGCCACGGAGTACAACAACATGGCCCGGAAGTTGACGTTGGCCTGATCAACCGTGGTCGCCTGGAACGTCAGTTCGGCCGACTGGTTCTGAATGCTGACCCGACGGGCGATCTGCTCCAGCAATGGAATGCGGACGTTGAGGCCTGGCTGCATGACCCGCCGGTATTTGCCGAACATGGTGACGACCGCGACGGTGCCGGTCTGCACCTGCACGAATCCCTGGATGATTATGGCCAGACCGATCACCGCGAAGACGACGACCCCGATCGCTGCTGGTGCCATGTTCGAACAACCCTTTCGTTGGTCAGCCGCGCTGCTCACACGGCGCGGACGACATCTTGTACCCCGTGATCCGGGCCGAGGCGGATGATCACGTCCGCTCGAGCGCGATCGGTCGAGATGTGCTGATGCAGATTCACGAGGTTGATCGTTCGCCACAAGTGGCGGTACAACGCGGTCCGCTCCCCGGCGTCCATGGCCGCAAACCGGGAGTAGAAGCTCGTGTCGGCCGGGTCGTCCAACACCGCATCGACAATGGCTGTCAGACGATCCAGATACCACGCTTCGAGCACCTGCGGCTCGACCTCCAGATAGACGAGCGCGCCGAGCAGATCTCTTGCGAAGGCACCGAGGTGTAGACCGTCAACCACCACGAGGTCGCCCGGACCGGCGGTGAGCGACGCTCCCGAGACGATGTCGTAGGAGTCATGGGAGTACACGGGCAGCTCGACCGCCTCCCCCGCCGTCAGCAACTCCAGCGCCGCCCGAAGCGCCGCCACGTCGTAGCTCTCCGGGAAACCCTTCCGACTCGAGGCGCCCCGCTCGTCGAGTACCAGGTTGGGCCAGAGGAACGCATCGGTACAGCACAGCACCGGCGTCCGACCGAGCCTCTCGGCGCTCCGGAGGGCCTCGCCGGCCAGCTCGCTCTTGCCGGCGCACACGCTCCCGGTGATGCCCACAGATGACCGGCCCTCGAACAGTTCCAGGACGACATCGACAGCCGAGGTCACTGGCGAACCCTAGGCCGTACACTCGCCCGCAGAAACGGAGCCGACATGGACATCACCCCCGCATTGATCGACGGCCAGGACATCACCTCGGCCGAGGTGACCGAGGTCCGATCGCCCTACGACGGCTCGGTGGTCGGCACAGTGCCGACCCTCGGAACCGAGCACATCGACCGAGCAGTCGAAGTTGCGCTCGCTCGGCACCGTGGCGGGGCACTGCCTGCCCACGAGCGGGCGGCCATCCTCGATCGGGCTGCGGTACTGCTCACGGAACGCAACGAGGAGTTCGGCCAGTCGATCAGCGCCGAATCCGCCAAGGCCATCTCCACCGCACGAATCGAGGCGGCCCGCGCCGTCGACACCATGAGGTTCTCCGCGGCGGTGGCTCGCACCGCCCACGGTGAGACCATTCCCATGGATGCCAGCTCCACAGGAGTCGGCAAGTTCGCCTTCACCAAGCGCGTCCCGATCGGCGTGATCGCGGCCGTGAGCCCGTTCAACTTTCCCCTGAACCTGGTGGTCCACAAGCTGGCACCTGCCATAGCGGCCGGTTGTCCGGTGGTGCTCAAGCCGGCCAGTGCCACACCCCTGACCGCCCTTCGGATCGCCCGACTCTTCGAGGAGGCCGGCCTTCCTGCCGGTTGGCTCAACGTGGTGACCACCCCAGGTCGCGTCGCCGACCACCTGGTCACTCATCCCGATGTGGCCATGGTGACCTTCACCGGCAGTCCCGATGTGGGCTGGGGCATTCGGGCTCGGGCGCCCCGCAAGCGCGTGTCGCTGGAGCTGGGGAACAACGCTCCGGTGGTGGTGGAACCAGACGCCGACCTGGATGTCGTGGTCGCCAAGCTGGCCGCGGCCGGGTACGCCTTCAGCGGCCAGACGTGCATCTCGGTGCAGCGGGTCTACGCCCACCGGTCGATCCACGATCGGCTGGTCGAGGCGCTGGCCGCCCGGGTCGAGGAAATAGCGGTGGGCGCACCGTCGGATGATTCCACCGTGGTCTCGGCCCTGATCAATCGTGGCGAGACCGATCGCGTGCTCGGTTGGGTGCAGGAGGCCGAGGCCGCAGGAGCTCGGACGGTCGTGGGCGGACGGATCGGCGACGACGGTGTGCTCGTTCCCACCCTCATGGACGGCATCACACCCGACATGACCGTGAGTCACACCGAGGTCTTCGGGCCCATGGTCGGCGTGGCGGCCTACGACGACTACGAGGACGCACTCCGCGCCGCCAACGATTCGCGCTACGGGCTGCAGGCGGGCATCTTCACCTCGTCGCTGGCCAAGGCGCTCCGTGCAGCCGAAGTGGTCGACTTCGGCGGCGTGCTGGTCAACGAGATCCCCAGCTTCCGAGCGGACCACATGCCATACGGCGGACTCCGGGACTCCGGCAACACCCGGGAGGGTCCTGCCTATACCTACGAGGAGATGACCGAGCGGCGGCTGGTGATCTTCCAACCTTGACGATCAGTTGAGCATCAGCAGGTCGGGGTAGAGCGCCAGGCGGCCGACCGCCCCGCCCTGCCGGCGGAGAACCCGCCGCCACACCGAATCACGTTCCAGGCCCATCACGTCGTCGTGGGTTGCCTCGCTGACGATCCACGCCGAGATGGCCAGTTCGCCGTCCAGCTGCCCCGCCGCCCATCCGGTGTAGCCGGCGAACAGGCGCAAGGACTCAGGTCGGAGCGCGCCGGAGATCACGGCCTCGAGATCGACGATCTCCAGGCGGCCACCGGTCAGGCCGATGCCGAGGACCTGGTCGCTGCCCACGGGACCGCCCTCGAAGAACACATCCGGTTCGACGACATGTTCGGACAACTCCGGGATCAACAGGGCGACCGGTGTCTCGGTCGGTCGGTTGATCACCACGCCGAGCGCTCCGGCCTCGTCGTGGTCGACGATGTAGACGACGGTGCCGTCGAAGTTGGGGTCTCCCATGTTGGGCGGCGCGATGAGCAGATGACCGGTGGTGGAATCCATGGCTGTCCCTATTCTGGCGCGCGCCGGTATCGTGCCGTTGGTGGGTGGATCGCCGTCGGCGCCGTTGATCACACGGGGGTCCCGCGTCATCGAGCTCGACGGGCTCCGTTTCGTGCTCGTGGTGGCCATTCTCTTCACCCATGCGGGCATCGGCGAGGGTGGCTGGGCGGCGGTCGACACCTTCTTCATGCTGTCCGGATTCCTCATCGGCGGGCTGCTGATCAGCGACGCCCACCGACCACAAGCCATTCGGACCTTCCTGAGCCGGCGTTTCCGTCGCCTGCTCCCGGCGTTCCTCGTGTGCGTGATGATCGTGTCGGGCCTGCTGCTGACTGGACTGGTCTCGGTGACCGGACCGGCCGATCAGCCGTTGCGGCAGGCCTTCTGGTCCGTGTTGTACGTGGGGAACTGGTACGAGTTGACCAGCGGAGCCAACTACTGGGGTCAGTTCGGGCGGAGCCCGTTCGGGCACCTGTGGTCGCTGTCGATCGAGGAGCAGTTCTACCTGGTCTTCCCGGTCGTGATGGTGGCCATCCGACGCATCCGGCCCACTGGCCAGATCGGGGTCCTCGGCGGCCTGGCCCTGGCGTCTGGGTCCTGGGCCCTCTTCCTGGGACTGACCGGCACCGGTATCGACCGGATCTACTATGGCACCGACACACGGGCCTTCGCCCTGCTGCTGGGGGCCACGGCGGCGCTGGCGACCGCCCGTCCCGCCGTCCGATCGTGGCTGCTCGCGCGTCCGTTGGGAACCACGGTGACCGGCACCGCCGCGCTGGTCGGGCTGTTCGTCATCAACGCAACGGTGCGTGGCGGGGATCCGTCGCTGTACCGGGGCGGGTTCCAGGTCACCACGATCATCGAGTGTCTGCTCGTCGTGTCGTTGGCCTGCGGAAATCTGTGGCTCCGTCCGGTGCTGGGCTGGCGTCCGCTGGTCTGGCTGGGCGAGCGGTCCTACAGCATCTATCTGTGGCACATGCCGGTGTTCGCTCTGGCGCCGGGCGCCGCCCAGCATCCCTGGCGGACGCTCCTGCTCGGGACCCCAGTGGCCATCGCGCTCGGCGCGGTGTCGTACTCGTGCATCGAGTTGGCCTTTCTCCGTCAGCCGACGCGGCGACCCTCCCTGCGGTTCGCGTCAACCGCCACCATGGCGGTGGTGGCAACGTTGGCGCTGTCGGCCGGCGGACTGGCCTGGGCATCCTCGGCCGCGGCTCGCCCCCATCAGGTCCTGCGGTCTGCCGCGGCGATGGCTCCGGCTCCGCTCGCCGGCATCGACCTGGCGGCGGTGGCCGGGCGAAACGGCGACTTCGTGGAGGCTGCGCCCACCACGCTTGCGCCGGTGAAATCCCTCATGGTCCTGGGTGACTCCATGGCCGTCACCTTTGCCAACACCATGCAGATACCCGGGATGCCAGTGATCAACAACGGACAGATCGGGTGCGGCAGTCTGTCCATGGACCGCGGGCTGATCGACGGCCAATGGCAGCGACGGGCTGCGGCCTGTGCCGTGTGGCGTAACTCGACATGGACCAAACCGCTGCAGCAGGTCGATGCCACGCTCTGGATGTGGGGAGCCTGGGACCTGGCCGACGCGGACGTGGGCGGTCGGCAACTGTTGGTGGGTACGCCGGAGTACGAGGCGTGGCTCCGCTCCGAGCTGACCCGGGCAGCTGACCAACTGACCACTGGGGGCCGACGACTGTTCATCACCTCAGCACTCTGCTTCGACGATCGTGACGTGAAAGGCATGAACCTCCGCGCTGCGGTCCAGAACGACATCATCTCGTCGTTCGCTCTGTCACGTCCTGGAGTGACCTATCTCCCGCTGATCGATTTCCTCTGTGACGACGGTTCACCGGTGCTGGTCAACGGCGAGGCGCCGAGGCCGGACGGCGTGCACTTCTCACAAGCGACGTCCGTGCTGGTGTGGTCCTGGCTCCTGCCCTACCTGCGCGGCACGAAGACCGGCGCCGATCCAACTGCCCGGATCGACCAGAGCTGACGCGTGGCGGGGTGACCCGTCAGGTCAGGTGGTCGAGGTGCAGCATGCGAATGGCGTTGCCCCGAACGATCTTGTGTCGCACCGGAGCGGGAAGATGCCCCATGAGGTCGATGGCAACCTCCTTGCTGTGCGGCCACGTGCTGTCGGTGTGGGGGTAGTCCGTCTCGAACGTGATGTTGTCCACGCCGACCTGTTCCAGGCTGTCCAACCCGTGGCGATCCCGGAAGAAGCAGCCGTACACCTGCCGGTAGTAGTACGAGCTCGGCGGCTCGGGAATGGTCTCGGCTACGCCTCCCCAGGCGCGGTGCTCACGCCACACGTCATCGGCCCGCTCGAGGATGTAGGGCAGCCAGCCGATCTGGCCCTCGCTGTAGGCGAGCTTCAGGGTGGGAAAGCGAACCAGTACGCCGGAGAACAGGAAGTCCGACAGCGAGCCCATGGCGTTGTTGAAGCTCAGGGTCGCGGCAACGGCAGTGGGAGCGTCGGCTGAGGTCGCGGGCATCTTGGAGCTGGACCCGATGTGCATGCAGACCACGGTTTCGGTCTCCTGGCAGGCGGCGAAGAACGGGTCCCAGAATCCGGAGTGGATGCTGGGAAGTCCCAGGTGCGAGGGGATCTCGCTGAAGCAGACGGCATGGCAGCCGCGGGCCGAGTTCCGGCGGACCTCGGCCGCGGCCAGTTCCGCGTCCCACAGGGGGATGATGATGAGCGGGGTGAGCGCTCCCCCGGAGTCGCCACACCACTCATCGATCATCCAGTCGTTGTAGGCCTTGATGCAGGCCAGGCCGAGGTCTCGATCGGACGCCTCGGTGAAGGTCTGTCCACAGAACCTGGGGAAGCTGGGGAACGACAAGGAGACCTCGACGTGGTTGGCCAGCATGTCCTCGACCCTCGCCTTGGGGTCGTAGCAGCCGGGACGCATCTCGTCATAGGTCATCGGGGTCATGGTCATCTCGTCACGGCTGTAGCCGACCGATGCCACGTGGCGCTTCTGGATGTAGACGAGGTCTTCGAAGACCCAGCAGTCCGCAGGACGCCCTTCGGGATCGAAGGTCTGCTCGTACGTTCCGCCGCCGATGTGGGCCATGTGCCCGATGCCTCGTCGCTCCACCCGTGGACCAGCAGCCCGGTACTTGGCCGGCAACCAGGTCTGCCAGAGGTGGGCGGGTTCCACGACGTGGTCGTCGACACTCACGATCATGGGGAGATCGACCTCTGGGTCAACACTGCAACGGCGGGTCGACGTGTCTTCGGTGACGGCCACGGTAAATACTCCCTACAGGATCTGACGGTGTGTCAGATTCTAACGCGAGGCCTCCGACGAGTGACTACGCGGCGGGCAGGATCGACTTTCCGTCGGTCCCCCACCATGCCGCGGTGACCTTGGTGTCCCCGAGGGGTGTGAGCGTCTCGAAGCTGCGCCGGTAGCCGGTAGTGGCAATGAGCCAGCGCCCGTCGACCTTCACGTAGGTGTCCTCGTAGAACGCCGCGCCCTGCACCTCGATCTGGAAGTCGGTGTCGATGTTGTGGTCGTCCAGCGCCCAGCGGCCCGTTGCCTCGGTCTCGCTGACCAGGGCAATCTCCGGGTGGTGCATCCGGTGGCTGGACAGGAAGCCGGGTCGATCCATGTTGCGGACCAGGAAGCCCATGATCGCCTCGCGCCCGTCGAAGACATAGGCCCCTCCCCCGTACGAGGCGTGGGCGTCCTCGGTGAACAACTGGCCCAGCTCGTCCCACCGCTTCTGGTCGAGGCATCGGGCATAGGCGTACTTGAGCTGCTCCAGCTCACGGATGGTCGACAGTTCGGCGGAGGTGAGTTCCATGTCGCGGACTCTAGGGTCGCGACATGACCATCGCGTTCATCTTCACGGGCCAGGGTTCGCCCACTCCGGGCGCGGGCGCGCCGTGGCGGGACAGCCCCTCGTGGCAGCTCGTGGACGAGGTGGCGGCGGCCACCGGCAGCGATGTGGCCCGGCTGTTGCTCGATGCGGACGAGTCAGAACTGGTGGACACCGCCAACGCTCAGCTGGCCACCTTCACCCTGTGCCTGATGATCTGGCAGTCCCTGGTCGAGGCCGGGAGCGCTCCGGATCACGTGGCCGGGCATTCACTGGGTGAGTTCACCGCGCTGGTGTCATCTGGGGTGCTCAGCGTGGCCGACGGCGCCTGCGTGGTGTCGGCCCGGGGGCAGGCCATGCGGGCGGCGTGCCACGCCGAGCCCAGTGGTATGGCTGCGGTGATCGGTCTCGAGGTCGAAGCGGTCACGGCGGTGTGCGACGACGTGCAGGGTGTGTGGGTGGCCAACGACAACGCTCCGGGTCAAGTCGTGATCGCCGGAACGCTCGCCGGGTTGGACGCTGCTGGCGAAGCAGCCAAGGCAGCCGGGGCGAGACGACCCATGCCGCTGAAGGTCGCGGGCGCCTTCCACACCCCGCTCATGGGCCCTGCTCAAGCGGAGCTCGATGCAGCGCTTGGCGCGGCGGCGTGGGCCGACCCCACGTGCGGGGTCTGGGCCAACGTCGATGCATCGTTGCACTCCGACGGATCCGGGTGGGCAGCCCGCTCGTCGGCGCAGCTGTGCTCGCCCGTGCGCTGGCGGGCGGAGATCCTGGCCATGGACGCCGCGGGTATCGACACCTTCGTCGAGGTGGGACCCGGTTCGGTGTTGTCCGGCATGGTCAAGCGGATCTCACCGGATTCCGAGCGGTTCTCCTGTGCCACCCCGGACGACGTGGGGTCGGTCACGCCCCAGCTCTTCTCGGCTGGCTGAGCGGATACGCGGCGGCCAGTCGATCCGGGGTGACCCGCAGCCCGGACATCATCTGGTCGATGACCTCCGTCACCGGAAGCACCTCGTCGATCCGGCCCATGACCTGGCCCCCGAGCGCATGGCGGACTCCATCTGCCCACCGAAGTACAGGTCGGTGGGCTGACCGAACCCGCCTGAGGCCCACATGTTCTCCTCCGCGTGCTCCAACATCGTCGGCCCCGAGGGCCAGCGCGGCAGCGAACGACGCGCCGTCACCCGGTTGGTGATCTGGGTCATCGGTTCAGAACCGGCGGTAGTTCGGGGCCTGCTCAGTGATCGTGATGTCGTGGGCGTGAGATTCGCGCAGCCCCGCCGTGGTCATCCGCACGAACGTGCTGTCCGACTGCATGGTCTCGACGTCGGCGCTCCCGGTGTACCCCATGGCCTGACGCAGCCCGCCGACGAGCTGGTGCACGATCCCTGACAGCTTGCCGGTGTACACCACCCGACCCTCGATGCCTTCTGGGACCAGCTTCTCGGCATCGACGACGTGTTCCTGGAAGTAGCGGTCCTTGCTGAAGCTCCGGGACTTCATGGCCCCCATGGAACCCATCCCGCGGTACTCCTTGAAGCGCTCTCCCTGATACAGCACGACCTCGCCAGGGCTCTCCTCGGTGCCGGCCAGGAGGCTGCCGAACATGGCGACATCGGCGCCGGCGCCGATGGCCTTGGCCAGGTCACCGGAGTACTGCATCCCCCCATCGGCGATCACCGAGACCCCTCGGGCATGAGCCACGGCCGCCACCTCGAAGACTGCGGTGATCTGGGGCACCCCGATGCCGGTCACCACACGCGTGGTGCAGATCGATCCGGGCCCGATGCCCACCTTCACGGCGTCGGCTCCGGCATCGATGAGCGACTCCGCCGCTGCGGCGGTGGCGATGTTGCCGGCGATGATGGGGCCGTCCCACATGCCTCGGAGGAGGCGAACGGTGTCGGCCACGCCGGAGCTGTGGCCGTGGGCGGTGTCGACGACGA
>Ga0105044_10011470_pt1 | contig 12081 bp, 13 predicted proteins | sample MAT01_FD_78092 | JGI IMG/M metagenome (GOLD analysis project Ga0105044, IMG submission 78092) | Freshwater microbial communities from Lake Fryxell liftoff mats and glacier meltwater in Antarctica - MAT-01 | ecosystem: Environmental > Aquatic > Freshwater > Ice > Liftoff microbial mat | place...
AGGATTAGAATCGTTAGATGGATTATCGGATTTAGCAAAATCGTACATTGTTCCGCTGCGAACTTTTGTAGTTGATACAACAGTTGCTTGCTATAAAGAACTTTTAAATTCGGACCACGGTGGAGTACAGATGACGATTGCGCAAGCGATTAAGGATGCTACTATGGCTTATTTCATTTTAAAAAACATGAAACCAAAAGCAACTTTTTTACATTATAACGGTGCCTACCATTCTGACAATTACCAAGGAATTATTCATTACCTAAAACAATCAATAGAAATTGAAAAAGTGATGACAATAACAACAGTGACACAAGAAAATATTACGGAGTTGACAGAAGAAAATAAAGGCCTTGCCGATTTTATAATTTGCGTGCCAGAAACGATGACCACAACGCATTAATTTTTTTTTGCGTTAGGGATTGTAGTGAAAAACCCGGAGCCGTAGGGGCGAATTTTCATTCGCACATGAAGGTGAGGATTTGTAACGGAAAGCCCGACCCGCTATTTAGCGGGGAACGCCCAAACAGAAATAATTATTACAACGAAGATTAAATTGACAAAAACAATAACACAAAATAAACTGCCTGTAATGGAAGATTTTTACACCTTACAGGGTGAAGGATTTTATGCAGGCAGGGCAGCGTATTTTATTCGATTAGCAGGCTGTGATGTAGGCTGCCATTGGTGTGACGTGAAGGAAAGTTGGGATAAGGATGCACACCCATTGGTGGAGGTTTCTGATATTGTGAGTAAAGTAAAAGAATCGGGTACAGGTTTTGCAGTGATTACCGGTGGCGAACCAGCCATGTATGATTTGACTGACTTGACCACGGAATTAAAAAAAAATGGAATTGAAATTGCGATAGAAACATCTGGCGCTTACTTGATAAAAGGAAATATTGATTGGATTTGTTTGTCGCCGAAAAAATTTAAGTTGCCTTTGGAAGAAAATTACAAAAAAGCACAAGAGCTGAAAATGATTATATTTAACCAACACGATTTTAAATGGGCAGAGGAGTTGAAACAAAAAGTAAACAAGAATTGCAAGTTATACATTCAACCTGAATGGGAAAAAAGTGCAGAAATGTTACCAATGATGATTGAGTACGTTAAAAAAAATACGGAGTGGACTCTGTCTCTCCAAACTCATAAATATTTGAATATACCTTAATTGATTTGTATGAAGAATTTACTTTTTATTTGTTTTTCGATTTTTATTGCAAGCTGCTCGATGGCGCAACCAGGCCAGTGGAACACCAAAAATAAAAAAGCAATTAAGTGCGTTGAAACAGCTATGAGCACGGCCAATCAATACAACGAAAACGGAACGTTAAATTATAGTGGCGCCATTTATTGGTGTGACAAGGCGCTTGAAAAAGACCCTTTATTTACTGATGCGTATTTATTGAAAGCAGAATACTGCATACAATCTGGACAAGGTTTATTGGCAATTGAAGCTTACAAAAAAGCGTTGGAAATAAATCCTAAAGTTTCATCAACCGGATATATTTATTTTGATTTGTGTTTACTAGAATGGTCGGAAGCTTTATACGCAGATGCTTTGGAGCATGCAAAAATTTACAAAACTTTTCCTGGTGCAAATCCTGAAATGTTGGTGGAAGCGGACTGGGTAATTTTGAATTGTACGTTTGCGGTTAATGCTATAAAAAATCCGTTGCCGTTTGCACCTGTTAATGTTGGCTCTGGAGTTAACACCGCTGACCCAGAATATTTCCCAACTCTTACAGTTGATCAACAACAACTATTATACACACGCAGAGTGGGTGATGTAAGAAACGGAAGTGCGCAAGAAGATTTTTTTGTAAGCACCAGCCAAAACGGATATTGGAGTTCGGGCGACCCGATGCCTAGAAATATAAATACGCCTTTTAATGAAGGTGCTCCTACTTATGCGCCTGATGGAAGAACCTTAATTTTTGTTGGATGTGCAATTGATCGTGTTGGTTATGGCGAAGGCAGACGTGGTTACGGAAGTTGTGATTTATTTATTACGCAAAAAGTTGGTAATACATGGCTGGACCCAATAAATTTACCGGGCGGAGTTAATTCACAAAACTGGGAAACGCAACCTTCCTTATCTGCTGATGGAAAAACCTTGTATTTTATTCGTGGGCCGGTTAAAGGTACTGGTGCAAGAAACACACGAAATGGAGATATTTTTGTTTCTAAATTACAAGCTGATGGATCATGGAGTGTGGCGGTAAAATTGCCGGACAATATTAACACTGCTAAAGCAGAATGCTCTGTTTTAATTCATCCCGATGGGCAAACACTTTATTTCTCGTCGAACGGACACATTGGTATGGGTGGGTTTGATTTATACATGAGCCAAATGCAACCGGATGGAACATGGGGCGATCCTAAAAATTTGGGTTATCCAATTAACACACAACACGACGAAAATTCATTGTTGGTTTTTGCTGATGGCAAGCTTGCGGTTTTTGCATCCGATCGTCCTGGTGGAATGGGTGAATTGGATTTGTATGAATTTGAAATGCCAGAAGAATTAAGACCTGTGCGCACAATTTATATGACGGGAACTGTGTTTGATTTTAAAACAAATGTAAAACTAGGCGCAGAGTTTAGATTGATTGATTTACAAACTGGACGTGAAGTGATTTACTCTTATTCTGATGCTAAAAATGGTTCGTTCCTGGTGACGTTGCCAATTAACAAAGACTACGCATTGCTTGTAAACAAAGAAGGTTACCATCCTTACTCAGTGAATTTTAATTTAACTGTTCCTGAAAATTCTACAGAACCATATCATAGAGATGTACCATTGATTCCAAAAACAGAAAAAGGAACAATACGTTTAGAGAATGTATTTTTTGATTTGGATTCTTACAACTTAAGACCAGAATCGTACATTGAGTTAGATAATTTAGTTGCGTATTTGAACGCAAATCCAACCATGAAAATTGAATTGCAAGGTCACACAGATGCCCAAGGAGACGACGCACACAATTTAGAATTGTCAAAAAACCGTGCAAAAGCGGTAATGGATTATTTAATTACAAAAGGTATTGCAAAAGAGCGTTTAACATCGCAAGGTTTTGGTGAAACTCAACCAGATACAATTACCGTAGGAACAGAATCAGTAACGCTAACTGAAACTTACATTAACGGATTAAAAACCGACAAAGAGAAAAAAGCCGCAAATCAGCAAAACAGACGAACGGTTTATTTGATTAAGTCTTTGTAGTGAATAAAAGGCACTAGGTATTAGCCATGAGCCATAAGGGTTTTGTGGTTTAGTTTGAAAATAATATTTGCCACGAATGCACGAATAAATAATATTTCTTTGTGACTTCGTGTTGGGGCTTGCACTAAGCCACGAAGGATGGCAATAAAAAATAAAATGGACACAAAGGCTCAACGACACAAAGAAATCCGCTTAGTGCCTTTGCGTCTTAGCGGCAAGAAAAATAAAATGAAATCGTTGTATCACTTTTTTAGATTGATAAGACCACTGAATTTAGTGGTGATTGCTTTGACGATGTTTGTTTTTCAGTATTTTTTGATTCATAATGATCAAACAGTAAACAGATTTGATTTTATTCTTTTTGTGTTCTCAACAATCTTAATTGCAAGTGCTGGTAACATTATTAATGATTATTTTGATGTTAAGGCAGATCGTGTGAATAAACCGGATCAATTAATTATTGATAGACATGTAAAGCGGAGGGTAGCGATTCTAATGAACTGGATCTTTAATTCAATCGCTTTGTTTATTGCTTTTTACATTTCATGGAAATATTCGAATTGGCTGATTTTTTTGATTTCATTCGCATCAGTTAATTTACTATGGCTTTATTCAGTTTATTTTAAACGCATTTTTATTGTAGGTAATATAATTGTCGCAGCCTTAACAGGTGTGATTCCGCTCTACGTATTAGTATTTTATAATTTTCTACCATCGCAGAATTATTTTTGGACGGAGTTACTCATATTTATTTTTTCGGCATTCGCTTTTTGGTTAAATTTAATTCGCGAAATTGTAAAGGATTTAGCTGATGTGAAGGGTGATTTATTATTGTACAGCAAAACATTACCGATTGTTTTAGGATTCAAAAAAACGAAAATCATTCTTGTGTTTTTTTATGTGATTGCAATTCTACCGATTTTACTTTATTTAATTACTAGTTTTCATGTATTATCAGAATCTAAAGATTTAAATTATTGTATTTTTTATCTGTTTATTTTCGGTGTATTATTTGCGATTGTTTGGTCTATGTTGATTTTGATCATTAATTCTGCACGTGAAAAATATATTTTTGCATCCAACCTTTTAAAACTAGCAATGCTGTTCGGTTTACTAACTCCATTATTTCTTTAAGATGTTAGAAAATCTCAAAGACAAAAGAATAATTCTCGCCTCAAAATCACCACGAAGGCAAGAGCTTTTAAAAGGATTGAATCTTACATTTGAAATTCGCACAAAAGATGTAGAAGAATCTTATCCGGCAAATTTAAAGCCAGAAGACGTACCGGTTTTTTTGGCTGAAAAAAAAGCAAATGCATTTTTGGATGAATTGAAATCGGATGAAATAATTATTACCTCAGATACAATTGTCATTCATCAAGAAAAAATTTTAGAAAAGCCCACTTCAAAAGTGCAAGCACAACAAATGTTGCGAACTCTTGCGAATTCTACTCACACAGTTGTAACGGGAGTTTGTATTCAATCATTTGAAAAAAAAGAAATCTTCAGCAATCATACGCAAGTAGAATTTAATCCACTCACTGATGAAGAGATTGATTTTTACATTGAAAATTATCAGCCGTTTGACAAAGCAGGTTCTTACGGCGCTCAAGACTGGATTGGGTTTGTAGCTATCAAAAAACTAACGGGTTCTTATTTTAATGTAATGGGATTGCCGGTACATTTGGTTTATGAAAAGTTGAAGCAATTTTAGTCGACGAAAAGAATAATAGAACGCTGATTACGCTGATTTTTTAAGATCAAATATGATTTTGATTTCGTAAGATTAATCATTGAATATCATAATCAGCTGCGTCACCTGCGTTCAATCTCATGACATAAAAATCAATTATCTTTGCTAAAGACTCTTCAATTCCAATGAAATACAACCTAAGTGAAATATCAGCTGTAATTAAAGACCGAAGAACCATTTTCCCGGAAATGTTCTCCGACCGAAAAATTCACAGAGAACAAGTTGAAACAATTTTAAACAATGCTATTTGGGCACCTACACATGGATTAACCCAGCCTTGGAAATTCAATGTTTTTCTTGGTGATGGTTTAAAATCTTTGTCTGATTTTTTGACTGAGACTTATAAAAAATATACGACTCCCGAAAATTTCAGTGAACAAAAATTCAATAAATTAAAAACAAGACCGTTAATGGCTGGTGCAATAATTGCAGTTTCAGTTCGTCGTGATCCATCCGGAAAAATTTTGGAGATAGAAGAAATTGAAGCCGTAGCTTGTGCCATTCAAAATATGTATCTCACTTGCACCGCTTGGGGACTTGGCGCATTTTGGTCAACACCAGGGGTTATTTATAAACCAGAAACAAATAAATTTTTAGAATTGGGTGAACAAGATAAATGCCTTGCACTTTTTTACATTGGTTATCCAAAACCAGATTTAGAATGGCCAAAATCGCACCGTAGACCAATAGAATATTATACAACATGGGTAGAAAAATAGGTGTATTTGGTTTAGTCAATTATCGGCGACATCCCGAAAATAAAAATTACTTGGTTTTTAATTTTAATACTAAACCTGAAGCTGATTTGTTTGAGCAAGAATTAGTACGCCGAAAAATTTGGTTTGAGAAAGATACAGAAGAGGTGAAGGAGGATTTGATGTTTTTATTTGCTATACAAGAAGGCAGCTTGGATGAGGTAACAAAGGCAAATAGTGTTGTTGCTCGAACATTCAAAAAACCATTTGTAAAAAACAGTTTACTTCGTTATTCCTTCTTGATTCTTTTTGGCTTACTGATAGCATTTGCAATTATTGGATATGTAAAGAATTCAAAAAATGTATCACAATCATTTAAACAAATAGAAAAAGATTCGTTGTAATTTTGAAGTATGAAAAATAGTGGAATAATACTTTTAATTTGTTGTTTGAATTTGATTTCATACGGTCAAAAAGGCGTTACAACATTTGGCCTTCAATACAAACCAATTATTCCGAATCGTTTTATTGGAACTTACGAACAACGTTTCGATTCGGCTCAATTTTTTTCTAACATCAAACAAAAACTAGGACATTCCTTTGGTGGAGTTATCCGAATAGGCTTAACAAAAAACATAAGTCTGGAAACTGGATTGAATTTAACTTACCGAAATTTTGATTTGAATTTTGCAATACCTGATTCTGGTTATGTTGGTAAAGAACAATTGAGAGTAGTGAGTTACGAAGTTCCAATTTCTTGTTTAATTTATATTCAATTAAGTAAACAATTTTTTATCAATACCTCGTTGGGATCTTCACTCATTCTGTTTCCATCTAGCGTTCACAAACAAGTACCGATTACTGTTGGCGAATATTTTTTGCAAGAAGGAGCTTATCGTCACAAAATACAAGGTGCACTTTTAGCGAATGTTGGTTTTGAATATCGAACAAAAGAAAAAGGTTATTTTTATTTTGGTACATCTTATCATCTACCTTATATACCAATTATGTCTTTTGCTATGGCTTACCAATATCCAGGTGGCAATATTGTGGCGCGCGACAATGTGCGTGGTAGTTATCTAACCATCGACTTGCGTTATTTTTTCCACGAAAAAGCAAGGCAGTAATCGGTCGTCCCGATGGGACTTTGGTTATTCGCAAATTTTTCATCCCGAAGTTTGAAAGATGATTCATATAAATTATCGTGAATTATAATTGAAATTAATTAGTCCCAACGGGACGTACCATATTATAGCCATGGATTTTCAATCCATGGAAAATAGATCGCACCATTTTATAGCCAAGGATTTCAATCCATGGAAAATAAATCATCCCATTTTAAAGCCATGGATTTCAATGAATAAAAAAAACGCAATTTTATTACCGTTGGTTTCACAGTGCATATTTAGTCTCTGCAAAAGAACTCCGCAAGCCAATAAAACCAGCACTTATCAACAATTTGTGCGTTTGAATATGCTACTAAAAACATTGATTTTATTGAGTTTTAGTTAATAAAAGTGCAGATATTCGCATATTTCATAACTCGAGTTAGTTTTGGTGTTTTATTTTTTTTCAACTGATTATATATTGATCTGATTTTGTCAAATTCTAATTCCTCTTTTGATAGTTTTGACCTTCTATTTCTGTCGTAAATAAATTGAAAGACTAGATATTTAACTGCAATAAGTAAAATTATTCCAAAGATTAATTGAAACATTTCCATTTTACTTCCTGAATCTAACATACAGAATTATTTCTTGAGTTTATTGTCTATATAGCACACAACGTTTGGCAATATGGTCTGAAAGGGAATGCGGAGAACGTTACTATCAAGATACAATGAAATTGATGCGGGTGATAAACTACGCATACCACTAAGACCCTTTTTGGCTATATCGCATGTTACCGTCTGGTGTTTTTTCAGTCTGTTGTCAGTTTTTCTTTTTAGGACCTCTCATAAGCTTTTTCTCTTCTCCATCAAGTTTCCTTTGCAATTTTTTTACATCTTGAGCAAGTGGAAGGTTTTCTGGTACAATTCCTCTTTGGGTGAGCATATTCCTAACAGCTAGATTATTGTCAATATGTTCTTTTTCAATTTTTGTTTGTCCTTTTAAGTCCTTGCTTTGTACATTCAATCCTGTCATTTCGGCTGCCAAGTCTTTTGCCTTTATACTAATTGTAGGAAGAAAATCAGCAACAGGTCTGCTATCAGGCACTCCCATTTTACGTTTAAGCATTTGAGTATTTAATCTGAATAAAGCTTGGTCGCCTTTACTCCTAATAATTGCAAATCCTTGGTTGTCAACTCCACGCTCATAAAGAATGCCTGAAAGTTGTTTCTCAGTTTGACTCAATTTCTCACGAGCTTTTACTCGTTCAAATTCCAGAATTCGCTTTTCAACTAATTCTGCTCTACGAGTCTGTACAGCAAAATAGTTCTGAGCAAAGGCTATTTCTTACTTTTCTGCTATTGCCATTTTGAGCAATCAGATAGCAGGCATACCTTGTTAGAAGTATATCATCTATTTCTTTTTCAGCACCTTTTGGCATTGGTATCGTTTTCCTGATGGCAGGAAAATGATAACCAATTTCTTCGCCGGCATTATTGCAAGCATCTTTAGCTTTTTGGATTACCTTTTCAAAATTTTCCCATTTGCTATATCCTAATAATTCTTGCAGTTCTCTTGCACTCCAACATTCAACACCTTCTAAATCTGAGGCTGCGGCTTCAAATTGGGAAAACAAATTTCTAATTTCGTCCGATTTCATTTAGCATTATTTTAGGCTCTAAATTTGTCATTTTTCGTTTGAATATCAGAAGTTAATCATGTTCATTTTTAAAATCTAGCTCTAAATTGCCAACTCAGTTTTTGTTTTTTTACACTTGGCTATAACGTTTTCGCGATTTGCTTCGGCCGTTTTGGAACCGTTTTCTACCGAAATGTTACAATAAAGATAACTGTTTCTAGGCATTTGCAAAGAAAAATAATTGTCTTTCCCGCAGGGACAAATTTTGCAAATGCTTTGATGTCTGCAAGGCTGGAGCAAACCGTGTGTTAGTACCAGTTGCCGCCACACAGTTTAACTTCTGGTAACGTGTCCGCCGATAAATTGTAATGTTGTCGAACTAATTTTTGATGTCCAAACTTTTAATTTTTTGTGTGTTGGCAATGCAATTTAAAAAATCGCTAGCTCTAATGTACACAGAGGCGGGAAGAAATTTTGCAAGCTTATTTGGCGCACTAAAAATATTTTCCTTTTAAATGAAGCGCCAAATGTGCTTGTAAAAGTGCGAGTGCAGGACTATTTAAATTTGGTTTTCGAATACATATTTGAAATTTCCATTTTTAAAAATAAAAAATAGAATGTTTTTTTTCTCTTTATCTTCTAATTTTATTGATACTTTATTTGCTTTATCTTTAGTGTTTTTCGGATAAAGTATTATTTTATCACCAAAAAATTCTTGTTGATTATTGGTTTTGTATTTGGTAAATGACCCAGAAGGAATTATTATAATTGAATCGCTTATGTTGGTAATTAGAATCTCGTTTTTTTCTAATGATTTTATTTCTATAGCAGTCGTTTTAGCTAACTCATTAACAAATACCCATTGCCAATAAATGCCATTATTACCAGTTAATCGCCTTACTAATTTATCAGTTGTTACAAAAGGATTTCTGTTGTAAATTTCAACTTCATTTTCATGTATATTACTTAAGGCACGTAGCCATTCTGAATTAATAAATCCTAATTCAATATTATCTTTTATTAAGGGGAATAGTGACTTATCTTCTTTTGAATTATCCCAATATCCTTTAAGTCTTGCATAACCGTTAATACAAGTCTTGCCATTGCAATCATTTGGATGTACACCTGTTGCACAAACCAATGATTTTGGACTTTTGCCGCCAGTGTTGCAATCCGTTTCTATGAATTTATTATAAATTTGTTCAAAATGTAGAAGTAGGTAATATTCAAATGATCTGCTTGAAAAAGCAATTTTAACTTTCAAGCCATCAATTTCTTCGTCGGCTGCTTCAAAAGCTTCTTTTCTTGCCGGATGATTGTCGTGGTCAAAAACTGCCCAAACTTCATTAAAGGTTCCATTTCTGAGTTCTTCCTTTCCTGCCTCAACCCATTTCAATGGCGGCACTCCTTTTATCTCTAACGGTTCGTTTCCGATTAAGGCTTTTCTTGTAGTCCTTGTTTTAAAGTTTGGTTTATTTGTCGACTTCGCTATGGCTTCCTCTTCTTCGTTTTTTACTTCAGGACGCACAGTTATAACGCAGTCATCAATATCGTACTTCTTATTTATTATTTCATCACGAATTGAATTAAAAAAATACGGCTCTGTATTTTTTCCTTCGCAAATAATTAAAATAGAATATTTTGATTTAGCCATTTTTAATTGACAAAAAGCGACTCAAGCGATTTAATACTAGGAACCCCTCCGAATTTACCTGCCATATACCATTTGTCAAACGGAGTATCTTCTCTAACATCTGTGAAGCTTTGCAATGAATATAGTTCAGTAGCTCCAAATTCATCTTTCTCAGCGAACCAAACCTGATCTTTTCTAAAGATAGTTCTATCTAATAATGTGATATCATGCGTTGTAAAGTTGAGTTGAGCATTTTTCGAATTAATTCTTTCGTTTTGAAATAATGTTATTAAAAGTTTAGAAAGATAAGGATGAAAACTTGTCTCGATTTCATCTACAAAAAGTACGCCTCCATTTTCTAAAGTTTCTAACATTTTTCCTCCGAGAGCAAACATGGTTTTAACTCCTTGAGATTCTTCATCAAATGGAATAAATGTGTCGCCGATGTTTTTTTTATTTTTATATAAGGTATGGAGTCCTTGCAATGATTGCTTATTTTCAGATATAAATCTGTTTTTAACTTCCTCAGAAATGTCACTAGGAAAGTTAAATTCTTTTTCATCAATCTCTTTAATATTAATACGGTTTATTCCAGTATCAGCAAACCGAACTAGTTCATTCATTTTATTTAAAAGGGCACTATTTTTAGCCATCTTATCTTTCATCTCCATTCTCAAATTCCAAATTTTTCTATTCACGCATGCATTTACAACCTCTATTTTTGACATATAAATATAGACATTGCTAATAATTTCATGAGGCACATCTTCTCCAAATTTTGAAAGAGCAGATTGATTATGAAAGACATCTAGTTCTTTTTGCTTATCATCATTTCCAAGTTTTATTTTATGAATTATAGTATTTCCCTCAGATTGATTGCGTGTAAATAATACTTTCGCTTTGTTATTTGGCCAATAGGTTAGTTCCTCAGAAATTACATTATTTTCATCAAATGAAATTTCATATTTATATTTTATTTTGTCGTTACCAATAAAATCAATCGCAAACTCTACTGGTTTTTTTTGAGTATCCTCATCAAATTGGAAAGAATCGTATGCAACAATTGGCTTACCAACTTTTGGCTTAACCTTACAAATAAAATTAACAATTTCATATACAAACCTCAATAGATTTGATTTTCCTGATGAGTTTGCTCCGTAAATTAATGCTGTATTTAAGAGTCTTTCACCTTCCTCATCCTTCACTAAGGGTTGTATAAATACGCTGTGCTCTTTACTTTTTGATGATTCAGCAATCATTGTAAATACTGTTTGTTCCTTTAAGGAGCGATAGTTTTTTACGTATATATTCAGTATCATATCTCTATTTTTGTAAAATTCATGCAAATAAAGCGATTTAAATTTGATTATTTATATTTTTTGGAGATAATTTGCAGGATTTTTACCTTTTTTCGCTTTTTGAATGAGCTAATTTTGGAAATTGCTTTAAAACAGCCATACGCCTTTGGCTGGTGCCCCTGACTGAGCGGAGCGAGATGCGCAAACACGCTTGCCCGTCGGCAAGCGCCAATTTGTCTGTGCGTGGGGATTGCAGCTTATTTGTTTGGCTTTACCAAATGTCCTCAGAGGCCAAACAAATGTGCTGCAATTGTGATAGCCAATATGCCCTGCGTCCCAGGGCAGAAAAAGCGTCGGAAAAAAAATTAAAATTGTTCTACGGAATTTTGTTTAATATCCTAATGTCGACCGAAATGTTGTCGACCGGAATGCCAGAAGTTTTTGAAAACGAAAACTCTTTTGTATATGGTAAAATTGTCATTGGAAATGTCCGTTGCGGCAATTGGTACTAACATTCAAATAAAGGTAACAAAAATTCAATCCCGCCCCAATTCTTCAAATTCACAACCATTTAACAAATCAAATCGTAATTTATTTACGTTTTAAAAAAATATTTAACTATCAGTAAATCAATAATAAAAATGTGTGTAAACGTAAACAAACGGTAATTAGTCGTAAACAAACGAATAATAGACGGATGATGTTTTGAAGTCACCATTCCTTTG
>Ga0105044_10011471_pt1 | contig 12081 bp, 11 predicted proteins | sample MAT01_FD_78092 | JGI IMG/M metagenome (GOLD analysis project Ga0105044, IMG submission 78092) | Freshwater microbial communities from Lake Fryxell liftoff mats and glacier meltwater in Antarctica - MAT-01 | ecosystem: Environmental > Aquatic > Freshwater > Ice > Liftoff microbial mat | place...
CCGGGATGTGCCGGTGTGAAGATTTTCATGGGGGCATCGACCGGGTCGCTGCTGCTGGCGGACGATGACGGGCTGAAGCGGGCGCTGGCGAGCGGGTCGCGGCGGATATCCTTTCACGCGGAGGATGAGATTCGGCTTCAGGCGCGCAAGGCCCTGGCCTTGCCCGGGCGGCCGGACACGCATCCGGTATGGCGGGACGCGGAGAGCGCGCGGTTGGCAGGCGAGCGGCTGATTGGGCTGGCGCGGGTGGCGGGGCGGAAGGTCCATGTGCTGCATGCGACGACGGCACAGGAGATGGCGCTGTATGCCGAGCATCGCGACATTGCGAGCGTGGAGGTGACGGTCAACCACCTCAGCATGGTGGCACCGGATTGTTATGAGCGGCTGGGTACTTACGCGCAGATGAACCCGCCGGTGCGGGAGGCTTCGCATCAAGCGGCGCTGTGGCAGGCGGTACGTGACGGGGTGATCGATGCGATCGGCTCGGACCATGCGCCGCATTTGCGGGCTGAAAAGGACGCGCCTTATCCGCAGAGCCCGTCAGGAATGCCGGGGGTGCAGACGCTGGTGCCGATGATGCTGAGCCATGTGGCGGCGGGGCGGCTGAGTTTGGAGCGGATGGTGCAGCTCACTTCAGCGGGGCCGGCGTGGGTTTACGGCGTCGAGGGTAAAGGGCTGATCGCGGAGGGATTCGACGCGGATTTCACGATCGTCGATCTGAAGGCGAAGCGGGTGATCCGCAATGAGGACATGGCCTCGCGCTGCGGGTGGACGCAGTTTGACGGGTACGAGGCGACGGGCTGGCCGGTGATGACACTGGTGCGCGGTCAGATAGTGATGCGGGATGGCGCGGTGGTTGGCGCGCCGCGTGGTATGGCGGCGCGCTTCCGGTAACCGGTTTAGCTCTTCTTGGCTGACTTCGATGTGCCTGCGGGTTTGCGGTCGCCGAAGGTTGAGGTCGCGATGGTCGCAGCGGGCTTAGGCTTTTTCGGTTTTTTGATCTCGCGGTTACCGCGGTTCTTGTCCTTGGACATAGGCGTCTCCTGACAGCCCGATGCGCTGGGCCTAGCAGCCCTACGCCGATGTGCCGGGGTTAGATACAGCGGAGAATCCGTTTAGCGGCGCGCATCAGTGCATCGAGAATTCGTTGCCGTAGATTTTGAGTTCGGCGGGGGTGAAGACGCCGCGGACGGCGACGCGGACCGAGTGCAGTTTGCCCTCGATGTTTTCTTCCCAGAAGCCGAGGAATTTGTTGAGCACCGGAAATTTCGGCGCGATGTCGAGTTCCTGCCAGACGAAGGTCTGGAGCACTGCCGGGTGATCGGGCAAGTGATAGAGGATCTCGGCGGTGGTGAGATTATAGTTGCGGATACGCTTTGCGAGGCTCAGGTCCATGGGTCACGGTGCCCTTGTTCAAAGGTTGCGTCTTCCCTCCTGACCCGAACCACCCGTCAGCTTTATTATGCCGATCAGGGTGCGCCGGATTCGTCAACGAACGGTAACAAAGCGGGGGCGGGGTGCAAGGGGCTGAGCCGTGCTTATCGTGGCAGCATGTAACGGATTTTGAGCTTGGGCCCTTTACCCTTAGGCGGGGCGTACAAAACTTCGTCACCAGACCTCTGCTCCGCATACATCGCTCCGCAGCAGGACGGCATTCGATGATCGCCTCCGTGGATATCCAGTACCGATTTGTGAAGCGGTCCTGCTTCGATATCCACAAACTTAGCACCTCGAGCATGAGCACGAGCGCACTGAGATTTTAGTTCTTCGCGAAATTCTTCTGTGTTCATGACTGAACGCTAAATCTGAGCATGGCTTCGGCGCCACGACTGTTTGTTGTTCAGTGGCGAAGTGTCGCGCCTTTTGTCAGGTGCCGGTGCCCCGCCACCTCACCTGACTTGCTTCGCAAGTCTGTCCTCTCCCCGCTCACGCGCGGAGAGGGGTTGGCTGCGGCTGGCACGGCGTTAGCCTTGGGGCGGGGCTTGGGTTGACCTGACAGGGCTTTTCCTGTGCTTTCCGGCGCAATCAGAACAACGACATTTTGGGGAAACATCATGGGCGGGACATTCCGGGCGATACTGCTGGAGAAGGCCGAAGGCGCGCCATCACGGCGGGTTGCGGACTTGAGCGATGCGGACCTGATGGAGGGCGATGTCACGGTCGCCGTCTCGCATTCGACGATCAACTACAAAGACGGGTTGGCGCTGACCGGGGCGGCGCCGGTGGTGCGGCGCTGGCCGATGATTCCGGGGATCGATTTTGCCGGGGTTGTCGAGACCTCGGATCACGCCGGCTTCAACGCTGGCGATGGGGTCGTGCTGAATGGCTGGGGCACGGGCGAGACGCATCTGGGAGGCTATGCCACGCGAGCCCGTGTGAAAGGCGACTGGCTGGTGCCGTTGCCTGCCGCATTCACGTCGGCTGAGGCGATGGCGATTGGCACGGCTGGTTACACGGCGATGCTGTGTGTGCTGGCGCTGGAAAAAAACGGCGTCGTGCCGGGCAGCGGTCCTGTGCTGGTGACAGGTGCGGCGGGCGGTGTCGGGTCGGTGGCGATCGCCGTGCTGTCGAAGCTTGGCTACGAGGTCGTGGCCTCGACCGGGCGCACGGAGGAAGAGGACTATCTGAAAAATCTTGGTGCGGCGTCGATCATTCCGCGTGCTGAGCTTGGCGGCGATGTAAGGGCGCTGGGCAAGGAGCGCTGGGCGGGTGTCGTCGACAGCGTTGGCTCGAAGACATTGGCGAATGCGATCGGCACGACGCGCTATGGCGGGACGGTTGCGGCATGCGGCCTCGCGCAGGGTATGGATCTGCCGGGATCGGTGGCGCCGTTTATTCTGCGCGGCGTGACGCTGGCCGGGATCGACAGTGTGATGGCCCCCAAGGCCAAGCGTCTTGAGGCGTGGGGTCGTCTCGCGACCGATCTCGACAAGGACAAGCTGGCGGCGATGTCGCGCACCGTGTCGCTGGCCGAGGTGATGGAGATGGGGCCGGATATTCTGGCCGGCAAAGTGCGCGGGCGGGTGATCGTGGACGTCGTGGCGTGAACGCGATCGAGCCCATTCGCGCGGCGGCCGTTCCGTTTCGCAAGAGTTCGAACAAGCCGCCGTGCGTGGAGATTGAGCGCCGGGCTGACGGTTCGATGGTGGTGACCAACCCCTATCCACTGCTGACGCCGCCGGAGAATTTGATTGCTCCGTTCAAGCGCTGGGCAAGCGAAGCCGGCGAGCGGATCTGGCTGGCTGAGCGTGTGCCGGGGCAGGGCGGGTGGCGCGAGGTCACCTACGCGCAGGCTTTCGATCTGATCGGGCGGATTGCCGCGGGGCTGATTGCGCGCGGGCTGGATCGTGAAGCGACGCCGCTGATGATACTCAGCGGCAATGGCGTCGATCACGCGCTGATGACGTACGGCGCGATTTTGGCCGGGTGTCCGGTAGCGCCGGTGAGCAAGGCTTATTCGACGCTATCGTCGGACTTCGCCAAGCTGAAGCACGTGTTCAATCTGGTGGAGCCCAAGGCGATCTGGGCGGATGATCTTGCCCCCTATGCGAAGGGGTTGGCGGCGCTGAACCTTGATGGCGTGATGCTGTTCCACAGCGTGAAGGGTGCGGAGGGGTTTGTCTCCGAGCCCATGTCGGAATTGCTGGCCGCGCCGGGCGGGGCAGTCGGCGAGGCGGCGTATGCGAAACTGAATTTCGATACGGTCGCGAAATATCTCTTCACGTCGGGTTCGACGGGGATGCCCAAGGCGGCGATCAATACGCACCGGATGATGTGCGTGAACGCGGCGATGCTGCGTTCGATGCTGGCTGATCCGGACAGCGAGCCGCCGGGTGTGACGCTGTCGTGGTTGCCGTGGAACCACACGTTCGGCGGCAACTCGGTGTTGAACGGCACGACGAACTGGGGCGGAACGATCTATATCGACGGCGGATCGCCGACGGCGGCGGGGTTCGCCGAGACGCTGCGCAATCTGCGTGAGATTTCGCCGACTGTGTATTCGAACGTGCCGGCGGCGTGGGCGATGCTGGTGCCGGAGCTGGAGCGCGACGAGAAACTGGCCGCGACCTTCTTCAAGCGCATGAAGGGTCTCGCCTATGGCGGCGCGGCGCTGAGCCAGGATCTGGGTGACCGGATCCAGGCGGTTGCGGTGCGGGTGACGGGCGAGCGGCTGTCGTTCTCGTCGGGCTATGGCGCGACCGAGACGGCGCCGACGATCATGAACGTGCACTGGACGACCGAGCGGATGGGGCTGATCGGGCTGCCGCTGCCGGGGATCGAGATCAAGCTGGCGCCTGTTGGCAACAAGCTGGAAGTGCGGGCGAAGGGTGCGTGCATCACGCCGGGTTATCTGAAGCGGCCCGATCTGACGGCGAAGGCGTTCGACGAGGAAGGCTTCTACTGTCTCGGCGATGCGGCGAAGTTTGTCGATGCGGACGACCCGGCGAAGGGTTTCGTGTTCGACGGGCGGGTGGTCGAGGACTTCAAGCTGGATACGGGCACGTTCGTGAATGCTGGGCGCTTACGCATCCAGACGGTCGAAGCGGGCGACGGGCTGGTGCAGGACGCGCTGGTGGCGGGGCTGGATAAGCCGTTCGTTGGCGTGCTCGTGTGGCTCAACCTGGCGAACTGCAAGGCGCTGACCGGGGTGGAGATGAGCGCTGCCGAGGCTGCGACGGATGCGCGCATCCTTGGGGCGCTGAAGGCCGGGTTAGTGGCGCATAATGCGCGCAATCCCGGCTCATCTACGCAGATCAGGCGGCTTGCAGTGCTGGTGGAACCGGCCAGTCTTGAGGCGGGTGAGACCACTGATAAAGGCTATGTGAATCAGGCTCTAAGCCTTGAGCGCAGGGCTGCGGATGTGGCACGTCTATATGCAGACACGGCGGGCTTGGGGCCAGATTCGGGAGTTGTGACGGCCTGATGGATGGCGACCTGATCTGGGCGTGGATGGCGCTCGCCGGAACGGCTTTCGGGTTCGGCTTTATCGGGGCCGCGCCTATCGGCGCCGTCAACATCATCTGTATCCGCCGCACGTTGCATTACGGGCCGCTGAACGGGTTTCTCTCAGGCATGGGCGCGGCGCTCGGGGACGGGTTCTTTGCCGTGCTGGTGGCGTTCGGGCTTTCGGGGCTGGCATCGATCATCGAGGAGAACCGGGTTTTCCTGGAACTTGTGGGGGCGGCGATCCTGATCGGCTACGCCGTGTTTGCGCTGCTGACGACGCCGCCGGTGCAGGCGATCGAGGCGAAGGGCGAGAAGGCTGAGGAAGAGACGACCGGCCTAATCAGCGCTGTGTTTTCGACGTTCGGATTGACTGTGATCAATCCGGCCACCCTGATCTTCTTTGGTGCGGTCGGCGCGTCGGCGATGGCGCTGATGCCGGACGGATCGCCTATCTATGTCGGTGCGGCGGTGTTCGTGGCGGGCGTGATTCTGGGATCGACGGCTTGGTGGGCGGTGATCGTGTCGATCACGTATTTCGCACATCAGCAGATCGGGGACCGCTCGATCGTCATCATCAACCGTGTCACGGGCGTGCTGATCGGGCTGTTCGGCATCGTGGTGCTGGTCAACATTTTCGTGCCCTTCCTCAACTGAAGCGGAGTTTCATCGATGAGCGAGATCGCCATGACTGGCGCCGAGGCTCTGGTGAAGACGCTGGAGGATTGTGGGGTGGAGCGCTGCTTCACCAATCCCGGAACGTCGGAAATGCATGCGGTGGCGGCGATCGGGCGCGCGGAAAAGCTGCGGGCCTCGCTGTGCCTGTTTGAAGGTGTGGCGACGGGGGCGGCGGATGGTTATGCGCGGATGGCGCTGAAGCCGGCGTGTACTCTGCTGCATCTGGGGCCGGGCTTGGCGAATGGCCTTGCGAACTTGCACAATGCAAGGCGGGCGCGCTCGCCCATCGTGAACATCGTCGGTGATCATGCTGTGTCGCACCGGCTGCTGGATGCGCCGCTGGCGAGCGATCTGGCCGGGTTTGCGAAGCCGGTGTCGAAATGGATCAGATCTGCGGACACCGCTGACGAAGTCGGCGAGGCGGCGGCGGAGGCTGTGGCGGTTTCGCGGGAAGCGGCGGCGGGGGTGGCGACGCTGATCCTGCCGGCGGATACGGCCTGGTCGCCCTCGAAGGGACCGGCGAGGCCGCGAGTCGTTGCGGCAGCGCCTGCGCCGGAAGAAAGCGCGGTTGCGGCGGCGAAGGCGGCGCTGCAGTTCGGTGAGGCATCGGCACTGTTGCTTTCCGACCCGGTGTTGATGGGCGAGGGGCTGGACCTCGCGGCGGCGATCGCGATGAAGACCGGCGCGCGGCTCTATTGCGACACGTTTGTGGGGCGGATGGAGCGCGGGGCGGGCAGGCCGCTGGTGCGGCGTCTGCCGTATTTCGCCGAAGCGGTGGAAGATGAGCTGAAGGGCGTTGGGCATCTGGTGCTGGTCTCGACCAAGCCGCCGGTGGCGTTCTTCGCCTATCCGGGGCGGCGCGGCGCGTTGACGCCGGAAGGCGCGGAGGTGGTGACGCTGGCACGGAGCGATGAGGATGCTCTGGCGGGCTTACGTACGCTGGCTGAAGCCGTGGGCGCGAAGGATGCGATGGTCGTGCGGGCCGGAGTGCCGGATCCGCCTTCAGGCAGGCTGGACGCGATGAAGGCGGGGGCAATCGTCGCGCGGCACCTGCCGGAGGGCGCGATCGTTTCCGATGAAGGCGCGACGAGCAGCGCGGGGGCGTTTATCTCGACCGGCGGAGCGGCACCGCATGACTGGCTGCAACTGACGGGCGGGTCGATCGGGCAGGGGCTTCCGGTGGCGGTCGGTGCGGCGACGGCGTGTCCGGATCGCAAGACCGTATGCCTCGAGGGCGATGGCAGCGCGATGTATACGATCCAGTCGCTGTGGACGGCAGCACGGGAAAATCTCGATCTGTGCGTGGTGATCTTCGCCAATCGCTCCTATGCGATTTTGAAGGTCGAGATGATGCGGACGGGGGCGCAGAACCCGGGGCCGCGGACGCTGGCGATGTTCGACATCGAAAATCCTGAGCTTGGATTTGTGGAGATCGCGAAGGGCATGGGAGTCGACGCGGTGCGGGTCGATACGGCGGAAGCGTTTGAAGCCGTTTTCATCGCCGCGATGAAGTCGCGTGGACCGTTCCTGATCGAAGCGGTGATCTGAGAAAAGTTCCATTGCGGAATGGATTGAGAATTGTCGTCGAGCCGTTCTAGGCTGCGTGCAAATCTGCTTGGGAGACGATCTATGCGCAGCTCGGTGATGGGTCTGGCAGCTGCGGCGTTCGCAGCCATGGCGATGAGTTCGGCGTTCGCGGCGGATGTGCCCGACAGCGAAGACCATCCGCTGGTCGGGCGCTATGAGGGCTCGGAGATCGTCGCGTACACGCACAACGATTTCGACGAGGCCTATGCGCTGAAAGAAGAGCATGACTGGACGTCGAAAGTGCCGTTCAGCGATACCGACCGGACCGGCAAGGAATGGCAGCGCATGGAAGGCGAGGTCTGGTCGATCCGCTACATGATGCCGACCGGCCGCTCGTCTCTGGAGATCTATCGCAACTATCAGATCTCGCTGAAGGAGAAAGGCTTCGAGCCGATCTTCGAGTGCAAGGATGGGGAATGTTTCGCCGGCACGCATGACGATCTGCCCTATCAGATGGGCTCGCTGTTCGATCATGCGCCCGGCAATTCGGGCGCGTACTGGGATCACTCGCGCTACACGTTCCAGGTGCTGCAGCAGGACGACGGCGCGCTATATGCGATGGTCATCGTCGGCGAGAACAAGGGACAGGCCGTCGGCTGGGTGCAGGTCGTGAAGACCAAGGAAATGGAAACCGGCAAGATCGTCGTGAAGAGCGCCGATGAGATGCTGGAGGCGCTGAAGCGTGACGGGCGGGTGAGCCTCTACACGCTGAGCTTCGACACCGACAAGGACACGCTGAAGCCCGAGGCCGATCCGACGCTGATCGAGATCAACAAGCTGATGGTGAAGCACCCCGACCTGAACCTGCTGATCCTTGGGCACACCGACAATCAGGGCGGTGCCGAGTACAACATGGACTTGTCGTCCCGCCGGGCCGCGAGCGTGGTGAAGGCGCTGATCGACCGGTTTGCGCTGGATACGGTGCGGCTGAAATCGGAGGGCAAGGGCCTGACGGAGCCGGCGGCGGAGAATGACGATGAGGCGGGCCGGGCGTTGAACCGGCGCGTTGAGCTGGTGGGGTTCAATTAGCGGTGGTGCTGGATGGCTGGGTCAGGCCCGGCCATGAGGCAATTGGAGCGGTGGCCGAGGGCGCCTTGTTCTAAAAGGTCTCAGGCATGGGTCCCCGGATCGCCCTTTAGGCGTCCGAGGATGACGGCGCACTTTCAGGATTGGCCAGCGTCGATTTTCAGCGCCAGGAATTTCATCAGGTCGAGCCAGAACTGGTAGGCGGTGGCTTCGTCATATGTGAGCTGGGTGCCGGTGGCGAAGGCTGCGAAAGCTGGGTCTGCGGCTTCGTTGACGTCGAAGCCGTGGGCGACGCCGGTGTAGCGGGTGATCGCGACCGGGCCGGGGCCATCGGACATGTTGGCCCATTCGCGGCACAAGGCGGGCGGATTGGTGCCGTCATGTTCGGCGAGCGCCATGAAGAGGGTGACTTCGCTTTTCCAGCCTTCGGGTTTGGGGCAATCGGGCGTGACGACGACCGCAGAGACGAGGCCCGAGAGGCGCTTGTCGGCCTTCACGATTTCCAGGACGCCGCGGCCGCCATGGCCCCAGCCGACGAGATGAAGGCGTTTGGGATCGACGCCGGGCTGGGCGCGCAATGCGGTAACCGCGGCGAGAATGGCGCTGGCGATGCGGGCCGGCGGAATTTTGTTGCAGGCGGGATCGCCGGAGCCTGAGCCGGGCCAGGCGACGATGCCGGTAGCGAACCCTTCAGCCTGCAATTTCTCGGCATAGCGCATGTAGAGCGCGGCGCGCGATGAGGCGAGCGGTGCGTCGCAGGCCGGGACAATGAGAACGGCCGTATGCGGGCCCTCGCCGGTGGGGAGCGCGGTGCGCAAGGTCGGCGGATCGACGGCGAGCGGTGCGGAGAGCACCGGGCCGGCAGCTCCCTGCATCTGACAGGCGGCCGTCAGGAGCGCGGCGGCGCAGGCGGCGGCAAGGCGGAGACTCATGCGGAGGCAACCTGCTGGTCGATGGCGCCAAAGATGCTTTGGGCGTTGTCATCCAGCATCTTGATGCGGACGCGGTCGCCCACGGCGAGGAAGGGGGTCTGCGGTTTGCCCTGACGGATGGTCTCAACCGCGCGGCGTTCGGCGATGCAGGAATAGCCGACGCCGCCTTCCTGAATGGGTTTGCCTTCATCGCCAGCGGGGCCGCGATTGGAGACGGTGCCGGAGCCGATGATGGTGCCGGGGCCAAGCGCGCGGGTGCGCGCCGCGTGGGCGATGAGGCGGGGGAAATTGAAGGTCATGTCGACGCCCGCATCGGCTTCGCCAAAGGGGACATCGTTGATGGCGACGTGAAGCGGACCGTGGAGGCGGCCATCGCGCCATGACGCGCCCAGTTCGTGCGGCGTTACCGCGATGGGGGCGAACGCCGTTGAAGGCTTGGCCTGGAAGAAGCCGAAGCCCTTGGCGAGTTCGTTCGGGATGAGATTGCGGAGCGACACGTCGTTGAGGATGACGATGAGCTTGATGGCGGCTTCAGCCTCGGCCTCGGTCGCGCCGAGCGGCACGTCGCCGGTGACGACGGCGATTTCGGCTTCACAGTCGAGGCCCATAGCGGCATCGACGAGCGGGATGGGATCGCGGGGCGCGAGCATGATGTCGGAGCCGCCCTGATACATCAGCGGGTCGGTCCAGAAGCTTTCGGGCATTTCGGCGTTGCGCGCTTTCCGCACCAGTTCGACGTGGTTCACGTAAGCCGAGCCGTCGGCCCATTGATAGGCGCGGGGGAGCGGCGCTAGTGCGTTGGCCTCGTCGAACGGGAAGGTCTGGACAGTGCCGCCGTTCACAGCGCCGTTAAGGACAGCGAGGCGGGGAGCGAGGTCTTCCCAATCATCGAGGGCGGCCTGCAGGGTTTTGGCAATACCGTCGGCATAGGCGGCGCGGGTGAGATCGCGCGAAACGACGGCGAGGCGGCCGTCGCGGGTGCCGTCACGCATGGTGGCGAGTTTCATGCCTTGGGTTTCCAGCTATCTGCGTAAGACGGGTTTTCAACGGACGAGGCCCCGGTGAGGACATCGAGCGGATCGCGGGTATCGATCATCACGGCATATTCGTCGGTGGCGGGTTTCGCCGACTTGTACATGTTCTTCAGCGCCTTGGGATGCGGCCCATGGGTGAACCCCGAGGGGTGGAAGGTCATCATGCCGGCATCGATGTTGTCGCGGCTGAAGAAATCACCCGCGTGGTAGAACAGGACTTCGTCGTAATCGTCATTGTTGTGGAAGAACGGTACTTTGATGGCGCCGGGGTCGGTCTCGAACGGGCGCGGTGCGAAGGTGCACACCACGAAGCGGTCGCTGAGGAAGGTCGTGTGGGCCGAGGGCGGCACATGATAGCGGTGCGACGAGATCGGGCGCATTTGGTCGACATTGATGCGGACGACCGACAAGTCGCCGTGCCAGCCGGCGGCATCGAGCGGATTCCATGGATAGGTGACACGGCTGACCTCGCCGCGCTTTTTCACATCGACCGTGTACGGGCGATCTTCAAGCTGCTGGGCGCGGAAGGCATCGTCCATGGCGGGGGTATCGAGGAGAGCGGGATCGAAGATGGCGTGGCGACCGAGCAGGCCTTTATCCGGCAGGCGGAAATGTGAATTGCAGGCTTCGATGGTGAGGAAGGCCGAGGGTTTGCCCGGTTCGATGCGCCACATCGTGCCGCGCGGGATGACGACATAGTCGCCGGCGCGGAGTGTAAGGTGGCCATAGTCGCAAAAGAAGGCGCCGCCGCCCTCATGCACGAAGAGGAGATAGTCGCCGTCAGCATTGCGTGCGAGGGCGGGCATCGCTCGCGAGAGTTTCCAGAAGCGGATTTCGCAATGCGCGTTGCCGAGTACGGGCGGGGCCGTCCACGGGCTGGGGTCAGCCTCGTTCAGGGCAGCGAGATCGAAGGCGCGGGGCCGCAGCGGGCCCTCGAAGCTGGTCCAGCCGGTGGGCGGGCGGCGATGATAGAGAAACGAGGCGGGGCCGAAAAAGCCCTCCTTTGAGATCTCGCGCTCATAGGTGCCTTCGGGCAGATCGGCGTGGGCTTGGCGCGAGGCTTCGCCTTCGACCCGGTTCACCGGAATCCAGTTCTTTGTGGACATGCGAGTCCTCCTGGCGGGGAGTGTAGCGCAGCGGCGGCGGCTGAAGCGAGGCGACTTAGGCGGGGCGGCTTAAGCGGGGCGGCTTAAGCGGGGGACAGGCGCTCGAAGGCGGTGGGGACCGTGCCGGAGAACGTCAGGCGGAAGATCTCCGGGTTGGACATGGTGCGCCAGGCAGCGAAGCCGAAAGCCGGATCGATGGCCGACAAGATGGCCGCGATGAGGTTGCCGTGGCTGGCGACTGCCGGGCGCTGGTGGCCGGCGGCGGCGATATCAGCCAATGCGGCGAGGCCGCGCGCCTGTGCCTCGGCGAGGGCGGGGTGACAGACAATGCCGAAGGGACCATGGTTGATCGGCGTGTGTATCACGGTCGGAGGCAAGTTAGTGGCACCCAGGAAAAACCAGAATGTCGGCGAGAATGCAGCCGCGAAGAAACAGTACGAGCGAGACAAGCTCAACAGCCGTCTCAAGAGGATTGCCAAGATGCGTAAAGAGCTGCGGCATCTGGAAGGCGCACTCAATCACATCGAGCATCTCGTGCGTGCGCCGAGCACCCCCTTGGCAGCCTTACGTTCGGTGGCTGTGCCGTTTCGGGGATGGACGCAGAGCGTGGTCGAAAGCTACGTCATCCTCGAACACGTCCTTTCGGCCAAAGACGATGCGAAGTTCGCCATGCAGGCGATAACAAATACAATCAGCGAGACGGCTTACCTTTATGCGCGTGGGCCAGTTCGGTACGACGGTGACGACGCGGGTGGGCGCCAATTGAATCGGGGC
>Ga0105044_10011477_pt1 | contig 12077 bp, 9 predicted proteins | sample MAT01_FD_78092 | JGI IMG/M metagenome (GOLD analysis project Ga0105044, IMG submission 78092) | Freshwater microbial communities from Lake Fryxell liftoff mats and glacier meltwater in Antarctica - MAT-01 | ecosystem: Environmental > Aquatic > Freshwater > Ice > Liftoff microbial mat | place...
GACATACAGGTTGTTTCGGACGTACGGGATGCAGCAGTCGAATCGAATACTCGGGAAACCGATAAACGAAGTGGCGTTGACTTTTCCGGCGCGCCGGAAAAAGCTCGCAACCGCTGATCCCAAGCGATTTCTTTGCCTGACCGTCTTCGTGACCTACGTTTCATGGTCAAACGGTGGATTGTCGGCGTGGCAGCGTCATGGCACCGATCCGATCAATTTGCAAAGAAAACTTCTATGAAATCGACGTCGCGAAAGAATCATCCCGTCAAGTTGGCAACGATCTTAGATCCGCTGGCCGCAGTCCAGTTCATCGATCGGATCGCGATTTGCGAGCCACGATTGGCGCTCTCCGTCAGTGCCGCTGCCGATGTATTGATTGATGCCCTGTCGTTAAATTCGCCGAGTTTTGATGTTGGTTCGGAGCCAAATCTTGTTGCCGACGCAGCGTCTATCCGCGAGCGATTCTCGCTGGATGGATCAGGGCAAACCGTTGTTGTCATCGACAGCGGGATCGCCTGGAATCATGTCGCCTTTGCCAATCAGAAATCGGGACCTACTGGCGGTGGTTTTGGCGATGGGTATCGCGTCGTTGCCGGATGGGATTTTGCTGAGAACGATGGCAATCCGTCTGACGATGGCCCTGCTGGTTATCACGGCACACATGTAGCGGGGACGCTTGCCGGGCACGCGGCTGGTTTCGCCGGTATCGCGCCGGGAGCCGATCTTGTCGCCCTGCGCGTGTTTGATGATTTCGGTAATGGGAGCCTCGATTGGATTGAATCAGCGCTTCGCTGGGTCATTGATCATCGCAACTCGTTCGATAACCCGATCACAACGATCAACTTGTCGCTCGGCGCATTCACATCCGATACCAACCAACCGCTCGCTCAACTTGATGACGAGCTACGTAAGCTGCGTGATGATGGTGTGATCGTTGTGGCCGCGGCTGGAAACAGTTTTGATAGCCGGCACCCAGATTCGATTGCTTATCCCGCATCGCATCCGCTTGTCGCTGCGGTGACCGCCGTCGACAGTACGGGGGCAATCGAATCGTACGCCCAGCGTGCTGGCGGCGTGTTTGGTGCACCTGGGCGTTCTGTCCACAGCAGCGTTCCCGACCATGTGCTTGGTGTGGATGGCAACGTCAACGATTTTGCCAACATTAATGGTACAAGCACCGCAGCACCGCAGTTCGCCGGTGCCGCAATCCTGGTTCGCGAAGCGATGCAGTCTCTCGGCCAGCAGCCAACTCCAGACGATATCCTTACGCTGTTGCGAGAAACGTCGATTGAAAAAACAGATTCAATCAGCGGGGCCAGATACTACGTACTCGACTTGGAGGCCGCGATCGAACACGTGCTTGCTGGAGACCGCAACTCGGATTCGACGGGCCAAGATGAACCGAGCCCACTGCGGTGGACTGGACAATCCACGCTTGTGGTCCATGGCTCTCAGGACGCAGAGCGGATTGTCGTGAATCTGAACAGCCCCATGACGATCACGATCAATTCGGTCGTGCATCAAGTCGATCGACGGATCGAATCGCTGACGATCGAAGGTGGAGCGGGAAATGACACACTTGAAATTATCGGCAGCGGTGGTGACGAGCGACTGACCGCGCGGGCCGCGTTACCAACATCTCAAGAAGCTAGCGCCAACCTAACGTCACCTGGGTTTACAGGTGATTTCCATAGCTTCGAGACCGTGATCTTCCGGGGTGGCGGAGGCAACAACCGCGCGTCATTCTATGATTCCGTCGGTAACGATACGTTGGAAGCCGCGCCGGACACTGCAACATTTCGTGGCAGCGGATTTGAGTTTGTGGCCATCGACGTCGCCAGCGTATACGCCTATGGCACTGGTGGAGGCAGTGATACGGCTTACTTGTACGACAGCCCCGACAACGATCGGCTAGCGATCCGACATCAGTTCACCAGCCTCCGGAGCGACAATATGTTCCGCCTTGCCTACGGATTTGAAAGGGTTCATGCCTACTCAAACGCGGGAGGGAATGATGAAGCGAGTTTGTACGATAGCCCTGGCGATGACCGATTGAGCGCGTCCGCAACCATTAGTTGGATCAGCGGCAACGACTACTATGCCGGTGCGCGCGGGTTTGCAACCGTTCGCGCGGAATCAACCTTAGGCGGGAATGACCAAGCCAATTTGTACGCGACGGATACATCGGGGCTCTGGACGCGAGCGTCATCACTGGTGCAACTGAACTTGCCGAACGGAGACATTCGATCGGCGCAGGGTTTCTCAAGCACCGACACGTTCATCGGTGGCGAGAAAGCAACGGTTTTACCGCAGTCGCTCAGGCTCGCGTATCATGAGGAAGAACGAAAAGCGTCGCGTAGCGTTTTCGACTTCTTTGATGACGTACCGCTACCCGGCGACACGACCTTTGGGGCTTCGAATGTCGAATAGTCCGAAGATTTCTTGGCGACTCATACCAACCGAACGCGGACTGGAAGAATCGCTGAATAACTCATCAAACATCTCTCGTTTCTGATCCAACACCGCTGCAATTCGCTGTTCGATCGTGTTTGCCATCAGCATTCGTGTTACCGTTACGCTGCCCGCCGCGCCAATGCGATGAGCGCGATTGATTGCTTGGTCTTCGATAGCTGGATTCCACCAACGATCGAATAGAAAAACGTAACGACAAAACTGCAAATTCAACCCCACACTTCCCGCCCCGTAGCTCATCAAGATCACATGCTTTGACGGGTCCTCTTTGAATTGTTTGAGGATGCTGTCTCGCTGCTTGTGCGGTACGCGACCGTGGTATTCAAGCGGTCCAAAGCGTTCCAGTGCAGGTCGCATTAGATCGATACTGTTGACCCATTGGCTGAACACAATTGCTTTGTGGCCGCTTGCGGAAACCTCCTCCATGTCCGCGACGAGACGCTCAAGCTTTGCGCTGCAACCCGTGGCCGGATCAAAATTGCAAATCTGCTTTAGCCGCAGTACCAATTCAAAGACGTGATGGATCGTCAACAGCTCGTCAAGATTCTCGAGCTGCACGACACCATCCGTTTCGGCTTTCTCGTAAGTTGCTCGCTGCTCCGGAGTCAGATCAAGATCAGCATCGCGATAAAGCTTCGGAGGCAGATCGTTCATCACCATATCTTTGGTGCGCCGCAGCATATGGTCGCGCGTCGCTTTGGCAATCGCAGCAACCGGCATGTCCGTCTTTAAATAGCCCGGCGATAAAAACTCGAAGATGCCGACCAGGTCATCGGGTGAGTTTTCAACCGGTGTGCCAGTCAACGCCCAGGAGCGCGTCCTAGAAATCTCCCGCACGATCAAGCTGGTCGCATTTTTTTGGTTCTTAATTCGCTGTGCTTCGTCCAACACAACCAGGTCAAAATGTTGATCCGAATCCAGAACTGAGTCGCGGTCACGCATGAGAAGTTCATAGTTCGCGATTTTCACCGCAATGTCGGGACTGGTCCATTGCCACTGGCGCGTCGGCGAGTTGCCTTCGATTGCGGCAACCGGAATCTCAGGTGCCCAAACGCTGAATTCGCGCAGCCAATTTGAAACCAAAGGCTTGGGGCAGATCAGCAAAACGTTTCGAACTTCGCCACTGCAAAGTAACAAACGAATCGTGCTGATCGCTTGCATCGTTTTCCCAAGCCCCATTTCGTCCGCAAGGACTGCGGCGTAACGCGGAAACAGAAAAGCGATTCCATCCAATTGATAAGGAAACGGCTCAAACGGAAATTGAAGTTGCTCGCTGCCGACAAGTAGCTCTAACGGCGGTTGAAGCAGATAAAAAAGTCTGTCCTCGAGTTTGACGACGTCTGCCGGCGGTTTGATACGCGTCAGCTTGCCGTTTCGAATTCGCTCCCGCGCTCGTGTTGCAGCGGCGCGAGCTGCTTGTGGATCGAATAGCTTTGATGACGCAGGTTGGCTGCATGGCTTCACACTGTCAGGTGTCGAGCCACCCCGAAAAATTCGGATTCCTCCGCCTGATCGCGGAAACTGGTATCCGATCGTCTTCACTTCGATCGCCTGCAACTTGATCGGTATCGATCTCGGCTCGATCTGGTCGATCACGATCGAGACCGTATCTTCTGGAACCAGTGAGTCGCTGCTAAGACACAAACTCGGATCTATGTCGACAGTCAATTCGTGATTCATAGGATTTGCTACTTTTTGTTTCGGGGTTCCTTCGGAACAACTCAGCACCGAACTGGCGCACCTAACTCTCCCGCTGGCGGGAGGCTCGGCATTTCAGAGCCCGGGAGGGCACCGCGAAAACCGAAAACCCTCTTCGGCCTTGAAAGGCTGACTCTCTCAGAGGAAGAGTGAAACGACACAAATTGATTGGCCGTTTCCTTAGGCAGCGCGCGAACGAGCGATTTGCTTCTGAGCTTCATTGATCGCTTCTCGAATCCGATCGAACGGTTCCAGCAGGTCTGGCAAATGCGGCAATCTGGTGACAATGTCGCGGACCGAATCGACTCGCTCAATGGCTACCCGCAGCGTTGAGCCTGCCAGTTCACACCACTCGTATCCCGGCATCATCTCATCCGTAATCGGTCCCTCGTCCTTTTCAGCAGCCTCGGAAACAAGCGCAACCGGCGAGTCGCAGAAGGCTTCCAGTTGCAATGCTTCTGGCTGATTGCAGCACAGTAAAGACGGCAAGTTTCGACATCGTTTGATCAATAACGCGCCGATGGCATCACCGATTAGGTAGTCGCGAAGCGTCGCACCATACAGGATTTCATGGGCTCGGCTGGGGCGTACCGGCAGCGTGCATTGGAATTCAAGCGGTCTGCCGCTCTCGCTTAGCACCAATAACCCTCCGGTCCAGCCGGTAAACTCAGATTGGTCGACGGTGTAAAAACCGATCGTGACCTCGGGCTCGGGACTGCGGCTCATACGTCATTGGCTCCAGAAATTCTCATTGGCGGCGGAGATCGATCAGCCGACTATCGCCATGAAGGCAAACATCGGCGGTTGGGTCTTAACGACTTTAATGGTCATTCGCTGGCCGTCTGATTCCAATGGATTGCTGTTCAAGTTGAAAACTTGAGTAAAAATCAAATTTCTTCTATTCGTTTTTGCGGGCTGTACCGATTCTGGACCCCGTATCTTGCAAAATCGAATCGAGCCATGACTATTTTGCACCACAAGCGTTCCGGACGGCTATACTGAGATCCAGCAATTCGCAGCTCAAGTCCGCTTTTCGCAGGATACAGTCTGGCCATGTCCAATGACCAAAGCCCAATGTCGCCGGTGTTCCGCATTGATGTTTCGACGGACTCATCGTCGACTGACACGTCTTTGGGCCGAAGTGATATCGTTCAAATCGAATTGCTAAGGCAATTGGTCGCTGGACAGCAGCGTCAAAATGAGCTGCTCGCAGAGTTGACGCAATTCACGTCCGGTATGCATAAGCAACGTGCTGCGGAGCTGCAACAATGGAAAGATGCCAACCCAGGCCTTGCCAAAGCCTGCCGCCGGGCGGCTGAAACGCTGAACCGCGTTCAGACTCGATTCCTGGAATCGATCACCGAAGAAGTCGATGAGAATGCCGAACATTTGGAAGATGGCGACTTTATGCTGCATGAATTCGTTGACCGCTTTGGTCCTCGGCTAGCGCACTTAAATGGCGTGCTTCAAGTCCTGGCGCAGCTAAGCGACGCAGGCAATACTGCGTCAAAGCAAAAATAGCTTGAGCTTGAGCTTTGGTTCTGCCAGGATTCACGGACAAGGCGCCATTCACTTGCCCATTTAGCCGCAGCCTGGGCTGTGCGACAAATAGCAGTTTCCAATTTTTCTTCAACACTACATTGCGAGGTGTTCTCAGTCGTAACGCGACTGACGAATCGGCAGCGGAACAAAAGTTGAATCAACGTTATTTTTCCAAACTGCTATTTGTCGCACAGCCCAGGCGCAGCCCTAAACTAAGTAAAGTTACTTTTGGCTAAACCACGCCGTTCGCACGACCCTTGCGGCTAGGTACGCGCACCCGGCAGCGATGACAACCGCACCAATCATTCCTGCCGCATGAAATGGCTCGGTGAAGTAGTGAACCAACGTGTGGCCGTTTTCAACGCCCTGCGAGGCTCCGTGGCCGGGATGAGCGTTGGCTGCGGTCGACGAAAGCAAAGCCAGACTCAAGCAATAAACCAGGCGGCCAGTAAGTTTCGAAATGAGGTTGCGGTTCAATTTCGTGATTCCATGCAAGCGGTCGGTATGATCGAAGTTTTAGGTTCGATCGATAAATAGGTGCATCACGAACGCTGCAGTTGCTGGGCTTTCGCCATCGCATCTTCGGCTTTTGTAATGTACTGGTGTTCTTGTGTTCCTGCCCACGCCCTCTGGTACGTCACACTGAGCGCCGTGAAGTTGAACGGATCGATCGGCTCCAGTTCACAGGCTTTCTCACCGTGCTTAATCGCGTCGGCATGTTGACCGGTTTTCGTGTAAACGCGAGCCAACGCTAAGTGCGCGAGCACAAACGTCTCGTCGGTCGCGACGATTTTCTCAAGGCCCTCGATCGCTTCGGTGTAGTTCTCATCGTCGATGAATTTTTCAACGGCTGAGTATTCACTATAAATGTCAGTCATGGATGCGAGGGCCTCGTGATAGTGGGAACGTCAGCATTTGCAACTAGCTGCTCTTCTTTTTGCTAACCGGTTTTGCAGCAGCAGATGCTGCTGCAGGGGCCGCAGGCGCACTTGCCAAAGCAGCTTGGGCAGCAGCAAGGCGAGCGATCGGCACGCGGAACGGGCTGCAACTAACATAGTCGAGACCTATCTTGTGGCAGAAAGCGATCGACGCAGGATCACCGCCGTGCTCGCCGCAAATCCCGATTTTGAGACCGTTCTTGACGCTTCGTCCCTTCGTCACACCCATCTGAACAAGCTGTCCAACACCGCTGGTGTCAAGCGATTGGAACGGGTCGACCAACAAAATGTCTTTGCTCAAGTAATCTGGCAAGAAACCGTTGATGTCGTCGCGGCTGTAGCCAAACGTCATTTGCGTAAGATCGTTGGTACCGAAGGAGAAGAAGTCAGCATATTCAGCGATTTCATCAGCCGTCAGGGCCGCCCGCGGAATCTCGATCATCGTACCAATCGTGATATCCAGCGTGCCAGTGAATTTCTTATCGGCCTTAACGACTTCGATGGTCTTTTCAACGTTTGCTCGCAGCAGCTTGAGTTCGGCTGCGGTTCCCACCAACGGGATCATGATCTCGGGGCGAGCATCGATTTTCTTCTTTTCGCAGGCAATTGCCGCTTCAACGATAGCACGAACCTGCATTTCAAGAATTTCCGGATAGGTCACGCTGAGGCGGCACCCACGGTGACCGAGCATCGGGTTGTGCTCATGAAGAGCTTCCGTACGCGCCTTAATGTCGGCAGCCTTGACACCAAGGTCGACTGCCAACTCCTTCTGAGCCGCAGGCTCATGCGGAAGAAATTCGTGCAATGGTGGATCTAGCAACCGAATCGTGACTGGTAAGCCAGCCATCGCCTTGAAAATCCCCTCAAAGTCTTTTCGCTGGAATGGAAGCAAGTTTTCCAGCGCTGCCCGGCGGTCGGCTTCATTATCCGCTAGGATCATCGCTCTCATGTGTCCGATGCGATCGCCTTCAAAAAACATATGCTCCGTGCGGCAGAGCCCAATGCCCTGCGCACCGAATTCACGTGCTCGCTTGCTGTCCGCAGGAGAATCGGCATTGGTGCGGATATCCAAGCGGCGATACTTGTCTGACCACTCCATCAACTTTGAGAAGTCACCGGACAATTTAGGTTCTTGAGTCTCAACTGGCCCGGACATCACTTCGCCCGTGGTACCATCGAGGCTGATTACATCCTTGGATGTGAAGGTTCGGCCCTTGATAACAGCCTTCTTTGCTTTCTCATCGATCTTCACTTCGCCGGCACCAGCGACACAGCATTTGCCCCAACCACGAGCCACAACGGCGGCATGGCTTGTCATTCCGCCTGTGCTGGTCAAGATCCCTGCCGCACAGTGCATACCGTCGACGTCTTCAGGACTGGTCTCACGACGAATAAGGATGACGGTTTCGCCAGCGTTGGTTCGCTCTTTCGCTTCTTCAGCACTGAAAGCGAGTTTTCCAACCGCGGCACCCGGGGAAGCTGGCAAGCCTCGCGTCAGCACATCCGCAGCGTTGCGGGCGGTCGGCTTAAAGCTGGGTAACAAGCATTGATTGAGATCGTTCGCGGGAACGCGAAGCACTGCTGCCTTCTCGTCAATCAACTCTTCCTTGACCATGTCGCAGGCGATCTTGACTGCTGCAATCCCGGTACGCTTACCAGTACGTGTCTGCAACATGTACAATGTTCCGCGCTCGATCGTGAACTCAATGTCCTGCATTTCCTTAAAATGATCTTCCAACGTCTTTTTGATGGCGAGAAGTTCTTGATGAATGCGTTTGTTCCACTTCGGCATTTCGGCAACCGGCTGTGGCGTACGGATCCCAGCCACGACGTCCTCGCCTTGGGCGTTGATGAGGAACTCACCAAAGAACTTGTTCTCGCCAGTGTTTGGATTTCGCGTGAATGCAACGCCGGTGCCTGAATCGTCACCCATGTTGCCGTAAACCATGGACTGGACATTCACGGCGGTGCCCAGCAATCCGCGAATGCTTTCGATCTCACGATAGCGAATGGCACGTGGTGTCATCCATGAACCAAACACGGCCTCGATCGATAGCTGAAGTTGCTTGACAGGATCTTGAGGGAAATCTTGTCCAGTGGCTTTCTTAACGGCTGCCTTATAGGCTTCGCAGAGCTGCTTCAAGCCTTCGGCTGGAACATCGGTGTCTTCGGTGACTTTGTACTTGGCCTTGATCTTGTCAAAAGCTTCTTCGAACATGTGATGGTCCATACCCATCACGACATCGCCGAACATATTGATCAGACGACGATAGGCATCGTAGGCAAATCGTTCGTTCTTTGTCGCCTTCGCCAATCCTTCGGCCGCCTTGTCGTTCAGGCCAAGATTCAGGATCGTGTTCATCATTCCCGGCATACTCGCCGCTGCACCGGAGCGAACTGAGAACAGCAGCGGATTGGCGTCGTCACCGAACTTCTTGCCGAGTTCTTTCTCCAAGACGATGACCGCCTTGTTGACTTCGTCCATCAATCCATCGGGGAGCTGTTTGTTATGCTTGTAGTAAGAATCGCAGCATTCAGTGGTGATGGTGAATCCCGGAGGAACTGGCAGACCGATGGAGGTCATTTCTGCCAGGTTGACGCCTTTTCCGCCAAGCAGTTGCTTGCTCTTTCCTCGGCCCTCGGTCTTGGTCTTGCCGAAGTAATACACCATCTTCACGGGAGCTGCAGTTTCTTTCGCCATGCTACTTTCTCAGGAGGTTTTTAAGTTTGAGTTGAGGTAAACAAGCTAGTTCTAGACTTAGGAATCTGTCGAATACCGTCCGACAAGAAGATCTGAAACCAGCAATGAGAAGAAAAACGCGAAGCAAGCTGATCGCTTCGCAAATCGGTCGTTGTGATCCTTAGGTAACCACCGCCAACATGAGTTTCGAATTCGTGATCCAAAACTCAAATCGCTGACCAACAAATAGGGCTGACAGGAATTGAACCTGCACTCCGTGAGGAACTAGATCCTAAATCTAGCGCGTCTGCCAGTTTCGCCACAGCCCCGAGCAAGTCGTAACTTGCGTTATTTGCTTGTGTCTGCGTTGGCCGTTGGCACAACCCAAACCTTGACTTCGCCCTGGATTTCCGTGTGGAACTGGACTTTTACAGTGTAAAGCCCCAGTTCACGTAGCGGACCTTCCAATCGGATCTGATCGGAAGCAAGGGAAACACCCGCAGCCTTAAGTGCATCAACGATCTCTTGAGCACCGACGCTGCCATAGAGGTGACCATCGTCATTCGCGTTCGCTTCAATCGTGATCGACTGCTTTGCCAGTTCATCCGCCGCACGGCGGAAGTGTGCAAGCTTTTCTAGCTCGATCTGATGCAGCTTCTCACGATGCTTTTCGACCATTCGTGAATGGTGGTCGGTGGCGACCGTGGCAAGCCCTTGCGGAAGCAGAAAGTTGAGCGCGTAACCTGGCTTCACTTCGACAATGTCGCCCTGACGTCCTAGGTGCTCAACATTGTGAATAAGAAGCAATTTGTAGCCTCCATTCTTGCCCTGAGGTAGTCGCTTGTGCGCACGGTTTGAATGACGGCTGGTCGTTTTTGTTTGGGGCATCAGAGCCTCCTTGGAATGGTGCAGTAGTAATCGATTTAAGGAAATTTTTAATCGCTGAACGGTCGGCCCGCGACTAGCAATACTTTTCTAATACAAGCGTTCTAAAACGGAATGTCTTCATCATGGTAGCCTGCGGAGTTACCCGTTGGCTGAGCGTCTCGGCGAGCCGACGGTGCAACATACTCTTCGACATGAGCAGCATTTTCGGACTCAAGGTAATCGTCGCCGCTGGCAGCGCGGCGATTGCTCGACGCTCCAGCTCCACTCCCCGCTGCTCCACTTCCGGACGCTCCACTTCCGGACGCTCCGGCGGTTTTGCCACCAGCTCCACCGCGTTCGGCATCTTCACCGCGCCCGCCCAACATCTGCATCCGTTCACCAATCACCCGCAGTTTGTACTTTTTCTGTCCATCTGCTTCCCATGAATCGAGCTTCAGACGGCCCTCAACAAATATTTGGGAGCCCTTGTGAAGAAACTCCCCCGCAACTTCTGCCGTGCGTCCCCAAAGTGTGATGTCGACATAGGTAACTTCGTCGACCCATTCACCTGTGGCGTTTTTTCGACGGTCATTGACCGCAATGCTCATGTCCGTCACCGCCGTGCCACCAGGCGTGTGCCGAAGCTCAATGTCCCGCGTTAGATTTCCGAGCAGAATCACTCGATTGTGACTAGCCATCTTGATCGCTCCGTTTGCTGAATTTAATGTGAGTTTTTATGTGTAACATCAACGACTAATTCCTGTTTTACCAGAAACAAAGCCGCTGCGATCGTGTGTGTTTATATTTTTTAACAATTTCAAAGAGCGACGAATACAGATGCCTGAATTCCGATCGCGGTCAAACGCGCACTAAAGCACAGCGTCGTCAAACTCGTCAACCAGTACATCGATCGCCGCCGCTTGGGACGTGCGAACAATCTCGCCACGAGCGTGAGCCAACATCGGCTCCACCAAACGCGGCTCCACCTTGAGCGTCATTTGACGAATGACTGGTTCGCTTAACTGGCAGTTCCGGTAAAACTCAACCAATCTGCCGCTATCAATTTCGGTGTAGGACAACCAATAAGTACCCTTTTGGTGCCCATCGATTGGATAAGCGAGTTTTTGCTCTTGCCAAAGTCGGCTTGCCAGCACGGTGCCGCCAAGAGCCTCAAACATCTGGTTCAGCCCGGCGCTAACGCCTCCGGGATCGCGGCTGTAATGGTTGCTGTCCAGCAAGAACAGCGTTTCGTAAACATTGCGAGGCACGGGCGATTGCTCCTTCGACGAATCGTTGGGTTATTTGAATATCTAATCTAGTTTTTTTGGTTCTGCGTTGTACCGATTCATACAAACCGCAGTTCCACCTCTGACCCAATCGAGCGCTGCGACCGCTGCCGTGTCACACGCATGTTCGATCAAATCGCGATTCTCTGGCTCGAACTTTCCGAGCACAAAATCGACCACTTCCATTTCCGCTGGTGGACGATCAATTCCAATCCGCAACCGTGGCACTTGGTCCGTTGCGAGCATTCGAATCACGTCTGCCAGCCCTTTCTGCCCTCCCGCTGAGCCGCCTCGACGAATCCGAAGCCGACCGCAAGAAAGGTTTAAGTCATCGCAAATCACCAACAGGTCGTCACCTGAGGGTTCAATCTTATAAAAATCTATCGCTTTACGCACACTGCTTCCGCTCGCGTTCATAAACGTCATCGGGCAGAGCAGAGCTACTTTTTGTCCATCAACGGCACCTTCAGAAAGTTCACCATTGAATTTCTCCCTGACCGACATCGCACCAATTTTTGGCATTATCTTCGCTGCAACGACAAATCCGACATTATGTCGGGTCTCAGCATACCGACGCCCTGGGTTTCCCAAGCC
>Ga0105044_10011479_pt1 | contig 12076 bp, 7 predicted proteins | sample MAT01_FD_78092 | JGI IMG/M metagenome (GOLD analysis project Ga0105044, IMG submission 78092) | Freshwater microbial communities from Lake Fryxell liftoff mats and glacier meltwater in Antarctica - MAT-01 | ecosystem: Environmental > Aquatic > Freshwater > Ice > Liftoff microbial mat | place...
CCCGACATTGCCGCACTCGATCGACATTCCAGTCCCCATTCCACCGATCCTTCTTCTCCGGCTTCACCAGCCACTTCCGCCGGCTCGCCACACGACTTGCCTGCTAGTATGCAGGACTTGCGCAAGATCGCTGATCAGGGTTTCGGTGTCCTGCACGAACAATCCACGCAATGTAAACACTTGAGATCAGCGTCGGGCGGCATGCTCGCCAGCTTCAACCCCTGCAACCCCCGGCGCTCAACCCTTGCGAAGAAAAGCGTCAGCGGGGTAGTAAAGTGACGCAGGGAGCAGATCTGTTTTGTTGAAGATCCGAAGTAAATCGTCCCGCAGAAGATATCGGGCTCCAAACCGCCGAGTACGCTCGGGCTTCATCCCGTCACCGCAGTCCAGCGGTTTCGACGATTTTTGATCGGTGAACAGTCGTGCTACGATCCAGCAGTTGCGACCGAGTACGTCCGAAGCCACGGCGAGATGGCGGTGGTCGAAGCCCTGGTAAAGTAGCTGGCACCTGTTGCGCTGCCGGACGATTTCGATGCGCCCCCGTGGAGCACCGGCGGCGCGCTGCAGTCCAACAAAACGTTCCTCTCCGAAGCGTTTCCGCATGGTCTGTGGGCGAATAGATTGCCCGCAAGTCCCTTCCGGCGACCATCCGCGAAAACTACCTAAACGAGCGACTGCATAGCTAAATGCGCAGCACGTCCCTGCGCATCACCTTGAGCTCGAACGGCTGCCGTGCGGCTGTATCGCCCGAGTTCGTCAACTCGGATCACTACACCGCGAAGTCCGGCGCCTTCGATGGCAGATCCGTCCGTGAGGGCCCACCCACTGCGTCGAGTTGTGCCCGGATATTCGTGTAATCTTGTTCGCCCCGACGTTAGTCGGGGCTGGACGCTACCAGCTTTGCAGCGCTAAGGTTTCTCCCCTGACGGCTCCCTCTTTTGTCGTTGTAACCAAATCGTCGAGTCCCCTTTTCGGACTGTGCCACGTAGTTCACCTTATTTCGGCCCTTACGATGTCTCCCGAGTCAATCGTCACCAACGAATCAGGGACTTGGGACAAGCTCAAATATAGCCTTACGTTATCTGGAACTAACAGCAACTTCGAGACAAGGCTTTGTTGAATCTTAAACCTACTCCTCTTGATATTCCGGTGCGGGCTTCAGTGGCAGTGTCCGTAGCGGCGGCGCTTCGCAAGGCGATTTCGACGGGGTCTTGGAAAGAGTTTTTGCCGACAGAACGCAGGCTTAGTGAAATGCTCCAAGTGAGTCGGCCCACACTCCGGATCGCACTACATTTGCTGGCAAAAGAGGGCCTCTTGGAGATCATCCCGGGGAAGGGTACGAAGCTGATCCGCCAATTTCGACCTCTATCCCCTAAGCGCAGCCAGCTAGTCGCTGTGCTCGCACATCGGCCGGTACTTGAACTGGGGCTGACTTATCAAGGAGTGAACGAAATGAGCTCCCATTTGGCGAGGCAAGGCTTCGACACCGAGCTCCTAGTTTGCCATACTCACGGCCCAGCTTTGCTGAAATTCGTGGAGAATTATCTGCTCAAAAACGATGTGCTCTGCTGTGTGCTATTGTCGGTTGGCGAACCGCTGCAACGCTGGTTTGCGACCCATTCCATACCGGCGCTGGTGTTGGGGTCGTGCCACCCTAACGTGGAGCTGCCATCCTTGGACTTTGACAACTGTTTGGTTTGCAGGCATGCGGCGGCAGTGTTTCTGCAACACGGTCATCGGCGACTTGCGTTTCTCGTGCCCGATTCTGGCCTAGCCGGAGATTTGGCGAGCGAGCGCGGTTTTCGTGAAGGCGTCGAATCGCATAACGGCCTGGGCAAGGCGGACGGACGTGTTGTCCGCCACCATGGCACCGCCGCAAGCATCAAGAGCAAACTAGATTCTTTACTTTGCGGATCTTCGCCTGCGACAGCACTGCTCATGGCCAACACCGAAGAAACCTTTATTGTCATGATGCACCTGCTGACGCAGGGGATTCCCGTGCCCAAGCAAGTCTCACTTATCTCTCGCGACCATAACCGAATATTCGAAGTCATGGCCCCGCCTGTAGCACACTACAAGCCTGAGCCTAACGCATTTGAGCACAGACTATCCCGTTTGATGCTCCAGATGGTCACCCAAGGACATTTGAAAAATGAGTCCAACCTCATTGTACCTACGTACTTTCCGGGTGGAACGGTACGATCCTGCTAGTGCAGTGATTCGTTATTGGCTATCCTTTACTTCCACTCTGGACAAGGCGAACGCGGCGGATCTTATCGAGGATCGCCGCACCATCCGTTTTCCAGCGGTAGGGGACAGGGCTGAGGTTATGAGTTGACGGAAGAAAGCATCCAAGACTCAGGTCTTGATTTTTGACGAGGCTAGGGCGCTGAGCGCACAGGAGTACGTTTATGGTGAAATATTTTGACCGCAGATATCCATTGAACCGAGGCGGCATGGCGGAAATCGAGCGGCCCTTGTCAAGAATCAAGACGTGACGTCTTAGCTCTTCCTCGCTGCAAAAACGTTTGGAGTCCGGCCTTCAGGCCGTCCGTGGAGATTGAGATCGGCTTTCGGACGGCCTTGAGAAGAAGGCGGGATCCGTCAAATCGGGGCAACCCTAGTCCTTACTTTCAACCAAACGCCAGCATCGATCGCCGACCCTCCCTCGTAGGGGCGTAGCGCGCCCCCCGGCCCGTCCGTAGCCCGGACGGGCTTTTTTTTCTCCTCTCACGGAAAACGGACCTCCCCCGGCGGATTCCCGCCCGCAATGAGGAAACCCTCGCTCCCGCCGTTATCCTTAGATCCCATCCGTCCATCCTCCCTCCTTCGTGACTGCCTTCTCTTTTTCATCCGCCGTCCCTCGTCGGCTCCTCGCCATCCTCGCTCTCACCGCGCTCGGCCTCGCGCTTTCGCCCGTCCTCCGTGCTGGCGTCCTGCTCGGCGCCGATTTCAACGCCCCCGCCGCCTGGCCCTCCCTTGCCGCCCTCTCCACCGGCGGCGCCACCGCCACCGCCGCCTCTTCGCCCGCCGGCACCATCGACGGCACCGACGCCGTTCCCTCCGCCGCCCTCGCCCTCACCGTAAACACCGTCAACGCCACGGCCCCTTGGTCCGCCACCCTCGCCTCCGGTCGCCTCGGGGTCGCCAACACCGAGAGCCACCTCGGCAAGCTCACCCTCTCCTTCGATCTCGCCTCCTCGCTCGTCCGTCCCGTCCGCATCCGCGTCCAGTCGTTCGTCTCCGCCACCGCCGCCATCCCCACCGGCACCCTCGAAATTCTCGTCGTTCCTCCCGTCGCCGGCTCCTATTACCGCCACTCCCTCGACCTCTCTGCCTTCTCCCCCGCCGGCCCCGGCGCCTTCGATCCCCTCACGCCCTTCGTCCAGTTTCAGTTCGAGCTCGCTTCCGCCGATACCCCCGAAGCCTGGCCCGCCGACCCCCAAACCCTCCGCCTCGACAACCTTAGCTTTACCTCGCCCGCTTTCTACGTCAGCGCCACTGCGGGCAACAACTCCGCCGACGGCCGCACCGAGTCTCGCGCGCTCGCCACCATCCAGCGCGCCGTCGATCTCGCCCAACCCGGCGACGTCATCGTCGTCATGGACGGCACCTACACCGCCAACGTCACCTGGCTCGTCACCCTCTTCAAAGCCGGCACCCCCTCCCGCTGGATCGTCGTCCGCGCCCACCCCGACCGCCCCGCCCCCCACCTCGTCGCCGGCGCCAATACCTGGGCCGTCGTCAAGATGGACCACACCTCCTCCTACATCGAGGTTCGCGGCCTCGTCGTGCGCGGTCGCCGCGCACTCACCACCCTTGCCGAAGCCGAAGCCAACTACGCCGCAGCCACCGTGCTGGCCGCCTTCAACGGCAATGGCATCGACGTCGATGGCCGCCAGGGCGCCGGCGCCCGCCGCCCTCACCACCTCCGTTTCATCGGCTGCGAAATCTACGACCATTGCGGCGGCGGAATTTCCGCCATCACCGCCGACTACGTCACCGCCGCCGGCAACACCGTTTACAATAACTGCTGGTACATGCGCTACGCCGGCAGCGGGATCTCCTACCTCACGTCCACCGATGTCGATGGCACCGCCGGCACCGCCAATCTTCCCACCAAACTCTTCATCCTAGGAAACACCGTTTACCGCAACCAGTGCTTCGTGAAATGGAAGTCGATCGACAAGCTCTCCGACGGCAACGGCATCATCGTCGATACCAACAAATCCACCCTCTACGCCGGCCGCACCCTCGTCCAAAACAACGTCGCCTTCGGAAACGGCGGCTCCGGCCTCCACGTCTACGACGTCAATCACGTCGATCTCGTCCACAACACCGCCTACTACAACGGTCAGTCCCCCGCCCTCCGCTGGGGCGAGATCTTTGTCAACCGCGGTGCCGACGTCACCCTCGCCAACAATATCCTCTGGGCCTCCTCCGGCCGCCCCATCAATAGCGTCGGCAACAGTAACCCCTCGTCCAACGTCAACGTTACCTACACCAATAATCTCTATTACGGCGACGGAGCCAACTTCCTCATCCCAGGCGTCGGCGACCTCCGCGCCCGCCCTCTCTTCCGGCAGCTCCCCGCCCTCCTCGCCCAGTCGCCCACGCCCGACATCAACGCCGTGGTCGGCCCCTTCGATTTCCGCCTCCGCCCCTCCAGCCCCGGCATCGACGCCGCCTCGCCCGTCGTCCCTGGCGCCCCCCGCGCCGATCTCACCGGCGCACCCCGCCCGGTCGGCGCCGCTCCCGATTGTGGCGCCTACGAGACGCCCGCCCTCGTCGTGCCCGCGGGCAACCCCCTCTCCCGCCTCGTCAACCTCTCCGTCCGCACCGCGCTCGCGCCCGGCCAGATCCTCATCGCCGGCTTCGCCACCTCGGGCGCCGCCAAATCCCTCCTTGTGCGCGGCGTCGGCCCCGGCCTCGAGCAATTCCTCGCCGGCTCCCTCGCCGATCCCCGCCTCGCCCTCTACAACGCCGACGCCACCAAAATCGACGACAACGACGACTGGCCCGCCGCCCTCGCACCCGCTTTCTCCGCGGTGGGCGCGTTCCCCCTCTCCGTCGGGAGCGGCGATGCCGCCCTCCGCCGCTCCCTCGCTGGCGGCCACACCGCCCACATCGCCGGCGCCGGCCCCGGCATCGTCCTCCTGGAAGTTTACGACACCGAGACCGCCTCCCCCGCGCGCCTCGTCAACCTCTCCGCCCGAAACCGCGTCACCGCCGTCGACGGCTCCCTCATCGCCGGCTTCGTCATCGGCGGCACCGGCCCCAAAGGCGTGCTCATCCGCGGCCTCGGCCCCGCCCTCGTCCCCTTCGGCGTCGCCGATGCGCTCACCGCCGCCCGCCTCGACGTGTTTTCCGGCCCCGCCCGTCTCACCGACGCCGAAGGCTGGGACCCCGCGCTCGCCCCCGTCTTCGCGAGCGTCGGCGCCTTCGCCCTCGCCCCCCGCAGCGCCGATACCGCGCTCGTCCTCTCCCTCGCCCCCGGCGCCTACACCGTGAAACTCAGCGCCGCCGACGCCCGCCCGGGCGACGGCCTCATCGAAGTTTACGAACTCCCCTGATCCCGCACTCTCCGGATGCGATTTCCGGAAGACGGGTGACGGCTCGGCAAACGGAGCGGATAAAGGCAGCGCTTCGTCTTGTGCTCGATCTTTGAGGTCGCCCCCCACCCCCGACAATGGCAGCGCTGGCGACGGACTCCCACACGGTCGAGCAACGTTTAAATTGTTTCTTGAGTGTGTGGGGTTCCGGAGGGTTCGGACGGCCTGAAGGCCGGACTCCGAGCTCGGATGGCTGAATCGACTGGACAGCTCGAGAATCGGGAAAGGGTCAGGCTTTTCTGTTTGCGGTTAGCTGCTCGTAAAACGCCTGCGCCCTCCTGCCGTTGCGGCATTCGGTGGCGAGCCGGCTTACGGCGTAAAGGCTCTCCATCGAAAGACGTGCAGCCAGCCACCGGCAGCGATCTAAACCCAGGGGAATCTGTCGACCGCAAACAGAGAAGCCTGACACTTTCGAGGATCCACTCTGCCGCTCTCTGATCCCCTCGTCGGGTCTCCCTCCACCTGGGGTCTATGACTCGCTTCCGTTCAAAACGCCTGCGCCAGTAGCTCGATTTCTGCTCGTGGCAGCCGATGGCCCGTGGCCACAGTGCGCCATTGGCCGACGGCGATTCGCACGCGTTGAAGAATTTTACCAGCCTGCTCGGCGTCGAGGCCGTAGAATTCGGCCGTGGTCAAAGCGAGTGCCACATCGGGCGTGGGATCGCTGGAGTCGATCGCCAGCTGGTGGTGGCTCCGTTCGATATTTGGATTGAGATCGTAGGCAGGAGCAAGCCGCCAGCCATCCGCGGACAAAATGAAGCCATGGTTGCGCAAATGATCGTCCCGGTTGGAGACGAGAATGTTAAAAACGATGCGTGCCCAAAGCTCGTGCAGGTCTTTCTCCTTGTACGTTGGGCTGCCACGCGTGCTGAGAAATTCTGCGAGTTCGAGATAGCTAGCGTTCTCGCCATCCTGTCGGTCGAGTAGCGTCATCGCGGATACGAAGAAGCGCCTCCTACCGTTCGCGAGCCGATCAAACCGGCGGCTGGCAAAGGTCCGATGCCGACTACCCAAGCTGAGCAGCTGGGTGTCAGGTACGCTCAGGCCAGCTACTTGGGCGAGCCGATGTACCACCATTTCCCAAGCGCCGATGTCGCGGCGGTCCTCGCGGCTCGGAAACTTGGCGATCCACAGCGCTCCGTCCGGCTCGGTAAAATTGGCTTTGGGCCGGGCCCCGCCGAGCGAGCTTCCGGGGGCCAGGAGGGCGGTCAGCCATTGGCGAAATTCGGGGTGCTCGTCAGCATCCGGCGCTTCGAGCGCCAATGACGCCGCTTCGAGTTCGCGCAGCGAGGCGATGGGCGGCGCGGCCAGATGGCGGTCGTTGTCCAAAAACGGCGAGACTGCGTCCCGCCGGAAACGGAGGGCACCCATGCGACAGCTGTCGTGCACGCCGAGGAGGTAATCCCATTCCGTAAGCGTCCGGGCCTGTCGTTTTTCTTCGCGCGCCTTGAGGGTTTCGCGGCGGTCGAGCAGCAAGCGGCCCCAGCGGTCGGGTGCGGAGTCCGTAAAAATTCGAAACACGCCGGCCGGCTCGCTTGGATAGCTCACGGTATCGTGCAATTGCAGGTCCGGATCGATTTCGAACGTGTTCGGACGGCGCAACCATTCGGGATCGTAGGCAAAGGAGAAAACCGAGTGACCATGGCTTGCCGTGTGGAAGAGCGTGCCCACGCAGCAGAGAGATTCGACGATGTCGGCATCCAGGCAGACATCGATTTGTTGCCGGCTGGCGCTGGCAGACGTTTTGACGCGGGCACTCATGGCGAGGAAGGTTCGGTCAGAATGGATTTGTTGGCGTCAGCAGCGGAATTTTTTTCCGAGGCTGACGCGCGACGCGGAGCCACTTTGCGGGTGGGCAATTTCAAATCTTGGAGTTTGCGACCCAGTACGTCGTCGCGCGCCACGAGATCGAGATCGCCTTGCAGGCCCAGCACGCGAAGGACGCTGGCATAGGTGGCGAGGCTGACGCCGGGGTCACCTTTTTCGACGCGGTAGAGGGTCGCACGGGCGACACCGGCGCGCGTGGCCACCGACTCGGCAGAGTAGCGCCGACGTAGCCGGGCCATGCGAAGGCGCTCACCAAGTGAAGCGAGTTGGCGGGTAGCGGGCGGGAAAAGCGTGGGAGTAGTCCGTGGCATGATGTGTCATACTCTAGCCAATTACAGGATACTTTGTCCAGAGTATAAGACATCCGCTCGAACTCGACGCAGAGAGGCCCGCGATCCCAACTGGACGTGATTGTTAAAAAAACGGTGCCTCTTTTCAACGTGGCTTTTCACTCTGCAGCTCTCTTCAGCGGGCAGTGCGGGGGCGCTTTGGCAAGGTGGGCCTGGCTCGGTGGGAGTGGGTCCGAAGATCGGGAAAGGGTCAGGCTTTTCTGTTTGCGGTTTGCTGCTCGTAAAATGCCTGCGCCCTCCTGCCGTTGCGGCATTCGGTGGCGAGCCGGCTTACGGCGTAAAGGCTCTCCATCGAAAGACGTGCAGCCAGCCATCGGCAGCGATTTAAACCCACGAGAATCTGTGGACCGCAAAGAGAAAAGCCTGACCCTTTCGAGGATCGTCCAATAGGGTGACGCGGTTGTGTTGTATCGTCCGCAGCTTGCGCTGCAGATTCGCGACTGTCAGGTTTTAGCCCACTCACTCACGTCCCTTCATGGCCAACAATCCGGACATCCGCTGGCGACAACGTTTCCAAAGCTACGGCTTGGCCTTCGCCAATCTGTCGGCTGCTGCCGAACTAGCCGCCACCCGTCCCCTGTCCAACCTCGAACAGCAAGGCATTATCCAAGCATTCGAATTTACACACGAACTGGCTTGGAACGTTCTCAAAGACTACCTCGAAGCCCAAGGCTTCGTCGGCATCGTCGGCTCGAAAAACGCCACACGCGAAGCCTTCAAAAACGGGATGCTCACCGAAGGCCAGATCTGGATGGACATGATCGCGGCCCGCAATCGCACCAGCCATACCTATAACGAAAGGACCGCCCGCGAAATCTCCGCGGCCATCCTTGCCGACTTCGTCCCGCAATACAGGACGTTCCTTATCAAATTCAAAGAACTGGAGATCCAGTCACCATGACCGCGCGCCACGGCATCCCCGAAAAAACCCTGTCTCGAATCGCCGCGGTACTGGCACGGTTTCCGGCTTTGGAGAGTGCGATCCTCTTCGGCTCCCGAGCCAAAGGAACCGGCAAACCTGGCTCGGACATCGATCTCGCCCTCACCGGCCGCACGCTCGACTGGCGCATCATCGGCCAGATTTACGATGCACTGGACGATCTGCTGCTGCCCTATAGTTTTAGCCTGATCCGCCATGACGCAGCCACCGATCCGGAAGTCGCAGCCCATATTTCCCGGGTAGGAATACCGATTTGCCACCCGGAAGCTGCTGGCTCCCGCAAATAGGCCGCTCGTTCTTTTGGGGCCGAACGATCGGTACCACGAGACTTCCGCGCTCGGAGAAATCAAGGTCTTCGCCGTGCGATAGCGCAGAACGCTCCGCAGCGTGCGGTTTGTCGTTTACCGTACATTGGCCGACTCGATGCGGGGAACGGGACAGCTGACAAATAAGGCTCTGGCGGTCGTCGCTGCGAGCCCCACTCAAACGTCGCTGGATTCGCGAATAAACGAGAGGCGTTGACGACAGAATAGGGAGGCATGAACGCGGTCATTGTCGGCCACGATCCGAAAGCTTTTGACCGGCTGGGCACAGGCTACGAAGACCACCGGCACCCTTAGTCCCGAATTTCTTGTCCTGCCAAAGACGGTCTTTTACGCACTCGTGTCGATTCCCGCCGCAAAGCGCGGGTGCAGAACGTGGCCGCCGGAATGGTGGACGTTGGATTTCTTCCTGAACTCGGACCCGTCTAAGGGCCGGATTCCGTACGCACGGTGTTCTCCTTTAGCGGGCCGCGCATGGCGGATGAAAGCGGGTGTTGTCGGACGGCCTGAAGGCCGGACTCCGAGCTCGGGCGGCCGAAGGGGAGGTCGGCGCCGCTTCAAGGCGGATCTCGGGTCTCGACTCGGTGCACGTCTGGCTACTGGGGGGATCGAGAAAGAAGTAAGGCCGTGTGGAATTGTGGTCGAGGAGCGGCGGCGTGGCGATTGTGGACCGTCATCGCGACAAGGTTAAGCTCTTGTCAAGTCGTCCTTAGTCACGTTACGACATGACTAGTCATGCCTTGAAAGACGCCGGCAGCGGCGCCGACCGCGCCGGAACGGTGGGATTCGCTGACGTCGTTTTACGGGGACAAATAACGTCGCGGGACGCTGACGTTTTCCCTCGGCAGGCCTTCGTTCTTTTCGTTTCGTTGGATCTTTCGCGCCTATGAAAATCCTCTTCGTCACTCCCGAAGTCGAACCGTTCGTCAAAGTCGGCGGCCTAGCCGACATGGTCGGCGCACTGCCGAAAGAACTCGCCTCGCTCGGCCATGACGTGCGCGTGGTGTGTCCGCTCTATGGGCCCGTGAAACGCGTCGGATCGTGGAGCCCGCGCGTCGAACCGCTCGGGATCGATGTGGGCGACGCCGCGGTGTGGGCGCGGACGTGGGAAACGCGACTCCCCGGGGCAAACGTGCCCGTCTACTTCATCGAGAACGATCACTACTTTGGACGCGGCAGCGTTTACGGAGATGCCGAGGGAGCCTATCCCGACAACGACCTGCGCTTCATCCTCCTCGCGCGAGGGGCACTGACGCTCTGTCTGCAACTCGACTGGATTCCCGAGGTCGTTCACGCGCACGATTGGACGACGGGCTTTGTACCGGTCCTTTTAAATACCGTTCTGCGTGGATCGGCCTTGGGCGATACCGCGTCTGTGTTCACGATCCACAATATCGAGTATCAGGGGCACGCGCATCGTCGCGCGCTCGCATTCTCCCACGTGCCGGAATCCGAGTTCAGAGCGGAAAGCCTGGAAACGTTGGGGGCGGTCAATCCACTCAAGGCCGGACTTTATCACGCCACAAAGATCACTACGGTCAGCCCCACTTACGCAGAGGAAATTCGGACACCTGCCGGCGGGTTCGGATTGGATTCCGTTCTGCGCTTCCGCGGTGCCGACCTTATCGGCATCCTCAATGGAATCGATGCGGAAAGCTGGGATCCCATGCGCGACAACGCGCTCCCCGCCTCCTTTTCGGCCACGGCTCTAGGTGGAAAACTGGCCTGCAAATCGGCGCTGCAACTTCGTTTGGGACTGCGGCCCGAACGCGGTACGCCGATATTCGGTGTGGTCGCACGCCTGGCTTCCCAGAAAGGACTGGACCTGCTGGCCGAAGCGCTTCCGCATGTCATGGCCACGATGCAGGTGCAATTCGCGCTTCTCGGCTCGGGAGAAGCAGGGTTGGAAACGGCGTTCCGTCATACTGCGGTTCGCTATCCCGGACGCGTGGGCGTGCACATCGGATTCGACGGTGCCCTCGCCCGTTTGATTCAAGCGGGGGCCGACTTCTTCGTCATGCCCAGCCGGGCCGAACCCTGCGGGCTTACGCAAATGTATGCGATGCGCTACGGAGCGCCGCCGATCGTTCGCTCCACGGGCGGCTTGATCGACACGGTCGAAAATTACGACGAACGAACAGGAACCGGCACCGGTTTTCGTTTTCTCGAGACGACTCCGCAAGCGCTGGCCGACACGATCGGTTGGGCTTGCTCTACCTACTACGATCGTCCGGCGCACTACGCCGCCCTGCAATCCGAAGGCATGCGGCGCGACTTCAGCTGGCGGCAATCGGCTGCACGATACGAAGATGTCTATCGCTGGGCAATCCAGGCACGCACGGGTCGCGCATTGGATTCGATCCACTGAGGTGTCGCGGAAAATCCCGGCCACGGGAGACCGTGGCCCTCCAGCGGCAAAACGATCCGGGAGCGGTGCATCGACGCAATTCGGACGTCGCATCGCGGGGGGAGTTACCACCGCGGCCGAGAACGACAATCGATTCCGCGGAGGAAAATGTCGAATACGAGACCGGCGCTAAGCGTTGAGCAGCAGGCCGCTGCCGCCCGGGGAGGTGAGGGTGATTTTTCCCGGGCTCCGCAGCGTCGCTTGGATGTCGAGGAGCTTGAAGAGGGCTTCGGCGACTTCTGGGTTGCGTTGAATTTCCGCGAGCGCCTTGCCGACGACCAGCGGGCGCACGGCTTGCGATTCGCCGAGTCGTTGAGCGGCCTGCATGTCGGCCGACGAGTGAATCAGCGCCACTTCATTGTCGCCCGCCTGCTTCATCGCCGCGGTGACTTGGCGAAGACGGTTCACGACCTTGCGCTGAATCTCCATGATCATGCCGCTGTCGCGAAACGCGACTTTGCGGATGTAGGTCGACCCCATCGCAAAACCCCACTTTGCCGACGTCGGCGAAACTTCTTCGCGCACCTTCTTGGAAAGCGCGTCGCGGTTCTCGAGCAGGACATCGAGCTTCAGATTGGAGAGTTGTTTGACGACCGCGGTGGAGACGTTCGCCTTGA
>Ga0105044_10011483_pt1 | contig 12072 bp, 8 predicted proteins | sample MAT01_FD_78092 | JGI IMG/M metagenome (GOLD analysis project Ga0105044, IMG submission 78092) | Freshwater microbial communities from Lake Fryxell liftoff mats and glacier meltwater in Antarctica - MAT-01 | ecosystem: Environmental > Aquatic > Freshwater > Ice > Liftoff microbial mat | place...
CATTCGCGCTGCCACTGCTCGGTGAGCGCGGCGAAATAGACTCGCAGTATGGCCGCGAAACTTTCTCGGTGCTGGTGGTTCCGGTTTTAAGAATCATACCAATCATCGCGCTGGTTGGCCTCGCGGGCGCGACGGCGGGTCATGGCGCCACGCTCGGCTGGCCTGCGTTGATCGCGGTCGTCGCCGTAGTGGGTCTGGGCCGACCCGTTCTGTCGCTCATGTTCAAGTACGCATCGAAATTCGGCTCGCACGAAATCTTTACCGCTGCGGCGTTGCTCACCACCGTGGGTTTGGCATGGCTCATGACGAGCGTTGGTTTGTCGGCCACACTCGGCGCGTTCTTGGCCGGTGTGCTTTTGGCTGATTCACAGTTTCGGCACCAACTGGAAGCGAGCATTGAGCCCTTTGAGTCGCTGCTGCTGGGCCTCTTTTTCATGGCCGTAGGCATGAGCGTGAACCTTGAATTACTCACGCGCGCGCCGTTTGCATTGATCGCGTTGGCAGCGGGGATTTTGCTGCTGAAAGCCGGAGCGTTCTATGTCGTCCGGCGTTTCATCACGCGCGCCGCCGACAAAATTGCGCGACCACAGGCGTTGGCGCTCGCGGTGGGTGGCGAATTCGCATTCGTCCTGTTCAACGCGGCAACCGATGCGAAGCTCATTTCAGCACAGGAAAATCAAGTGCTCACGGTGGTCGTCGTGCTAACCATGGTGCTCGCGCCGCTTGCGTGGATATTCAACGACAAAGTACTCACCCCGAGGCTCGCGAGCGACGATGCGCCTGCGCCGTTTGACCGCATTGACGATCCGGGAACGCCCGTCATCATCGCTGGCTACGGACGCGTCGGACAGGTGGTGGGACGCGTGCTCAACATGAAGAGTATTGCCTTCACGGCAGTCGACGCCAGCTCCGATCATGTCGATTCGGTGCGCCGTTTTGGTAACAAAATTTACTACGGCGACGCCACGCATTACGATCTGCTTCGCGCCGCAAAGACGGAGCAGGCGAAACTTTTTATCGTCTGCATCGATGACGTGGAATCATCGATCGCAACAGTCAAACTGGTGAAAAAGCATTTTCCGAACGTGGAGGTGCTCGCCCGCGCAAGGAACCGCACGCACCTGATGCGCCTGCGCGAGTTAGGCGTCGAGAATCCTGTCCGCGAAGCGTTTGCTGGCAGTGTCGAACTGTCGAAACTGGTGCTTGAAGGCTTGGGCGTTTCCATCGAGCAAATAGAGAAGACACTCACCACCTTCGTTGACCATGACCTCGCCATGCTGGAACGGCAACAGGCGGTGTTCCGGGACGAGGCTAAACTCATCGCAGTATCGAAAACAGCACGCGCGGAACTCGAAACCATCCTGCGCGAAGACGCAGAGGCTGATGGTCGTAGCGATAAGCTGGCACCGGAAATGCAAACGAAAATTGAGGCAACACGAACATGAATCGTTTCGAAATCGCAGTGATCGGCGCGGCACTTGTAGCGTTGTCCGGGTGCGCAACGCGCTTTGATTTGCAGGCGCATCGCGGCGGTCGCGGGCTCGCGCCAGAGAACACGCTGACGGCATTTTCAAAGGCATTGGACATCGGAGTCAGCACACTGGAGCTTGACGTTGGCGTCACCAAAGACGGCGTGATGGTGATCTCGCATGATCGCTATCTGAACGCGGATATCACCCGTGACGGGCAGGGCAAATTCCTCGCCGAGCGTGGCCCGACGATCGTATCGCTGAACTTTGCCGAGCTGCAACGCTACGATGTGGGCCGTCAAAAGCCGGGCAGCAATTACACCAATTCGTTCCCACAACAAAAGGGTACGGACGGCGAACGCATTCCGACGTTGGCGTCGTTGTTTGAGCTGGCTGCCAGGCGGGGCGCAAACGATGTTCGCTTCAATATCGAAACCAAAATCTCGCCAAATGCTGCGTCAGAAACGCTCGCCCCTGAGCCGTTCGTTCGCGCACTGATTGCAGAGATTCGTAAGGCTGGACTGACGAATCGCGCCACGATTCAATCATTCGACTGGCGCACGTTGGTGATTGCGCAGCGCGAGGCCCCGGAGATCGTGACGGTGCATTTGACCAGTCAGCAGGGCGTGGGCGACACCGTGCAGGCGGGCAAGCCTGGGGCGTCGCCGTGGCTCGCGGGTTTCGATGTTGACGATTACGCCGGATCAGTGCCGAAGCTCGTAAAAGCAGCCCGAGGCACCGTTTGGTCGCCGAACTTCAGGGACGTCACCGAGGCGCTGGTGCGAGAGGCGCAATCGCTGGAACTGAAAATTGTGCCGTGGACGGTGAACGATGAGTCCGATCTCGCGCGGTTGCTTGACTGGAAAGTTGATGGACTGATTACCGATTATCCGGATCGTTTGCGTGCGCTCATGAAGGCGCGGGGGATGGCTTTGCGAATGCAGTCTTTGACAATACCGCTACCTACAAGAATGGGGATTACCCGCTTAGATTGCGGCAGCGGTCACTGATAGATTACATGCTCAGATAAATTTCCCAACCAAGGAGTCAGCTATGATCTTTCGAAAATTGTTTGTTAAATTGATGGTTCTTGGTATGTTTTTGCGGGAGGGGTTGCGTACGCTGATGCGCTCATTCGCATAGATACGGTTGTCATAGTGGGTAAGAAATGCAGCGACGGTGCTAGGTGTGGAGTGTTTGTTTACGACGCGATGGATCCAAATGACATGAGTTACTGGCTCTACGAGCCTATGACTGTCGCTGGAATTGGCGATCAAAATACCGCTGCTGCTTTAAAGAAATTTGCTGAGTTCCTTTCCACAGCTAAAGATGCATGCCTCAAAGCAGGCGAGCATCAAGAAACATGGTTAGCGCGGCAGATACAAAACTGGGTATCAAGTAACCCTTTTGCCGGGGTGCAAGCGCACATGGTTAATACGGCGATGAGAGCTACCGCGGCGCAGAATGGCATGAATCCGCCACCGCCGAGTTGCAGAAGTTAATCGCGGGCCACGAAATGCTAAGGCTAGGACTGATCGTAGTTGTGTCGTTGTTGGCGTTGATCTTGTTTGGTGTTCCTTATAAAAAAAACCCGAGCAACGCAGGCATCGCCGAGCACACGGCGGCTGCTGCGACAACGGCGCTCACCCCCCAGCGCTCACACGACACCACTCCCACGCTTGGCACACCCAATAAATCGACGGTTGTACCATCGTCGACGCAAAGTGCTAGAACAATCTTGCAGCAGAGTGCTGCTATCCGTGAAGTGGCTTTTCAGTCATCACAATCGAACGATCCCTACCTTGCGATTGCAGCTCAGGATGGGCTTATTTACTGTGTTGATATCGGCGGGAACGCTAACGTGCCTGCCGAAATGCATGCCGCAAAATCGTTCTGGCTGAACCCAAATTTCAATAACCTGAACGTTTCTTCAATCAAAGCCCGCACGCAAGCAGTGTTGTACACACGCGATCGGTGTGACGCCAAAAACGCCGAAGTCGTTGCGCTTGATCTCCAATTGCGATCCGCATTGAGTGAAAAATTGACGGCTTACAACCGGCTGCTTGCCGAGATGGGGCGACTCCCCGACCTTGATTTCAACGCGTTGTCTTTAGAGTCTAGGTCTTTGCTTTTAGGCGGCAATGGAACTGCATTGCTTGGCGTAATTGATCAATTGTCAACGAAGCTGTTTGGTCCCGGTGCGACGGACAGTGAGATGTTTGCGGCGATACTCGCAACGCAACTTGCAGCGTGCCAGCTCGGTGATATTTGCGATCAACAGAGCTTTCGCAAACACGCATTGTGTTTGCGCTGGGGAGCGTGCGCGGGGACGAACGTCGACGAGGCACTACGCGCTTTGCTAGCAGATCGAAGCGACTTACAACAAAGCGTCGACCGCGGCGCGACTCGCCTGCGTCAGTCGCTCCAGTCAGTTCGAATGTAACGGGCAGCCTACGCTCCATTTCGTCGCGTACCCATGATACCGTTTCTGATTTTCTCGATGTTTGCGTATTGGGTAATATTTCTCGGCGGTGCCGATTATCTCCAACACAAAGTGCAGTCGGCACTGTTGCTCTCGCCGCTCGCGCCTGCGCTTACTGCTCCTTTACTGAGGTTATACGTTGGGGCGCTCTGGTGTCTGCGTTTGGTTCTATTGATCGTCAACGCCACCCCCAATGTGACCTAATTTGCGACGAGATATGACTTTGTGCGCACAGCATCCAGTGCCGCGATTCAACCATCCCGGTGTCGGAACGGTTTTACTCGCTACGATCATCGCGTAGCACGCCAATCGCGGCCGAGGGTTTCCACAGATTCGCAGTCGCTACTTCTTCATCCGCTCACGAATCGCAGGCAGCAGCTTCTTGTCGATATCTTCTTCGCCCAGCGCATAAGCGACGAACTTGTCGCCCTCGAAGAGAGTGAAGCTCGGAAAGCCCCGAATCTTGCCATCGGTTTCGTTTTTTACGCGCGGCCACAACCATTGCTGATCGGGCTTGAAATCGCGCTCGACGAACGGAGCTGACAGGCTTCGTTTTTTGACCACTGTGTAGCGCACCGCCCTGCCTTCGGGGCTTTTCAGAAACTTGGCTTCGCCACCTGACCCCAGCACCGAGCCTTCCCACCACGTACACCAGCGGCAGTCTTTCGCCGACCAGTAGACGACGGTGAGTGGCTCGCCTGCCGCCCAGACTGGGCCGGTAACGCCCGCGAAAAGTGCCGCACCAACGAGGGCGACTAGATGCTTAGCAGGGTGTTTCATACGCATCACCAATCCGGATTACGCCAACAATTTCTTCACGTAGGCAACATAGGCCTTCATCGCGTCATCATTACTCGCGCCTTTTTTGTTCGCCCAGGCGTCAAACTTTGCACGTCCTACCGGGTCCATGATGCCGGGGCGGCGTCCCGCTGCATCACCCTCTGTGCCTTGCTTGTAGAGCGCATACAACTCCAGGAGCGTCGCGTTGTCGGGCTTTTCTTTGAGCGTTTTTACGTCCGCTTGTGCTTTCTCGAAGTCGTCTTTGATCGCCATGGCTTGCATCTCCTTGTTGTGGGAATCTAGCGGCTATTATTGTTGATGCAAGGCGTCCGCCGCAAGCGGGAAAATTTATAAGCTTTTGCGAATAAGGAGTGGATCGTGGCCAAACACAAAATGAGCAGCGTCGACACCGCATGGCTGCGGATGGATTCGACGACCAATCTGATGATGATCGTCGGCGTGATGATGTTCGAAACGCCGCTCGACGTGCCGCGTTTGAAGACCGTGCTGCAAGGTCGCCTCCTCGTATACCCGCGCTTCCGCCAATTCGTGGTCGATGATGGCATGTCAGCGCACTGGATCGATGACGAATCATTCGACATTGACGCCCACCTGCATCGTGTGCGTTTGCCCGGCGCAGGCGGCGAGCTTGAGTTGCAGGCGATGGTGGCCGATCTTGCGAGTGAACGGCTCGACAAGGGCAAGCCGCTGTGGCAGATGCATCTGGTCGAGCACTATCAGGGCGGCTCCGCGCTCATCACGCGCATTCACCACTGCATCGCCGATGGCATCGCACTGATCGGTGTGTTGCTCAACATGACGGAGCTTGATCCGGAGGCACCGGATACCCCGCGCGAAATACCCGGCCTCGGCAAATCCAAAATCAGGAAATTCGCAAAAGGAAGCGAAAAGTCGTTCAATATTTTCGAGGCCCTGGGGCCATTTGGCGCGCAATTGCAAAGCAAGCTTGCTCCCGCCATGCATGCACTCGCGCCGGTCGCTGAAATAGCGCAATCAGCGTTCGACAAACTCGGCCCGCTGAAGGCTCCGATTGAGTCGGCGATGGACGATGGTGCACGCATGGGTAGCCGCATGGTCGCCAAATACAGCCGCTGGGTCGACGACCCCACGGAGGCGATGGACGCCGCAAAAGTGGCCGCTGGATTCGCGCAGGAGCTGGCCGCTCTGGCGGTACTGCCCACCGACACACCGACAAGACTCAAAGGCAAGACTGGGACGGTCAAATGCGTCGCGTGGAGCGAGCCGCTTGACCTCGTTCGCGTGAAGGATGTGGGCTACGTGCTCGGCTGTTCGGTGAACGATGTGCTGCTTGCCTCAGTCGCGGGCGCGATTCGTAGCTATCTCGTGAGCAAGGGCGACATCGTGGCCAGTGACGCAGGGCTACGCGCGTTTGTGCCGGTGAATCTGCGTGCGCCAGGTAAAGAGAACACGCTCGGCAACCAGTTCGGATTGGTCGGTCTCGTGTTGCCGATTGGCGAAGCAAACCCAATTGCCCGCGTATTCGAAGTACGCCGTCGTATGGGCGAACTTAAAACGGGTTATCAGGCCGCCGTGAGCATGGCGTTACTTGGCGTGCTGGGCTACCTGCCGAAAGCGATTCAGCGGCAGGCTTTAGGCATACTGAGCGACAAAGGCACCGCGGTCATGACCAATGTCCCTGGCCCCGCCAAGCCGCTCTACCTTGCAGGCAGCAAGATTTCGCAAAATATGTTCTGGGTGCCGCAAAGCGGGCATGTCGGTATGGGCGTGTCAATTCTGTCCTACGCAGGTGGCGTCCAGTTCGGTCTCATCACTGATCGCAAACTCTGCCCCGATCCACAAGCCGTTATCGGTCAATTTCAGCCAGAGTTCGAAAAACTTTTGACGTCGCTCATGTGGCTTGAAAGGGGTTATGTGGGTGCGGACTCGGGGGCGTTTGACGGCATGCTGACCAGCGACGCGCCGAGTGCCGGTCAGCCAAAACCGAAGGCCCGGAAAAGAAAAAAGCAGCCCGTGTAGAGCTGGTTTGTCGTGATCTTATTCTCCGGCTTGCGCCGGAGTGGACGCCGCAACAGCGCCGTGATCCCAGGGGTTACTTGCCCAACTGCGCTTCGAGAAACGCCAGTATTTGTGTGTAGAGGTCAACGTTATTTTCCAGCTTGCCGAAGCCGTGGCCTTCTTTTTCCTTGACTACGTACGCTTTCGCAGGGTTGCCAGCATTTTTGAGTGCCCTGTCCATCGCGTTGATCTGCTTGATCGGCACCCGGATATCGTCTTGACCCGCGTACAGAAACACGGCCCCTTTGATTTTTGAGGCATGATTGACGGGCGACAAATCTTTAACCAGTTGCGAATTGAGATCAGTGACGCCAAGCATCGCTTTCCAAAAGTCGACCGCTGCTGGCTCACTGACATAGTCGGTCTCAAGCGACGTGTTTTGAAAGACAAGATCAGTCACGGCCAGTCCAGCCACCGCGCACTTGAACAAGTAAGGCGTCTTCACCATCGCCTGCAGCCCCGCATAGCCGCCATAGCTGGCTCCGGAGATACACGCCCGTTTCGGGCCGGTGTAACCCTGATCGACCGCCCACTTGAGCGCGTCTTCATGATCCTCAGACATTTGCCGTCCAATGGTTCCAAAGCCTGAGGTGTAGATTTTGTTTCCCATGCCCGGCGTAATACGGAAGTTCGGCACAACGACGGCGTAGCCTCGTGAGGCAAACAATTGTCCTTCGATGTACCCGAAGCCACCGCCGAACCGGTCGGCACGCACCGTCGGGCCGCCGTGAATGTGAACAATGGTTGGCAGCCTGGTCCCTTCTTTGTAGCCTTTCGGCAGGAACAGGTAGCCGGGAATTTCCAGTCCGTCTCGCGTTTTGTAGAGGAATGGGCGCTGCTCAACCAGCTTGCCTTCCAGCCACGGACGGGACGATCCAATTTCTTCCAGCGTCCGCTTGGTATCGTCGAACAGATACCAGCGTACCGGGCTGATATCCGAATACGATGTCACCAGCAAGCGCTTTCCGTCGGGCGTCCGAGTGAACGAATTGATCATGCCAGGAAGCGCACCATCGAGCGCCCGCTGAAGCTTTGCACGGGTCTCATCAATCCACACTGTTTCCGGCTTCTCTGCAGCGACACGGTAACCCACAATTTTGTCGTCGACACTGCTCTGTAATACCCCGGCTACCTCATCGCCCTGCGAATCGGCCCCCATGTCGTAGCGAGGGTGCTGGGCGACGATATCTCCCAATTTCTTCTGGTTAGGGTCGTATCGGTACACTGCCATCGTGTCACGACCTTGATTGGTCGCGACTTGCAGCGTCTGATCATCGGACTCGAACGCCAGCGGCACGAATACCGATCCTTTGTCGCGCGAATACCTGGCGATTTCTTGCCACGGCGCATCGGCTGACTTGCGGTAGTGCACGGTACGAGTCAGCTCATCTTTCACGCCGCTGACGACTACCCTTGGCACCATCTTGCTGTCGACTAGCCACTGGCTGGAGCGAGAGGCAGGCCGACCACTCGTGAGAATGGTGGAGCGCCCGGTATTGAGATTCAACCGGTACAGATCTACGGAGTCTGCGCTGGTCAAATTGCCCTCTGCGATGACCTCGTCGGTGTTACCTGGAATCGTCTTGTACAACGACAATCCCCGATAGACGTATTGATTCTTATCCCTCGTCGCCCGCACGGTGGGTGCCAGTTCTCGACCCGTTTTTCCGTCGCGCGACACGACGAAGAGTCCGCCGCCGTCGAACTGTCCAGCGCCGGTAGGAGAGTTTTGCTGCCCCAGCGAAAAGATGAGCCGTTCGTCGCCCACCCAAGCGACATTGAGCACGTCGAAGTCCGAATAGCTGGTGAGTAGCGTGCCCTGACGGGTTTCCATGTCGAGCACCAGCAGATTCATGCGTCCCCGTGAGGGTGCGGTCGCAGCCAGATACTTCCCGCTTCGCGACAGGATTGGATTGGCCAACTGAGGGCTCTTCCAGATGTCTTCGACCGTCAGGGATTTGACCGTTGGCGTGGTCGGCGTCTGGGCGTGCGCCAGTGCCGTAAGGGCGATCAGAGACGAAGCAAGAAAGTGTCGCAACATAATTTCCCCGAAATTGAACAGTTTCCGGGTGCAAGCGTAATGGATATGCTGCCGCCGGAAGAGGCCACGCGACAAACGACGGTAATCGCGGGTTGATTGACGAAAGCCAGCGACTGAACGTACAGAGCTGGGAAACAACTTAATATCACGTTTGCAATCAAATTTTGCGAACAGCATCAGTCTGACAACTCATATGGCCGCTCTCCCGTCACTGCAGCAACTGCGCTACCTGATTGCGCTTCAGGAAGAAGGGCACTTCGGTCGCGCGGCGGAAAAGAGCTTTATCACGCAAAGCACGCTCTCCGCCAGCCTGCGCGACCTGGAAAGCACGCTGGACGTGACCCTGGTTGAGCGTGACCGGCGACATGTTGCATTCACGGCGATTGGCGAGGCGGTGGTTTCACGCGCGCGCGATCTGGTGGCGCAGGCTGGTGACTTGGTCGAGCTTTGCGCGTCGTCACGGAATCCCCTCACGGGCACGTTCCGGCTGGGTGTTATCCCCACTATTGCGCCGTTTGCCTTGCCGTCATCGCTCACCCAGTTGCGCACACTTTATCCAAAGCTAAAGCTGCTTTTGCGTGAAGATTTAACGGCGGTTTGTCTGGACCGACTGCTCGCCAGTTCGCTTGACGCGGCGCTGATCGCGCTGCCATACGATCTTCCGGCTGGTGTCGAAACGCTGTCGTTGTTCGACGACGAATTCCTGTTCGTCACGGCGGATCCGAAGCTTGGCGCTGCGCAATCGCCGCTGCCCATTGAAAAGATTGATCCCGACCAGTTGCTCTTGCTGGAAGACGGACATTGTCTACGCGATCATGCGATTGCCGCCTGTTCGCTCAAGAACGCGCAAACCAATCGCTCGCTCGCCGCGACCAGCCTCATCACGCTCACGCACATGGTGCAAAGCGGACTCGGACATACGCTGCTGCCGGAGCTGGCGATTGCGGGCGGCGTGCTGTCGGGGTCAAGTCTCTATGCGCGCCGGTTTACGCCACGCGGCCCGTCGCGAACGATTGCGATCGCCTTTCGCAAGACATCGGCACGGCGCGAAGAGATCGCGGAACTGGGCAGAATTTTTGCGCAAAGCAAAGGATTTACCGGCTCGGCGAGAGCGAAAACAGTGCGACGCGCGCGCACCTCGAAAAGTGCTTAATTGGAGATACAGCTTTTCTATGAAAGGCCGACTGTGCTGCGGCTGAGCGCCGATTGACCTGCTTGTCGATAATGTTCGATTTACGAACCTATCCCCGGTGCTACGGTGTTTTCAACGATAAGCTGATGCAGATCTTGCCACTGCGATTTTATGCCGAAACGCGTAGTCGGCGCTAGTTCCGCAGTGCAGCATAATGCCCCGATGGACGACAAAAATTCCCCCGCTGACGACAAAGACGCGCCACTCAAAGCCGACACCCGTCTGCTCGGGCGATTGCTTGGAGATGTGATTCGCGCGCAACGTGGCGACGCCACGTTTGAGAAGGTGGAGTCGATTCGTCAGGAGTCCGTGCGCTTTCATCGCGAAGGTGCTTCGCATCGGCTGCTCGACGCCACGCTTACCGACCTGAGTGTCGAGGAGGCCCTTGATGTCGTGCGCGCCTTCACCTACTTCTCGCATCTGGCCAACATCGCGGAAGACGTTCAGCAAAATCGCCGTCGTCGTCATCACAAAAAAAGTGGCTCCGCCCCGCAACCGGGCTCGCTCGCGGCTGCGTTTGATCATCTGAAATCCGCCCATATCAGCGGCAATGAAATCTGGCATTGCCTCTCGCGAGCGAATATCAGCCCAACGCTCACCGCGCATCCCACCGAGATTAAACGGCAGAGCACACTCGACGCCGAGCGCGCGATTGCCAGAGCGCTGTCGCTCGACGAGGATGACCGCGAGGCGCATCTGCACCGCATGATTTTGCAGCTCTGGCAGACCGCGATGTTGCGTCTGACCAAGCTGCGGGTGCGCGACGAAATCGACAATGCGCTCAACTACTTTCGCGCCAGTTTTCTCTCCGAAGTGCCGCGTCTTACCGGCAACACTTTGGCTGCACTCGAAGCTCACGACGGCACGTTAGCGCAGCTCCCCGCGTTTCTGAAAATCGGTATGTGGATCGGTGGCGATCGCGATGGCAATCCGTTCGTCAACGCCGACACGCTTGACTATGTGATCGACACTCAGTCCGAGCTGGTCCTTTCGCATTACCTCGCGGAAGTGCACGCACTGGGCGCCGAGCTTGCGATGTCGAGCCGCCTGGTCGAAGTGTCGTCTTCGTTGAATGATCTGGCGGAGCGCGCAGGCGATGCGTCGCGCTTTCGCGTTGATGAGCCCTATCGCCGCGCGCTCTCCGGCATTTACAGCCGGCTCGCTGCGACCTATCGCAGCGTGACGGGTGAGACGACCGCTCGCAAGCCGCATAATCCGGACGCGTCGCCATATGTCACGCCAGATGAGCTGTCTGATGATCTGGAAATCATCGCCGAATCACTCACGCAACACGGCTCCGGCGTGATCGCCGATGCCTGCGTGTGGCCGCTCAGGCGCGCAATTCAAACGTTCGGCTTCCATCTGGCGCCGGTGGACTTGCGGCAGAACTCTGCCGTGCACGAATCGGTCATCACCGAGCTGCTCGCGGGCTGTGGACTTTGCGAGAATTACGCGGCGTTGAACGAGGATGAAAAAGTCGCGCTGCTCAGTCGTGAGTTGGAGAGCGCCAGGCTTCTCGCCTCGCCGTACATGAAGCTCTCCGAAACCGCGCTCTCCGAGCTCGCGATCTATCGCAAAGCGGCCGAGGTGCATTCTCGGTTCGGGGCGGCAGCGCTGCCGCGCATGATTATTTCGATGGGCGAATCGCTCTCGGATTTGCTCGAAGTCGCCACGCTTTGCAAAGAGGTTGGCCTCGCGCGCGGAGGCGAAGTTCCGCATCTGGCTGTTGCTATCGTGCCGCTGTTCGAAACCATTGAGGACTTGCAGAACGCGCCCGCGGTCATGACCGGCGCGTTTGCGCATCCGCTCTATCGCCGCTGGATCACGGTGCAAAACGACGCGCAGGAAATCATGCTGGGCTACAGCGACAGCAACAAGGACGGCGGATCTTTCACCGCCAACTGGTCGCTATATCGCGCCCAGCAGGCGCTGGTTGACTGTTTCGCGAAACACGGTGTTCGTCTTTGCCTGTTTCACGGTCGCGGCGGCAGCGTCGGGCGCGGCGGTGGCCCTAGCTATGAGGCGATTCGCGCGCAACCCGCAGGCGCCG
>Ga0105044_10011484_pt1 | contig 12072 bp, 26 predicted proteins | sample MAT01_FD_78092 | JGI IMG/M metagenome (GOLD analysis project Ga0105044, IMG submission 78092) | Freshwater microbial communities from Lake Fryxell liftoff mats and glacier meltwater in Antarctica - MAT-01 | ecosystem: Environmental > Aquatic > Freshwater > Ice > Liftoff microbial mat | place...
GAAAGATTATCGCAACTTTGTAAAGCGCAACCCGGGCAAACTTTATATACTAATTGTGCAAACAACTAAAGATGGAAACTTTAGAGGTGGGCAAGATTGGGAGCATGAAGTAGATACCGCAGGCGAGATCCGCAACCGTAAATTGATACTTCATAAAAACCGGTTCGATAAAAACAACCCTGAGAAAATGGAAAAACTTTTAACCAGCGATGCGATAGACGAAGCAAAGAAACGTGCCGAAATACGCAAGGCGGTAAAAGACTCACAAGTAGTAACCTCAAAGAAAAAAGAATTATGACAACAACGGCAAAAAACATTGGTATAGGCGCTGCAATTTTAGCGGGTTTATATTGGCTATTCAGTGGTAATGATAGCGAAGGCCTATCCGGGCTTGGTGGCTACTTTGAAACAAATAACATTAAAACGTTAGACGATTTAAAAAAAGCATATTATAAACTTGCAAAAAAATACCATCCAGATACCGACACCGGAAGCAAAGAAGATTTTCAGGCACTTGCCAATGAATACGAAAAACTATTCAAGCAACTATTGAACGGTACTAAACTAAGCAGCGAGGAAAAAGAGAACGAAATAAAACTAGATGCCAATTTGCGTAAAGTGTACGAATCAATTATGCACTTGCCAGGCATTGAGGTTGAATTAGCCGGCCAGTGGTTATGGGTTAGCGGAAAAACATATCCTATTAAAGAAGAATTGAAAAAAGCAGATTTTCAATTCGCATCTAAAAAGAAAATGTGGTATTACGCTGGTGTAGAGGCCGGAGGCCGTGGTAACTTTTCTATTCAGGAGATACGCAACAAGTATGGGAGTGTAAAACTTAAAACAGAAAATTTTGATAGGCTTAATGGAGTAAAAACTATTGATAAGTCTAAATTAGTGCAATGCTTTAAAAATATTAAGGTTGCATTAAGCAAGCGAAAGAAAGCGCAAGACGTGCCTAATAGTCTTATAAAAAACATGAAGGGCAAAGCAGTATTTACAAAGTTGAATGGGTTAGGTACTCTTTCCGCTTCGCACCCGATACCCATAAACAAGGTCGCAAGAAAAATCTTGCTTAAGATTTTGGGTGCAATGGGTGGTAAATCAAAAAAGTTTGATGCAGATGGTGGTTTTATGCCGCTAAGTGTTGAAGTGATCGGGCAAACTAAAATGGGGCGCGAAATTTCGTTAGCACATTACTACGAGCAAAACGGTGATTTGATGGCCGACCCCGAAATGATTTTTCTTGAAAAACATGGGGAGTTTTACGCGGCATACTACAAGCAAGATGGGCTAGGGTTGCAAAAGTATTCGATCAAATACGATAGCGAAAAAATGATTGGTTGGAATAGAATTTTGCAAAAAGACCAAACCCAATTTGCCAATATGTGGTTAAAGAATATTAAATACCAACAAGAATTATAACCCAATAGCACCATGAATTTTATAACCACAAGCCAAACACCAGTTTATAAAATTGCCAGCAACGGGTTTTTTACTTCCGTTCGCAGCCTTGCTTCAGGTACCGAGGTAAATTTTACCACAATGGGTATTGACGATAAAAGCGATAGGCCAATTGGCTTTCTTGCTACGGGCGAAATTTTATATACCGATACACTTACTAGATTGCTCGATGAAGTAACGGTAAAAAGCACACGGCTTTGGGGTTGGCTAATAGCGTTAGGGCTAACCGGTGCCGCCATTGGCTACGGAGTGTATAAGCATAAAAAGAAAAAATAGAAATTGCATGACCGAGAACGACTATTTACTAAGCAAACTAACCACCCGCTATAAACTTTGCGGGCATAGCATTTGGTTGCCTTTGGCTTTCATTCTGTTAATGATTATTGGCGCGGCTTATGAACTTCCGTTTGTACCGGTGCAACGGTTTTTACTAATGTGCTTTATTATAACGTTTGTGATTGCTATAATTTGCAGGCAAGCGCTAAGCAAAAAAATAATGTTGTGGAAAGATGAATATCAAAAAATAAAGCACCTACTACGATGAGAACGCTACAACCATATAACCTACAGCAATTAGGTGATGCCGGGCGAATAGCAATATCAGCAGCGGGCGCGGCAAGCGCAAGCATTGCAGCAGGTGGAGCCACGGCAAGTGCTTTAATTTCTGCCGGTGTAGCTGCCCAGGCGGTGCCGGTTATAGGCACCATACTTGGGGCTATTGCAATAGTTGGGGGATATCTATTAGCCGCAAAAGCAAAATCGAAAGCCATAAAAGCACAAGCCAGTGAGGTGGACAAAGCCAATACCGCTTTAATTATTGAAAATGCTGAGTTAGATATTATGATCAGCGATGTTGAAAATAAAATTACCAACATCAATACCGAACTAACCAAAGCCGGATTGAATGGTTTAGGAAGTGTTAAAACATTTCTTAAAAAAGCATTATTACCTGTTGTTGCTACATTCACAAATGTTAGGGATCAAAAAGGCATTTTAGAAGATAAGCAATCAATGAATGCCCGGTTAACAAAAGAAGCTGATGCAAAAATCAGTTTATTAGAAACGTATGAAACCCAATTGCAAACTTTGTACGATAAACTTACCAGTGGTAAAAATCTGCAAAAGGTTCTGCTTATCGCTGGCGGTGTAGCCGTTGGCGCAACAATACTTTGGTTTCTTAACAATCATTTTAAATGGGTAAAATTATGAACACAAAAAAAATTATTATCGGTGGCGTTGGGTTAGCAGGCCTTGCAGCGCTTGCATTCTACTTTTACCAACGCAGCCAGGGGGCGGCCGTTAATGTTAGCGATGGCGTAAGCTATAATGCCACCACCGGGCAACAGGTTAGTGCAAACGCTTATCCTAATAAAGCCACGGTGCTACGCGTTGCGCAACAAAATTGGCCGGGCTATTTCAACGATTTAAATACTAGCTACAACCCGCAAGATGGCACGGCCACGCATGGCAGTTGGAAAATTAAAGTAGTTGCCAACAGCCCATTAACGTTGCAATTTAATAAAGGCGCAACCGAAACCTTTAAACTAAAAGAAGGTAGCGGAACAGCGTTCGATCAACTAAAAGGATTTGAGTTAAACCTATTAAGATAAAAAATTATGAAAACATTAAACTTAGGCAATGTGCCAATTTTACCAGCAAACGTGGTTAATTACAAAGTGCCGATACCATCGGCTAACGCCCAAATTGCCCCAGGTGAGGGCAAATTTTTAAACGCACTAAACAACATTTTTACCAATGTTAGCAACACGGTGCAAAATGTTGCTCCCATTGTTAGCAACGTTAAAAGCACGGTGGAAACAATTAAGAACAAGGGCGGCACGAACAAGGGCGGCATGAACACCGCCAACATGACCTACAACCCAAACACCGGTATATATGAGCAGCCAAAGCGCGGCTTAAGCACGGGTGCAAAAATTGGTGTGGGTGTGGCCGTGGCCGGCACCCTGGGTTTGTTGATTTACGCTTTTACCGGAAAGAAAAAGAAAGTTAAATGAAAGGCATTGCAGGCAGGCGGCTTGCATTTTATAGATTAAGGTTTAGGGGTTAATTGAAAAAGCCACTCGTGTTGAGTGGCTTTTTTTATAGCAAAGTAGAAGTTGCCTTACTGTAAGATCGGCATAAATCCCAATCCCATTTTTTATCTATAAAATTTTCAAAGTATCCCTGCAGCAATTTGTTGTCAATAGGTATGCACATTACATAATCGAACTTGATACCCAACTTTCTATCAGCATGAACGATTAACAACGTGGCCGCGTGTTCACCATTGGCACGCATAACAGGTTTAAACTCAAATGACTCTTTATCAATGGAAAACTTTTTTGGTTCTCCATAACTATAGCCGCTTAACAGTGCATAAGGTGCCTTAAGACTTACCAAATAATTATATTCATCTTGTGTAGTCTGTGCGGTTGCCGTTCCAATTGCTACAATCAAAAGGGCGAGGGTTATTATTTTTTTCATTTCAAAACGAAGATAATCAAAAACCTTTCCAATTTTTTAGTTTCTTAAAGTCAACAAACAGGCCGAGGTCGCGCAAGTAGGTTTGGGTTTGCACCATTGATTTGTGGCGCAATTGCCGTTGCACTAAATACGGATCCTTTGAGGTAAGGTATAATTGCACCGCGCCACTATGCTTAAAGCTATACATGGTGTAGGCCGCTAATTTTTTGTAACCCAGCTGAGCGAGGTAAACCCTAAAGCGTTTATAAAAATAGCCGGTGCCTACCTGAGTGGCACCAGGCGTTCCTTTATCAGTAAAAATATATGAGTCGGCAGGGTAATTAAGTATGCCGCTGTTTTTTATTATCGATTCAAATTCTTCGCTTATGCCAATGTATTGTTCGTAATCGGTTTTACTATGTTCGCCAACCATTAACATTTTATTAAACTGCAACCTTATGTGAGCCACCTTAACAAAGCGAAGTTCTTTAGGCCGCGCCAGGGAGTAGTAAATGAAGCGAATGAATAAAAGTAGTTGTGGGTCGCGGGGTTTAATCAGTTCGCTGATTTCCTTAAGCATATCGGTGCTATAGGCAGCGTGTGTTTTGGTTGTGGTGCTTAGTTTTTCTAACCGTGCAGCCGGGTTGTTTTGGGGCCATAGTTTGCTATCAAGTTTGCGCAACAATTCGAAGCAAGTGTGCAGGTTGGCTAATCGATCGTTGTATGTTTTGTTGCTTAGGTTTCGCACCGTGCGAAGAAAAATGCAATAGTGTTGTAAGAACGCTTGGGTTACTTGTCTTAAAAGTAAATTAGGATCTAACCCTTCATGTTTAATAAAATCCATGAGCGTTGTTTTTGTGTAGTAAAATTCTTTGCCAGTGCTACGGCTTTTTTTCTGAACGGTTAGTTTATATTCTCGTGCAAATGAAAATGCATCGATCAATTTATAGCCATGAAAATTGAACGCGCTTACTTCTTTAACTTTGGTCTGGCTTTCTACTTGCCCACCGTTTTTAAGTTCATCGGTTAATTGCGCAATCATTTCGAAGGCGCGTGCTCGTCTTGCTTTTACATTGTTAGCATTTAGTTCGTCTTTGCCCATACGCTTGCGCACGAGCTTCTTTAGGCCAATATCCCAGACATAAAAAACAATGAACCACGGCTTTGCTAAATCGCCTTGATGATCGACCAGGCGCGGCACACGATAGGGGTTGCCTTTAGAGTTGGTAAGTACCTTTCGCGGTACTTTATATTTGCCACTGATAATTGCCACGCGATCCGGTTCTGTTTCAAAAATGGCCTTCCAGCCATAGCCAGAAGGGTTTTTTAAAGTCGGGGCGGCCAGATTCGAACTGAGAAGATCATTATAATTGCTACCGCCAAGCCAGTTTACGGCATCCTTATCTCCTTTAATTTTCAAAGTATCTGCCACGCGCATTGACACGGATTTTTAGATTGAAGTACCTGGGGAGTGCAAATATTACCATCGATATTTAATTTGTCTTACACTATTGATATAAGATTTTACATAAATCACGTTTAAATACTTATTGCGTTGTTAATCCGCTTCAACATCGTTAGCCATTCATCCAACGTGCCCAAACTTCCATCTAGTTCTACCACTATACTTACTTTCGATTTACCCTTGCCATAATAGCTAATAGGGTCTTCTATTAATGTTGGGTTTGAGTGATAAGAATATAAGTCGGCCAGCTTCATTGAAAATGCATCGGCAATCTTCTCGAGCATCGGTGCCTTTATCTTTCCTTGCTGCTCCCATCTTATAACAGTAGACTTATCAACTTTCAACTCATCGGCTAAATTTTGTTGAGTTAACTCCTTTTGTTCCCTAATCCTGCGGATCAATTCACCCCAATTCATATTTGTGCAATTATTTGTTGCAAAACTATTACCCTCACAATCAAATGTTTATCTCATAAAAGCGATAAAAGATTCTATTTTTAGGATATTTAGTTGCATAAATGCTACTTCCGTGCCACTTTTATAAAAAAAAGAAAACGAATGGCAAAAAAGACCAACACCCTAGCCGAAAAATTTAACGCAATGCTTCCAAGTGGTTTGAGAATTAAAACCAAGGACTTATTAGAACTACTTGCAAGTTATAGCATCGACCGGTCCCAATACTACCGCGATCTAAAAGCAAGCCCCGAAAACATTCCTAATAAACGTCTGCAAGTTTATGCCGGGTTGTTGAATTGTGAAGTAGCCGAACTGATAGACAGCTTCGTAAAGGTAAAGCCACTTGTAAAAAAATCATTGGGATCTAAAGTCGGCATGAAGTGAAACCAAACAAATCACATACCGGTTGCCGCGGGTGCATAGAACCACTTATTGCAATTGCAATTATTATTTTAATGATCTGTGTTTTAAACGGCTGCAAAGAAGTAGACCGCGAAATAATTGCCAACACACGTTCATACACAATTGAAAAAGTAAAAGTTGACAGTGTGCAATACCTGATTGTAAGAACAAACAATGGCGTTGCCATTATTAAGCATGCGCGCTGAGTTGCAACGGCAAATTAGCGACATAGATTATAAATTGGCAAGGCCACAACATTATTCATACTTACAACTACGTGCGTGGCGAAAGCAACGCGCTAAACTCAATAAAAAATTACAACAATGCCCACTACCCGAAAAACCAACACAACTAAATCTACAACTGCGATAACCGCGCAACACGTGGGTGCATTGCTTAAAAGTGAATGTAAACTAACCGATGCACCACAAAACGAAACGATGTTCGATTTAGGACTAAGTAACGAGCAACTTCTTAATGTGCAAACCCGCATTGGCAGAGCATTCAATAAAACAGTAAGCACTATTTTTTTTACCGATACTATTTACACCATAACCGATAGACTCAATGAACGCGGAAACTATTAAAACCGAATTTGCTTCCCTATGTGCCGGCTTAGGAATAAGAAAGTTGCCAGAGCAATACGATTTGCCTCTTGAACTCGATAGCCTGGAACAAGTAGAGTTATGCCTAACCGTTGAAAAACAGTTTAAAATAACTATTACCACCGATCAGTTAGAATTGCTTAGCACCTACAACAATTGGTTAAACCTCATTGAAAATAAATTTGCATGAAAACCAGGTACAATTTTTTAAGGTACGCCTTCAGTATTAAATACTTTGCCGTAGCGGTACTGTTATGCATACTATGCACCTTCATTACAGGCTTATGTAAGCTAAGTGGTTTGGGGTTTTTAGCGAAACCCGTATGGATTACTTACGCTATTTTTTGCTTAGCTGTTTTTTTTGGCAAACTACTTTCCTACATCAAATACAAAAACTTTAAACACTAAAACCCTTTTAACATGAAAACAAAATCAATTAGTTATAAAAAGGAGTTCACCCTTCCGGATTCAACTACTGAAACAATTCGAGTCGATATGGTATTGCATCATGGCGACAGCGTGCATGACGTTCTTGATAAAGCCCGCGAAATTGTAGCTCATCAACATAAAGCAAACGTTACCGAATCGCGTTTTTGGGAGGCTTTTAAAATTATACAAAACCCCAGCGACTACACACCCGAACAACTTGAACAAGCACAAATATTACTACCTTCTTTTAAGCCTAAACAATGATAACTGCAACCATCAATTGGGTGCGCGTGTATCCGCGTAGCCACCGCAAAATAATTTCGATAACCGTTAGCCCCACTCATTGGCTACTTAAGCGAATAATGAAGCCTAAAGATTTTGCCTTTAATGGCTATGGCCACAACTGGCTTTTATTTAAACCAGGCAGCGATGTGCAACATTATAAGGTTGAGCAATGAGCCGACCAGAAATAATATACCTGCCTCAGCCAATAACAATTGAAGGCATTCAAGTGCATCACACTTTGCCGGGGCTTAATTATTTAGTCGATCACTACCAAATCGTTTTAAACATTGCTACACCAAAACAAATGAGCAACGAATGCCGAACACACATAGAGCAAAAACTACTGGTAAACTTTAAACTTCACATTGTCCTTTACGAACGTAACCCCATTACACCATGACCGACACCATTGAAAAACTTTATTTTAGTATTGGCGAAGTAGCCAAACAGTTTAACACAACACAAAGCGCATTGCGTTTTTATGAAAATGATTTCGGCCAGCTGGCAACCTACCGAAGTAAAAGAGGCCAACGAAAATTTACCGCTCATGATGTTGAGCGGGTGCGCTACCTAATGCAACTATTTAGGGTTGATAAATACACCATACCCGGTGCCGTTGTAAAATTTTTAGAACGATATCCACCCACCAAACGGAAAAACACTTTTTTAAAATTTTCATTTTAAACCAATGCCTGAGTTATGAACAAAACTACCATTGAGTGGACCGACTACACCTGGAACCCCGTAACCGGGTGCCACAAAGTAAGCCCAGGGTGCAAAAACTGTTATGCCGAAACCATGAATATACGCTTCGGCAAAGGGCGCAGCTTTCGCGATGTGCAAATACACCACGACCGTTTAAGCCAACCAATTAAAATGCGTAAAAAACTACACGGCAAAAAAGTTTTTGTTTGTGACGTTAGCGACCTTTTTCACGAAAGTGTGCCCGATGAATTTATTTCAGAAGTTTTTGGGATAATGTGGGTGCTTCCAAAAACAATTTTTCAGGTTTTAACAAAACGACCCGAACGCGCATTGCAGTGGGCAAAAAAATATGAACTGGAAAAATTGAAATGCAAAAATATTTGGATAGGTGTATCTGTAGAGGATCAGCAACGCGCTGACGAGCGCATACCACTACTATTACAAATACCCGCAGCGGTTCGATTTCTTTCGTGCGAACCATTGTTGGGTGAAATCGATCTGATGAAATCATTACGGGAAATTGACTATAACATCACCCGCAATAAAAGAATTGACTGGCTTATCGTTGGTGGCGAAAGCGGCCACGGTGCCCGACCAATGAACCCCGATTGGGTGCGTGCCTTACGCAATCAATGCAATGCCTTCAACGTACCATTTTTATTTAAGCAATGGGGTCATTATGCCCCTTTATCTAGTAAAGGATTTTTTTGCATAGATGAAACCAATTCGCAACAGCACGAAAGTCATTCCGATCATACAGAAGGAATGGTTTGGTTTGAGAAGCGCGGCAAATCAAAAACTGGCAACTTATTAGATGGTGTTCAACACTTAAACTTTCCCAAATGAAACTAAAAGAACACAGCCACATAGACCTTTATGGCCTGCAGCTACTTTATTTTTATCTACAAGCCCACGGCCAAACCCTGCCAATAACCAGCGGGTTTAAAAACGAATATAACCCCGCTGAGCGCATCATTTACCTACACCATACCGATGCACTGGGCTACTCGTTACAAAACATTTGCACCGTGCTGCACGAAGCCACCCACGCCATACAACACAAGCGATGGCCGCTACTTTTTTGGCTCCATAAAATACCGATGTTCCGCTACTTCATTACCCTATTTTTAGAAGTACACGCAAGCGCCTACTCAATTGCCTGGATGCAATTAGCCTTAGAACTAACACCCAATGAACTTTTGCAAGCCAAAAACTTTTTAACCAATGCATTGCGCACATACATGGGCTTTCATTTTTGGATACGCATTCTTTGCGTAGTTACCATTATTTGGCTATTGCTTTCATGCGCTACACCAGCACCGGTGCAACACAATGCCCGCTACCGTACGGAAAAAATGGAGTGGCCAATACATTACCCTGATAGTTTGCAACACTCAAAAATTAATTGATTATGAAACTAGAAGATAAGCAAAAAGGCATTGCCAAGGTGAAGAAACACGCCCAGCGAAATCCACAAAATAAAACATGGGAAGGATTTCCGGCTGCAGGTTTTAAAGGTGGAGTGTGGTCATGTGTAAGGTATGGTGCGGTAAGGTGGGGTAAGGTCCGGTTTGGTATGGCAGGTGTGGCGAGATAAAAAAATTTTCGAGTAAATAAATTTAAAATACAAATGATTAAAAACACCACCATACAAGCCGTGCGCGATTACCCCATTGAAGAGGTGATAGGGCGCTATGTTGACCTTAAGAAAGTCGGTGCCCAGCTAAAGGCGTGTTGCCCGCTGCACAACGAAAAAACCCCAAGTATGACCGTACACCCGGCAAAAAATTTCTTCAAATGTTTTGGTTGCGGGGCCGGTGGCGATGCCATTCAGTTTGTGATGGAACACGACAACCTACCATTTAACGAAGCGATAATAAGCATAGCAACCGCGCACGGCATTGCCATAGAATTTACCGAAAGCACCCAAACACCTGAGCAAAAAAACGAACTCGATCAAATGATGCAGGTTCTTGCCACCGCGCAAATTCTTTATAGAAAACAACTTTTATTAACCGTTAACACACAATCAAACTTATAATATGATACAAGACCGCAAAGCCCAAAAGAAAATCATTAAACAGATTTACAGATTAGCTGAAAAGCAATACAGAAAAGGTTTTCAGCAAGGGTTTTATGCTTGTGAAGAAAAAAAACTCACAAAAGAGAAGGTTGATAAATTTCGTGAAAAAGGAATGACTGAAAACTATTCAAAAGTTGTAAATCCACTAACAGGTTATTTAGAGGTTTCAAGTAATATAATTTCCTCAGAAATAGCAATGCCTGAAATGGAGGAACTTCGTCAGTTTTTAAATGGCCACTAATTATACACACAATGAAGAATAATGAAACTGACTTTCGAGGGTATCATGACAGCTATAACAAGTTTTCAAATTGGATGATCAAAACATTTGGGAAAGACTTGCAGGGATTGACATTTTATGAAATGTGTAAGGTTAAACATTTTATTAAAGGATTTTGCCCCGAAATAACAATCATAAATTGTGATGACAGCAATTATACTGGGTCATATCTTATTTTAATCCCACACCCAACCCACGGTATAACTGTATTTTTTATACCACAACGCAGCAAAGTTCAAAATCAATTTTTCCTTTATAAAAGTCATCATAAAGAATTAATTAAAGCATTGAAAGAAATGGGAACTGTTTATGGTAAGGGCTAACGGTTTGCAGCTTGGCGTTCAGGTTTTGTTTTTCACAAAACTTGCGCCAAACCGCTGTTAGCCGTCCGTTGCTTTCTCGGATGTCAAAATTTAATATTTAATAACAATTTAAAACAACAAAAAAATGAATGTAAAATTAGTATCACTAACAAAATCGCTGATTAAAGAACAAGAATTATCAGCCGAAGAATTAATTGCGTACATCGCAAGAGTAAGTAATCCTTCAAACCAATTAAATAACGAAACAGCAGACAAGTTGCTTGGTTATATGATTAAACACAAACATTGGAGTCCATTTGATATGGTAAATATGACTGTTGAAGTAACAACTTCAAAAGCTATTGGCATTCAAATTTTAAGGCATTGGAGTATTAAGCCACAAGAATTTTCTCAACGATATGCAGAAGTTGTAGACGTAGAACCAATTGAATTAAGAAAAAACGGAGCAACGAACAGACAAAGTAGCGAGGAAGTATTTGACCCTATTTTAGATGGAAACGTTGAGGCTTCAAGGTTGATTGAAAATCACATAAAAGAAAGTCAAGATTTATATAAATCACTTTTGACTGCTGGAGTCGCAAAAGAATGTGCAAGAATGGTGTTACCAATGGCTACAAGTACAACAATGTATTTGAATGGCTCGGTTCGTAGTTGGATTCATTATATGGAGCAAAGATGTGATGAACACGCTCAATTAGAACATCGTGAAGTTGCAAATCTTATTAAAGCAATATTCACAGAAAACTTTCCTAACATTTCTATAGCCTTATCATTATGAGTGAACAAGTAAATCATCCAAAACATTATACCGATGGAAAAATTGAAGTAATTGATTTTATTGAAGATAAAAAACTTGGGTTTTGTCTTGGAAATACAGTCAAATATATTTCTAGGGCAGGTAAAAAAGACCCAGCTAAAACTATCGAAGATTTAGAAAAGGCCAAATGGTATTTAGAAAGAGAAATTGTCAGGTTGCGGGGTTTCTCGCAATCTTTACTCCTTACTACACCTAAATAAATTCAAAAATGAAACCAAAAAAATTAATCAGAAGCGGAATTACTGAAAAACTAAAAGAAGGTGAATGGGAAACTATTGCTGACCAAGAAGAATTGA
>Ga0105044_10011488_pt1 | contig 12069 bp, 9 predicted proteins | sample MAT01_FD_78092 | JGI IMG/M metagenome (GOLD analysis project Ga0105044, IMG submission 78092) | Freshwater microbial communities from Lake Fryxell liftoff mats and glacier meltwater in Antarctica - MAT-01 | ecosystem: Environmental > Aquatic > Freshwater > Ice > Liftoff microbial mat | place...
CCCTGGGAGAGGTGATCTCCCAGGATGAGTGATGCAAAGAAGATGAGTGACCTTAAGAAAATGGGTGAAACTAGAAGAACACCAAAAACGTTTCGTCTTTTCGCGATGAGTCTATGCGTGGTTGCCTCGGCCATTTTGATAGGGTGCGGCAAACACCCTAAAGCCACGAGCCGAGAATCCCTGGAGTTCATCAAGCAGGTCTACACAGCATGCAATACCAAGAACGCTAGTCGTCTTGCTGAGTGCGATCGGAGGCTCAAGGAGCTTCAAGAGGCGGACCTGATCAGTGAAAAGGAGATCAAGTCGTTCGAGAAAATCCTTGCTTTGGGCAGGGACTCTGAGTGGCAAAAAGCCCAAGACACAGCTCTGCGGTTTGCTCAGGATCAGGTAAGATAGGGCGATCGTGTCGCAACAACAATTCTCAATTTGCTATCCGCTTACGGGTCAAGGAGATTTAGCTTGGTAGAGATATCGAGAGCGCAGGCCTATTCCAGAACTCGCCAGGACCATGCGTCGGAAACAACCGAAGACTACGTGGAAGCTATCGCGGATATCATCCGAAACAAAGACTGCTGCCGAGCGGTCGACTTATCAAAGCAACTGGGCGTTTCGCACGTGACGGTTTCCAAAGCCCTTGCGAGATTGGCGGGCGATGGATTCGTTGATTCCGAACCGTATCGACCCATCCAGCTAACACAACAAGGGAAATTGTTGGCTGCGAAGGTCAAGCGACGACACGAGATCGTCTACCGTTTCCTGTTATGGTTGGGCGTAGACGACAAAACAGCGATGGTTGACTCCGAGGGAATCGAGCATCATGTCAGCCAAAAGACCCTTAGCAAAATGAAAGAGTTCTTAGACTCCTCCGACCTACCACTTGATCGTTAGCTCGAATGCAGTGATATTAAACGTTGCGATCCCAGGCGCCGGTTCACTCCTTACTCGGGCGATCGGAATATTGCCAAGGTCTGTCAATCGGTCTTCCCAAGTGGTTGCTTTCGCAATGCTCATGACTTCATCTCAGTTATGGTAAAGGAACCCAAAACATTGTATCCTGAGTTAGGCGTAAATGCCATAACAACGGCATGTTCGGTATCTTTGGATTCTAAACAGGAGAAGGAACAATCATGCAGGTGCGACGTGGCAGAGGACTAGACCGACGTATGTTTTTGGCAGCCTCGGCGACCAGCAGCGCCGTTTTGCTGAATCCATTTTCAGCAAGTACGGCGGAACTACAGGAGAATCAAAGAAACCCCATTTCTAGGGAGAACGCTCGCACCGGAACTCGAAAATGGATGCTTGAAAAAACCCGAATTGATCCGGCAACCAAGTACCAATGTCCGTGGATCGAAGGCTATGTTTCACACACGAGTATTCTGCCCGGCGAAACATTGCAGGTGATGGTGAGTACCAACCCGGCGAGTGATTTCACAATCGACTTTTTTCGCCTAGGTTTTTACGGAGGCGACGGCGGACGACAAGTGCATGCAACCGATCGATTGGCTGGTGGTGTCCAACCAATGCCCGAGGTTGGGCCCCGTCGACTTCAGAACTGCGATTGGAAAGTCAGTTACGAACTGCGTATTCCGGACGATTGGATGAGTGGGGTTTACGTAGGTAAGCTGACGGAGCTACGTGAAGGTTTGCAGAGCTATGTCATCTTTGTGGTAGGCGATCAACGCAAGTCAGATTTCATATTCCAGGTGAGCGATCACACTTGGCAGGCATACAATCGCTGGCCTTCGCAGTATTCGCTGTACGACGATGGAGTAGACCAATGGTATTGGGGTAACAATTCCCAAGTGAGTTTCAATCGCCCTTACGGAAAGTATTGTCAGATTTTGGATGCGCCGTTATCTATCGGCTCTGGCGAGTTCTTCCTTTGGGAGTTTCCCTTTGTATATTGGCTTGAAGAAAACGGATTTGACGTCACTTATGTTTCCAATACGGATCTTCATCGAGATGCGGACCAACCGAAGCGAGGCAAGGGGTTCATTAGTGTTGGCCACGATGAATACTGGACCATCGAGATGTTTGAAAACATGCAAGCCGCAATTTTGAGCGGAACCAGTGTCGGTTTCTTTTCTGGTAATGCAGTATGTGGTCGGATCGAATGGGAGGCAGCAACCCGATCCATGCGGCGCGTCGGTGTTTTTGGACCTCCTGGTGGAACGCGTGAATTCAGTTCGATGTCGTCGTTGAGGCACGAGCGACCGTATGCAAATGAGTTGATCGGCGCGCACAGCACTGGTCCAGTGACGGGAGGTGCGGACTGGATATGCACCTTGCCTGAGCATTGGATCTATAAGGGGACTGGAATGAAAAGAGGAGATCGTATCCCTGGCGTTATCGGCTGGGAATGGCATGGCGATCCGGCGGATAAAGTGGGACTTGAGATTGTTGCCAGCGGATTGACTCAGTCCGCTCCAGGTAAGCTAAACGATGGACTCTACACTGCAACAGTATACCCAGGACCGAAGGGCAATTTCGTTTTCAATGCATCCACTTGCTGGTGGGCAGACGGTCTGTCTGCCCCACCTGGTTATGTTCGACCAAGTGTTTATACATCACCCCAGGGTCCGAACCCACAGCAGCGGCAAATAACACGAAACGTGTTGAATCGAATGTTGCGAACTTGATCGACATCCGGGTTGTTAAAATATCGACCTCCTTTCGTCACAGGCTAAATCCGCTTCTCTGCTTCCAAAAAGAAAAATTCTCTTAATGCGGAACCGAACAACATGATTGCCAAAGAAATACTCGACGAAATCGAGCCGCTTGGTTCAGATAGTTACAAGCGAGTCATTATGAAGCATGGCGTAAAAGAGCCCTGTTTTGGTGTCAAGATTAGCGATTTGCAAAAAATCGTGAAGCGGGTCAAAAAAGACTACCAACTCGCACTCGACCTGTACGATACGGGCAACTACGACGCGATGTATCTGGCAGGTTTGATTGCGGATGATGCAAAGATGACTAAAAAAGACCTTCAGGATTGGGTGTCGAAAGCCTATTGCCGAGGACTGTGCGGCTGGACCGTAGCGTGGGTAACTAGCGGAAGCATCCACGGTTGGGAACTGGCGTTGGAATGGATTGATTCCAAAGTACCGCTAACCGCTGTTGCCGGCTGGGGAACTTTAGGAAGCGTCGTATCTGTTAAATCTAATGCCGAATTGGATCTCAAAGCAATTCAGAAATTGCTCCAGCGCGTGCAGAAAAAGATTCATAAAGAACCGGATATGGTGCGATACCAAATGAATGCGTTCGTTATTGCGGTCGGTTGTTACGTTGAATCGTTGACCGAAGGTGCAATCGAGATTGCAGAAGCCATTGGACCTGTCACAGCTGACCTTGGCGACAATGACTGTTCGGTTCCATTTGCCCCAGACTACATCGAAAAGGTTCGCAAGCGCGGAGCCATTGGAAAGAAGCGTAAGACAGCGAAATGCTAAAGCGCCTTCTCCAAAAAAAATCCTAGGAATTGTACAATTAAACAGCGTGTCAGTTCTTCGTCGATGCCTGCTGTCGGAGGATGCTATCGGCGAAACGGAAGCTGCAAATGATTGGTAGAACAATGAGGCTGACCAATGTGGCCGTTGTTAAGCCAAAGAGAATGACGAGCCCTAAGGGATACTCGATTTCCTGACCAGGGATTTCTCCAGTTAGTATCAGTGGTACGAGCGCGAGGCCAGTTGTTAAGGCGGTCATCATGATCGGTGCGAGACGTTCTTCGGCTCCGCGCATGACTAGTTCGCTTTGGCTTGTGACACCTTCCTCGGTGGCTAGATGCCGGTAATGGCTGATGAGCATGATGGCATTGCGGGCTGCGATGCCTAGTACGGTTACGAAGCCGACGAGTGAACCGAGCGATAAAATTCCACCCGAAGCGTGAACTCCGAGTACTCCGCCCAACAAAGCGAGTGGCAGCATACAAAGAATAACGGCTACCAGCTTCCATGATTGAAAGTCGATAAACAAGATCACTGCGATCGCGCAGATGGATGCCATCGAAAGAAGTAGCAGTCGATTGCGAGACGCTTTTGCTTCTGCATACTCGCCGAGAAACTCCGGATGATAGCCAGTCTTGAAATTAACATTGGCGAGAACGGCACGCTCGATATCTGTGGCTACTGAAGCAAGGTCTCGACCGTCGACGTTGCAAGTGATGTCGATGCGCCTGGAGGCGGCTTCGCGTTTTATCTCGTTGGGAGCAGGAACAATCGCCAGCTCAGCAACGTCACCTAAAGGGACTTGGCCTCCCGCAGGTGTGTCTATCATCAATTCGCCGAGCGTTCGTAAGTCGCTATGCAATCCTGTTCCTCCACGCACGATGACTCCGAAAATGTTCTGATCCTTGTAGATCTCACCAACTTGCGTTCCGTTAACCAAGGTGGTGACGCTTCGCATCAGTGCACCGGGTGTGAGATTGAATTGCGACGCCGCTTCGGGCCGCATGTGCACTGATATCTGTGGCACCAGAACCTGCGGTTCCACTTTTAATGTTGTGACGCCAGCGATCGGTTTAATCTGCGCCGCGACCAAGTTCGCTGTCGACCTTAACTCGTCCATTTCAGGGCCGAATACCCGTACGACGATCGCCGCACTGGTGCCCGTCAATACTTCCTTGATGCGTTCGGTCAAGTATGTCAATAAGTCGCGATATAGGCCGGGGTATCCATCGACAATCTCCTGCACCTTGGCCACCGTTTTGTCGTAGTTCTTGTCGTCGATGCTAATCCAGAGTTCGGTGAAATTTGGTCCAACCACTTCGTCGGCGACGGTTGCTCTGCCGATGTGGGAACCGAAATTTAAAACCCCATCGACCGCCATCATCTCTTCGCTCGCACGCATGGTAATCCGATCCATGGCGTCGATACCGATGCCCGGTTTTTCGACCCAGTGCATCAAGAAGTCGGTCTCGCGGAACTTGGGCATCAGCTGTTCGCCTAAACGCGTCATGGTGCCGGCGATGCAAAGGAAGATAATTGCCGCCACGATCAGCGTTCCCCAACGAAAGCGTATAGCGGCGCTGAGTACCATTCGATAGAGTCGCTTGAAAAATAACACCAACGGACCGTCGACATGACGCTTCGTGGCCGACGTTGGTAGCAAGAAGAGGGACATTGCAGGTGTGACAGTTAACGCAACGGCCAGCGAGGCTAGAATTGCTAGAATGTAGGCTCCCGCGAGCGGCTTGAAGAAAGCTCCTGCGAGCCCGGTTAGGAAAAATACCGGCAAGAATGCCAAAACTACGATAATCGTGCCATAGACCACTGCACTCCGCACCTCCATCGACGCATCCAAAACAACCGCGAAGGAGGAGCGAGGATGCTCCGATGTCACGTTCAGTCGCAAGCGTCGCATGATGTTTTCGACGTCGATAATCGCATCATCGACAACCTCACCGAGGGCGATGACCAACCCGGCCAGTACCATCGTGTTGACCGTTCCACCTCGATAGTACAAAACGAGCATGGCCGCGATTAGCGAAAGCGGGATAGCAGTGGCACTGATCACAGCGCATCGCCAGTCGAATAAAAATAGAACCAGAACGACGATGACCAGTACACATCCAACGAGCATGGAGTGACTGAGGTTTCTGAGCGAACGTTCGATAAAAGTTGCTGGACGAAAGATAGTGGTGTCGTACACAACCTCTCCCATGGCTGGTTTAAGGTCCGACATGGCTTTCTCGACTTTGCGAGTCACATCGAGCGTGTTGGCCCATGGTTGCTTTTCGACAATTAGCAGCAGTCCTGGTCGATTGTTGATGATGGCATCGCCGATCGGTGGTGCGTAATCAAACTTGACTTCCGCAACGTCGCGGATGCGCAGTGGCGAGCCATTGGCGGCCAGAGCACCGCCGACTAATCGAGTGGAAGCCGGTTGCGCGATCGACGGGCGAATTGGAATCTCGCCTAGTTGATCGGGCGTGTAAACGGCTGGGACATGACGCAGCGTTAGGCGTTGGTTGGGCGTATCGACAAATCCACCCGAACCGACGGCGGTAGCATCGCGAACGGTTTGCAAGACAGCGTCGAGTGTGATGCCATGTCGATTGAGCCGCACTGGATCGACGATCACCTGAAGTTGAGGATCTTTCTCGCCCCAGACCGCAATGTTCGCGACTCCCGCAATGCCCATCAATCGTGGTCGGATCGTCCACTTGGTCAATGTCGTCATTTCCATTTGACTTTTCGTATCCGACCAAAGGCCGATCTTCAGACACCTGCTGAGCGATGAAAGTGGCGGAAGAATGACCGGAGGTCGAGCAACCAACGGTAGTGACGCCTGGGCAAGTGCAAGTCGTTCCTGCACCAATAGCCGAGCCACTAGCAAATCGGTGCCCGGTTCAAAGATCATTCGTACGCTTGACAATCCCAATACCGACTTCGAACGAACGGTTTGCACAAACGGAATACCGTTCACCGCGTTCTCGATCGGTACAGTGATGAGGCTCTCAATATCTTCCGTCGAGATCCCGGGGGCTTCGGTTTGTATTTCCACCAACGGCGGAGCGAACTCTGGGAAGACATCCAGCGGTACTGAACCACCGCTGCGGACACCAATGACCACCAGAACGATAGCCAAGATGATTACCAGTAGTCTGAGTTCGAGCGACGTCTTGATCAGCCAACTCATTTGCCGGCTCCGAACTCGGTCCCAAACAACTCGGCCGCGCCATCCGTTACGATCAAGGTACCGATTGCTGGTCCTCTGGAGATAATCGCTAGATCTCCTTCGACCCATTCGAGTAACACACGACTACGTGCGAACTTCGTGCCACCCTCGGCTGTACTTGTCGATTTTACGTACACCCAAGTTCCACCGTGGATGTCATAAAGAATCGCCGCGGCTGGAACGACTTTGGCTTCGGTCACACTCGTCATCGGAATGTCGACGCCGATTCGTTGCCCGGGCATCAATTGCAGGATGCGGTTGTCAACTTCGTAATACAAGTCGGCAGACGAGGTAGCCGCATCGGCTGTAGGTGGCGCTGCAATCGGCTTGCCAAGTTGCGGTGTGCTGCCCAGTGGCGAACCATCGAGCGAAACAAGATAGACAGCTTTTTCGCGCATGAATTTTGGCAACAAATCAACATAGACCGGTACGCGAATCCATATCGTACTCAGGTCGACGACTTCAAAAAGCGGCGTTGCGGATGTGACGGTTTGTCCGGGAGAGACTTGAACATTGCGAACGACACCAGCCACGGGAGCCGCGAGTGTAAGAGGCGAGGCAGGATCGATTCGTCCATCCATACTCGGTTTTTCCAGCACCTGCAGTAACGAGTTCAATTCCAGTTCCCGCTGTTTGGCGGCCTCGAGCACGGATCGAGCAACGCTTAGTAAGGCCTCAACGTCATCGAGTGCTCGACGGCTTCCTGCCCGATCGGTGAGTAGCTTCGCAGCTCGGTCACGAGCGATCTGCAGTCCCGTGATTTCGGACTGGCTGCGAGCCACCTCACCTTGTGCCGTAACCATGGCGACCAGCAAGTTGGCTTTCGCTCCGGTCATTTGTACTTGCTCGGCTGGCGTTGGAACATCGCGTTCCGGAGACAAGAGCGGTTTCAGAATCATCAAGGGCTGGGCGGCTGCTACTTCGCTACCGGGCTGTGGGAAAAAACTATCCGCAGTAGCAATGACGCCCGATACGGGAGCGGAGGTGATGATGGATCTGCCGGACGGAACGATGGCTTCGCCAGCCAGCGTCCGGTGGCGCGACACCTCCCGTTGTTCGAGCGGCACCACTTGGATCGCCAGCCGCTTCACAGCGTCGCTGGTCAGCGTCAGTGTCGCCAGTTCGGTCTCGTGCGGTACCATCTCCACCTTGGCAGGAGCTGCTTTGGCAGGGGTCGAATGAGCAGCCTTATCCGCGCAACCACTGGTGAACAGGACGGCGACTATCGCCACCTGAAATCGCAAAAATGTTTGGAACAAAGGTGTTTGAAAGCAAGCGACGGATCGTAGTACGGAAGACTTCATAGGCGTTCATTGTAGTCGGGAAATCTGACACTTCTCGCTGATCGCCAGTATCTTCGATTCGATGGCAAGCGAGAAACCCCGGTTTATCGTACTCGTACTTAGCTTTTGGCGGTACTCGTACTGGTACTCGATCAGCACTGCCAATTTCGAGTACGAGTACGAGTACGAGTACGAGTACCATTGCATTGAGTACGAGTACGCATCCACTTCTCATAAACCGGGCTGGTTGCGAGTTTCAGTTACTACCCGCTGGTGGGCTTGTGGCGGCAAGAACCTCTTCCGCTGCGAGAGGTGGGGCAATCAGACTGCGGCCGACGCTTCGTTCCAGCTCTGCGACGGCACGATTGCACGCGGCGGTTTGAGCTAAGATTTGCCCCTTCGCGGTTAGGTATTGGTTGGTGGTTTGCAGAACAATGAGATAATCCGAGCCACCATCTTCGTAGCCTTTTGTGGCGATCTGTAAAGCATCAATCAGGGCAGGCTCGACTTCCTTTTTCAGAATCACGAAGTTCTCATTGGCTTGTTGCAATTGACGATAAGCCGTTCGCACGTCGGCTACGATCTGATCTGAAATTGCATCGCGAGTATGCAGCGCTGCATTGAGCTCCCAATCGGCTCGCAGTATTCCCCCTTGATTACGGTTAAAAATGGGGATGTCCAAGCGGAGGCCAGAGCCCGAAAACGTAAGGTCTCTAATAGTTCGAACATCAGCGACACCATCCAGCCTCAACCATAGCCAACGCGATAAGTTGGAACGCTCCCGAGCAGCGGCGACAGCCCACTTGGCAGCATGCAAATCGGGGCGGCAGGCGATCGCTTCTTGGACCAGTTCTTCTTCACTTTGCGCCGGAATAGTTGGTTCCTCGAGCCCCCCGGGTACAAGCGGTTGGGCCAAGTGTGGCAGGCCGATCAACGTTGCGATACGAGCTTCCGCTATTAGGATGGCCGTTCGCTGCACACCGAGCGATGCCTTTGCGTTCAGTGCGTCCACCTTGGCGGCGATCGTTTCCAATTCGCTGATGTCACCCTCTTTTAGACGATCGTCCGTTAGCTTGGAGATCCCGTCACGAATCTCTTGCGCTTCCATGGCTAAGTCGGCTTGCTCTTTCGCCAACACCCAATCTGCGTAAGCGATCCGCACGTCGCGAGCGAGATTCAATCCGTTTTGAACAAGCTGCTCACCAACGCGACGATATTCCCGATTGGCAACTTTTACACGCGTGGGACGTAGAAGGTACGATTCAATCGGCGCAAACAGCGTGTACTGCCCCTCTTTGGCACCGCCCGGAAAGTAGGTCAAGAACTGCGGATTAATCAGTAAGGTTGCTTGCACTGTGTCACCACCGGCGGCACCCAGCAAAGCTAGCGTAGACTGAAAAGCGGAGTTGTTCGCTAGGGCCGTCAAAACCGCTTCATCTTCACTCAGCCCATCCTCGAGCACTACTGTCGCAGGAATTCGCGTTTGGCAAGGAGGTACTGTCTCCATGGTCTTGGACGTTCTACACGCCAACTGTCTGGAAACCAGATTCGGATCGCAGCACGGCACGGGAGTTTTGCAGCCAGCAAACAAAAGGGTCAGACCAGCCATTGTCGCTGCACAGGTTCGATAGTAGACATCCATGTCGTTCTTTCGAGATCAATGATTGCAAAATATACAGAGCTCATTTCGATCACCTTTGTTTCGACCATTGCAACGTGACAGTACACTTCATCCATTACAGCTACGAACGATCGCGCAGTTGTCATCACGTGAGTAATCGCCTTTCTCGTCATAACCGGACTACACATTGCTTGATGAGAACAGCAGCCGTCCGCAAGCTGCTCGACATTGTGTTGCCTCGAATCAACTGCGACAACGAGAATCAAGGCCGATGGTACCACGAATTTACTCATTTTTCAGAGACTTTTCGACGAACGCCATCCTTTTCGATGGCATCCTAGCGTTTTGCCCGATGAAAGGCTGTTGTTGAGCCTGAGGCGCTAGCCGATTTCTTATTGAGCCTGAGGCGCTAGCCGATTTCTTGCGGCGTGGCTCGGCTAGCGCCTCAAGCTCAAAATCTCAAGTAGTTGCAATGCTGAATCTTCAATGAGTAGTCTTGTGTGGTGGTGATCAGGGAGAAGTGACCATTTTCGCTCATATTTGCAAAACTAGCCGAAACTCGACTTGTCGCCTCATCCGCTAGGAATCTATTGTGACCGAAGACCTAGACCCCAATTGTCAATTCAACGAAATTCCTCGAAAAGCTTGCGGTTGTTGAAAGTCGCTCCCAACCATGAACTTGTCTTTTGCTTCGGGGTGTGTTCGAAGGCAATCGCTATTAGAGGGATTTAGCTTGTGTTTCGTTACTAGCATACTGCTGGCTGCTTCAGGCTGCCAAATTCCTGTGGCGAATTCGCTATTCGCACGCGATATTCTATCACCGATCCAGCGGGTGAAAAAGCCGATGGTCGAGGCGACGAGTTATGTGGAGTCTGAGCCTACGGGCAGAACCAAACCCAATCTGACTCAGTTTGGTAGCACGCTAGTCCAACCCACAGGAGCGACGGGAACCAACGACTTATCAAGCGATTCTAGGACTCCAAGCCGCAACGCTGAAACGCTTCTTTCCGAAGCGAACCGATGGCAGTTCGATCCGTTGCTCGATAGCCGAACATCGAATATAGATTCCAAGGATCGGCTCGGAGGAAATCGCCCTGCGACTCTTTTTGAACGATTGTGGGACGATCAAAAGAACTTCTATTCCCCGGAGTCGCTGACATTGCTAGGCGGGGGTTTAATTGTGGGTGGCGCGATGGCGAATTCATCAATCGACGAAGGCATCTATCGTCACTTCCAGAGCAGTGTTCGCGGTGCAACGTCTGATGATTGGTTTGAATCTCTTCATGCCAGCAAAGAACTCGGTAGTGGAATATACATACTTCCCGTTCTCGCCACGGCCTGGGCTGCGGGCGAATTTTTCCCAGAAAGCGAGCTCGTGAAAACTGGTGGGCGATGGGGAGAGCGATCGATACGTGGATTTTTAGCCGGTGCGCCACCATTGATCGTGATGCAACAGCTAACTGGAGGTTCAAGACCGACCGAGACGGCTGAAAGTTCCCGATGGCATCCCCTGCGAGATAACAATGGGATTAGTGGGCACGCGTTTATGGGCTCTTTACCATTCATTACCGCCGCAAAGATGACGGAGAATCGGGGTTATAAGATTCTGTTCTATGCTGGTTCGGCAGTAGCTCCGCTGTCGAGGGTCAACGACAACGCGCACTATCCCTCACAGATCGCCTTAGGATGGTGGATGGCCTACTTGGCGGCGAGCGCGATCGACGCCACAAACAATCCCAACGCCAGATGGCGGTTCTATCCCTATTCGACTGATGATGCCTCAGGCATGTTGGCTGAATTTCGATTCTGAGTGCAAGTCTCGATTTGAATGGCCGATGGGAGAGTTGTTTTCCCAGAATGAAACTTAGTCGTTGCGTACTGGAATGCCAGTTGTTCAAGTTGTTGAGAGGGGAGGTATCGGTATCGTTGTTCTGATTCAAAAAACTCCAGTCCTCAACCCCAGCTCTAAACGCACTGGATCAAAGATGAAACGCCTTTCATCTTCGTGGTTCTCTGTTTTTGCATCTCTTGGCAGAACGATCGTCATCAATAGGTTTGTCATTGTTTCCGTTTAATCGTTACGCTTGAAATCCAAGCACGCGTTCGATTGCAATAGACATTTGATTTCATGCCTCTTTCTCCGTCTTAAGCTGCTTACAGCCATCGGAGGTAAGTTCATAAAACTTGGCTTTCGATTGGATTCGCTGGCACCCCAGATCGAAGCGATCCAGCCTCTCTTTTCCATGCGATGAAGAGCGGGATTGTTTAGGGGAAATCTCTACCTAGGACCCGCGGCTAGTGCATCTTCAAGTCTTCATTTTCGGGTACGCCCTTCGTTGCACGACGCTCCGCGTCGTAGAAATCACGACGCGGAGCGTCGTGCAACTAAATTTGCCAACCCAAGTTTTTAGGTTGGACAATGCATTAGCGCGAGTTCCCCAGCAAGAGTTTTGAATTGCAATTTTTTCCATCTACCAAAAGGGCCTA
>Ga0105044_10011493_pt1 | contig 12064 bp, 5 predicted proteins | sample MAT01_FD_78092 | JGI IMG/M metagenome (GOLD analysis project Ga0105044, IMG submission 78092) | Freshwater microbial communities from Lake Fryxell liftoff mats and glacier meltwater in Antarctica - MAT-01 | ecosystem: Environmental > Aquatic > Freshwater > Ice > Liftoff microbial mat | place...
ACCGTGGCGATTCGCGATTGTACCGGCATTGTTGATTGTCGCCCTGACACTTCTGGTGCTGGCACGCCGCAGGCGAACACCCGTTACGCGGCGTGACGCCAACTGGGCAATGAATGAACTCGATTCGAAGGCACTCACCCCCGAACGTTGCGCGTTAGTCTTGCGGCAATTTTTAGCCTTTCAATTCGCGATTCCGGCCGAGATGCGAACAACGCCGGAACTCGCCAATGATTTGCGAGTAATGGGAAAGCTGGACGAATCGAAGATCGCCGACTGGCAAGGATTGTTGGAAGAGTGCGACATGGCCAGATTCTCGGGAACCTCGGCCTTCATCGTGGGCCTGACGGAACGAGCCAAAGCCCTTGTTTCTTTGACCAAGATCCAAGAAGAAGTTCCAGCGTCTTCGTAAAGAGAATCCTCGCTGATCTCGCTAATCCAAAAACGAAAGATCGGGCATTCTCGTGTTATGAGCGGGGATTAGTGAAGATTAGCGTGAGTTCACCTCTCCAAACCTCGCCTTGCGTTGATTTTTGAATCCGCCTATACTTCCCGGCCTCTGGTCACGGCTCAGGATGGGCCGACCCCGGGAAGGACCCCGATGGCCTCGACTCCGCAGCGCGTGCTGGCTCTTTCCGCGCCTCGTCGCAGACAGGCCAGTCCGCACGTATCCGTCGTTGTCATCAACTACTGCCAGTGGCGGAATACCGATCGTCTCACTCGGCAACTCGTCGATGCGGACGCCATCACTTCCGGCACGGCTAATGTGATCGTCGTCGATAACGATTCGCCTGCCGATCCCGCTCAAGCACGATTGCGACGCACGCCGGGAGTTTCCCTCAAGCAGTTCAACCAAAACACCGGCTTCGCCAAGGCTGCCAACGAAGGCTGTCGCCTGGCCAGCGGCGAATGGGTGCTGCTACTCAATCCAGATACCGCGGTTCCCGAAGGCTTTCTCGATCAACTCGAAGCTCTGTGTCGTTCGCTCGATCAGGAGGAACCAAAAGCCGGCGTCGTCGGGCTGGCACTTCGCCACACCGATGGCAGCGATCAGCCGTCGAGTGGTCCGCCACCCACACTGATGCGAACGCTCAGTGGTTTGGTCCTCCCGCGTCGGGTACGCAAATGCCGACCAATTCAAGCGGACAATCGCGTGCCGGTTCCGTGGGTGACAGGTTGCGGGATGCTCATTCGCCGAGCCTGCTGGGCTCAAATCGGCGGATTCGATGAATCGTTCTTCCTGTATTATGAAGACGTGGATTTCTGCCACCGAACCTGGGACGCGGGCTGGACCGTCACCTACGAGCCCTCTCTTCGGCTGACGCATTTCACTCCACTCCACACACGTCGTGTTCCGCCTGAACTCCGCTTAATGACCCGCCACGCCTTGCTGACGTATGCCGAGAAATACTGGGGCAACTGGCGACGGCGAGCGATGGCCAGCGTCATTTGGCTCGAGGCTCTGGCACGTCAGACGAAGGCAATCGCCACTCGACGGCCAACGGGCCTGCACGTGGAATTGCGACGGCTAGCTCGCAACTGGTTTGCCGGCGATCGACTGGCTGCCCGCTGGCGGATTCGTCAGGCCTCCAAGCTTCTTGCCACTTGCCCTGGCCGCGAGGATTGCGATCTCGTTCCCGAAACGTCCACAATACGTGCCGCGTGACTATCGCCTTCCGCTCAGCGAAAGTGCGAGATAGGGTACTTGAGAAAATATGAACGCCCCGGCGGCGATGGGCCCGCACTTTCGCGGAGCGAAAGGCGACAATGAAACTCTCGATCGTTATCCCTTCGCACAATCGGCCCGATCTTCTCGACCTCTGTCTCCAGAGTGTACAGGCTCACGCCCCGCCAACGGCTCAGGTGATCGTGGTCGATGACGGGTCACGCGAATCGTGTATTTCACACGTCGCCCGCTCGTTTGCGAAAGTCGAGATCATTCGCAATCCGAAGCCGCTGGGGTTCGCCAAGGCCGCCAACGCGGGAATTTCCCTCGCAACAGGTGATATCATCGAGTTGCTTAACGACGACACGCAGGTGAGGGCGGGTTGGGCCGATGCAGCGATAAAGTGCTTCGCCGATCCGCGAATCGCGGCAATCGCACCGCTCGTGTTGCAAGGACCAAGCAGCGATCCCGTGCCGACCATCGACAGTGCAGGCGACGAGTATGATCTCGGTGGATTTGCAAGTAAGCGAGGGCATGGGCAACGAATGTCTGCCGAGTTTCTCACCGCGTGTGAAGTATTCGGTGCCAGCGCGTCCAGCGCGTTTTACCGGGCGGAAGTCTTACGCGCCGTCGGCTGCTTTCCCGAAGAATTCGGTGCCTATTTCGAGGACGTCGATCTTGCCTGGCGAATCCGCCGTGCCGGGTTTCGTGCGATGTATGAACCTACCGCCATCATTTGGCACCGCGTCGGTTCGTCGTACCGCAAGAACCGGGCACTGATTGAACGGCAATCGCAAAATGAGGAACGCGTTTTCTGGCGGAACGTTCCCAATGCTCGGCAGTTACTTCCACGTCACGCGGCCGTTCTCGCCGCCAAGGCGATCCGTCGGATTCGCGAAGGAACGATTGTTCCATGGACGTTCGGACGGCTCCGTGCGTGGGTGAATCGGTGACAGGAGGCACTTCACTCTCTCCCAGGGCCGGGTACTCTCTAAAGTGATCGGTTGAGTCGTGCGATCATTCCGGAGAGTCGATGTCTCGTCTTCATGTTGCCGTCCTCGATGAGGAACTTCCGTTTCCGCTCACATCCGGCAAACGAATCCGCACGTTCAACTTGCTCACCCAACTTGCGAAGACTCATCGCATCACCTACGTCGCCCATCGCAATCCGGATGACGAAGAAGTCCGAGTCGCTGCCAAGGCCCTTCGTGACCACGGCATATTTCCGATAGTGGTTGAACGCGAGATTCCTCCCAAGTCCGGCATCGGCTTGTACGGGCGACTGTTCAAAAATCTCTTCTCGCCGTTGCCTTATTCCGTGACGAGCCACGCCAGCAAACAATTCCAGGCAGCCGTCGATCGACTGGCGAAGGAGGATCCGCCGGATCTTTGGCACTGCGAGTGGACACCCTATGCGCAGACCATGTTTCGCAGAACCGGCCAGTGGGTTGTGATGGCTCACAATGTCGAATCGCTCATTTGGCAACGTTACACGGAGAACGAACGCAATCCTTTCAAGCACTGGTTCCTGCACAAGCAATGGAAGCGATTCGAGCAGTTTGAAGCCTGGGCCTATTCGGCAGCAAGTCGAGCGATTGCCGTGAGTCGCGAAGATGCTGACCGCATGGAGAGACAGTTCGGTGCGAAAGACGTGGCCGTCGTCGATAACGGCGTCGATACCACGTTCTTCAAACCCTGCGAAGTGGGAGAGCGTGATCCGTTCAAGTTACTGTATCTCGGAAGCCTGGATTGGCGGCCGAACCAGGATGCGGTGCGATTGCTGCTCGATACGATCCTCCCACGAGTTCAAGCCCTGGAACCGAAAGCCAGGCTGGTCATCGTAGGCCGCAAGCCGACCGATGCCTTACGCGCTGAACTCACCAATCGCCCCGGCGTCGAACTCCATGCCGATGTCCCCGACGTGCGTCCTTTTTTGCACGCCGCCGGTATGCTCGTTGTACCTCTGCGAATCGGCGGCGGTTCACGGCTGAAGATTCTTGAAGCACTCGCTGCCGGGACACCCGTCATCACCACAACCATTGGCGTCGAGGGATTGCGACTGCGCCACGGCGAGCATTGCACGGCCGCGGACGGTGCCGAGTTATTTTCCGCAGCCATCGTGGATGCAATTCGGCTTCCGAAATCCGCGGAAGTGCAGGCCGCCGTCGGCCGCGCCCGCGTGCTGGCCGAATACGATTGGAGCGGCCTAGCGACGAAGATGGATGACGTGTGGCAGGAAGCGACCGCGAAGCCGCCGAGTAAAGGCGCGACACGGTAACATAACATTTGTCAATTTCATACCGGAAGAAACGCAATGCCCTTCTCAGATTTGAACCGCCGCCGCTTCCTTGGCACCGCTTCCGCCTCGGTCGCGTTTACGGCAAGTGCAACGCCTGCTGCCGAAACTGCAAGCGATCCGCGGCCACCGGTCAACAATCCTCGCTCCACATCGGGCGACTTGCGGCACGGTCCAAAGTGGGATGAACTTTTCACCCTGACGGTCGGCAACGATAAGGGGAATCTGTGTGGCAAGGACGAACGCGTCATCCAGGCGGCCGTAGACACGATTGCACGAATGGGTGGCGGCACCGTGAAGCTGTTGCCTGGCACATTTCGCTTTCGGAATGCCGTGTATTTGTGTTCGAATTTGCGTCTGATCGGTTCAGGGCCCGAGACAATGATCGTGAAAGAACCATCGGTCTCATCGAAACTCTCAGCCGATTCGGATTGGTACGACCAGGAGATCACACTCGTCGATGCCAAGGGTTTCCGCGTGGGCGATGGCATCTGTCTGCGTGCGAAGAACCCGCATCATGGCGGCAGCACGGTCATTAAGCGAACGCTCGTGGCCCGCTCCGGCAACCGCTTCCGTCTCGATAAGGGGCTGCGTGAAAATCTGTGGGCGGCTGGCAAACCCACGGCATCAACTTTGTTCCCACTCCTGAGTGGCGAATTCGTGACGAACATCGCGATTGAGAATGTTTCACTCGACGGCAATAAAACCAACAACGAGGAACTGGACGGCAACTATGCCGGCTGCATTTTCCTGCAGGATTGTGCGGACATTAACATTCGCCGAGTGATCGCCCGCAACAACAATGGCGACGGCATCAGTTGGCAAATTTGCCACGATGTGACCGTTGAAGAGTGCGAGAGTCGCGATCACACGGGCCTTGGCCTGCATCCCGGTTCGGGCTCGCAACGGCCGCTGATGCGAGGCAACAAGCTGATCGGCAACAACATCGGCCTGTTCTTCTGCTGGGGCGTCAAGTTCGGCCTGGCCGAGAATAACATCATCGAGGACACCAAGTCGGCCGGAATTTCCGTCGGCCATCGCGATACGGATAATGTCATCCGCAAGAACATCGTGAAACGCAGTGGCAAGTTTGGTATCCTTTTCCGCCCAGAACGCGGGGAAGGATTCACGGGCGACCGGAACCTCGTGGAAGAAAACACGATCATCGACACCGGCGACGAAACTGCCGCCGCGATCGACGTGCAAGGCACCACGGCGAACCTCGTGATTCGCCGGAATGTTCTTCAGGAAACACGGGGAGCGGCCACGCGAGTCGGAGTCCGCCTCGCCAAGGACACCAAGGACATTCGGCTCGAAGAGAACAAGATCGAAGGGTTCGCCGTTGCGGTTGGGGATGCTCGGAAATAGCGGGGAACCCAAGCTCGGGCGGTCAGACCGCAACTCCTGAGCCTTGGTCTATTGGGCAATACCCAGCCATTTTTCCCAATAGTCTCGTCGTCGCGATTCCGTCGTGCCATCGAAATCGGCCGAACTGATTCGAAGCAGGCCGTCCTGCACTTTGGTCTTCGCGTCCTTGGCTCGCTTTGCCCACGCTGCTTCTCCTTCGGAATCCTTCGCCTGACGAGCCGCCTCGATCGCAAAAGTGCAACAGCGATGCAAATCGCGGCCGGCTTCCAGTTCTTCGATCTTGCCGCGATATCGAATCGCAAGCTTATCGCATCGAGCCGCGCAATCCGTGAATTCGCCGAGCCAATAGGCACAATCGGCCGCCCAGAACGACGTGCGACGCACGACTGCCGGGTCGGCGGTATCGGGACTCGCCAGCAGCAGATCCTCTGCCTTGCAAAATTCCTCGTAGGCTTGCCGCATCATCTCTTCGTACTTCTTCTGAGTGCGATCGAGGCTATCAACGAGGCGAATGTGCTCGTCTAACTTCAGGCCAGGTTGCCGCGTCGTCAATCGCTCGGCCTTGATCTGTTCGAGTGCCGCTCGATCCGTCTTGATCTTCCGGGCCGACTCGTAAGCCGTGTGCCGTAGCACCTGGCCATATTGATATCGGGCACGAGCAACTCTTGGGCTGTTCGGATGGGTTTCGATGGCGGACTTTAAAGTGGACTCGGATTGTTCCCACTCCTTGCGAACGAGGTGAATCTCGCCGAGAAGAAATCGAGCCTCCTCCAGGGGAGCAACGTCCATTCCGGATTTCTTGGTGAAAACCGCGCTGATAATCTCGATTGCGGTTGCACCACCCTTGACCGGGTCGGACTCAAACTCCAGTGCCGCGAGCTTCACCGATGCACGATTCTGGCCAGCATGAAGCGAGGCATTCTGGAACGCCTTGATCGCCTGTTTCGTGTTGCCAGCAGCCTGAAACGCTTCACCCACTTCGGTCCAGACTTCGCCCACTCGGTCTTCCGGATACTCGCTCAGGCGTACGCTCAGGTCCGTTAGCAGGCCGATCGCCTTCACAGTATCGTTCGCATCCAAATAGCTACGAACGGCCTTGCGCGACCAATCCACTCGCCCGACTGTCGTCGCATCCGACTGGGCCATGGCGACGCAGGCCTCGGCGGCTTCTCGATAGTGAGGGATTGCATCCGGCGATGCCGCGGATTCTTTCGCCAATGACTCGGCCCAGGCGAGGTGTACTTCCGCAACGAGTCGATTGTGATTCCCTTTCTCGGCCACGCGTGCATAAGCTTTTGCCACTCGGAGTGCGAGCGGAAATTCCTTGCTCATCAAGGATTTTGCGAAGGCAGCCTCGCAAACCCGCTGGGAATCGGCAGGCGGAATCAGCTTGCGAATGTCCTCCGGTTCTGCACCGGCGAACGCCCGTTCGAGAATCGCAATGGCCGATTCGATCGTCCCCTTTGGATCTTGCAGAGCGACTTCGGCCTGACGGAACGTGACCGCTCGCCCCTCGACACTATCGGGCTTGCCCATCTCGGAAACGATTGCCTCGGCCTCATTGCCTCGACCAAGTTTCACATACGCCTCGGCCAGGCGAACGAGTGATTCTCCGTGTTGCTGGTCCGTGGCTCCCTTCATGCTTCGGACTTGTTCCCACTCGTGGGCGGCCTTCGCGTACTCCTCGCTCTTCCAGTACAGGCCTCCGCGACGCAAGCGGGCTGCCGCGAACATTTCAGGGGGTGCCTCCGCTCCCACGCGCTCCAGCACTTTTTGTGCTTCGTCGGCAGAGCCAAGCTTAGCGTGAAGTTCGGCCAGCCGCAGGCGGGCACCGTTGAGCATCTTGGCATCGGCGCGTGGCGACGCATGACGCAAGAAATTTTGCAACGCATTGCGTTCGCCCGCTTCATTCAAGGGCGTCGTCGAGCGATAGAGTTCCGCAAGCAAGCGATGTCCTTCGGAAGGATCGTCCCCGGCCGTGACATATTTGTGCAATGCCTCGATGGTTCGTTTGGGATCCGTGCCAGGTGTGTGCGACCAGGTGCGCGCTAGCCGATAACGCAACTTCTTCTGATCGGGAATAGGCAGATCATGGTCGGCCGATTCTTCGAGGTTGCGAAGGGCAAGGGCCCAGTATTCCACTGCTTCTGTCGGCGAAGTCGAGGCTTCCGCCAAGGCGACATAGGCACTTCCCTTGAGATACTTCACGCGTGGCTCAAGGTCGGCGGGCGGGTCGGCATCCGGAAGTTTGCGAAGTGCGCCTTGAACCTGATCCGGATCGGGCGGCCAGCGATCGACGGCTGGCCGCAGGACCATCAGTGCCTTTTCATAGCGTTCGGACAGCGAGGGCCGAATGCGATCGCCGTGGTGCCAGAGCGCAACAAGCGACCCCAAGCCGACCAGAAAGGTCGGCAACTGCCAGAGTCTTCGAGGAGGGGCCTGTTCCGTGGCCATAGGTGTGCATCCTGCGCGCGACCGCCAACGAGCCCGGCGCATCGTGCAGCCGGAACATCGGGCCGAGTACTTTAGGCAGCTTTGGCACGAACTGTCAAGGGGAAGCCGGAAAGAGGCTGATTTGAGCATGAAAGTGTCTCCATAGTAGTCGGCACATTCGGTGTGCCACTTTCTGACTCACACACACGGAGAGCTTGTAATTTTTTGTGAAACAGCCAAATTCGCCACGATCTCGCCGAACGGGCGTAGCGAGCCTCCGGCGTCAGCCGGGGAGGTCTCCCACGGCCAGAAGACTGTTTATCCATCGGGAAAGCCCTCCCCCGGCTGACGCCGGAGGCTCGCTTTTAGACAGCATCAACAACCCAATACCACAAAAGTTCACAGGCTCGGAGTGTGCAAGCTACTATCACCTACTTCGTCCCCAACGGCGCTCGCCCTTCCTTGACCTCCTTCAATCGTTCGCGGTACTTCTCGAACAGCCGCGTGTGTCTGCTCGTCGGTTCCAGCGGCTTGCCGTCGATGAATAGGCCCAAGACCTGCGTGCTGGGTTGCAACAAGTCGCCGTTGGTTAAAACGAGGTTCGCTCGCTTGCCTTCCTCGATCGAGCCAAGCTGATCGGCCACGCCCAGGATCTGGGCCGGGTAAATCGTGATTGCTTTCAACGCTTCATCCAGAGGCAGGCCATACGACGCAGCCATGGCCGCTTCATACGGGAGGTTGCGTGAATTGCTGGAGCCCGTGCTCCGGATGCAGAACCGCACTCCGGCCTTGTACAGCTTGGCAGCATTTGTATAAGCGGAGTCGTATGGGTCGGTCCGTTCGACCGGCAGGTCCATCACGGGACCAACGATTACTGGTATGTCGCGTTTCTTCAGTTCGTCGGCCACCTTCCAGGCGTCCGAGGCACCACTCAGGATCATCTTGAACTTCAATTCATCCGCGAGCTTGAGGGCTTCCAATATCTCGGACTTGCGGTCGGCCGAGACGATCACGGGCTTCTCGCCGCGAACATAGGGCAACATCGCTTCCAGTCTTGGCACCATGGGGGAGTCGGTGCTTCGGCTCGCTTCGTAACGCTTGGCCTCCGCGAACAGATCCTTCAACTTGCGAATCTTTTCTTCACGCTGTTTCTTGGCAATCGCCCGACCCATGCCCGCCACCGAAGGATCGTTGCGAAACACCGGGCTTTCGCTGGGAAACTCGATGTGCAACGCCAGTTGCTCGACGATGGCCATCTCTTTTGGCACCCAGCCGGACAGGTTGATCAACCCAGCCTGGCCACCGATCACACCGCCGATTGGTCGAACGACGACGGAGAGCACACCGTTGGCACGCGTGACCGGAATCAGTTCGCTTTCTGGATTCACCGCGACAGCGGCACGAAGATCGGGCTGAAAATCGCCCCCTTCACTGAAGTCCTGTGTTTCCTTCGCAGAGCCAATTTCGGTCAAGCCGACTTGCGTGCCCGCGTCGATCAGGCCGGGGAAGACGTGCAACGTCTTCGAATTCAGAACGGTCGCACCCTCTTCGTCCAGATCGCGGCCGATCTTGTCGATCTTCCCTTTCAGGATCCGAATGTCTGCGACAATCGGCGATTTGCCGGGATTGTGCAGCGTAACGTTGCGCAGAAGAATCGGGCCGTCCGGCTTGAACTTGGGAAACGCGACCACGGCCGGCTTGGTGGGGCCTTCGGTTGCCGGCTTGAACGGCGTCAGTTTCTCGGATCGTTGGAAGTAGACTTCGCCTTCGACCAGCGTCATCTCGCAGCGGGCAAAGCCGTTGAGGGGATGCCCGTTGAAGATTGCCAGATCCGCGTCCTTGCCGACCTCGATGCTGCCCGTGCGGGCCTCGATGCCGAGCTGCTTCGCGGGGTTGATTGTGATCGTCTTCAGGGCGTCCTCTTCGCTCATCCCACCATACTTGATGAGCTTGGCCGCTTCTTGATACATGTGCCGGACGAGTTCGTTCGAGTCCGACTTCAGGCAGACCATTGCACCGGCTTCGTGAATCAACGCGGCCGCGAACGGAATCGCGTCGAAGGCCTCGATCTTGTAGGCCCACCAGTCGGAAAACAGCGAGCAACTCGAACCGTGAGCCGCGATCTCGGCCGCGACCTTGTAGCCTTCGAGCACATGTTGCAAGCTCTTGATTTTGAACCCGAATTTATCGGCCACGCGGAGGAGCATCAAGATTTCATCGCTGCGATAACAGTGACAATGAACCAGCAAATCCCCCTTCAAGATGTCCACCAGCGACTCTAGCCGAAGGTCGCGACGTGGTTCGGGCAGCGTGTCCTTGCTCGCTTTGAAATCGTCCCACGTCTTGCGATAGGCTTGTGCTTCGCTGAAAGCTCGAATCAGCACCGCCTCCACGCCCATACGCGTGTTCGGGAACCGGCCGTCGGAACGCTTAACGTTTTCACCCAGCGCGAACTTCACGCCGCGAGGCCCAGTAGTCACGAGCAAATCCTTTGCGGGCTGACCATACTTCAGCTTGATGACCGCGTCCTGCCCGCCGATGACGTTGGCACTGCCGTGGAGCAAGCGGGCCGTCGAAACACCGCCCGCCAGGGCTCGATAGATTTGCAAGTCCTCCGAGTTGAGCACATCGCGAACGCGAACCTCGGGAACGACCGAGAGTGAGAACTCGTTGACGCCGCCACTGATCGCGAAGTGTGCGTGCGTGTCGATGATCCCCGGCATGATGAACATGCCCTCGGCATCAATGACGGGAACTTCGCCCCCCGGTGCTGGCAAGTTCGGGCCGATCGCCTTGATCTTGCCGGATTCGACCAAAATATCGGCTTTTTCCAGGCGTGCCGGTTTCGTTGCCGTCAGGATGGTGGCGTTGCGGATCAGCGTCTTGCCGCGAGTGCGAAGCTTGGGAATGCGGTCGGCTTCAATCTCAGTGTCGTGATCTTTCACGACGATCTTCGCGGGATCCTTTTTAGGCTCGTCCTTCTTTTTGGGTTCCTCTTTTTTCTCTTCTTTCTTGTCGGCATCGAACTCGAACTTGATGCCATCGGCGAACACATATCGGACCTTGGTTTTCTCCTCATGAAAAGCACCATCGGTGATGACCAGGTGGGCCGACTTGCCCTTGGCCACGCTGCCGATTTGTGTCGCGACACCGAGAATATCGGCCGCTGATTCCGTTAGCGCCTTCAAGGCTGCGTCGGGAGCTAATCCCGCCTTGATTGCCAGTCGCAGGTTGGTGCTGAATTTTTCTGGAGATTTGTCGCCCGTCAAGGCATGAGTGGCGAACGCGAACTTCACGCCGGCCTTGTGCAATTCACTGGCGTTCGCCTGCTCCTCCTTCCGTTCGCGAGCGATGTCGTCGCGAACACGCGTGGGGAGTTCTTTTTCCTTGTCGCCCGCTTCGGAAAAGTTCAGCCGCAAAATGACAGGCGTCTCCGTTGCCTTGAGACGGTCCTTCACCTTCCAGGCATCGCGGCCGCCCAGGACGATCGGCTTCAGTTTGAATTCCTGAGCAAAGTCGAGGGCCCGATGAATCTCGTCGGCCGAATCCGCTTCAAAAACGACGGGCATCTTGCCTTCGAGTGTCGCGTTCAACGCTTCGAGTGCAGGATCGAACGACGGGCGTGGCCCCGCCATCTTGCGAGTTTCAAAGGCCTTCATACGTCGAGCGTGCCAGGCGGCATCGAGCATGGCCTGCCGGCAATGGGCGATCACACCCATCAAGGCACGCGGATATTCCGATCCGGGCATGCCCTTGAGCAATGCATGTTGAGCGAAGATCGGCCGCAGCACCGCATCGCGGGGAGTTGCACCACTCAATGAGACGAGCGTGCTTTGCCCGCTGAAGAAGCCGCCATCGGGCATGGCGAGGTGAACGGTGAACCCGAGTTTTCGCCAGGGGGCGATGGCATCCTCGTCGGCCTTGAGTGCCGAGCGCACCTCGAATTCCGGAGTCAGCCCCTTGCGATTGTCGGGCTTGGTGGCCGCGAGAATATCGCTCGCCAAATCCTCCGGGGCCGTTGGACCGCCGGCCGTGCGACGCAGTGCGGTATCGAACCCGCGTGAACTTCCAGCATCCAGAAAACCCGCGTATACAGTCAGCCCTTTGCCGTCGATCACGATCGCGTCGGGCGGAAGCTTGGTCTCACCTTCGATGACTTCGGCAATAATGCCTTCCCGCAAGATGAGGGTGGCATTCGGCAATGTCTTCTCGGACGAGACGACAACGCGGGCATTCTGAATCGCGTGGGGAACAGCCTTAGGCTGCTGGGCGAACGTGAGGGGAGCCAACCCCAGAAGGATAAC
>Ga0105044_10011494_pt1 | contig 12064 bp, 8 predicted proteins | sample MAT01_FD_78092 | JGI IMG/M metagenome (GOLD analysis project Ga0105044, IMG submission 78092) | Freshwater microbial communities from Lake Fryxell liftoff mats and glacier meltwater in Antarctica - MAT-01 | ecosystem: Environmental > Aquatic > Freshwater > Ice > Liftoff microbial mat | place...
AGCACGGCATGGTCGACATGGTTGTCCATCGTCATCGGATTCCTGAGACAGTGGCGCGGCTGATCGGCTTGATGATGAACGCGCCTGTCGCCGAAGCCGCTGTCATGCCGGTGCCGGAGTCTGAGATTGTTGCCGAGCCGGTTATCGTCGAGCCGCCGTCCGACACGGAGCCGCAGGCCGCGCAATGAGCGGCGATGCGGCGAGCGACGCGGTTCTCGAACGCCTGACGCGCCTGCATCCCAAGGCGATCGACCTTTCGCTCGACCGGATGAGGGCGCTGCTGACGCAGCTCGGCGATCCGCAACTCCGCCTGCCGCCGGTTTTTCACGTCGCCGGCACCAACGGAAAAGGCTCGACCTGCGCTTATCTGCGCGCAATGCTGGAAGCCTCGGGTAAGCGCGTGCATGTCTACACCTCGCCTCATCTCGTGCGCTTTCACGAGCGCATCCGGCTTGCCGGAGCGCTCATCAGCGAAGATGCGCTGCAGATCCTGCTCGATGAATGCGAGCGCGCGGCGCGCGATACGCCCATCACCTTTTTCGAGATCACCACGGCGGCGGCGCTGCTCGCCTTCGCGCGCGTGCCCGCCGATGTGCTCATCCTCGAGGTCGGGCTCGGCGGACGGCTGGATGCGACGAATGTCGTGCCGCGCCCGCTCGTCTCGGTCATCACGCCGGTCGATCTCGACCATCAGCATTATCTCGGCGAGACCATCGAGCTGATCGCCGCCGAGAAAGCAGGCATCATCAAGCGCACTGTCCCGGTAGTGATCGGGCCGCAGAACGATGCGGCTTACGGCGTGATCGAAGCAGAAGCCGAGAAACTGAAAGCACCGCTCACCGCCTGGGGCCGCCAGTTCTCGGCGCATGACGAGCGCGGCCGCATGGTGTTCCAGAACGATGAAGGCGTGATCGACCTCCCGCATCCCAAGCTCGCGGGCATGCACCAGATCGAAAACGCGGCGCTGGCGATTGCGGCGATCAAGGCACAGGACGTCTTCAAGGTTTCGGATGCGGCTATCGAAAAAGGCCTCTCCAGCGTCGTCTGGCCGGCCCGGATGCAGCGCCTCACCTATGGCCCGTTGATCGAGGGGGCGCCCGAAGGCAGCGAGGTCTGGCTCGATGGCGGACACAATCCCCATGCGGGCGCTGCGATCTCTGCCCTTCTGGCCGATATGGAAGACCAGCGCCCGCGTCCGCTCTTCCTCATCGTCGGCATGCTGAACACCAAGGATGCCGGAAACTATCTGGTGCACTTCCGTGGCCTCGCGCGCCATGTCGTGACCGTCGCCATCCCGGGTGAGAAGAACGCGATGGGCGCAGGCGCGCTCTACGATGCCGCCCGCGCCGTAGACCTCAACGCCGACCCGGCCGACGATCTCGCCGACGCGATGGATCTCGTCACCGCCCGGGCCCAGCTCGACGGCGATGCCGCCGCGCCGCGCATCCTGATCTGCGGCTCGCTGTATCTGGCCGGCCACGTACTGGCGCAGAACGGGTAAGCGCAAACGAAAAGGCCCCGGGCGATGCCGGGGCCTTTCCTCAATTCGTCCGATGCAGGCTTACGCCGCAGCGATGGTGCTCTCGATCCATTCCTTGATCTTGCTCTTGGGCAGCGCGCCGACGCGGGTGGCGGCGACCTGGCCCTTGTGAAAGATCATCAGGGTGGGGATGCCCTTCACGCCGTACTGCACGGGGATGGAAGGATTATCGTCGATGTTCAGCTTGGCGATCTTCACCTTGCCCTCGAACTCAGCCGAGAGTTCCTCAAGCGCCGGGGCGATCTGACGGCAGGGGCCGCACCACTCCGCCCAGAAATCGACCAGCACGGGCTCGTCGGACTTCAGGACATCGGCCTGAAAGCTCTGGTCGGTGGTTTTGCTCAGGGCCATTTTGGGCCTCCAAAAGGGCCGTTGTGGCCCGGGGTCAATTGCTGCTCTGGAAGGTAAGAACGCCTTCCGGCAGCGTCAAGGATGCGGCGCAGCACGCCGCTTCAGTCTGGCTTAAGCGGGTTTGAGCCCGGCGAGCGCTGCATCGAGCAGTTCATCCGGCAGCAGGGTCATCTCCGGCGTCTCGGTCCACAAAAGCGCGGCTTTGACCGCACGATCCGGAAAAGCCGTCCGCATCGCCTCGCGATAGAGCGCCATTTGCCGCTGATAAGCGAGCGGCGTGTCTTCGGCCCGCGTGGGGGGCACGCGATTGGTCTTGTAGTCGACGATGAGAACGCTGGTGGCATCCACCGCCAGCCGGTCGATCTGGCCCGAGATGAAGCCGTTGCTACCCAGTGCCGCGACCTTGCCGGCGATGGAAACCTCAGCGCGCGAACCCGGCGCGAAAGCGGCGGCAAAACGGGGATCGTCCAGAATGGCAAGGATGCGTTCGGCGGCTTCCGCGCGCGCCACTGCAGGCCAGTCTGTGGCCCGGCGTTCGAGATAACGCGCGGCGGCCTCGGCGCGGCTTTCGAGCGGTAGGTCAGGCAGACTTTGCAGCAAGCGGTGCAGGATGCGCCCGCGCTGGAGGCCAAAGCCGTCGGCGGCATCGTCGAACGACAATGCGGGTGTCAGGCTGGAGGGGCGCACCAGTCCGATGGCCTCCTCAGTGGGCGCGGCCTTGGCGGTCCAGCCGGGCAGCGTGGGCGACGCAGAGCCAAGATCGCTGCCGCTGGAGAAAGCGGGGGCGGGCGTGCCGAAGCGGCGGCCGGTGCCGAACGGTGTTTCAATCGGCGTCGTCGCGCTCAGCGCATCGAAGCCGGCCTCGACCGCCTGATACCAGGTGGTCGCATCTTTCGCCGTGTTGCGGCCCGGCATGACGCCGCAGACGACCAGCCGGTCGCGCGGCCGGGTGAGCGCGACATAGAGCAGGCGCTTGTGCTCGGCATGTTCGCGCGCCTTATAGGTGAGCTTCGCCGCCTCGGCCTCGGGCGAATTCGACGGCTTCCACACCAGCGCGCCCTCATACTCAAGCAGGTTCGGCGTGTAGGTGGCGCTCGGCAGCGACATGGTATCGGGCAGGATGACGACAGGCGCTTCCAGACCCTTTGCACCATGGGCGGTGAGTACGCGCACCGTGCCGCCAGCGGCATCGGGGTCGCGCTTCACCTGACCGCCGGCGCTCTCCAGCGTGTGCAGAAAGCCTTCAAGGCTCGGCGCATTGGTTTCTTCAAACGCTGCGGCGGCGGCGAGGAATTCGTCGATCACGTCCTCGGCTTCCTCGCCGAAGCGCCCCAGCATGGCGCGGCGGCCGCCCTCGCTGAGCAGCCGCGCGTAGAAATCGAACGGCGCATCGCGGCCCAGCCGGTTGATGGCGCGGCCGAGTTTGGTCCGCACCGCCATGGCCTTCGCCTTTTCGACGCCGTCGATCCCGTCTTCCGCAGCCGCATTGAGGCGCGACCACAACGGCATCCCCTCGCGCGCATAGGCGAGATGAAACAGCGTCGTTTCATCGAGGTCGAAGAACGGGCTGCGCAGAAGTGCCGCCAGATTGAGGTCGTCCTGCGGCAACAGCGCGGCGCGGCCATAGGCGATGAGATCCTTCACCGCGATATGCTCCAGCAACGCGAGACGGTCGGCGCCCGCGACCGGCACGCCGGTCTGCTTTAGCTTGCGGATGATCGCCTTGGCCAACCGCCCGCGGGTGCGCACAAGAATCAGAATGTCGCCGGCCTGCAGCGGGCGCTGCTCGCCGGTTTTCGTGTCCGCGACGCTCTCGCGCCCGATCCAGCCTTTGATGGATGTCGCCAATTCACCGGCAAGGCGCGTGACCGGATCGTCGGCCCCTGGCGCGTCGACAGGCTTCGTCCACTCGTCGCTCTCTTCGCTCGCTTCCGCTGCCGTCAGCGGCCAGAGATCGACGACGCCCGGTGCGCTCGCGCGATGCGCGATGTGATCGGCCCAGTCGCCGCCTGAGACCGCCTCCTGCAAAGCGGGGTCGGCGCGAAACACCGCATCGACCAACGCGAGCACGGGCGGGGCAGAGCGGCGTGACGTGTTGAGCGTCGGCGTTTCGAACGATTTATCGGCGCCCGCCGCGCGCTCGGCGAATAATTCTCGGAACTTGGCAAAGGCCGCCACATCGGCACCCTGGAACGAATAGATCGACTGCTTCTCGTCACCGACCACAAACAGTGTCCGCGTCGCGGCGCTGCCCGGTCGTGCGCCCGCCCCGGCGAAGAAATCTTCTGCCAGCCGCTCAACCACCTGCCACTGCGCCGGGCTCGTATCCTGCGCCTCGTCGATCAGGATGTGATCGAGCCCGCCATCCAGCTTGTAGAGCGCCCACGCCGCCGCTTCGCTATCGCGCAACAGATAGGCGGCCGCCTTGATGAGATCGTCGAAATCGAGCACACCGCGCTGGCGCTTCGCCTCGGCATGGATCGCCGCAATGGAGCGGCCAAGCTGGGTGACGGCATAGGCCATCCACGCGGACTCCGCTGAGGCGCGCTGGCGCAGCAGGCCGAATGAGCGCTCGGCTTCCTGTTCCATCTCCTCGATCAGCGCCCGGTGCGCGGCACGGGTCGCCTTGGTCGCCAGCCCCTTGGCGCGCAGCTCGCCTTTCTGGGTGAGCAGTGACAGCGCCATGCGCTCGAACCGCGTTTCGTCTTTGACGAGCAGCGCGGCGGCGATCGTCTCCGCGATGTTCTGGTCGGCTTTACTGCCGCTCATCAGTGCAGCGACGGCTGCGCGATAGAGCGCTATGCGCGATGCATGGCCGAATCCGGCCTCGGCTTCGATATCTTCGGTTCGCGTGCCGTGCGGCAGGCCAGCAATCGCCCACGGATCGCCACTGCCAAAGTCGGAGATGAGCTGCGCGCTGCGGCCCTCGAACAGGCCCGCAAAGCCCTCGGCGTTCACGTAAGGCGCGAGCGAGGCCATCATGGTGTCGGAGCCGTCTCGCCCCAGCGCCGCCAAGGCCTGTTGACGCGCAGTTGCCTTCATCTGCGCCGCTTCGGTTTCGGTGAGCACGCTGAACGGCACGGGTGCGTCGGCCTCGACAGGAAAGCGCGCAACCAGGCGTTCGCAAAAGGCGTGAATGGTCTGGATTTTCAAACCGCCGGGCGTCTCCAGCGCTGTCGCAAACAGGCGGCGGGCCCGCGCCATGCGGGCCGCATCGGGCGCTGCGCCTTCATAGGCGGTGATATCGGCCTTCAACGTCGCATCTTCGGCGAGCGCCCAGCGGCCGAGCACATCGAAGACCCGCGCCCGCATTTCGGCGGCGGCGGCGCGAGTACAGGTGAGGCAGAGCAGGCGTGCCGGCGGCGTGCCGTCGAGCAGCAGGCGGATCACCCGCGCGGTCAGCACATAGGTCTTGCCCGATCCGGCATTGGCGCTGACCCAGGCGGAGTTGGCGGGATCGGAGGCGATCAGGGCGGCATCGCTCATGTCTCGCCCTCCGCCGCTTCGCCCCATTCATCGAAGCGCGAGAGATGATCGTAGTCGCTGCCGTAGCGTGTCTTCTCCATCGCCACGCGGGGCGCATAGGGCGTCTCGAGCTTGTCGAACTTCGCGACCAGATCTTTCAGCCGCCGCTCCAGCTCGTCGGTCGTCGCCTCGGCATCGGGCAGTTCAGTCAGCTTGCCTTCCACCTTGCCGCCGCCGAGCTGGGCATAGATCAGTTCCGCTGGCGGGCCTTTGACGCTTTCGCCGAATGCCCCGAGCCGCGCCATCGCGGCGAGCAGCGGCAATTGCGGTGCCATGAAGCTCTCGATCTGCTTCTTTGTCGGCACCGCGCCGGTCTTGTAGTCGATGACGCGCGTCCCACAGCTGTTCAGGCGGTCGATACGATCCGGTTTGCCGGTCAGAGTGAAATCGACATCTGCGAAGTGATGCTGTCCATCCATTTCGGCGACATGCGCGGCGCGTGTCTCCGCCCACTCGGCTTCCACGCCTGCGAGGAAGCGCGCCGCGCGCAGATAACGCGGCCACCAGAAGGCGCGGACATCGGGTTCGTTCAGCAAGCCGCCGAATGCTTCTTCGCCGCACGTCACTAGCGCCGCATAGGGATCGCCCGTCCAAGGCTGGCGCTTGGCGAAGAGTTCGAGCGCCAGGTGAATGGCATTGCCGCGATCGCGCGCACTCAGCGGTTCGGCCAGCGCTTCCAGCGGCTTCAGGTTCAGGATCGAGCGCGCATAGATCGCGTAAGGATCGCGCACCCATGTCTCGATCCGCGTCACCGAGAGCTTGCGGGGCCGCGCGGCTAGCGGCGGCCTGGGCATCGGCCGCTTGGCCGGTTGCGGCGCGCCGGTCGCATCCAGATGTTGCGCCATCGTAAGCGCGCCGTCTTCGGGTATCGGCGCGCCGCAGCCTTCTGCAAGTGCCGTCAGCCGCAGCAAGAAGCGCGAGGCATTTGACGGCGCACCGTCCTGCCGCCGCGCGCGGGTGAAGAGGACATTGGGCTGTGCCGCCATGGTCGCGAAATCATGCGCGGAAAGACCGATTCGGCGTTCGGGCTGCGAGAGCTTGAGCTGGTCGCGCATCTGGCGCGTAAGCCAGGGATCGTCCGCCGGGTTCTGCGGCCAGACGCCTTCATTAAGACCGCCCAGAATGATCAGATCGGCCGATTGCAGCCGCGCCTCCAGCGGACCCCAGATCGAGACGCGCGGATGACGCGGCCCTTGCGGGCGAACGGCGATCCCGCGCGCCGCGCCGTCAAAAGTGATCGCATAGTCGCTCAGCGTCAGCGCTACCCCGCCTTCCGCCGCCTCGGCAGGCCCCTGCATCAGCGTGAACCCCGCCTCGCCATCGGCCCCGCGCCAGATCGCGGCGCGGCCTGTGTCGCTCTGGCGCGTCAACCGCTCCAGCGACGCGGCATGCGCGGCGGTCAGGCGTTCCAGCTTGTGCGCGCCGTTCCCGAGCGCCGCCAATGGCGCGAGTGCGTCTTCCGATGCGCTCAACATCGCGGCCATCGCGAGGCGGTCATCCTCAGACAGCTTCCAGGCACTTTCGCCTTTCTCGTCTGTCTCGCCCAGCCGTGCGCGCATCTCGGCGAAACCGCCGGTGACGCGGGCCGGACGCAGCACACGTCGCTCCAGCCGGCGCGCCAGCCGCAGCATCTCAATGCGCGGCATGTTCAACGCCGTGCAGGGATGCTTCAGCACGGCGAGCAGATCGACCGGCGCGCCGCTACTTATTGCCGCCTCCAGCGCCAGGCCCATCAGCGCGCCCGCCTCGGTTTTCGCCAGTGGCATGCCGGCGCTGTCATCCGCCGAAACGCCCCAGCGGATCAGCTCCGCCGCGACACGCCGCGCCAGCATCCGGTCCGGCGTCACCAGCGCAACAGTCTTGTCTTTCGTTTCCAGCGTGCGGCGGATCGCCAGCGCCACGGCCAGCGCCTCTTCGCGCTCATTTGCCGCAGCGATCAGCGACAAGCCTTCGACGCCCGCCTGCAACGCCTTGGCCGCATCGCTCTCGCGGCGCGGCCAGCGGTCTGCGGTTTCCGGCGGGCGCATCGCTTCGGTGAGAAAGCGCTGGCGGGCGGAGGGCATCTCTTTACTGCCCCACCACGGACCAACGGCATCGCGGTCGATCCCCAGCGCGATCAGCAATTCCTTCAGCGCGAATTGTGGATGACTGGCCGGCAGTGCCTCCCAGCTTGCAGGGTCGAGATGCGTGTCGAGCCCATCCAGCACCACCGCGCCGGCCGGCAGCGCGGCGATCACCTTCATCAGTCCCGCCGTCGCGCGGATCGAGCCTGACGAACCCGCGACGATGAACGGTGCGGTCGGGCGGCGCTGCTCCAGCCGTTTGGCATAGGCGTGGATCAACCGGCTGCGCCGTTCCGCCGGGTCCATCCGCCCACGGGCTGCAACCAGCGCAGGCCAGTCTGCGGTCACGACCTTCAGGAAATCGACCGTCTTCTCCCAATGCTGCGCCAGATCGGCTGGCGCGAGCGTGGCGATGGCCGAAAGGTCCGCACCCTCATTCGCCGCTTCATCGATCAGCCGCGCAAGCGAACGCGCCAGCGCCAGCGATACCGCAAATCCACCAGCCGATCCGGTGTCGCGCCGGAACTGCGCCAAGCGCTCGGCAAGGATCATCTCGCGCTGCAGCCGTGGCACCTCGGGCGGCAGTTCGCCGAGATCGGCCGCCGGGTCGATCAGCGCCTCGTCTTCATCGACATCGCCCAGCGTCACGATGCGCGGCAGCACCACGGCATCGCGCTTCATCGCCGTGGTCAGCGCTTCCGCCAACGCGCGCGCCGCGCGGCGGGTGGGCAGGAAGATGGTGGCGTCGGCCAGCGCCATGGGATCGTCGCCCTGCCCGAACTTCGCGACGACGCCCTCGGCCAGATCGGTGAGAAACGCCCGTCCGGGCGCGATGGTGTAGACGCCGTGCGGCGCGGCGCTCACGCGGCGCGCCCCTTGCGCCATAGCCCCTCATTGGCGAGCCAGGCCTCGGCTTCATCCACCGCGCCGGGCGTATTGATCTCCAGCCAATCGCCATCCAGCCGCTGGCCGAACAGACGCTCCGCTGCAATGGCGCGGTCCCACACGATATTCGTTGAGAACGTGGGCGCCGGCGGATCGGCGAAGAGACGCGGGTGACAGATCTGCACCGTCGTCCATACAAACGGCGCGACGGTGCGCGGCGCGCGGCGCTTCAGATGCCCGCTTGCGTCCATCGTGAAATCGCCGGTGCCGTGATAGCCGACCGAGCGCACGGTCAGCGCCAGCAGCATCAGCGCATCCATGCGGCTTTCATCCCACGAACGCGCCAGACGCTGCAGCGCATCGCCGCGCGCATCGACGAACAGCGCGTCGGTGTTGACTGAAAAGAACGGCTCATCCTTGAAGTAGTGTAAGGCAGCTACTGTGCCGCCCCCGGTATCCAGCAATTGCGCACGCTCGTCGGAGATAACGATCTCAAGATCGCTGCGTGTCTTCAGATGCGCGGCCACCATATCGCCGAGATAATGCACGTTGACGACGGCATAGGTGACACCCGCCGCCACCAGCCGGTCGAGCATGTGATCTATCAGCGGCTTGCCTGCCACCTCGATCAGCGGCTTGGGTTTTGTATTGCTCAGCGGCCGCATCCGCGTCCCCATGCCGGCGGCCAGCACCATGGCGCGGGTCGGGGCGCTCATGTCCGCGCCTCCATTGGCAGATAGGCATCGAACCACGCCTTCAGGCGCGCCAGCGCCGGGTCGGCGAGGCAGCGGTCGAGATAGGTCCATAGGCGCGGCATGAAGGCGGCATAGCGCGGCTTGCTATCCCGCGTCACCAGCCGGGCGAAGATGCCGAGGATTCGCACGATATTGAGCGCCCCCAGCGCGTGATAATCGGCCAGAAACGCCGCGCGATCGACACCTGCCGTCGCCAGATAACGCTCAAGACAGGCGGCTTCCAGGTTGGCGCTGACCGTGCGCCGTGCGTCGTGCAGCAGCATCGAGAGGTCCCAGGCGGGGTGCGCTTTCACGGCATCCTGGAAATCGAGCAGGCCGACGCGCGCCGCGCCCGCGCGTTCTGGCAACCAGATCAGATTCTCGGCGTGATAGTCGCGGTGGCAGAAGACGCTGGCGTTGGCCTCGCCATGGGCGCGGATCGGCGCCCAGATGGCTTCCCAGTCCGCGATCGCAACATCATCGAATGTCACGGGCCGAAACTGCGGCATCCACTCAATGATGATGTCATGCGCGGTGCTCAGCGCCAGCGCGTCATAGCTGAGCAGCGGCCATCCGCCGGGCAACACATCCGGCGGCGGCTCGGCATGCAGTACCAGCAGCGCATCGATGGCCGCGTCATAGAGCGGACCTTCCGCGACACCGCCATCGATCAGCTGTGCGTAGAGCCCGTCGCCAAGGTCTTCGATGATCGCGAGCCCAGCCTCGGGTTCGGCGTGGAAGATCTCGGGTGCGGAAAATCCGCGTGAGCCGAGATAGCGCGCGCAGGCGACGAAGGCATCGACCCGCCCGGCCGCCAGACGCGCCAGCGCGTTATAGCCGAGTTTGTGGCGCTCTGCCGCATTGGCCTCAGGCGGGCAGGGTGCGGCTTCGACCAAGCGCGGCTGGTTCATCAGCATGGCGCTGCGGCCATTCAGCGTCAGGCGTTCATAGCTGCGGGTCGAGGCATCGCCGGGCAGACGCGCGCGTGCGGCATCGCCCCAGCCGGCACTTGCGAGAAACCCGACGATCTCGTCCTCGCGGCTCATGCTGCCTCCCGCACGATGACGGGGATGAGATCGAGCCAACGCCCGCCACCGCTCAGGTCCGCCTGACGCGGCTCGGCACTCAGCGCGACGTTCAGCGCATCTTTGGGGAGATAGTCTTCCGCCTGCTCCGGCCATTCGATCAGCGCCGCACCTATGCCCAGGGCATCGTCCAGTCCCAGCTCCTCGATCTCCTCCGGCCGCTTCAGGCGATAGAGGTCGAGATGGGCGACCGGCACTTTGAGGTCGTAACTTTGCAGCAGTGTGAAGGTCGGCGAGGGCGTCTCGCCTTGATGTCCCAGCGCGGTGAGGATGGACCGCGCCAGCGTGGTTTTGCCCGCCCCCAGATCGCCGCGCAGCAGCACCGCATCTCCAATGGCCAGATGCGGGGCAATGGCCGCACCCAGCCGCGCAACCGCTTCAAGATCGGGCAACCCGATCCGCGCCACCTTGCCCTGAATCGATGTCTGCATGGCCTCCTTTTGCCCGCGTGAAGCCCCGGCGGCAACGCCCGATCGTCGCCGCCATGCGTTGATAATCGCCGCTGCTTCCGGCAGGGTCCGCCGCCAGAAAAGCGGGGGAGATAGTCATGTCTGGAACGGTGGTGATCGGCGCCGGACAGGCCGCCTCGCAGCTCGTCGCGAGCCTGCGGACCGAGGGCTATGCGGCGCCCATCACACTGGTGGGCGACGAGGCCTACCCGCCCTATCAGCGCCCGCCATTGTCGAAGAAGTTCCTTTCAGGCGAGATGGAGGAGGACCGCCTCTTCATCCGCCCTCCGGAATTTTATGCGGCGGCCAATGCCACACTCATCCTGAAGACGCGCGCCACCGCCGTCGACCTTGCCGCGAAATCGGTTTCGCTCAGCGATGGCCGGATGCTGCCCTATGAAACACTCGCCCTCACCACCGGCAGCCGGGTGCGCAAGCTCACCGTGCCGGGCGCCGATCTGCCGGGCATTTTCTATCTGCGCGGCATCGACGATGTGAAGGCGATCCAGCCGCACTTCGTGGCCGGCAAGAGGCTGGTCGTGGTCGGCGGCGGTTACATCGGTCTTGAGACGGCGGCGGTTGCTGCCAGGCGGGGGCTAAGGGTCACCATTGTCGAGGCGCTGGAGCGCTGCCTGCAGCGCGTGACCTCGCAGCAGATCTCGGACTTCTTTGAAGGCATCCATCGTGCCGAGGGTGTCACCATCCTCACCCGCACCGGCGTGCACGGCTTCAAGCAAGGCCTGGGCAGCACGCTGATCGTCGAGACGGCGGGCGGCGAGATCGAGGCCGATCTCGTCATCGCCGGCATCGGCATTCTCCCCGAACAGGCATTGGCGCAGGCCGCAGGTCTCGCCTGCGAAAACGGCATCGTGGTCGATGAGTTCGCTCGCACTTCTGACGCCGACGTCTACGCGATCGGCGATTGCGCCAATCACCCCAACCCGCTGCTTGGCCGCCGCCTGCGCCTGGAATCGGTGCAAAACGCCATCGACCAGGCCAAGGCTGCGGCGCTCGCCATCACCGGCAAGCCCAAGCCCTATGCCGAGGTGCCCTGGTTCTGGTCCGACCAGTATGACCTCAAGCTGCAGATCGCCGGGATCTCGGCCCCGGGCGACACCGTGATCCTGCGCGGCGACCCTAGCTTGCGGAAATTCGCGGCTTTTTACCTGCGTGACGGCCATGTCGCGGCGGTCGATGCGGTCAATGCGGTGCCGGAATACATGGTCGGCCGGCAGATGATCGCCCAGAAGAAAACGGTCGATCCGGCCCAGCTGGCCGATCCAACCATTCCGATGAAGAGCCTGATGGCGTAGAACCGCCGGGAAACGGCGCAGAAACCTTGCCAAACCCCGGTTCGGCATGATTTCTACGGCCAGCGCTATTTGAGAATACGGACTTCAGGTCCGCAAAATAATTGAGGGATCGCAGCGGG
>Ga0105044_10011500_pt1 | contig 12061 bp, 9 predicted proteins | sample MAT01_FD_78092 | JGI IMG/M metagenome (GOLD analysis project Ga0105044, IMG submission 78092) | Freshwater microbial communities from Lake Fryxell liftoff mats and glacier meltwater in Antarctica - MAT-01 | ecosystem: Environmental > Aquatic > Freshwater > Ice > Liftoff microbial mat | place...
CCGTTCGGAGATCGTCTCGGTGAGCCGGGCGGTGTCGTCGGCGTCGGTGGCGTCGAAGGGCACGACGTCGCGGCCACCGGGGAGCTGTTGGGCGGCTTCTTGGGTGCGGTCGAGGTCTCGTGGAAAGCCGGTGAGCAGCACCTCGGCGCCGAGCTCGACAGCTCGGCGGGCGACGGCGAAGGCGATGCTGTCGGTGGTGACGACACCAGTGATGAGGATCTGCTTGCCGTTCAACAAGGTGTGGCTCCGTTGCGTAGGTCGGTGTCGGTGGCCCGGGAGGCGTCGGCCATGGCGGCTTGGTGGGCTTGGACGGCTCGGCGGGTGTCGGGGTCAGTGGTGGCGATGATCCGGGCGGCGAGGAGAGCGGCGTTGGCGGCGCCGCCGATGGCGACGGTGGCAACAGGGATCCCGGCGGGCATCTGCACGATCGACAGGAGCGAGTCGAGGCCCTGGAGGTGCCGGGAGGGCACGGGGACACCGATGACAGGCAGGTAGGTGACAGCGGCGAGCATGCCGGGGAGGTGAGCGGCGCCGCCAGCGCCGCCGATGAGGACCCGCAACCCCCGCCCCGCCGCGGCGGCGCCGTAGTCGAGCAAGTCGCGAGGGGTGCGATGGGCCGAGAGAATCCGCACCTCATGGGCGATACCGACCTCGGTGAGCAGCGTCGACGCCGGCCCCATGGTGTCGAGGTCCGAGGCGCTGCCCATGGCAATGCCGACGAGCGGACCGTCGTTGCTCATTCGCCGAGGAGCAGCCGGGCGGCGGCCCGGGCGGTGTCGAGGGCCTCGGCCTGGTCAGCGCCCAGGGCGGTGACGTGACCGAGCTTGCGTCCGGGGCGGGCGTGTTTGGCGTAGAGGTGCACGCTGGCCCCCGGCACGGACAACCCCGCGGCGAGGTGGCGGGCGGGGTCGTCGCCGGACAGGGGACCGACCACGTTGACGGTAGCCGCGGCCGGGGCGACCATCTCGGTGGACCCCAGCGGCCAATCGAGGACGCCGCGGAGGTGGTTGTGGAACTGAGAGGTGACGGCCGCTTCGATGGTGGCGTGCCCGGAGTTGTGGGGGCGCAGAGCCAGCTCGTTGACGACGAGGTCGCCGGCGGTGGTGAAGAACAGCTCGACGGCAAGGACGCCGGTGGCGTCGATGCCGTCAGCGATCGATGTCGCCAGCCGGGTGGCGACATCAGCGACATCGGCGGGCACCCTGGCCGGCATCACCAGCTCGCGGCACATGCCGTCATGCTGGTAGGTCTCCACGACCGGGTAGACGGCGGTCCAGCCCGACGGGCGGCGGGCGACGAGAACGGCGAGCTCACAAGCAATGGGCACGTGGACCTCGACCACCCAGCCGCCAGGAGGGGTCGAGGCAAGCAGGCCACGGACGCTGTCGAGGTCGTCGACGACGTGCACACCGCGCCCGTCGTAGCCGCCGCGGCGGGACTTCACCACGATCGGCCAACCCCACCGCTCCGCGAAGCCTTGCACGGCGTCGAGGTCGTCGCCGCCGGCCGGCATGTGCGGGGGCACCGCGAACCCGGCCTGGCCGAGCACCTGCCGGGCCAGGAGCTTGTCCTGGGCGAGGCGGAGCGCCTCCGCGCCCGGCCGCACCACATACCCGGCCGCCTGCAAGGCGTCGAGGTGCTCAGCCGGGACCAGCTCGTGGTCCAAGGTGACAACGTCACAACGCTCAGCGAGGGACCGCAACGCGTCGAGCGAGCCGGCCGGGCCGACCACGTGTCGGGCACCGGCCAGCACCGCCGGGTCGATAGCCGACTCCGCCAGGATCTCAAGAGCCACACCGAGGTCGACGGCGGCCTGGTGAGTCATCCGGGCAAGCTGGCCCCCGCCGACCATGCCAACGCGAGCCGACGCCGGAGGCGCCGATACCGGAGGCGCCGATACCGGAGGTGCCGCCGGGCGGGCCGTCGGGGCGACGCCAGTCACCGGAAGTACTCCGGTCGGCTCACGCTGGTGTCAGACACGAACATGACCCCAGGTCGGTCGTCCAGCAGACGTTGCACGCCAGCCAACACGGCCTCGGCACGATCGTCAGGGACGACGGAGATGACAAGGGTCAGCGCATCGCGCTCGTTGAAGGCCAGACGCCCCTGATGGAAGCCGTGGTGCCCGACACCGGAGACGTTGGCGACACTGGTATAGCCCGTCGCCCCCGCGGTCGCGAACACCTCCCGCAACGCCGGGAGGTCGTCGCCAGTGACCACCACCTCGACCTTGATCATCGGAGTCAGGCCCTGTCGTGTCATACCGCCACCTCGCTGTGATCATCGGCTCGCCGCGCCGGCTGCCACCGCGCCCAAACGCCGCCACGACCACGCAACTGCCAGGGAGCGGCGGCATGGGCGCGGGCGGCCGGGGCCATCACCGGCCGCCGAACGGTAGGCCACCGTACGTCGGAGAGCAGGCACACGCCACCTCGCCGCTTCAGGAACGGTTGCACGACGTCGAGGATCTGCAGGGCCCGCTCGTCGGAGCAGACGATCATCACGTACGTGGTCTCGAACGCCCTCTAGAAGGGGACGGCGACGCAGTCGCCACCTTCGCCGTGGCCGACGGCCCTCGACTTCTTCGCTGGTTCCATCGCCAACAGCCTCTCAACCCGCAGCCAACCGGCCGCGGAGCAGTAGAGCGGGATACCGAAAGGCACGTGACCACGCTGACCGACGCCGCGCTCGGGATGGGCGCCATTCCCTCCTGGTTCCGGCAATGGCGCCGGTCCTAACGCCTACCAGTCGTGGCATTATCTTCCGGGAGTCGGCTCATTTATCCTATGGAGACGAGGTGTCCACCAGCCGATCGTTGCTGGTCGTGCCGGCTGGGGTCACCTCGTCCAACTCGATTGAGATCCAAAGGAGCAGAGGTGCTTGCAGCAACCGGCACTGATCGCCACGGTCCTCATCGTGGTGGCCGAGACCGCCGGTCAGTGCTGATCGACCGGGCCGCCGGCCCCGAAGCCGCAGTTCGCGCCCGGGGCGGGCGGCGTAACCACGACGACGACGACGACGAGGGCCGCTCCTATCGGGAGGGCGCGAGTCCGTCGAAGCCGACGAGTTCGGGGCCCGTGGTTCTCGCCGTCGACGGCGCGGTCCGCAACGCCGTTGGCAGGCCGAGGGGTCGTGGCCGCACCCACCTTGGCCGGGCCGCGCAACAAGCGAGAGCGAAGGAGAGCTGCAGATGAGTCAAGCCCACGCCGTGACCTTCGGTGACGACGGCTCAGAGCACGCCGACCGGGCGTGGCTGTGGACCAACAACCAGCGGTGGCCCGGCTGGCGCCTCGATGTGATCGCCGCACACGTGCCGCCCCTTGGCCCTCCCGTCGGCGAGGAGCGGGCCACCCCGCACCCGTGGGCGCCGCCCTCGCCACGCCGGGTGTTCGCGGAGGCGGGCTTCGCCGAGGTCCGCTTTCTCGAGGCGGAGGCCGATCCCCGCATCGTGTTGGACCGGCCTGGCTCCGGGCTAGTCGTCATCGGCCACAAGGGCACCGGCGCGCTCAAAGCGCTGCGCCTCGGCAGCACCGCCGAGTACCTGCTGCGCCACTCGCTGACCTCGGTGGCGATCGTGCGGTCCTCGGCCACGGTGCGCCGGGTACTGGTCGCCGTCGACGGTTCGAGCCATGGGCGGCGGACCGTCGAGGCCCTTGCCGCCATGCCTTGGTTCGACCAGCTCGAGAAGGTCGAGGTGCTCGGCGTGCCGACCGTCGGCCTCCACCACGACACCGACGAGATCCGAGCCGTCATCGAGTGTGCCGTCGACACGCTGGCCGCCTCTGGCATCGAGGCCGGCGGCGTCGAAGCCGCCGGCCACAAGGTCAGCACCATCGTCGACCACGCGCAGGTCCTGCGGGCCGATCTCGTCGCGCTCGGCACTCGCGGTCCGGGTGGGCTCAAGCGGCTGCTGTCGGGCTCCGCCGCCAGCACCGTCGCTCGCGCCACACCCTGCACCGTGCTGATCGCCTCCGCCATTGACGAGCAGACCGACGCCGCCGAACAACCAGCTGGCCGATGACCGCAACCGCGGCCGCTGGATCTCGCCCAGCCGGTTCGAGGGTGGCGGAGCCGATCGCGCCGGCTGAGACGTCCGGTCGCGCCGATGCGGCGCGAGACGCCGAGGCCAAGGGCACCCGTGCGCGATCACCGGCCGTGGCCGCCGCACTGCCCTGTCGGGAGGGGGCGGGACCGAATCCGCTTCGCACCCAGATGGAGGAGTGCCGGTGACGGAGACAGCGGTCGGTAGGGACCACCACGAGCTTCCCGTGCACGAGGTCGTCCTGCTGCTGGAGACCGACGCCGAAGACGGGCTGAGCCCCGCGGAGGCCGCCGACCGGCTGGAACGGCTCGGCCCGAACGCCCTGCCGCGCGTCCGTCGGCACAGCCCGATGGTTCGGTTCCTGCTGCAGTTCCACCATCCGCTTCTCTACATCCTGCTGGTGTCGGCCGCGGTGACCGCGCTGCTGGGCAAGACGGTGGACGCCAGTGTGATCTTCGGTGTGGTGGTCATCAACGCGCTCATCGGGTTCATCCAAGAGTCCCGGGCCGAACGCGCCCTCGAGGCGCTCGTCACCATGGTCCTGACGCCCGCCACGGTGGTGCGGGGCGGCGAGAAGCTGCGAACTTCTTCCACGGCGGTGGTCCCCGGTGACCTGGTCCTGCTCGAGTCGGGCGACAAGGTGCCGGCTGACCTGCGGCTGATCAGGCTGCGGGACCTGCAGGTGGACGAGTCGGCCCTCACCGGCGAGTCGTTGTCGGTGGCCAAGGAGCCGCTGGAGACGCCGACCGGCACGGCGCTGCCCGATCGCCGCAACATGGCGTACTCGGGGACGCTGGTCACCTACGGGCAGGGCGCGGGCATCGTGGTCGCCACCGGGGCGTTCACCGAGATCGGCCTGATCTACCGCCTCGTGGGAGAGGCAGGCGGCGTGCAGACACCGCTGACCCGCTGGATCGCCCGTTTCAGCCGTACCCTCATGGTGGCGATCCTCGCCCTGGCGGCCGTCACGTTCCTGATCGGCATCACTCGCGGTGAGCCCGCCGCCGACATGCTCATCGCGGCTGTCGCCCTGGCGGTGGGCGCCATCCCCGAGGGCCTCCCCGCCGTGGTGACGATCACGTTGGCCATCGGCGTGGCCCGCATGGCGCGGCGCAACGCCATCGTTCGCTCGCTCCCCGCTGTGGAGACGTTGGGCAGCACGACGGTCATCTGCACCGACAAGACCGGCACCCTCACCGAGAACCAGATGACCGTCACGGGCATCGTGACGGTCTCCGGCCTCTACGAGGTGAGCGGGGCGGGTTACGCACCGTTCGGCGAGATCCGCGGTCCCGGTCCCGCAGGCGGGCTCGACGGGGACGCCGCGCTCGACGAGTGCCTGCTGGTCGGCCTGCTGTGCAACGACTCCCGGGTCGTGGCCGGCGATGACGACCGATGGGGGGTGGTGGGCGACCCGACCGAAGCGGCGCTCGTCACCTCTGCCGCCAAGCGTGGCATCGACGCGGGCGGCGCGTTCGCCGCCCATCCGCGGGCGGACACGCTGCCCTTCGAGTCCGACCGCCAGTTCATGGCGACGCTGCACCGTTCAGCGCTGGGCGCGCCGGCCACCGTCTACGTGAAAGGCGCGGTCGAGAAGCTGGTCGGCCTGTGCACCACCCAGCTCGGCGCCAACGGTCGGGCCGAGCCGCTCGATGCCGCCGCGATGCTGGCCCGCGCCGATGAGCTGGCCGGGCAGGCCCTGCGGGTGCTGGCCTTCGGGCGGGCGGACGTGGGGCCGGATGTGGCAGGGCTGAGCGACGAGGGAGTCGCCGCGATCGGGTTGTGCTTCGTCGGTCTGCAGGCCATGCACGACCCGCCCCGCCCCGAGGCCATCGCCGCGGTGGCCGCCTGCCAGACCGCCGGGATCGAGGTCAAAATGATCACCGGCGACCACGCTGCCACCGCGCGGGCCATCGCCGCCGAGGTCGGCCTTGCCGGGCACGGACGCGGCGAGCTGCAGGTCATGACCGGTAGCGAGCTGAGTGCCGTCGCCGACGACGAGCTCCCCGATGTCGCGGACCGCACCGCGGTGTTCGCCCGCGTCTCACCCGAGCAGAAGCTGCTCCTGGTGCGGGCCCTGCAGCGTGGCGGGCACGTCGTGGCCATGACCGGCGACGGCGTGAACGACGCCCCCGCCCTCAAGCAAGCCGACGTCGGGGTGGCGATGGGCCTGGCTGGCACCGAGGTGGCCAAGGAATCCGCCGACATGGTGCTCGCCGACGACAACTTCGCCTCCATCGAAGCCGCGGTGGAGGAGGGCCGGGGTGTGCTCGACAACCTGACCAAGTGCATCGTGTGGGCGCTGCCCAGCAACATGGGCCTCGGCCTGGTGATCGTCGCCGCCGTCGTCGCCTCGACGGCCCTGCCCCTTCTCCCCGTGCAGGTCCTGTGGCTGAACATGACCACGGCGGTCGCGCTCGGACTTCCACTCGCGGTTGAACCGAGCGAGCCCGGGATCATGCGCCGCCCGCCTCGTGACTCGTCGCACTCGCTGCTCACCCGCGCGCTCGGGGCCCGCATGCTGCTGGTGGCGGGGGTGCTGCTGGTCGGCGCGTTCGGCACCTTCCACTGGGAGCAGGCCCGCGACGTCCCGGTCGCCGAGACTCGCACCGTCGTGGTGAACATGTTCGCCATGACGCTCGTCGCCTACCTGTTCAACTGCCGCTCCCTGGAGCGGTCGATGTTCCATGTGGGGGTGTTCAGCAACCGTTGGGTCTGGGTCGGCGTGGCTGCCATGGTGTCGCTACAGCTCGCGTTCACCTACCTGCCGGCGATGAACGACCTGTTCCACAGCGCCCCGATCGACGGCGCCGACTGGCTCCGGGTGGCGGCCGTGGCCCTCGCCGGCTACGGCGTCGTCGGGACGGAGAAGTGGGTGCGCCGCCGGCTGGGCGAACGCCACCGCTGATCGCGCGGCGTGCGGTGGGCACGTCACCTCCCGTCGATCTTCCGGGCGATTCTCCTCGTAGCTCGGCGGAAAGGTCACGGGTTGCATCGGGGGCAGCGGCCGGGGTCGGCGGTGGCGTCGGGACCCACGGTGGCGCGCTCGGCGCGGTGGCTGCAGGCAGGACAGCCGTCGATCTCGGCGCGGACGTCGTCGACCAGGGTGGTGCACCAGTCGCAGGGGATGCCGGTGACGATGTCGATGGGCCCCCAGCCGGGACTTGTGCAGATCGGGCAGCGGGCGGCGAGCCGGGTGGCGAGGTGTTCGGCGGCGAGGCGGATGACGGGCCGTCGTGACGGGCAGTGGTGGGCGCGCAGGTCGGTCTCGATGCGGGCCCGCTGGTCGGGCGAGGCGCCGGCGCAGGCGGCCACGGCGGCGTCGATGTCGGCGGGGTGGCGGAGTCCTTTGAACACTGGTGCTACCGGCCCTTGGTTGGGGCGGACGATGACGGCGTGGTGAGGGAGGTCGAAGCGATCAGTCAGGCCTGCGGGATCGTGGTCTTGGGCGACCACCTGGGCTGTGGCCATGGTGTCGGTGCCGGTGGCGGCGGCCCAGACGATGATGTCGCGGTCGTCATCGACCAGGACGACGAGCTCGACATCCACCGTGAGCAGCGGGGTGGCGGGGTGGGGACCGATGCTGCCTTCGGACGCGAGCCCGAGGGGGCTGCCGGTGGCGGCCATGGCGAGGCGGGCCTTGGTGATCGCGGTGTCCAGGGGTGAGCCGGGGCGGGGGATCTCGCCGGTGAAGGTGCCGAGCCGGTCGGTGTCGACCGCGACGGCGACGACCTGGAGGCCGACGGCGGCCAGGGGCGGGGCGAGGAGGGGGAGCTTGTCGTGCTTGGTGGCCAGCACCGCGGCGCGGCCGGTGTAGGACAGGAGCGGTCCGGGGCCCGTCGGACGCCGGGCGGCATCCCCGGCGGGCGCGTTGCTCATGGTGGCGTGGCGCCGACCAATGCGCCCTGGGAGGCGCAGCCGACGAGTCGGCTGTACTTGGCCAAGAAGCCGTTCCCGGGTAGGGGCGGGGGAGGATCCCAGCGGTGGCGGCGCTGTTCGAGTTCGGCGGCGTCGACACCCAGTTCGAGGGTACGGGCGGGGATGTCGATGATGATCGGGTCACCGTCGACGACCAGCGCCAGCGGTCCACCGGTGGCGGCTTCGGGGGCGACGTGGCCAATGCACAGACCGGTGGTCGCTCCCGAGAAGCGGCCGTCGGTCACCAGCGCGACCCGACCGGCGAGGGCGCTGCCCTGGACTGCGGCGGTGACGGCGAGCATCTCGGGCATGCCCGGTCCGCCGCGTGGCCCCTGGTACCGGATGACGACCACGTCACCCTCGGTGAGCTGCCCTCCAGCGACGTGGGCCATGGCGGCGTCCTCGCTGTCGAAGACACGGGCCGTGCCGGCGAAGCGGTCGATGTTGAGGCCGGCGACCTTGACCACGGCGCCGGCGGGGGCGAGTGACCCACGCAGGATCGCTAGCCCGCCGTCCGGGCGCAGCGGGTTGGTGGACGACCGGACGACGGTGCCGTCGGGGGCTGGTGGTGCCAAGGCGGCGAGGTTCTCTGCGAGGGTGGCTCCGGTGACGGTCAGGCAGTCCCCGTGGAGCAGCCCGGCGTCGAGGAGAGCGGCCAGTACCACGGGGACGCCGCCGACACGGTGGAGGTCGGCCATGACGTGGTGCCCGCCGGGGCGCAGGTCGCCGAGGTGGGGTACCCGACGGCTGATCCGGTCGAAGTCGTCGAGGGTGAGCCGGACGCCGGCCTCATGGGCGATGGCGGGGAGGTGCAGCGCCGTGTTCGTCGACCCGCCCAGGGCCATCACCAGTGTGATGGCATTCTCGAACGCGGCCCGGGTCAGGATGTCGCGGGGACGGATGCCGGCTCGTAGGAGGTCGACCGCGGCTGCGCCGCTGGCCCGGGCGACCTCGGCACGGGCGGGATCGACGGCGGGCGGGGACGCGGAGCCGGGCAGGGCCATGCCCAGCGCTTCGGCTTCGGCCGCGACCGTGTTCGCGGTGTACATGCCTGCGCAGGACCCAGGCCCGGGGCAGGCGACCCGCTCGAGCTCATCGAGATCCTCAACGCTGAGCGCTCCGGCGGCCCGGGCACCGACCGCTTCGAAGACGTCCTGGATCGTCACCGGCTGCCCGCGCCAGCTCCCGGCGAGGGACGTGCCGCTGTGGATGAACACGGCGGGCACGTTGAGGCGGGCGGCCGCCATGAGCATGCCCGGGAGGCTCTTGTCGCATCCGGCGATGGTCACCATCGCGTCGAGCTGCTCGGCCTCCATCACGCACTCGACCGAGTCCGCGATCAGGTCGCGACTGGGCAGCGACGCTCGCATGCCCCGGTGCCCCATCGCGATCCCATCGGAGATGGCGATGGTCGAGAACCGCATCGGGACCCCACCAGCGGTCCGGACACCGTGGGCGGCGGCCGCCGCAAGCGGGTCGAGGGCGGCGTTGCAGGGCGTGAGGTCGTTGGCGGCGGCGACTACGCCGATCTGAGGACGGGCGAAGTCCTCGTCGTCGAAGCCGACCGCCCGCAGCATCGCCCGCGCCGGCGCCCGGGCGATGCCGTCGGTGACGATCCGGCTGCGATGGCGCGGGTCCACGTGGCCTCCAAAGCCGTAATCTACGAAGTACAACTCATGATAGGCCAGTCAGTAGTGGGGGTGTCTCGCGGTGCAGCAGGACCGAGGTGAGGTTGCGGTGTGGCGGTGGCTGGACGGTCACATCAACCGCGAGACCGGCGTGGGGGTCGCACCCGGCGGGTCGGTGCAGCCCGCCCCGACCCTCGATGTCATCGAGCAGCTCCTCGACACCCTTGGCCAGCCACAGCGTCGGGTGCCGGCGGTGCTCGTGGCAGGCACGAACGGCAAGACCGCGACCGCCCGGATCCTCGCGGCACTGCTGCAGGGCAGCGGCCTGCGGGTCGGGCTCTACACCAGCCCCCACCTCCACCGGCCCCATGAGCGCATCGCCATTGGCGACACCACGATCTCCGACGCGCAGCTGGCCGGCGTGGTCCACCCGCTGGTGGAGCTCGAACGCGTTCAGGGGGCACGGGCGAGCTGGTTCGAGCTGATGACCGCGGCCGCACTCGGTTGGTTCGCTCAACAGCACGTCGACGTCGCGGTGGTCGAGACGGGTCTCGGCGGGGCCGGTGACGCGACCGCCGCGGTCGGCGCTCGCGTCGTCGTGGTCACGTCGGTGGGGGTCGACCACGTCGAGTACTTCGGCCCGAGCCGATGGGCCAACGCCGTGGCCGAAGCCGGCGTCGTCCCCCACGGAGCGACCGTGGTGCTCGGCGAGCCCGACCGGGCGATGCACCCGCCGTTCTTGGCTCGCCTCCCGGCCGTCGTGTCGACCGCGACCCGCGACTTCGGGGTGGCCGCCGACACGCCGGTGGCGGACGGGCGGACGGTGTCGCTGTTCACCCCGACCGCGACCTACGACGCTGTCTTCATGGGTCTGCTCGCGCCGTGGCACGCGGCGAGCGCGGCGGTTGCGTTGGCTGCGGCCGAAGCGTGGCTGGGCGCGCCGGTGGCCGACCGGGCGGTCCGGGAGGTCCTCGCGGCGGTTCGTTCGCCTGGACGGTTCGAGCTCGTCTACAGCCCCCGCCCTGTCGTCGTGGACGGGGCCCACAATGCCGCGGCCGCCGCCGCCCTGGCCGGCGCGTTGCGCGAGCGCTTCCCCGGGGGCTCTCGCACCGTGGTGGTCGGCATGACCGGTGCGCGTGACCCGTTGGCGTTCCTGCTCGCCCTGGGGGTGGGCCCCGCCGATCGGGTCATCTGCACCCGGCCCGACACACCCCACGCCGTGCCGCCCGGTGCGGTGGCCTCTGCCGCGCAGGCGCTGGGCGCGCGGTCGGTGGTGATCCACGCGAACGTCGGCGCCGCGGTGCGGTGGGCGGTCGAGCAGACTGACGACACCCTCACGGTCGTCACCGGATCGCTCTACGTCGTCGGCGAGGCACTGCCGGTCGCGCGCTCGCTGGCGATCTGAGAGCGGCCGTCGAGATGGCCGCCGCCATACGTGACGCTCCTCGCCGGCCACGTCGTCGCCGCCGCCCCCGCTCCCCGGAACGGGCTGTCGCCATCGACTGCTGCACCACCTGCCTTGGACCGAACCCCGTTGGCGGCGGAGCCAGGAACAGCCGTACGCCCTGAGCTCGTCAGCCGCTGGGCTCCGCGGGCGGCGCCGTGGTGGTGGCAGTGGTGGTGGTTGTGTCCCTGTCCGCTTGCCGGGCCTGCTCGAAGGCGTCGCGGCCTTCCTGCATCTTGCGGGCGTAGCCGATGGGGTCGCCGTCGCGGAGGGCGGCGTCGTCGTCATCGCCGTCTTCTACTCCGGTGGCGTCACCTGGCCGGCCCTGGCCACCGCGACTGTCCTGCTCGGAGCCGTTTGTGGGGCTCCGAGCCCTTCGGGTCGGGTGGCTCCCGGCCTACGCGGTGCTGGGTGTCGGCGTCTGCCTGGCGTTCTACGAGTCGGGCATCCACGCCACCCTGGCCACCGTGGTGCTCGGCTTGCTGAACCCGGCGCCACCGCTCACCCCCGCGACGGTGGCCCGCCGCCGGGGCCGGGCTCGTCGCGGGAAGGGTCCTCGGCGTAAGCGGCTTCAGGTGGCTTGCTGTGCGGCTCCGGCTCGGTGCGCTCCCCGGAGGCGCAGGCTGGGCCCAGCTCAGCGGCATAGGGGCGATCGCCGGGATCGGCTCCACCGTGTCGCTGTTCATCGCAGGCTTGGCCTTCCCCACCGCTGGCCTCGATGCGGCCGCCAGGATCGGCAACCTGGCCGTCTCGCTCCTGGCGACCGACATCCGCATTCGACAGGGTAGAAGGTCGAACCCCTCGGACTACACGGTGCGCTGCGGGGTCTCCGTAGCGAAGGCGAGCGAGCGATCCGCCACCAGGACCGAGACGCCGTCATGGCGCGCGGCTCGTCGCACCAGGTGAGTCCAGAACCAGCTCGAGTGGCCGTCGCGGGCCACGACGATGAGGTCGTAGTCATGGTCTCGGGCGTACGCCACGACGTTGTCGGGAAGTCGGCCCGGCAGCAGCACCAGGTCCGGCTGGAAG
>Ga0105044_10011501_pt1 | contig 12061 bp, 11 predicted proteins | sample MAT01_FD_78092 | JGI IMG/M metagenome (GOLD analysis project Ga0105044, IMG submission 78092) | Freshwater microbial communities from Lake Fryxell liftoff mats and glacier meltwater in Antarctica - MAT-01 | ecosystem: Environmental > Aquatic > Freshwater > Ice > Liftoff microbial mat | place...
GCAGCGCTGGGATGTCTGGTTTGCCACCCCGCTGGAGCTCGATCAGGCCCGCGACCTGGTGGTGGACACTCGCAGCTATCTGTCTGACGTTCCGAAACAGGCGGCCGCCACCAACACCCAGCTAACAGAGATCATGATGGCCCAGGACTTCCAGGATCTGACAGGCCAGGTCATCAAAAAGATGATGGATGTCATCAAGGATATGGAAACGCAGTTGCTGCAGCTTTTGATCGATAACGTGCCGGCGGACAAGCGTGCCGAGGTGTCCACCAGCCTGCTTAACGGACCTCAAACCCGGACCGGAAGTGCGGACGCTGTCGACAACCAGAGCCAGGTTGACGACCTTCTGGCTAGCATGGGCTTCTAGGTCTGCCCTCCCTGATTGGCCAATGAGCTGGTCTATTTACGGCTTGTTTGGTCGATTACGTCAAGGGCACGAGTTTGATAATCTTGAGGACAGGGCGCTTGTTGCGCCCGGCGCTCCGGAGCATTGATGGCCGAAGAAAGTGATCTCGAAAAAACTGAACCTGCCTCACCCAGGCGACTTGAAAAGGCGCATGAGGAAGGCCAGGTCGCACGCTCACGCGAACTGGTGACCTTTGTGATGCTGACAACTGGCGCTGCTGCGCTGTGGACCATGGGCGAAATGATGGGCATATATTTTGGCAGCGCCATGCGCAACGGCCTGCAGTTTGAACGGGCCTCCGCTTTCGATCCGTCGCACATGATGGTGCAGGCCGGAACTGCGTTGCTCCACGCACTAAAAGCCCTTTTACCTGTGCTCATGATGATGCTGGTGGCTGCGCTGGTGGCACCCATGCTGCTGGGTGGCTGGTTACTTTCCGGCAAGGCGCTGCTCCCCAAATTGTCCAAGCTCAACCCAGTGGCCGGTTTGGCCCGGATGTTTTCTGCCGAAGCTCTGGCCGAGTTGGTCAAAACCGTGGTGAAGTCCGTCCTCATCGGCGGCATCGCCTGGTGGGTGCTCTCTGAGAAGTTACCGACCATCATGGGGCTCATGAGCGAGCCAGTGAACTCGGCGCTGCCACACACCCTGCGCATGGTAGCTGTCTGCTGCGCCCTGATCATTGCTTCTTTGCTGCTGGTGGCGGGCATCGACATGCCTTACCAGTTATGGAGCCACGCACGCAAACTACGCATGTCACGCGAGGACTTGCGCCAGGAGCAGAAGGAAAGCGATGGTGACCCCCTGCTCAAGGCCCAGATCCGGCGCCAGCAACAGCAGATGGCCAAGCGCCGCATGATGGCCGAAGTCCCCAAGGCCGACATCATTGTCACCAACCCTACGCATTACGCTGTGGCACTCAAGTATGCTGACGGCGACATGCGCGCGCCCCGTGTGATTGCCAAGGGAGCCGATCTGGTAGCACTGCGCATCCGTACCCTGGCCCAGGAACACAATATCCCGGTTCTTGAAGCGCCGCCACTGACGCGTGCACTGTTTCGCCACACCCAATTGGGCGAAGAAATCCCGCTCGCACTTTATGCAGCGGTTGCCGAAGTGTTGGCTTGGGCCTATCAGCTGAAGCGTCAGTACAGTGAAGGCGGTACGCTGCCGAGCACGCCGCAGGACCTGCCGGTGCCCGAGTCCCTCGATCCCCAGGCGAGTTCCGCATGACTGCCTTGAACTCCCTGCTTAACCTTCGCCGTACTCTCCTTGTCGGTGGAGCTGCCCAAGGGATGGTTGGTCCGATCCTGATCATCCTGATTCTCAGCATGATGGTGTTGCCGCTGCCGCCTTTCCTGCTTGATCTGCTATTTACTTTTAATATTGCCCTGTCCATCATGGTGCTGTTGGTTTGTATGTACACCAAAAAAGCGCTGGACTTTGCGGCTTTCCCTGCCGTGCTGCTGTTCACTACGCTGCTTCGGCTGTCACTCAACGTCGCATCCACACGTGTGGTGCTGATGGAAGGACATACCGGTCCAGACGCAGCAGGCAAGGTGATTGAAGCTTTCGGCAATTTTCTGATCGGGGGCAATTTTGCTGTTGGCGTCATGGTGTTTATCATTCTGGTGGTGATCAATTTCATGGTCATCACCAAGGGCGCCGGCAGGATCGCAGAAGTCGGTGCCCGCTTCACGCTGGATGCCATGCCGGGCAAGCAGATGGCCATCGATGCAGACCTCAATGCTGGCCTGATTGGCGAAGACGTGGCCCGCAAACGTCGGGCCGAGGTGGCGCAAGAGGCCGATTTCTATGGCTCCATGGACGGTGCCAGCAAGTTTGTTCGCGGAGACGCCGTCGCTGGCCTGCTGATTTTGGCAATCACCGTCATTGGCGGCCTGATCGTCGGTATGCTCCAGCATGATCTCGGGTTTGCCGAGGCGGGCCGGACCTACACCCTGCTGGCTATTGGCGACGGCCTCGTCTCGCAGATTCCGGCGCTCGTGGTTTCCACCGCTGCCGGTGTGATCGTCTCGCGCGTCACCACCGATGAGGACGTGGGTGGACAACTTACTGGCCAGCTTTTTTCCAATCCGCAAGTCTTGTTTTTGACCGCCGGCGTGATTGGGATGATGGGGTTGATTCCTGGCATGCCAAACATGGCCTTTTTGATCATTGCCGGTGGCCTGATCTGGTATGGCCGGCGCATCATGCTGAACAAAGTTGCTGGCAGTAATTCCGCCTCGCCCGCGTTGCCGCCCGCGCCATTGGTGGTGGAATCCCAGGAGGCAACCTGGGACGACGTCACATTGGTCGATCCGCTCGGGCTGGAAGTGGGTTACCGGCTGATTTCCCTGGTCGACAGTGCGCAAAATGGCGAACTGCTGGGACGCATCAAGAGCATTCGAAAGAAATTCGCGCAGGACATTGGATTCCTGGTGCCAGTGGTACACATCCGGGACAACCTTGAAATCAAGCCAAACGCCTACATCGTCAAACTCAAGGGTGTGCAGATTGGGCAGGGCGAGGCATTGCCCGGCCAGTGGATGGCCATCAACCCGGGGCAGGTCAGCGGGACATTGCCTGGCACACAGACCCTGGATCCAGCGTTCGGTCTGCCGGCCATCTGGATCGACGCCAGCCTGCGCGAGCAGGCGCAAATCTATGGCTACACCGTGGTGGACGCGAGCACGGTGGTGGCGACTCACCTGAACCACCTGATTCATTCCCACGCAGCCGAACTGCTGGGCCGCCAGGAAGTCCAGCAACTGCTGGATCGCATCGGAAAAGAGTCCCCCATGCTGATAGAGGGCCTGGTGCCCAAGGCGATGTCGCTCACGACCGTGCAGAAGGTTCTTCACAACCTGCTCGAGGAGGGCGTGTCGATCCGGGACATGCGTACGATTCTTGATGTGCTTGCCGAGAACGCCTCCACTGTCACTGACACCACGGAGTTAACCTCCCTGATCCGGCTCTCCCTGGGGCGGTCGATTGTGCAGCAGATTTTCCCGGGCAATGAGGAGGTGCAAATCATCGGGCTAGACGGCGCCCTGGACCGCGTGTTGCTGCAGGCCCTCACCAACAGCAATGGGATCGAGCCCGGCCTGGCCGACAGTCTGCTGCGGGAGGCTCAGACAGCCATGGCGCGTCAGGCCCAGCTGGGCCTGACAGCCGTCCTGGTAGTTCAGCATCCGCTGCGTGTCCTGTTGTCCCGCTTTCTGCGCCGCAGCCTGCCGCTGCTCAAGGTGTTGTCGCATGCTGAGATTCCCGACACCCGAACCATCAAAGTCACCAGCACTATCGGAGGAAAAGTTTGAATACTTCTATCAAAGCCAACGCAGCCAGTTGCAGGGTGGTTGCACCCTCCAGCCGGGAAGCACTCCGCCTGGTGCGTGAAAAAATGGGTCCTGATGCCATCGTGCTGTCGAACAAGGTAACCGCTCATGGGGTCGAAATCGTGGCGGCTCTTGAACAGGTCTTGACCGCTGTTGCGCACACGGCGACTCAGGAAGCCGTGCTCACCACTGATTCCGCAGCCGGTTCCAAGCTGCCGGAGACTGCCAGTGACGGCGACGCCGTTCTTCGGGAAATCCACTCCATGCGCGGCATGATTGAAGAGCAATTGGCCGGCATTACCTGGAGCAGCGCTCAAAGGCGCGACCCGGTGCGCGGCCAACTCCTTCGAACGCTCCTCGGTGCAGGCTTTAGCGCTCGCCTGTCCAAGGATCTCCTGGCTGACTTGCCAACTGGCCAGAGCTACTCCAGCGGCTTGGACTATGTCAAGGCGGCGCTAGAGCGTCAATTGCCCGTGCTGGAAGACGAAGGTGCGCTGATGGACAAGGGTGGCGTGTATGCCCTGATGGGGCCGACCGGCGTAGGAAAGACCACCACTACCGCCAAGCTGGCAGCGCGATGTGTGATGCGTTTCGGCCCTGAAAAGCTGGCATTGGTCACCACTGACAGCTACAGGATAGGTGCCTATGAGCAACTGCGTATCTACGGCCAGATCCTGGGTGTCTCTGTGCATGCCGTCAAGGATGCCGCTGACCTGGAACTTGTGCTTTCTGAGTTACGCGACAAACACATGGTGCTCATCGACACAGTCGGCATGAGTCAGCGCGACCGGGCCGTCGCAGACCAGATCGCCATGTTGTACAGTGCCAGCCGCCCGGTCAGGCGCCTGCTGCTGCTCAATGCCACCAGTCACGGTGACACGTTAAATGAAGTGGTGCAGGCGTACCGGCGTGGCGGGCAGGATGCGGGCGCGCAAGACCTGGTTGGTTGCATTTTCACAAAGGTGGATGAGGCGACACATCCGGGCGTATTGCTGGACATGGCGATTCGCCACCAGTTGCCAGTGCACTATATTTCCAGTGGCCAGAAAGTGCCGGAGCACCTTGCGCTGGGCAACCGACAGGTACTGGTAAATAAAGTATTTCAGGTCCGCAGCGCCAGCGCCATGTTTGTTCCGGTGGAGGCCGATCTGGACGAACGGCCGGTTGCGCTGCCCAACGACAAGGAACTGCAGGCTGCCGAGGCGGTCAGTGAGCGCCTGCGCTCCCACTGCCAGCAACTGATTCGTGCGTTGACCCACAATGCCCAGGAGTTGACCTCCAGTGCGGCTGCGCTGTCCGCTGGTCGTATCGGCTTTGATGAAACTCGCGCGTTCTGGCGCAAACTTTCGGACGAACATGTCGGGCACGTCGAGATCGCTCAGGACCTGCAGGCACAGGTCTATGCAGATATCAGTGCCACTTGTAGCGACTATGTCTTGACGTTGGCTGGTGAGACAAGTTTGGCGAAAGACAAAAATGCAGAGTCCTGCCCACACGCTAGTGTTGTGCTGCTCTCGGATCGCACCGGCTTGCCCTTTGCGGCGCTGCCCCAGGTGTCGGCGCATAGCGTCCAGCCAGGTTTACTGCCACTCGGCGCGGCACTGCAGCAGCAATTTGCCAAACCCGTTGTCCATCTGCTCGCCAGCATGCCGAAGGCCGAACTGATCGACGAGTGGCAATCCACCGGCCTCCAATGGGTGGCATGTGCAACTGCCAGCCTGCGCATCGCGTCCGCTGGGAACGGCGCCCCGGGAACTCTGGCCAAGCTGGCTGCAGGGCTGCCTTTCAGCGCCGGGCAAGCGATCTGGTTCCGGGGAAAATCGGCTCTGCTCTCGGTCGCAGAAGCCACGGTCAGCCTGCGTCCGGACCCTGAGGACAGCAAGGACGCGAACCACGTGCCGCCCACGATGCGCTGTGTGGTCCGGCGCGTGGCTGACGCTAACAGCGGCAAACCGCTGGCGCACAGCTACCTGCTTGCCAGTAGGGGCGTTCATGCCGCAGCGCAGCAGATGGCGAATTGGCCAGCTTGGCGGTCGGCCGCAGAGCCGCATTTCAAGCTGCTCGCCCAGACAGTGGTGCAGCTTGCAGACGGGGGATCGTCCAATGACGCGGCCGAACTGAAGCGTTTCCTGATTGCCGGGCAGGTTTGTACCACCGTACTTCGCCTGCAGCGCGCGCCTCACGCCTGGGCTGACACGGCGCGAAAGGTGCTGACGCAGCTGGCCGGACGGGCTGTTCGTCCCGGCTCGCCGGTGCCCGGTCCCGTCTTGCTGGAGGGTCTCGGAAAACTTTTTGTGCTGCTTGATGCGCTGGAGACAGATGCAACGGCAGTATCGCCCTGGCCGCACCTTGCTGCGGTGCAGGGGTGAGGAGCATGGCGTGAAGACAGCAGTGAACGACCAGGCCGACGGCTTGCGGCGCCTGATGGCCGTCAGTCCGGGCAGGCGAGTGGCTGTGGTCGGTTGCGAGTATGCAGGCGTTGCAGTTGTGACCCGTACCCTCGCAGCGGCGCTGGTGCAGGAGGGCAAGGACGTGCTGCTTTTCGACGAGCACGGCAATAACCAGATTCGTGGCGCGCAAGGCGCGGGCAAGGTTGTAATGATCCATGCGAAGCTGGACGTCCATGGGGCCTTGTCGCCACTGGCGGCTCAGTCCGACCATATCCTGGTGGTACTTCAGCCGCACGCCGCTGCCATCAAAGCCACTTATGTCTGCATAAAAAAATTGCATGGTACCCATACGCTTGAGCGCATGCGGGTACTGGTGGACGGCGCTGCCGATGCCATTGAGGCAAAGATCATCCTCGCCAATCTTGCCGATACCGCCAGGCGTTATCTGTCGCTGGCCCTTGAGCCTGCCGGTTGGGTCAGAGCCGATCCGCACCTGGCCCGTTCTCAGCGGCTTAATGTCACGGTGGTTGACGCGTTCGGCAGCAGCCCGGCAGCCATGGACTACCGGCAAGTGGCCAAGGGGCTTCTCCATTGGCCGCAACTCCGATCCTATAACCAGAGCGGCGCGCAGCGCACCGCGGCAGCCGCAGGCCCCCGTTGGACTTGCGAGCCCGCTTTGCACTGACCTTTCCGCGACACATCAACGCGCCGACCATCAAGAAAGCAGGAGTAGCCCTTTATGTACACGCCCCAGGGGAAAATGACCAGGCAAGAGCCGACCGATCTGCTCAAGGAGTATTCGCCGCTGGTGCGACGCCTGGCTTTACAACTGATTGCCAAGCTACCGGCCAATGTCGATCTTGACGACCTGATTCAGGCCGGCATGATTGGCCTGCTCGACGCAGGTGTCCGTTATCAGGATGACCAGGGCGCGAAGTTTGAAACCTATGCCAGCCAGCGCATACGCGGTGCCATGCTGGACGAACTGCGCGCTAATGACTGGGTATCACGCGGGCTGAGGCAGTCGTCGCGCAGCGTTGCCAAAGCAGTACATGCCCAGGAGCAAAAGCTGGGCCGCGCGCCGAACGAAGGGGAGATCGCCCAAGAGCTGCAACTGCCTCTGGAAGCCTACCAGCAACTGCTGCAAGAGATTCACGGTTGCCAGCTGGTCTATTACGAAGACTTTGACCGCAACGAGCAGGAGAACAGTTTTCTGGACCTCCAGGCTCGTGGCGAGAGCGAGGCTCCAGGCGGTAGCAATGGCCCGCTGGATCAGTTGCTTCAGAGCGGTTTGCGCGATCGTCTGGTCGAGGCTATTGAAGCCATTCCGGAACGGGAACGTTTACTGCTCAGTCTATATTATGAGCAGGAGCTCAATTTGCGTGAAATTGGCGCAGTGATGGAAGTCAGTCAGTCTCGCGTCTGCCAACTGCACAGCCAGGTCATCAACCGCCTGCGTTCCCTGATGGTCGAGCACCTGTAAAAGTGCACCCCAGCAGAGTCATATTTCTTGTGGGCTCATGGGGCCTGCCTGGCGTCCGTGGCGAAAAGCAGGCCACGTCGACAGTTTCGACAGAGTCAGAGCCTTAACCGACTGCAAGCCGGTTTCCGCTGGCAGTTCCCGCATGGTGGCTGCCGTCCGCACCGTATAGCGGCTGGCCCCTGGCTTGCAAAAAGCTGATGGATTGCCGTGTGAAATCAAGATGGGTGTGAATCATCACGCCATTGCGGTGATTGTTTTCGCGGGCTAGCGCTGCCCGTGCCAGCAAGTCAGACCAGGCTTGTTCCAGGTCGGGTCCGCCGCTTTCAGCGTAAGCTTGCGCGCCAACGCGGCCAGCCGGGAAACCCGTGGCCAGTTGCCCTTTCTCCCGCTGGTTGTTCAACGCCGCGATCTGATCGGCCAGTTGCGACTTGCGCTGTGCCAGCGCCGGCAGCGCCCCGAAGTCGCCGACGGTCATGGCCTGTGCTTCCAGTTCAAGCAACTCCAGGAATTCACCGGTCGCTGCGTATTCCTGGCTCAGATGGTTGGTTAGCAGCTGGATGGTCATGGGACTTTCGTGTTCAGCAACTCGCGCACGGAAGCCAGCAGACCATCCGCAATTTTGGTCGTGTCTACCCTGTAGCTGCCCGCGCTGATGCTCTCGCGGATTTCGGCAACGCGTGCAGCATCAAAATCCCCGTTGGCAGACGGCAGCAGAGGGCTGGGCGAAATTGGCCGCGCCACGCTGGCCCCAGCCGCTGCCACGGGTGCCGATGGCGCATTCACACCACTTCTGGAGGGGACCGGCATGCCCGGTGTATTTTTCAGGAAGGTAACGTTTTGATCGATTTTCATAATGCTTTCCTCATAGAGTCTCATCGGTATAACGGCAGGTCTACCCAAAACTTTAGGGCTATCGTAGCCAAAATCCGAAAAATCATTGAAATCGCTCGATGATGCCGTTCGGCCGGACCGTACCACTGAGTAACTGCCCCCCCTGCATTTTGACCTGAATCATGGCGCCCAGGGCCGCATCAGTCATGGCTTTGCCTTCGGCGCTGACCACAAATCCGTTCCCCCTGGAAAGCACTTTGACGCTTTGACCCTGGCGTACGGTCACCACGCCGCGCAAGAGCTCTCGGCGGATCGGGGCTCCGGCAACGATCGAGTTCAATGCCGTCATGCCCAGCAGTTGGGATGGATCAGTGACAACGCTGGCCGGCAGGACGGTGAGATCTCCTTCACGTAAAGAGAAATCGGCGGGTTCCAGAGCCTGGCCTGCGCTGATGTTGCGCGCAGCGATCTGGTAGCTGCCCACCACTGCAATATAGGCCGGCACATAGCGGGTCCACGGCTGGTCTGACATGCAGCGCACACCGACAGACACCCGTCCCCAAAGGCGGGCCCTGGGCGGCAAGAAGGGCTCAACCAGCTCACAGGGCGGCAGGGCCCCTGATATGGGTGTGTCGATGGTGATGCTGACCTTGCCTGTAAGGCCGGCAGTCTGGTTGATGAGGAATTGTTCAATCACGGGTCGCGCGCTTCCAGCCAGCGGCGCTGGCAGTCGCCCCTGACCGTAGGCCGGTGTGTTCATGGCCGCCAGGGCCGCAAGCGCAAACAGCAACAGTGTTGCGATTTGGAGCGTTGGCCAGGGCGCGCGGCCGCGTGTGTTTGGGGTGGCGGGCGCCAGCGTGAACAGGAGTGTCTGATTGAGCATAAAAATATTCTAGCGACGGCGGTGAGCCTGCAAAAGGCCGAATTGCGATGCAATTCGCACGCTGTTGAGCCGATTGGCTTTTCGATGCAGTGCGCGACGCAGGAAGAGTTGAATTGGCCGTTGAAACTGCGTCTGTTTGGACGATTGCCAGCCAGGGCTTTGCCTAATAATTTTTAAACGGAACGGCCTGGGTGTCCAGGTGATTCCACTTCAAATGATGGGGAAACAAATGATCGACAAGCTGGATGCATCACTGCGCTTCCATCAGGAGGCACTTAACCTGCGCGGGAGGCGGCAGGAGGTTTTGTCGGCCAACATCGCGAATGCCGACACGCCCAACTTCAAGGCGCGTGACTTCGATTTCAGCAGCGCTCTGACCCAGGCGGTTGACCGCGGCAGGCAATCACAGTCGCTGTCGATGGCCGCCACATCGTCGCGGCATCTGTCGGGGTCAGCCCAGGCCGGCTCTGACTCGGAGTTGATGTACCGCACGCCCAACCAGTCAAGTCTTGATGGCAACACCGTGGAGATGGATGTCGAACGCGTCAACTTCGCCGATAACGCCATCCGCTATGAATTCAACCTGACCCGGCTCAACCAGCAGATCAAAGGCATGCTGGCCGCCATTCAAGGATAAGAGGCCAATACATGTCAATGTCGAACATCTTCAGCATCGCCGGTTCCGCCATGACGGCGCAATCGCAACGCATGAACACCACCGCCAGCAACATGGCCAATGCGGACAGCGCCTCTGGCCCGGATGGCTTGCCCTACCGCGCTCGCCAGGTGGTGTTCGAGATGGACTCCCCGGGCGGGCAGGCCACCGGTGGCGTCAGGGTTTCGCGCGTGATTGAGGATCCGTCCCCCTCGCGCATGGTGCATGACCCCAAAAACCCGCTGGCCAACGCCGACGGCTATGTCGCCATGTCCAACGTCAATGTTGTTGAAGAGATGGTCAACATGATCTCGGCTTCACGCTCCTACCAGGCCAACGTCGAGGTGCTCAACACGGCCAAGTCGCTGATGCAGAAAACCCTGTCGATTGGCCAATAAACCAACGCCGTAACAACTCCCGAACCGAAGGATAAAGCATATGGCCATTTCTGCAATCTCCCCAACTGGCACCTCTCGTGCGGCGGGTCTGTCGGCACCGACCGCCGCCAGCACGGACAGCGAGCAACGCTTTCTGAAGCTATTGGTCACGCAACTGAGTAACCAGGACCCGCTCAATCCCCTGGACAACGCCCAGCTGACATCGCAGCTTGCACAGATGAGCACAGTCACCGGGATTGAAAAACTCAACACCGCTTTCCAAGCGTTGCTTGCGCAAAGCGGCTCCAGCCAGGTGCTGCAGTCGGCCACGCTGATCGGCCGCACCGTGCTCGTGGCAGGCAACGACCTGGCGCTCAAACAAGGCATTGACGCCCCGTTTGGCATAGACATGTCGGGACCTGCCGAATCGGTCAAGGCCACGATTACTGATGCCGCGGGCAATACCGTCCGCAGCTACGACCTCGGCGCCTTGCCCCAAGGGGTAAAGACACTTTCCTGGGATGGTAAATCTGACAAAGGCACGCAAGTTGCCAATGGTTCGTACACCCTCAACATAGTCGCCACAGGTGGCGACAAAACGGTAGGGGCAAACGCGCTGACCTACGCCACCGTCGCCAGCGTGGCCCAAAGCCCCAATGGCGTTTCTCTAGATCTGGGGTCCAGCCGCAAGGCCAGCCTCAGTGACGTTCGGCTGATTCTCTGATTCCTTAAGTCAAGTCCAGAACCAGTCGCTTTTCCTGTCGCATCATTAATTTCAACAAGGACACATCATGGGTTTCTCACAAGGAGTTAGCGGTCTCAATGCCTCCGCCGCCAATCTCGACGTCATTGGCAACAACATCGCCAACTCTGGCACCATTGGTTTCAAGTCAGGCAACGTGCAGTTTTCTGACGTCTATGCCGGCTCTAAAACAGGTTTGGGTGCCGCCGTATCCGGCGTTGCCCAAAACTTCAACGCAGGCGCGGTGCAAACCAGCACCCGGGCACTCGATGTCGCCATCGTCGACGGCGAAGGGTTTTTCCGTATGGCCAGCCCTGGCGGTGAGATTTCGTATGGGCGCAATGGCCAGTTCGATCTCGACAAGGACGGATACGTCGTCAATGCGTCCGGATTGCGTCTGACGGGCTACCAGGTGGCTGCCAACGGGACAGTCGCTGGAGGCAGCCCAACAGCCCTGCAACTGCCAACCGGAGCCATGCCGCCGTCAGCGACTCAAAAAATCGCCGCCCAGTTCAATATTGATTCTCGCGAAAAGGTCCCGACGGCTGCGCCATTCGATGCCAATAACTCGGCAACTTACAACTACTCCAACACCGTCACGGTGTTTGACTCTCTGGGCAATTCGCATGAGCTGTCCACTTTCTTCGTCAAGACAGCGGTTAACAGCTGGAATGCTTACGCCACTGCCGATGGCTATCCGCTGACTGCGACTGGCGCCATGGTTGCACCGCCCACGGCTGCCGGACCACCGCTCGTTGCCAGCAGTGTGGCGCTCACCGACGGCAGTATGGGTTTCGATGGCAATGGTTTGCTGACCACTGCCGCGCCCACCACACTGGTGGGCGGCAAGATGTCATTTACCGGACTCAATTTTGCCAATGGTTCCAACCCCATGACTTTCACGGTGGATGTCACAGGCACCACCCAGTTTGGTGTCGCCAACGATGTTAAAAAGCTGA
>Ga0105044_10011504_pt1 | contig 12057 bp, 6 predicted proteins | sample MAT01_FD_78092 | JGI IMG/M metagenome (GOLD analysis project Ga0105044, IMG submission 78092) | Freshwater microbial communities from Lake Fryxell liftoff mats and glacier meltwater in Antarctica - MAT-01 | ecosystem: Environmental > Aquatic > Freshwater > Ice > Liftoff microbial mat | place...
CAATCGCGTCTCCACAAGTTTGTCGCCTTGATCGCGCGCGTCCAGGTAATCTGCCATCACGCCTGAGAGATCCTGAGCGACAAACAGCCAGCGCGTCATTGAAAATGTTTCTCCTGGCTTTACCACGACCGGCTCCCCGCTGACTGGTTCATACACCAGCACCGATTCGCGTGCGTTGCTGTTGCAGCGAATTTTGAATCCCGGGGCATAGACGCCGTAGGCCTGCTGCCAGAAAATGTCGTGAAACCAGAACAGTTCGACCGTTCCATCCGCCGTCTTCGGCATGTCTTCCTTGCCAGCGTCGGCGCGCAAATCGTCTTCCAGTACCAGCGTCAGATCAGCGTTCGTGGTGTTGGTCCATTCGGATTCCATTTCCAGCCAGGGTTCATAATCAGAAAGCCAGTACTTGACCTCGTACGATGGTGTCTTTTCTGTCCCGGCGGAAGTGACAAGAACTCCGCCAACCTGTGTCGTCGCTGTAACGCCGTCCACGGTGGCGGTTGCTTCTGAGACTGTGGACGATAGATCTCCCGCAAAGGAAAACACTCGGCGTGCCGGGAAAAATGCGCTGAGCTGATCGCTTTGATGTTTCCGCGTCGTCAGATCAATCAGGCAACCTCCGACGTTGCGTACCGTCATGTTGGCGTTGCGAGTTGTCACGGGTTTCGCGATCACGGCTCGCAAATGAGCGTTCTGTATCACGATGTCGCCATACACTGCATCAACTTCCTTGCCCTGCGGAACCAGATCATCCCAGTTCGCATCATTGAGTTCCTGAACCACCGGTCGTTCATCGTCTGCAGCGGCAACGAGCGAATCAGGTCTCAGCAAAATGCAGCACGTCGCGAAGAGGATGTGTCTGCCGACGCCGCAGTGATCAGAGATTCGGCGACAGCTTGTGGAGAGGTCCATTGAAAAGACTCCAGTGGGTGAGGCACAGTCGGGGAAGTGTCATCATTTCCGGATCTGCCTGGAATATCAAGTGAGCGGTAGAATTCGGAGGAGATCCAACACGCACCTGAATCAGAAATTCCCCGGCGAGCGGCATGCGTCAGCTTGCCGGTACGTTGAGATTTCGAATGCACTCTCACCGAAATCGGCGACGGCACCCGCACCTGTGGGCTGACGCCAAATGGCACTCGATTTCACATAGTAGACCTCACTCTCCGAGTGAGGCAGGCCGCAAAACGCGGCCTTTGGCATTCGTCACTCAGAGAGTGACGGCTACTTTAATCGCAAATCGAGTACCGGTGGGCTCACGCCACACCGCTCGCCATTTCAAATACTTGGCGATAAAGTGTGTCACAACAAACTTCGCCTCATCCAGTTCGGAAGTTCATCATGAGATCACTGTTACTCGCTGCAATGGGCCTCGCACTCTTTCTCGTATTTCTGGCACCAAAGGCAACACTCGCATTTGACGAGAAAGCTCGAAACGCTGCTGCTGCCACAACGCTCCGCGCGGGTGTGGCGCGGGTCGAAATCACAGATCACGCGGCCGGGCCTGTCAATGATCCGTCGTATGTCAAAGCTCTGGCGATTTCCAATGGCACTACGACAGCCATCATCGTGACCGTCGATGCAGTTGCGATCGGCGGAATCGGACGGATTGGAAATACGTATTTGCCCAGCGTGCGCGCGGAACTGCAGAAACATGGTATTACTCCCGAGCATGTCGTCATCAACGCCAGCCATTGTCACAGTGTGGTTCGAGGTGACGCCGATCAGTTGACTGTTCAGGCCGTCCAGGAAGCCGTGGCCGCGATGGTTCCGGTTCGTGTCGGCGTCGGACGCGGTCATGAAGATCGCATTATGGAAAATCGACGGCTGAAGATGAAAGACGGCAGCGAAGTCGATATGCGTCGAGCGTACTCCATGCCAATGGACGAAGACGTCGAAGCAGTCGGTCCCGTTGATCCGGAGATCGGTCTGTTACGACTCGATCGCACCGACGATACGCCGCTTGCTCTGCTGTACAATTTTGCCTGCCACCCGATTCAGGGAGTCCCCGGCGGCGGCAACACTGCCGACTTCCCCGGCTTCGCGTCGAAAGTGATCGAGCAGAATCTGGGCGAAAACGTGATGGCGTTTTTTGTTCAGGGTTGTGCAGGCGACATTAATCCGGCGATGTATAAAGTCGTCCATCAGATGCACGATGCCGAACACTACGGCAACCAGCTCGGCTTAAGCACGCTGCAGGCCGCGCGTCAGATTCAACCTGGTGACTCTGCAACACTCAAGGTCATCAACGAGATCATCGCCCTGCCCCGCGGAGCAGATCTGGAACGCCGTATGGAGTCGATTCAGGCGGAACAGTGGCAGATTGTAAAGTCGCTCAAAGGCACCAACATCAACCTGAAGACCTTTTTGCCGTTGTACATGCAACATAAAGTGTCGGAAGATTTTCCGGCCTACTACAGCCAGCGTTATCTGCATGAAAAAGCGAACGGGCGCGAAGACCTGGGCAAGCTGGATACCGAGAACCGTGCCAGCCTGGAAGCCTATATTCAGAATATTCATGCGATGGAACAGTTGACGCGGCTGCAGATCAATCTGAATCTGCTCGAGATGCATTTGAAGCAGAATCAGGCAGCCGCGATGCCGACGGTCAACGTCGAAGTCTGCGGCATTCGCATCGGCGACTTCGTGATGGTCACCTTTGGCGGCGAGCTGACCGTTGAGATTGGTCTCGCCATCAAAAAGCGTTCACCCGCCCCGAATACTTTTGTGGCTGGCTACACGAACGGCTACATCTATTATCTGCCGACCGAACAGCAACGCAACAACACCGGCTACGCTCAGGAAGACTGCGACTGTATTGTTGCTGCGGAATGGCAAAGACTGTTCGATGAACGAGTCGACAACATCCTGAAGAGACTCGCGGAGGGTGATTGACGGGCTGACTCAGCAAAATCTTCCGCATGGAGGAACTCTTTTCCGTGTGGCATGTTGATCGCCTCCTCGTGACGGAAGTCAGAGGATGTATTTCCGGGCAAATGTGTTGGAGATTCGGTCATTCTCGGCATGATGAGTAGAAATGCCCAGGGTTGTAAAGTCGCTTTCGGTATGCCATCTGCGGTGCGCAAGTTTCGGAGAGTCATAATACGTTCGTGCTTCCTGCAGGGATGCCTGATGCTGATGGCGATTTCGTTTCCCGATACCGTGTCTCCGGCTACTCAGATTTCGGACGCACCCGCGCGTCTGGATTCTGCCTCCAGCGCGAGGTCGCAGGTGGTGAGTACGGATCATCAATGTGGCGCGTGTTCAGCCCAACGATCGCGCAAATCGACCGACGAAGACTTTGATGCCGTGTTGGCATGGATGATCACCGGAATCGTTCCTCAGGTGCAGCCACCAGCCGTGGCCGAATCTACGGATTCACCACTGACATCTGATTCTGTGGTGACAGACGCTGCTGAAACGGCAAGTTCAATTGGCTTCGGACCCGCCACGGCTCAAATAGGGACGACATCAAAGGGAATTGCATCCAAGACTGCGGAATCACAGAGAGTATTGAACATCACGGACGATTTCACCGGCGCAGGTCCAGGGGGACTCGGCAATCTCGAACCACCGACCACCACAGCAGTGACTGTTGACGAGTCTTTGAACAGTGCTGCAATGCCGATTCGATCTCAATCCGTTCCTGTCAGTTCGAATCAACAATCCAATGAAGGCTTCGAGTTCCTACCGACGGAGCCGTTGTTGTTCAGTCCGGCTGTTGGCGCAGTTGCTGCGATACCTGAAATACAGACAACTGCCTTCAATCCTCCCGTGGCCACGCATTCCGATCTGTCCGCCGCCCCTGAGGCTCTGTCACAGGATGCAATTGATGCATTGGATCGGATCGGTCGATTGCCTGGTTCAGTGATTTCTCAGGCTCCCTCATCCGCCATACCGGAAAACATACCAACCGTAGACGCATCGCCGGTAAACAATGCATCTGAGACGGATGCAACAGAAAGCAGAAAGCCCTCGATCGTGGTCACGTCGGATCAAGCGTTGACTTCCAATCCAAAACCAGTCATTCAGCCTTCAAGTGTTGCCGTCGCATCCGAAGATGTTGAGTCGATGATGAAACCAGTCAGAGGCCGAACGTCGTCCGCAGCAGCGGCACTTCCGGTTCTCGACAACTCCGCATTTCCCAGCGGCCGTGAGCCACATGCTGCTGCTGCGCCGTCATATGACGTTGTTCGTAGCGATCTGTTGCAGCCGAATGTCACAAACTCTTTGCCGGACCTTGCAACCTCGATCTCCAGTGAGATGCGGCAACCGTTGAGCAATCAGGTTTCTCAAGCGATTATGGAGCATATTGAACGCAACGGCGTGCGTTCGCATGATACTCTCTCCGTCCGCCTTGACCCGCCGGAACTTGGCGAGATGACAATTGAATTGTCAAAGACAAACGAGGGCCTTGCCGTTCGAGTGACCGCCCGCGAAGCCGTTACGATGGACATGTTGTTTGCTCGAGGCAAGGAAATTGAATCTCATCTGCGTGGTCAGCAAATGAATTTGAAGTCGCTCGAGTTTCTGCGCGCTGACATGTCCGGCAATCAATTTTCTCAGGGACATCAACAGAACGACGCATCACGCAGATCCGAGAATCTGATGAACCAGGTACGCCGTGGTTCCCGCAGTTCGATTCCTGCGGACACAAACGTCGGGCGAATCACCATACCGGACTCAACGCACGGTTTAAGTTTCAGAGCATAGTCGGTCAGGAGGACCTGAAATGGCGAGTACATCATTTGACCCGATCGTCGGGCAGAACCAGTATCTGCAGCTTTTTGCGACTCAACTTCGGCATCAGGATCCACTCGATCCTGCGAAGCAGGAAGACTTCCTGTCACAACTGGCACAGTTTTCGTCCGTGGAAAGTCTGCAGAGCATGAATTCGCAGTTCGCAGGCCTTGGTACAAAGCTGGATACATTGATTGGAGTGACTCAGGGCAACAACGGCAGCAGTTCACTAACGACGCTGCAGTCGCTCAATGCAGGGGCTGGGCTGCTCGGGAAAAGTGTGCGGTATGGAACTGCCAGCGAGGACGTGGGCATTGTCGATCAGATCAAGCCGGATAACGGGTCGATCCTTGTGCGCATCGGTGATCAGTTTGTACCAATCGCCAACATTGTGAGTGTGGAAGAACAATCTGCGGCGGGATTCCTGTAAGTCATTGATAAATATCCGGAACAACGGGTTAAACTTCGCTCAATTCAGAAATGGGAACTGAACAATGGCCAATTCGCTTCTGACGGGTATCTCGGGCCTTCGCGGTCATCAAAAGATGCTTGAGGTCGTCGGCAACAATCTGGCGAACATGAATACCGCTTCGTTCAAAGCATCCCGCGTGCTTTTTTCGGACCTGATGTATGAAGTTCAGCGAGGTGCGTCATCTTCGTCCTCCGGCATTCTGGGCAGTGTGAATGCCGTGCAGATCGGAACAGGCAGTCGAGTGTCTCAGGTCGATATGAACTTCCAGCAGGGAAACCTTGAGGCCAGTGGAAAGCCTACGGATTTAGCGATTGACGGCAACGGATTCTTTGTCACAAAGGCGGGCGACAGCATATCTTATACACGCGCCGGTGCATTTTCACTTGATGAAAACGGCTATCTGGTTGATCCATCGACGGGAAATATTGTGCAGCGATCCGGGACTCTGGGCGACCCTGATGGAGTCAATCCTACATTTCAAACTCCAGGTAATACTGGAATTTTTATTCCTTTGGGAGCCAGTGTTGCAGGAAAGCCAACGCAGCAAATCTCAATGTCCGGCAATCTGTCGTTGAGTTCTAAAGGACCTGTGGCGCAAAGACTTGCCACAACAACACCATTCCTGGCAAGTGGGTCGGCGGCAACGACGGCAACGAGACTGGTCGATCTGGATAACAACACTCCAAAATACATCCTTGGTGACCGGATCGTCATCGGCGGAAAAAAAGCGGATGGCTCAGATCCCGATCTGACACAATTGACGGTAGATCCATCGACCACGACAGTTGGAGATCTGCTCACTGCGTTAAACACTGCCTTTCCCGGGACAACGGTGTCGCTTGATGCAAATGGAAACATTGTTGCAACCGACAATACCCCCGGGCTGTCATCGCTCAACGTCGTGATTTCTGACAACGGGGCGAACACAGGCCTGGGCAATTACGAACTACACAAGCTCATCAGACAGGAGCTCGGAAAGGATGCTGATAAAATCAGTCAGGGCGTTGAATTTTATGACTCTGCCGGCGGGGCACACTCGATCGGACTGGAGTTCACCAAGCAGACAGACGGATCATGGAGCATGAAAGCCTCCATGGCTGCGGCCGATGGAGTGGTCCTGGATGGAGAAGTGAATGGAATTACATTTTTTGAAGACGGCTCATTTGCGCAAGTGACTGGTACCGGAATCGGGGATTCAAATATCGAATTTCGTTTTACGGGCCAACAGTCATCACAGTCCATAGAACTGTCATTCGGCGTCCCTGGCACGATCAGCGGTCTGGCTCAGTTGGGGCCTCCTTCCACACTGCAAGTCAATCAGGACGGATTCTCTCCGGGAAAACTGAGCGACGTTAAAATCGAAACGAACGGGACGGTCTTTGGGCTTACGTCCAACGGTCTTCAAATCACATTGGGACAGTTAGCAATTGCGACATTCAGAAATGTCAATGGGCTGTTGTCAACTGGCGGCAACTATTATCAGGTATCCCTGTCGAGCGGAAACCCTGAGATCGGTACTGCGTTGACCGGAGGTCGCGGTGCGGTGCGTTCAGGCCAACTGGAAGGCTCCAACGTCGATCTGTCGCTGGAATTTACGCGACTAATCATTGCCCAACGTGGTTTTTCCGCGAACGCCAGAACGATCACCGTGACGGACCGCGTGCTTGAGGAACTGACGAATCTTATTCGTTAAGGTAGTCAGGCGACGGTTGCTTTTCGTGTGTGAAGTCGGAATAATTGAGGGCTTTCCTCAATTACGTCCCCTTCAGTCAGAAGGCCCGCACATGGCGTTGTTTGTTGCACGTGCGATGACGCTTGTGATTCTGCTCAGCCGGTTGTTCACATCCACGGCCATCAACGCCGACGACTGGAAAACGCTGACCGTCCCTGATGCGTGGCGAAGTGTGCCAGGCGGTGAGTTAGCACCGATCGACGGCTATTCATGGTACAGAACGCTGGTCAAAGTGCCACAGGAATGGGACAGCCAGCAGTTGACGTTGTTCCTGGAAGCTCTGGATGACGCTCGATCAGCGTACGTTGGTGGTCAGCCTGTGGGAGCGACCGGCACGTTTCCTCCGCTGTTTCGCAGCGGGCTGGGTGAACGTGGTCGCTATGTCGTTGATCCGTCACTGGTGAAAGGCGGAGGTTTTCTGGCGGTTGCCATTCGAGTCTACCAGAATGATCCGCGTCCGAATTTCAGCGTCGCTCCCCCCGTGTTGATGAATGAAGTGTTGAAGCAGGCTGTGCGATTGGAAGGCGTCTGGCAGTATCGTCCAGGTGATGATGCGGCATGGGCGACGGCGACACCCACAGATTTTGGCTTCGATGCGGTGCAGCCGCTCGGTGAAACGGATACCATCGCCAAAGGTGTGTATCTGAAAATCGATACGGTGGATGACATCGAAAAATATGTGTCTCGTCGCAATGGTGATACGGAACCGCTCAGCCCGACCGAAGCTGTCAAACATTTCAAGACACCCGACGATCTGTCTGTGCAGTTGGTACTTGGCGATCCGGACATCGCTCAGCCGCTCTTCATGTCCTGGGACGAACGAGGCCGCTTATGGGTCATGGAGTATCGTCAGTATCCGGATATTGCAGGTTTGAAAATGGTGAGTCGGGATACATTCCTGCGTTCAGTCTATGACAAAATTCCCCCCGCACCGCCCAATCAGGATAAGGGGGCTGACCGCATCAGTATTCATGAAGATACAAATGGAGACGGGGTTTATGACAAGCACACGATCTTCGTCGATGAGCTGAATCTTGCAACGTCATTTGCGATCGGGCGCGGTGGCGTTTACGTGACCAATCCGCCGTACCTGTTGTTCTATCCCGACGGGAACAAAGACGATATTCCTGACGGCGATCCGGAAGTGCTGCTGGAAGGATTCGGCATCGAAGATTCCCATTCCGTGATTAACAGTCTGCGATTTGGTCCCGATGGATGGCTGTATGGGGCTCAAGGCAGCACCGTGACTGGCGTTGTGAAGAAGCCCGGTACTCAGGATCAACCAGTGCGATCGCTTGGCCAGTTAATCTGGCGATACCATCCGGAAAAGCATCTCTACGAGATCTTCGCGGAAGGCGGCGGCAATACGTTTGGTTGTGAGATCGATGAAAAGGGCCGCATCTTTTCCGGCCACAACGGCGGCGATACGCGAGGATTTCATTACGTGCAGGGCGGATACTATCGCAAAGGTTTTGGCAAGCACGGACCATTGTCAAATCCGTATTCGTTCGGCTTCTTTGAAAACATCAGGCATCACAGTGTCGCGCGGTTCACTCACAACTTCATCATCTACGAAGAGAACACGCTGCCGCAGCGATTTCGAGGCCAGTTGTTCGGCATCGAACCACTTCAGGGGCAGGTCGTGCTGAGCAACTTCAAGCCTTATCAGTCGTCGTTGGAAACGGAGGACATCGAACGCGTCCTGAAGACTGATGATCCGTGGTTCCGTCCTGTCGATATTAAGGCCGGCCCCGATGGTGACATCTACGTTGCCGACATGTACGAACAACGCATCGACCACAGCAGCCATTACGCCGGACGGATTGATCGCACAAACGGTCGCATCTACAAGCTCACGAACAGAGGCGAGCGGCAGGCTGTCAGCCCTCCGAGTTCTTCTTCCCATCACAGTCGTCTCGCACTCGCATCAACGACCGACCTCATCAAACTTCTCGACCATCCTTTAAAATGGCACCGTCAAACTGCCGTTCGAATCCTCGGCGATCGCAAAGATTCTTCAATCATCCCTCAACTCACTACCGAACTCGCAACGACCACCGGCCAGTCTGCCCTCGAACGCCTCTGGGCCCTCAACGCATGCGGAGGCCTGACAGACGAAGCCGCCATAGAACTGCTCAGTCATAACGAGCCCTTCGTGCGCGCATGGACCGTGCGTCTGGTCTGCGATCCAAAGACTGTGTCCGCAGATGTTGCTGCCGCGATCACGGAGGCTGCGAGCAAGGAACCGTACATCGACGTGCGGAAGCAGATGGCATGTTCTGCGCGACGCCTGTCGCCGGAACTGGCTTTGCCGATCATCCGGGAATTGCTGCACTTTGATGAAGACGCGTCCGACATTCATCAGCCGCTGCTGATCTGGTGGGCGATCGAATCGCAGGTGGGACGAACGACCATCAACAACATCATGCAGCAAGTACTCGCCGATCCTGCCACATGGCAACGTCCACTTGTCGCGGAGCATATTGCGGAACGTCTGATAAAACGCTACGCATTGGCGGGAACACGCGACGATCTGCTCAGCGCTGCGGCTCTGCTGGGTTCCGCGCCCGACAAACAGAGTATCGATCGATTGCTCAAGGGCTTTGAAGAAGCGTTTCAGGGCCGCAGTCTGGCAGGGATTCCTGATGAGCTGATCAACGCATTGGCGAAGAGCGGCGGTGGTTCGCTTGCACTGCGATTCCGACAGGCTCAGCCGGATGCCGTTGCCGAAGCCGTGAAAACCGTTCGCGACGTGGCTGCAGTGCCCGAAGTTCGCCGCCAACTGATTGAGATTTGCGGCCAGATTCACGCTGCCGATCTGCTGCCCGTGCTGCTTGAACTTGTGAAGCACGAACCGAATCCCGCCGTGCTGGCCACGACATTTACGGCCTTGCAGAATTATGATGCCCCCGAGATCGCAGAGGACGTGACGGCCCGCTTCGCCGGACTGTCCGAAGAACCACAACTCGCCGCCGAAGCCCTGCTGGTCAGCCGCACGGTCTGGTCAAAGCAATTGCTCAGTGCCATCAATGCGGGAACCATTTCCAAAGAAAAAATCAGCAATTCCGCCCTTCGAAAGATGCTGATGCACGGGGACGATTCCATCAACGCCGCCATCACAAAGCACTGGGGCGAAATTGCCGCGCTGTCGCCAGCTCAGGAGAAGGCTGAGATTGCTCGTCTGAACACTGTCGTTTCCGCTGGTTCCGGCAATCCACGAACCGGCAAGCAGTTGTTCATGCAGAACTGCGGTCGCTGTCACCTGCTGTTTGACGAAGGCGGCCGCATCGGTCCGGACCTGACTCCGTTCGCCCGCACCAATCTGGAACGGATGCTGATCAGCGTCGTCAACCCCAGCCTTGAGATCCGCGAAGGCTTTGAAAACTATGTGGTCGTTACGATCGATGGTCGAGTTCTGAACGGTTTTCTTGCCGACAAAGACAGCCAGATCGTAATCCTCCGCGGCGTCGATGGTCAGAACGTGATCGTCAGGAAAGATGACATCGACGAAATGCACGTCATCCCGCAGTCCGTCATGCCTGAAGGTGCCCTGAAGCTGCTCAACGAACAACAGATCCGCGACCTGTTCGCCTACCTGCGCTCATCGCAGCCTGTGAACTACTGATGGGCGCGGAGCCTTGGATTCCTGCCAGCAGCAGGATATGCTGCGAAAAGAGTTGGACAATCGCTTCGTGGCGTTGGAAGTGCCCCCAAAGGGCAGAGGGAATATCAATGTGAGATGGAAAAACCTTCCAACACAGACTCGGACGCACGTCAACGACGTTATGACGGAATTTGGCTCCGGTCCGGAGGGAGCCCGAAAACTATTAGAGCAATTACGGGCTGGCGCACGACCAAAGCCGAGTACGATCAGTGACGACACGTTGCGGGTTAATCGTGACTTTGTTCAAACAAAGTACGATGAACTGTCCAAGCTACGGCCAGATAAAAACATCGATGTCATGCGGGATCGTTTGGAGATTTACCGATTATGGTTAGGTGAATAGGCAGGCAGGTTTCAACTACGAATACCAAAAGGATAGATTCATGTTTCCAGATTACTTGGCGGATCGAATTCGGGACGCGGCAACTTGGTACGGCGAGTCGCTGCGAGACGGTGGTACATTTACTGTGCTTCGTTCGCCTGAACTAAAGCCGACGTTTTCGTTTTTTGAAGTGTTCAAGATGTGTCAGTCCGTGGAAAGCGTCGCAAAATATCAAGCGGCCCTGGTAGGTGATGTATGCCTCCGCCGCAATATCAAGGTGCAAGAACGTTTTGCTGGTAAGCCACTATCGGCAGGCAACACGACGGGACGCATTTTAGTACTCGATGCTTTTTCGTCCACATACGATAGTTTAGCGGCCGACTCCTCGGGCGGTTTCTTTGACGAAAGCGATTGCCCTCCGTGGAATTTTTGGATTGATTACGAGTTCAGCATAGCTGAAGCTTCGCCCCGCCATGTTCGCGGGGTACTTTCTGCCTGGATTCCCGAAGAGTTCTTTGACATCGTCGACGAGGCAATCCTGGTGTCTGGCGGCGAGGCTTTGTGCTGGGGAAGCGAAAAGCACGCGGGACTTGACGCCGCAAGCATTGGCACAGTTGTCGAGCAATTAGGACGAACAGTTTTCGCCGCATAACGCCATGCCCCAGTTAGTGGAGTGGGAACCGCCGCAGATGCTGCGGGGTTTGCGGATAAGCGAGTTTTCATTGCCTGGAAGGTGGCTTGGTTCAGAACGAAACGAAAAGGGGAAGGAAACGAAAAGTGAACGACTGAACTGGCGATTACTGGTGACTTCGCGTTGCAAGGCTCCAGCTACCAACAGACACCGAGTGTCAAACACTACACGCTGCCCGCCAGCAGGCTGCCACCGGTATATCGTGGAATATCCAGAGCGTACTTTACCGATTGCTTAACGGCTGGAGCCGGATCTTTGGGAGTGCAGACCTTCAGATTGCTGAACGTCAGCCGATCGGTGCCGTTTTCTGTAAACAGGTTTACGCAGATATTCAGGACTTCACTCAGGTTTCCCTGAATGTTGTCCGCCACGATTCCTGCTTTCGTCGCGTCATTTGCGACGCCCGACGGAATCATGGACATCGCAGCCCCCATTG
>Ga0105044_10011505_pt1 | contig 12057 bp, 7 predicted proteins | sample MAT01_FD_78092 | JGI IMG/M metagenome (GOLD analysis project Ga0105044, IMG submission 78092) | Freshwater microbial communities from Lake Fryxell liftoff mats and glacier meltwater in Antarctica - MAT-01 | ecosystem: Environmental > Aquatic > Freshwater > Ice > Liftoff microbial mat | place...
CCATTGTCACCACTCCCAGCATGGCCGACACATAAAGCCCACGGATCCAGTATGTCGAGGGCTTCCGTCCGGCCGTCCGCACTTCCTTCTGAAAGATCGGCCCCGGAATCGACATCGCGAGTTCCGATGGGGCAAGCCCGCGCCACCAAGCCCGGCGCTCGATCGCATTCGCCGGCTTGGCAAACGCCGTCGGAGCGTCCGCCGCCTGCGCCGACTCATCCGGCGGAATCCCGAGCGTCGGGCCGACTTCGCTCATTGCAAGGCCCCGGTCGTGAGTTTCAGGAACGCATCCTCAAGCCGCACCGTCTCCGGGAAGAACCCGCGGATCCTGCCGCCCTGACCCGTGATGATGTCCATAAGAAACTGGTGCCCCAAACCGTCCTCGCCCAGTTCGATCACCAGTTCACCCGTCGCATCGTCGGTGGTGGCCTTCCGCACACGCAGGTCGCGGGCCAGGAATGGAAGCACCGCGATGGCCGGGGTTGATGAGTCTTCAAGCCGCACCCGGATCCGCTCGCTGACACCGCTCAGTGTCCGTGTCCGCTCGAAGGCATCCTTGATCGAGCCGCTATACAGCAGTTTGCCCCGCTCGATGATCCCGATCGATGAGCACATCTCGGCAAGTTCGCTCAAGATGTGCGACGACACCATCAAGGTCTTGCCCATCCGCCCCAGTTCCAACAGAAGACTCCGCATCTCGATGCGTGCCCTGGGGTCAAGCCCGCTCGCGGGCTCATCCAAAAACAATACCTTCGGGTCGTGGATCAGAACCCGCGCCACTCCCAACCGCTGCTGCATGCCGCGCGACAGGCTATCGACCAGCGCATTCTTCTTGTCCTTGAGGTCGGTGAGCGCGATGACCTCGTCCACCACCCGTCGCCGCTCCTTCCGCGGAATACGGAACGCCGCTGCGAAGAACTGCAGATACTCATCCACAGTCAGGTCGTCATAAACGCCCAGAAAGTCGGGCATATAGCCGATCACCCGGCGGATGTCGTCGCCCCGTGTACGCACATCGAAGCCGCACACGCTCGCCTCGCCGCTGTCCTGCTTGAGGAGGCACGACAGGATCTTCATCGTCGTCGATTTCCCCGCCCCGTTAGGGCCGATGAAGCCGAAGACCTCGCCGGGCGCGATCGAAAGGGTGAGCGCATCGAGGGCCACCAGCGCGCCGTAGGTCTTCGTGAGTTTCCGTGTTTCAATCATGGCGGTGTTGAGCCCTCGTCTGTCTCGTCGGAAACCTCATCGAAATCAAAGCCCGGCGGCAGCGGCACCGCGATCCGAACGTACGTCCGGTCGTGATAGTCCATCCCCGAATCTTCCGGGACCGCACCGCCCGCTCCCGACAATCGGACCGCGAGGATCGCCCATCCGTGGGCAGCCCGCCGGTTCATCGATTCCGCCCGTTGGATCGGCCCCATCATCGAAAAACTCGGAGCCAGCGGGTTGGTCTGGCCCGTGACATACGGGTACCCGTTGTTCAGGGTCGATGCAATCGGTACTCCGTCAAGGTTCACCGAACCCACCGGCAACGGCTTCGCATCGCCCGTCCGGGTCTCCAGCCTTCCCACCGAAGCCCCAACCACGGATCCCACCACTTCACCCGCTGCAAACGTCACATCAAACTTCTTGCCGCGGCATGTCAACCGGGACGCGTGGATCGTCGCTCCCACCGGCACGTTCAGCAACACCACCCGCGGCTCGGAAAGGTCTCCTTCCAGGCGAGCGCTGATGGCCGTCGGGTTCGGACGCGCCGGGGCCTGCGTTTGGAGCGTTCGGAACGTCCATTGGCCAACCCCCAGTTCCGGCGAAACACTCTCGCGCAGCGATGGGTCGGCCCGGCTCGAACGCTGCACCAAGGACAGCGGTCCGAAGGTGCGGGCCGCATCGCTCCAGGTTTGCAGCGCCGAGACACCCCGCGTGAACGATCCAGAGCCTTCGTCGGCCAACTTCACACGCCGCGAAGACGCCCCGAAAATGCCGCTCGCCACCGTCGTCGCACTCACCGGCGGCTCGCCCGCTATGGTGTCCACCACCCGCACGCGGCCATACTGGCTCCCCCCAGACCGGATCAACGAGGGCGTCACAAAGGCAAACACGCACGCCAGACCCGTCCACACGAGGGCCGACGCCCACGAAAGATGCGACTTGCGGAGCCGCTTGAGCACCCACCAATCGCCCGGTCCCAGCAGCAACGCCAGCACAGCCACTCCCGCCACCAACAACAGAAACACGCGTGTGCCGAGGGCCTGCCCCTTCGCCGCGAAGTCGAGCGAGGCCGAAAGGGCCGTGCCCGTCTCCACGTCCGGGGCCGACGATGCGCCATACCAGCCCCACCCCTGCACCGGTGCATCCTTGACGGCCGCCACTTCCAGAATCGCCTCGCGCCACACCCGCCGAATCCTCGCACTGTCCAGCATCCCGATAATCTGCAACGGGTCCACGCTCAGCACACCCACCACGCCGAACCCTGCCGGTCCCACGGCGAGCACGCCCGACCCACCGGCTTCGTCGTCATACGAGGGCCACGCGATTCGCCAGCCGTCGGCCAACCCGCGATCGGTGATCTGAATCCGCCGCGCCAACACCCGCGCCGAGGACGCTTCGCTCACCTTCTGCGACGGCGGTGGAAGGGCGACCACGGGCGGCAGTTCCATCAGGCGACCGGCGATGCTGATGCGCGACTGATCGTCGAGCACGATCGGTGTTTCGCCCGCCCATACCGGAAACACGTTGGCCCACGTGTTGCCCGCCCCCCCGGCCTCCACCAGCACGCGGCCGCCGCTCCACACCCACGCCTGCAACGCCGAGCGACTCCGAGGCTCCATCCGGTCCCACGCATCGGCAGCAAGAATCACGAGCGCTACGCCCTCGTACGCGGCCCACGCTTGCGGAAGCCGATCGGGCCGGACGTTGGTGGCCAAGATCTGATCGATATACGCCTCACGAACGTCCGTGGTCTTTGTCTGCTGCCACGCGCTCCAGGCGGGCGGGGCATGACCGACCGGCCCAGAATCCGCATTCTGCTCAAGATCATCAAGTTTGAGCCGCTCCCACAGCGTGCGCGCGTTGGAATCGCCCACCACCAGCACGCGGTTCGCCGAAGCCGATGCCGATGGAAACGGCAACTCCAACTGCGAGGGAAAGGTCGCGAAGGGCCGCCGGTCTCGCCGCTTGGTGTCGAACAGTTCAGCGGTTGCTCCCTCGCAGCCAGCGGGGAACACGGCCGTTAATTCAACCGGCGTCGAGCGTCCCGGGGTCGTGCTCACCGGAACAGAGATGATCGTGCGCTGCGTGCGATCCTGGTTATAACTGAACCGCAGCGTGCCGCTCCACGCCGATTCACCGCTCGAGATCCATACCGTCAAAGGGGAGAATGCTTCCGCCGGCACCCCTTCCTCAAACCGTCCCCAACCCCACTCCACCAAATCAATATTTGGCCGATCATCCGAAGTCTGCGCGGCTTCGGGTGCCGTCCCCCGAAGTTCCTGCCCGATCGCGGGCCCGCCGATGGGCGTGTCCACACCCGGCTGCGCGCCAGCCGCCAGTGCTGTCAACACCACGATGCACCCCGCGCCAACGGCGGCCCACCGCCGTTTCTGAGAGGACTGCTGCATCATGCACCCTGCGCTCCATGGCCCCACCGCCCCGACTAAAGACACACCGAGTCCAATCACGCCAACTTGCTTCGCTGTCCTTCTCCGCCCCTCACACGTGCACCTTGCGGTTATACACAAACCACTCCAGCATCATCACCGCCAGCGCTGCAAGAATGAACCACGGCCACAACCGCTTATCCGCGTTCGCCGATGCCTCGCCGGAAGCCTGCACAACGTCCGAGGCCAGGGGAATGGTGTCGGTCGCCGCCGCGTTGGATTCATCCCCGTCCGACAGGTTCGCCGAGTACACCCGCACCGCATTGTCACCGTCCTTCAGGTCGGTCGGACCGGGCGAACCCGTCCACGTCACCGTGTATACACCCGTCTTCTGAATAGGTCCAAACACAATCCGCCCGTCCGCGGCGGGTATCAATCTCTGGGAAAGTTCCGCCGGCCCTTTCAACTCCACGCTCGTCGCGTCCGAGGGCAACCGATCCGAGAGCACCGCTCCGGGTTGCACCTGCCGCAAACTGCCCGCCTCCCCCCCATCCTCGCCGAGATACTTGACCGCCGCTCCAAAGAAGACCACAAACCCCGCATCCCACGGCCATGTCGATTGCCCGATATCAAACGTCACAATGAGGGCCCGCGTATCGGCCTTCGAGAGTTCAAGAATCGCCGGCCCCGTGTCCGCCGATGCCAGCACCGAGATCGGTGATCCCGGCGCGATCTCCACCTTGCGAGAGTTCCCCAGCGTCAGGCTGTCGAGCGACACCGCCCGCAACACCGGGTGGTCGCGGGCCCAATCAATGATCCCCGCCGACCCGCCCGCGCCGCCATCCTTCAGCCCCGTGCCCAAATCAGGAATGCCATCAATGAGCAGGAATCGCCCCGGCGGAAGGCCGGGTTCACCATCGCCGCCGATCACCGGCTTCGGCACATACCCGTCCAGGATCACCACGTCATACTCGGCCAGTTTCTCTTGGCGGGCAAGGTCCTCGTACTGCGTCGTGGTCAGTTCCGTGAGGCGGGAGAGCGGCAACCCCTCGAGCACCGACGTCAACAAAAACCGGTCCGACTTGTCCGACACCACCGCGACCGCCATCCGCTTGGCCGGCGGCACCACAACCCACGCCCGATCGTCAAGTGCCAGGACGTCGCCTTCAAGCGGCTGCCCGGTCCCGCTGCCGCGAAGCCGCACCTGCACCACCGCGCCCTCGGCCCGATCCAACTGAAATACCACACCACCAATGCCCGGCGTCATGGACCGCACAACGGTGGGGGTGGAGGTGGTGGTGGAATCGGCCGGGGTGGTGGAATCGGCAGGGATGGCGGTCACCACCGGAGCCACGCTCCCATCGTCGCGCACCGCCGCGTTCACCGTCGTCATCTTGATGCCCGCGACCTCACTATCAACCACCAGTTCAACGTCAACCGATCGCACCGAAGCCTCGTTATTCGTCAACCCCACATGAATCGAAAGTTTCGCCGGGTTGTCGAACGAGCGATCGGCCCGCAGCGACACAATCCCGATGTTCGCGGCATCCGTCTTCCCCACCCGGTGATACACCACTTTGTTCTCAGGCCCCGGCTTCGCCGAGTTCGCATCCGGTAACCGCCCATCGGAATAAATGTGAAACGTCACCGGAGCCCCGCCCGCCAGGCCTTCAACCGCCTTCCCCTCGACCAGCCGCCGCGGCTGGTGGGCAAGCGCAAGCCGCATGGCTTCCTCAATCCGCGTCGGGCTGTCCGAGGGTTCAATCGCCTCGATCGCCCGCCGAAGCGAGGCCTTGTCGCCCGTGAACTGCTGGCGAACCTCGGCGGAAACGTCGAACACAATCACCATCGCCTCATCCGCATCGCCCCGGCCCATCAACGAACCTTCCCGCAACGAATTCACCAGCGCCAGCGCGGCCTTCTTGGCCGCATCCAGCCGGCTTTGCATGCCCCCCTTGCCGTCGTCCTCATCCAGCGAAGACATGCTCGCGGAACGATCGATCAGGATGATCTGCTTCTGACCGATCAACGTCTGACTCTTGATCTGCGGTTGCCCCAGAGCCAGAAGCACCCCCGCCAGCACGATCAATTGCAGAATCAACAGGATGTTCCGCCGCAACTTCTGAAACGGCGCGTTGGCCTGCAGGTCCTGAATCGACTTCTTCCAGAGCAGCGTCGTCGAGATCTCCAGATCCCGCCGCCGCAACTTCAGAAAATACAGAATGATCAAACTCGGCACGGCAATGGCCGCGGCAATCCCGGCCAGCAGCGGGGTCAGGAAGGTCATCGCTGCGCTCCAAATGGCAAATCGGACCCAGAAACGGTTCGGCCAGCCCAGCCCGCTCTCACAGACTTCTGATCTGCCACTTGCCCCTTGATAGTTGCCATTTTCCTCACTTCACCACCCCTCGCTTCCTCAGGTAGTCAAGCATCAGTGTGTCGATCGGTGTATCGCTCTTGACCGTCAGCAGGTTCATGTCGCGTCGGCTGCAGAACTCGCGCAGGCTCTCGCAGTAGGCCGCCAGATTGGCCTTGTATCGCTTGAGCAAAGGGGCCGAGATGGTGACCTCCGCAAAATCCCCATCTTCCACGTCCTTGAGCCGCAGGTCGCCCGTCAAGGGCGGATCAACCTCCTGCGGGCTCAACACCTGGATGCAGTAGACGTCATACCCCCTGCCCACCAGCAATTTAAGCCCGACCTCGAAGCCATCCTTGAAGAAGAAGTCGCTGAACACCAGCATCACGCCCTTGCCCCGCCGCGACATCACGATCCGCTCCGCGGCTTCGCGGAACGAAAAACTCCCCGCCGGACGAAGGCCGCACAACCAGCGCGAAAGATCGTGCACACGCCGACGGCCGCGGAGGTCGCGGATGCTGGAAGAAACGTCCTGCCCAAGCCCCGCGGCGACCCTTCCCTCGCCCCCACCAGCGCCATCATCGCCCGCCGATGCCGGCGTCTCGACATACCCGCCCATGCTGGTCGCCGACACGCGGTTCAGATTCACCAGCCCGACATACGAAATCGCCATCGCGGCCCGCTGCATGAACTGAAACTTGCTCGGTTCCCCACAGTCCGACGATTCACTGCAATCGATGACCACATGCAGCGAAAGGTCCTCCTCCTCAAGAAAGAGCTTCAGGAACAACTTGTCCAGCCGACCGAAGATGTTCCAGTCGATGTGCCGCGTGTCGTCACCCGTCACATACGGCCGGTGATCGGAGAACTCGACGGATTCGCCACGCTTCTTCGAGCGCCGTTCGCCCTTGGCCTTCCCGAAGAAAACCTTCCGCGACGAAATATCGAGCGGTTCAAGTTTGGCGATCAGGTCCGTCGAAACCAGATCCTCAAGGGCCTTGGCGCGGGGTGGGTTGGCGGTTCGGAGCATGGGTGGGTTCGGTGCAGAATGGCTGCGGGTGTCGTTCGGTATGCAGAGCAGAGTGATCCAAGAACCGAGGCGAAGGAATGAATACGTCAGTGATTAAGGTCGATCGCCCCGCCATTCCGCGGGCGGCAACGGCTCCAGCGGGAAGCCCCGCGGCGGACCGCCCTCCCACTGGTACGGCCTCCCATAGTCATACCGCGACGTGAAAGGCGTCGCCGTCCAATCCACCAGCGTCAGCCCGGAGTCGAAGTTGAACACCAAGTCATACAACTCCACATAGTCGTGAGTTTCGGTCACCCAAAACCCGCCCGGCTCATACACCCGCGCCAGCAACCCCGGCGGCTCATCCCGCCAGATCCGCCGATCCGCACGCTGCTTCAACACGTCCAACTCCGCCTCCACCTCTCCCCGCGACATGCCGGGCGCAAAGTGCGCCGCCATCCGCTCGTTCATCTCCGGTGTCGAGAGGTTCGCGTGCAGCGTGGGGCGAGAGGGAGCACAGGCGGCCAACAGAGTCATCGCAATCATTCCGGCGTGTGTTGCCATTACCCGCCGGTGCCTCAACATGATCGCGACCGCCTCCTTCTCCGCTTCGGCCTTGTGCAACGTTCTTCCCGCGCTTCTCTGTGTCTCTGAGACTCTGTGTTCAATCTTCCGCTCTCACCGCGCCATCGCCAACGGCTCCGTCGGCGTCAATTCCATCACCTTCGCCACCACTTCGTCCTGGTCCATCCGGTCGGCCTCGGCCTCAAAGTTCAAAAGCGTCCGGTGCCGCAGGCACATCGGGGCAATCGCCTTCAGGTCCGCGAAACTCACATGGAAGCGACCATCGATCAGGGCCTTCACCTTCCCGCCCAGCATCAGCGCCTGAGCACCACGCGGGCTCGCCCCGCACCGGATGTACTTGTTGGTCACGCCGTTCACACCGCCCGCGGCATACTCACCCTCCGGGTGCGTCGCCATCACCAGCCGCGCCACATACTCCTTGACGTGCGGGGCCACGATCACTCCCCGCACCAACTTCTGCATCTCCAGAATCTCGGCCCCGCCCAAAATCTTGTCGCACTGCGCATCGGCCACGCTCGTCGTCCGGTCCAGGATCGTCATCAGGTCGTCCAACTTGCTGTATCCGACCACTACCTTGAAGATAAACCGGTCCAACTGGGCCTCGGGCAGCGGGTAGGTGCCTTCCTGCTCGATCGGGTTCTGCGTCGCGAGCACGATAAACGGCTTCTCGAGTTTGTACGAGATGCCCGCCACCGTCACGCTCCGCTCCTGCATCGCTTCCAGCAGCGCCGACTGCGTCTTGGGCGTTGCACGGTTGATCTCGTCGGCCAGCACCACCTGCGCGAAAATCGGCCCACGCTGAAACTCAAACTTCCGGCGGCCCGTGTCCGGATCCTCCATCACGATGTTCGTGCCGATCACGTCCGCGGGCATGAGGTCCGGTGTGAACTGGATGCGAGAAAACGGCAGGCTCAGCGTCTGCGCAAGGCTGCGCACCAGCAGCGTCTTGCCCAGCCCCGGCACACCCTCCAAAAGCACATTGCCCCCCGCGAACAAGGACATCAGCACCGCCTCGACCACCTCGCCGTGGCCCACCACAACCTTGCCAATCTCCGCCTTCAGCCGCTGAAAAGTCATGCGGAACTGCTCGCACTGGGCCTTCACTTCCGCGGGTGTTTCCATCGTTGCCGTCGCCATTGTTAAATCCCTTCGCCTGTGCTTCTCGTTCGTCGTCGCCGTCCTGCCTGCCTTCCCTACCTGCCTTCATTTGCCCTCTGCCATTTGCTATTTGCTATGTTCATCCCCCATCTCCTGCTGCGCCTTCTTCTTCGCCTGCATCAACCGGCTCATCCCCTCACCCGGTTGCTGGGCCGCTCCGCCGTCCACCGGCCTGGGTTTCGGCTTGATGGCCTCGGGCTTCACGTCCGCGCCGCCCATCGCAATATCCGACTTGTTCCGCTTCAACTGGTCGGGCGTTGCTTCAAACTTCGCCTTAGATGTTTCCCTGCCGCGGGCCGCTTCCTGCGTTGCCTTCTGGGCCGCCAGTTTCGCTTCCTGCGTCAGTTGCTCCGGCGTCAAACTCGCGCCGCTCAGCCGTTCGCCCATCTTTTTCTGGGCCTGTTCACGGGCCGCTCGCAGGTTGCCCAGTTGCGTGCCGCTCTTGACGGCCGACCGCCCGAACAACCCCGCCACCCACCCCGCGATCGCCGGGATATCAATCCGCACACGCCGCACACCCACATCCACCAGAAAGAGCGTCAACCCCGCGAGCGCAACGTACAGCCAAATGGCCCGCCGCGACACCGGCATCGTCAGCCCTTCGCGGCTCCACAATTCGTCCGTCTTGGGGTTGCCCTCCAGCACCCGGCCGCCCGTGATCGCCGCCACCTGCGCCAAAAGCGGTGTGTTGTCTTCCAGCGTTCGATACTCGTCCGCGAACGGACGGTTCACCGCCGCCTGAACGCTCCCCTCCATCACACCGTCTTCCTGCGTCGTGTCGGGCGCTGCATACCGAAGGCTCAGCACATACGACCCGGCGTTCGCCGTCGGCACCGTCGCCTGATACCGCCCGGGCCCGGCCTGGCTCAGGTTCACATCAATGCCCGTGCCGTCCGGGGCCGCCAGCCGACCCTTGAACTGGGCAAAGTTCAGCCGCTCGCCGGCCTTGTCCAAGGCTTCAACGGTGATGACCGTCTGGTCGCCCTTGTTCTCGGTGATCACCTTCACGTTCGCAGAGCCACCCGGCCTCATCGCCCAGCGAAGATGCTGCTCCCAGAACGCCCGGAACTGGCTCCACTCCACCCACGATGAGTTCCACCGGGTCGTGGCGTCGCTCGTGTACGCGACCACCTTCCCCAACCCATACTGCCACTGCGCCAGAATCGGGTCGCCCTCTTTGCCCTTCAACGTCACAAGCGAAAGCCCCTCACGCTCCGCGGTCACCACATACCCGCTCAGGGGCGGCACACTCCCGCCGATCCCGCGCATGGTCTCGCTGAGGCCCACAACCGACGGCTGAAACGCGGGCCCTTCCCAGATCAAACTCCGCCGCACCGTCTGCGCTTCCTTGATGAAGATCTGCGGCAGCGTCGCCAACCCCTTCTGCGTGTCGATGTGGTAGTGCCGCCCGCCCGTGTACTTCGAGATCCACTGCATCGCGCTCGTGCCACCGCCCGAGTGCGGAAAAACGCCCACCGTCGAAATCGTGATCCGCTTCTCCAGATACTTGTCGAGCAACGCCGAGGACGGAACCGAAGGGTCACCATCCGAAATCATGATGACGTGCCGCTGACCGGCCTCCGCAGCGCTCAACCCCGCCAACGCAAGTTCAAGCGACGGCGAAAAGTCCGGCATGTCACCGAACATCAATTTCTGAATCGACCGCTTGATCGCCGAACCATCGCCCACCGGTGCCAACGGATGAACCCATTCAGTACCCCCGTTCCACCCATACTCGATGATCCCCGCGAGGTCCAGCCGCGACAGCGCATTCACCGCCTGTTCGCACACCTTCTTGCCGAAGAACACGCCCTCGGGCATCTCCACCGAGTGCATTACCAGCGCCAGCGCACCCCGCGGCATCTGCCGCTTCTGCGGTGGGTCCAACTTCACCGGCAGCGCATCTTCCAGCGGCGAACCAATCCACCCGCCCGCACCATAACTATCCGGACCGCCGATCATCACCAAACCGCCGCCGGTGTCGTGGATGTACTGCCGCAACTCCTCTTGCTGCTTCTGCGAGAACCCATAAGACGCCTGGTTCACCAGCATCACCGCATCAAACGCGTTCCAATCCGTCAGCGATTGGGGCGCATCGCCGCTGGGCCGCACCTCGCCCTTGATCTTCGCTTCCGTCATCACCCGCAGCAGCGCGGCCGCTTCCTGCTCGGTCTCGGTCAGCACCAGCACCCGCCCCTCACCCGAGACAAACGTCACCGACTGGCCCCTGTTGTTTTCTTCAACCTCATCACCCACCACCCGGCCGCCCTCCGTCAGCGGCTCAAACACCGCTTCAAACTTCTGCGGCCCGGTCCTCTGGGCCGTCACCGTCTGGCTCAGCACATTGAGGCCCGGCTTCAGGTCAACCATCTCGCTCGTGACGGTCTCGCCGTTCATCAAAATCACAAGCCGGCCCCGCGCGTTCGAAACCGCCTTCAGCACCACCCGCAACGACAGGTTCTCACCGTCCCGGGCCGCCGCGGGCGCCACCAACCGGTCCACCATCACCTCGTTGGTGTACTTGTACTTCAGCGGCAGCACATCCACAGGAACCTTGAGAGCCTTGGCCGTCTCCGCGGCTTGCAGAAGATTTCCCACCGTCTCGTTGCCGTCCGTCGCCAGCACAATCCGGTTCGCCGCATCCTTCGGCATCACCGCGATCGCCAGCCGCAACGCCGCCGCGAGATTCGTGCCGTCGATCGCGCCCACGCTCTGCCGATCCGGCTCCGTGTTCAATTTCGTCGGCAAACTCTGAATGAACGCGTTCTTGGCGGCCGCCACCACGCCCAGCCGGTCGTCCGCTTTCTTGGACGTTTCGATCGACTCCCGCAAATACGTCGTCACATCGTCCTGCATCCGCTGCGGAACCGATTCGCTCGCATCCACCACCACCATCACCGAAACATCTTTGCTCTCGCGCCGCCACTGCGGTTCCGCCAGCGCCGCCGCCAACACCGAGATCACCAGCAGCCGCGCCCCCATCGCCACCCACTTGGTCACCGGCCCCAACCCAGACAGACTCCGAGCACCCATCAACAGGGCCACCACGCCCAACAGCGGGATGAGAAACAACCAGATGGGAGCATCAAACTGAACCGGCCCCACCAGCAGCGACGAAACCGGCGATAGATCCAGAACCCGGACCCCGGCCAACCCACCGGCCAATCCCGAAACATCAAACGCCGGAATAGGCAGCGCAACCGGCATCATCCATGACTCCAGAACGCGTGGACCGCGTGAACCACACTACGCGCCTCTTCTTCCGCACGTCTCTCTAACTCCGCGTCTAGGTGGTTCTTCACGTCTAGGTGGCTCTCTTCGTCGCTCTCTCGCTCTCCTCCAAGCCCAAACAA
>Ga0105044_10011506_pt1 | contig 12057 bp, 8 predicted proteins | sample MAT01_FD_78092 | JGI IMG/M metagenome (GOLD analysis project Ga0105044, IMG submission 78092) | Freshwater microbial communities from Lake Fryxell liftoff mats and glacier meltwater in Antarctica - MAT-01 | ecosystem: Environmental > Aquatic > Freshwater > Ice > Liftoff microbial mat | place...
AGTCCTTTTTATTAGCGAGTGGTTGAGTGTCGCGATTTTGCTTGCTCGTAAAAGTGAATGTTTCTTAAGTCCGTTTAGTACGTTCGGTACTAATAGCAGGTCCAATGTTTCTTGCCAATCGGTTTGGGTGTGATGAAACACAATGGCAGATCAAGATTCGTATCAATAATCACAACCGCAGGTCGCAGCTTGTTGCCGCTTGGGTCAGTGAAAGGAAAAATGACGAGCACAATGTAGCCTTTAGCCATTATATACCTGTTTTGAATCGGCGACAGAATAAAAGGCCTCTTCTTCAGTTAAAAAATTAAAAGTCCGGGTGTCGGAAGCGAGGTTTTGGAAGCACTGGGCTAATAAATGCTCTTCGTATCGTTTACTAACAAAGTCGGCGAAGTCCGGGATTTCTTCCGCCTTGTCCTCCGGAAGTTGGTTGATAGCTTTTACAGCCTTTTCAATAATGGCTTGTCTTGTCATATCAAAACAGTTATGATCAAACATCAGAAATTGCACAGAAGAAGCGTGGAGAACGCTTGGAGGCAACTTATTGATGAGCACTGTCAGTTGCTGCTAAGCGGTAATATACTCCCTGCTCATTGCAAACCAACTTATCATCGTAATAGATCCTGTATTTATACGTGCTTTGCAGGCTGCGGGCGGTGAAAACCGGGTTTCCACCCAGGAGCGGGCAAATACCTGCGATCTCGTCAATCTGGAGCATTTCGGCAGCGCTAAAACCGGCGAAGTCGTCTCTACTTATACAATGCAGATACGAGGTGGGTAATTTGGCTTCTAAGTGCAAATAATTTTTTTCCAGAACATCCGGTTTTCTCAATCAAACCGCATCACCTTCGCCGGACTAATCCTCGAAACCAGCAACACCGGTAAAATCATAGCGATCATGCACACCGAAAAAGCTCCGGCATTCAAAGCCAGCACATGCCATAGCTCCAGATTTACCGGCACTTCGTTGAGGTAGTACGTTTCCTGGTTAAGCTTTATTATTCCAGTGTATTTCTGCGCCAGACAAAGTCCTATTCCCACAAGGTTTCCGAAAAGCAATCCTGTCGCAGTCATCCACGCGGACTTTCGCAAAAAAATCGCTCCGATCACCTGGTTGTCCGCACCTATCGCTTTTAGAACACCTATCATATTCGTTCTTTCCAGGATCATTATCAACAAGGAAGTGATCATATTAATAATCGACACAACCAGCATCAGCACCACGATAATATAAACATTGGTGTCCATCAGCTCCAGCCAGCCAAAGATCTGTGGATACTGATTTTCGATGTTTACAGCATTGAGATCGGGAGGAATGTTCTGGTACACATATTCATCAACCACATTCAGCTTTTTATAATCCTTAATAAATACCTCAAGGCCGCTTGCCTGATCCTTGTTCCATTTATTAAGACGGTTAATAACCTGCATGTCGCCGATCACATAACGCTTATCAAAATCATTTTCACCCAACCCTGTATCGTAAATTCCCGAAATGATAAAAGGGCGGGCTTTCGGCGGATCCTGCACAAAAAATATCATTAGCTTGCTACCACTGGCTATTTTCAGGCTTTTTGCCATTGAGGAGGAGACTAGAATTTCGGTCGGCTTCCCGCTGTCCACCGCCGCTGGAATCCGTCCCGATTTAAGGTGGCTTTTAAAAAACGCCCAGTCATAGTCTTTATCAACGCCCTTAAATAAAATGCCCTCGTTCGCATCTCTTACTTTGATGATGCCGCCTTTGTTTGAATAGGCCTGAATATGGCTGATGTCCGGGTTTTTTTTCAGAAGCGGAACGAACGGCTGGTTGCGGTTAATCGGTTCCGACTCAAAAGATTTGTTGGAATCATAGGTCGTAATTTGAATATGAGAGCCGAAACCAATAACTTTCGCCCTTATCTCACGCTGGAAGCCCGTAACTATTGCGACTGCTACGATCATGACGGATAATCCCAAAGCGATTCCCCCGATTGCAATTCTAACAATAGGTGTTGAAAGCTGTTCGTTCTCATTTCCGGAACGCAGTAATCTTTTCGCAATAAACCAGGATGTACGCAACAGAAAATTTAATTGATGAAACTGCTCCAAATTAGAAAAAATGTAACGCTGTTGCTGTTGTGTTTAATGTTGTTTACGATAAAAGTATCAGCACTCGAACAGATCTTCAGCAGGGTAGAGGTAATTATTAAAAATGATTCGGATGTTCTCAATGGTGCAGAGCAAACTGCCGGATACCTGCCGATGCTCAAAGGGAAAAGGGTGGCGCTGGTTGCAAATCATACTTCGATGGTTGGTAAAACACACCTTGCCGATACGTTAAAGAGCATGAAAATTAATCTGGTAAAGGTTTTCGCTCCTGAACATGGCTTCCGCGGAGAAGCTTCTGCTGGTGAAAAGGTAGCTTCAACTGTGGATGAGAAAACGGGAATTCCACTTATTTCGTTGTACGGCGATAATAAGAAGCCAACAGCAGCGCAATTACAAGGAATTGATGTGGTGGTATTTGATATCCAGGATGTTGGTGCACGCTTCTACACATACATTTCTACGCTGAGCTATGTGATGGAAGCATGCGCCGAACAAAAAATTCCTGTAATCATCTTCGATCGGCCCAATCCAAATGGACATTATGTAGATGGACCGGTGCTGGAGCCGGCGTTTTCCTCATTCGTCGGAATGCATAAAATTCCCATCGTACACGGAATGACAATCGGCGAATATGCAGGAATGGTGAACGGCGAAGGCTGGTTAAAGAATAAAGTGAAGTGCGACTTGCAGGTTATTAAATGCAAAGGCTGGTCGCACAATGAATATTACCAGCTTCCGGTTGCCCCTTCTCCGAACCTTAAAGTAATGAATGCAATTTACCTCTATCCTTCCCTTTGTCTTTTCGAAGGAACCATTGTGAGCGTTGGAAGAGGCACTCCGACGCCGTTTCAGGTAATCGGCTATCCTGGCTTCAAAGAGGGCCATTTCAAATTTACTCCTAAAGATGGTCCGGGAAGTAAACATCCGATGCACGAAAACAAGGAATGCCGTGGGTTTGATCTTGGAGGTTTTGGGGAGAATTTCGTCCGCGACACAAAAATGATTTACCTGTATTGGGTAATCAGCATGTACGCTGAATCAGAAAACAAAGCCGATTTCTTCACTCCTTTTTTCGATAAGCTGGCGGGAACAGATCAGTTGAAAAAGCAGATTATTGCCGGTAAAACAGAAGAAGAGATCCGTAAGAGCTGGCAGCCAGGACTGGATAATTTCAAAGTAATAAGGAAGAAATATCTTTTGTATCAGGATGCCTGATGTTTCTGGATTTTTCAGGCAATGGACAAATCGCTCATTAGCCGGAAGTTGTCTCGTCCTTATCCTGGTTTCTTCAAACCTCAACTGGTCGGAACGCTTCTGGCCTGGAATCCTTGAAGCCGACGCAAAGGGTTATTATGCCTGGCTTCCTGCGGTTTTTATTTACAGCGATCTGCATTTTGGTTTCTTTGAAGAAATTGAAGAAAAGCATCGTAATCTGCGATGGCGGTACGAATACCGAGTAAATCATCCTTCAGGAACCACTAATAAATATTTCTGCGGAACGGCCGCTCTTGAAGCGCCATTCTTCTTCGTTGCCCATTGTATTACACTTATTTCCGGCGGAGATGCGGATGGCTATACTTACTGGTATCCCGTTTTAATAAATATCGCCGCAGTGTTTTATGCGCTTGCCGGGCTGTATTTATTAGGAAGATTTTTAAGCGGTAAAAAGATTTCGGACCCTGTTACAGCAGCGGTGCTGATAGCATTGCTTTTCGGTACAAATCTTTTTTATTACTCTGTCGTGGAGCCGGGAATGTCTCATGTTTATTCCTTCTTTTGCGTTACAGGGTTTTTAAGGACCTGCCAGCGTTGGTTTCAGAACGGAGAACGGAAGAACATCGTCTATGCTGCAATTTTCCTTGGATTAATAGTGTTAATACGTCCTGTTAATATCCTTATAATTGGAGTAATACCATTAGCGGCTCAAAGCTGGGGTGACTTTCAGGCAGGTTTAAAGAAAATTTTCAGGAAACCACAGCTTCAATTTAGTATCATCGGTCTGCTCTGCTTCGGCTGCATTACCGGAATTCAGTTCCTGTTTTATTATTTGCAGACAGGATCGGCATGGGTTGATGCCTATGGCGACGAACGCTTCTATTTTAATGGCCGTCACTTCTTTGATTTTCTTTTCAGCTTTAAAAAAGGGGCATTCCTGTATATTCCTTTGTTGCTCGTGGCACTTGCCGGACTGGTTCCGCTTATTAAGAAGGATAAGTTTCAGGGATACTGGCTCATTGCGTGGCTGATCGTGCTTGTATTTGTACTTTCTTCCTGGTGGAGCTGGTGGTATGGAGGAAGTTTTGGAAGTCGTGTACTGGTCGAATATCTTCCTGTTTTCGGGCTGTTGCTCGGCTGTTTACTCGAACTTTACCGGACTACTTTTCTCAAGATAGCGTTGATCCTTCTGGTTGGGTTCTGCCAGTTTCAGACCTACCAATACCGCTATTTTCTTATTCATTGGGAGGATATGACAAAGGAGAAATACTTCAATGTTTTTATGAAGCTTCCGGGTTAACGCCCGGCGCAACAACAAATGATTTGTATTAATCAGATTCCTGTCGTTCATTTGCAGCTTCTTCAAGGGGTGTTACGTTAATAGCGTGACTGAGATCATACCCTTTCATTACGCGGTTTGCGTGATGACGAACCTGATCCGGGTAATGCCGGCGTAGGGAGGATTGGTATTAAATAGTTGTCGGATTTGCCGGCCCCTGCAGTTCCGTTGTATCATTTACCCATACAACGATGCGTAAGTTTCTATTTCTCATTTTGTTTATTCCCGGGGCCGGGATCAGCTCTCAGGCCCAGTTTTCCGTCAATGGAAAAGTGCAGGACGAAAACGGAGCCGCTGTAGCAGGCGCCGTTATCCTGTTAAAGACTACCCAAAAATCGGCAATTTCAGACTCCTCAGGCCGCTACTCTATTTCGGGTTTGCCTTTCTCCGAAGTAGTGATGGAGATATCACTGATGGGGTTTTCAAGTCAATCGAGAAAGGTTAATCTGCAAAAGAATGGAACTGTCAACTGGGAGTTAAATGCGAAGGTTTACAAGCTTCCCGATGCATTTATTACAGCAACCCGCGCCGATGATAAATCCGCTATGGCGCATTCTTCACTTGGAAAAGAACAGATTGGCAAGCAAAACCTTGGTCAGGATCTTCCGTTTCTCCTGAATTCACTTCCTTCTGTGGTTGTTACTTCAGATGCCGGAAATGGAGTGGGTTATTCGGGCATTCGCGTGAGAGGAAGTGATCCAACACGTATTAACGTAACTATTAATGGAGTGCCTTTTAACGATGCCGAATCCCACGGGGTCTATTGGGTTAATATGCCCGATTTTGCTTCTTCTGTAAACAGCATTCAGTTGCAGAGAGGTGTTGGAACATCAGCAAATGGCGCCGGTGCTTTCGGAGCATCGCTAAATATGATAACTGACGATAGAAATGATTCGGCTTACGCTGAGGTTATTTCCGGCGGCGGATCTTTCAACACCCTTAGAAATACGCTTAGGGCAGGCACCGGAAACCTTAATGGCTTCTTCTTTAACCTGAGGCTTTCGCAGATCAATTCCGACGGCTATATCGATCGGGCAAAAACTGGCTTGAAGTCGTTCTTTACTTCCGCCGGATATGAAGCGAACGGTTTTTCCGTAAAGGCCAATGTGTTTTCAGGGATAGAAAAAACATACCTCGCCTGGGACGGAGTTCCGGAAGATTCACTTACCACCAACCGCACTTACAACCCATCCGGCATCTATTATTCACCTGGTGGAAAGGAGCAGTTTTACAATAATCAAACAGACAATTACCAGCAGGATCATTACCAGCTTTTTTTCGATGCAGGAAAAAATAAACCGCTGCAATTCAATCTCGGCCTGCATTACACGAGAGGTCGCGGCTATTACGAGCAATACAGGCAGCAGGATGGCTTTTCCAACTATGGTGTAAATGATTTCAGTTTCCCAACAACAAGTGTGATCACTCCGTTAGACACGATAGTGCTTCCAGACACTACGATTATTACCGGGAATGACACTATCAGCGTTCCGGGAAATACTGTTTCCGAATCAGACCTCATCCGCCGGCGCTGGTTGGACAACCATTTTTACGGGGCAGTTTTCTCGCTTACATGGCTGAAGTCGGAAAAGATGAAGCTGATTTTGGGTGGAGGCCTTAACCGTTACAGTGGCTCACATTATGGCGAAGTGATCTGGGCCCAGTATGCAACGCAGCTTCCCTTCGGACATCGTTATTATGAAAATGATGCAACCAAAACGGATGCAAGCGTATACCTGAAGGGGAATTTTCAGCTCGGCCAAAGGCTTAATCTTTTTGCAGATTTGCAAGTGCGGCAGGTTCAGTATTCCTTCCTCGGATACAATAATCTGCTTCAGCCCATCCAGCAGGAAGTTGGACTTACTTTCTTTAATCCTAAGGCCGGCCTTACCTTGGAACTTAATGAACTTCAGTATGTTTTCACGTCCCTAAGCGTCGCGAACCGTGAGCCTGTTAGAGATGACTACACTCAGGCAACCAAGGGGCAGCCCCAACCCGAACGACTTATCGATTGGGAAACCGGATACCGTTACAAAACGAACCGGATCAGTCTCGGAGCAACTGCCTATTACATGATGTATAAAGATCAGCTTGTTCTCTCAGGTCAACTGAATGACGTTGGTGCAAATGTGCGGATCAATGTTCCGGAAAGTTACCGGGCAGGCGTTGAACTGGAAGCTGGCTGGAACATTTCCAGGCAGCTGAACTGGATGTCCACGCTTGCCTTAAGTTCGAATAAAGCAAAATCAATTGTAGAATCAGTTCCCGATTGGGATAGTGGCGGCGATTCCGTGATCGTTTACACTAAAACCGATCTTTCGTTTTCTCCCTCGGTGGTGGCTTCTTCCGTATTCACCTACCAGCCTTATTCCGGGCTAAGCATAGCATTAACTACAAAATACGTAGGAGACCAATACCTCGACAATACTCAGTCGGACGGAAGGAAGATCGACGCTTTCCTCGTAAATGATTTCAGGGTCAACTGGAAACCTGCCGCTTTTGTAAAAAGAGATGTCGAATTTGTGGTGAGTGTTAACAATTTCCTCAACGAAAAGTATGCACCTAATGGCTATACTTATTCCGGGCTAATTGGCGGACAGCGGCAGGACTTCAATTATTATTATCCGCAGGCAGGAATTAACTTCCTGGGAATGGTACGCATGAAATTCTGATCAGCGGATGATTTGAAGACGCTCCGTTTTACTAAATTCTCCAGCGGTTACCCGAAGAAGGTATAATCCGGCAGGAGCATCGGGAACTGCAATAATCTGATCCACATTTTTCTGTTTACCGAAGTAATGATTCAACACCTCCTGGCCGTTTGTATTGTATAACGATACCGAAACCTCTTCTTCATTGGTAAGGTTGAACGACAATCTGACGGAGCCTTCTGACGGGTTAGGGAACAAAGAAACATCATTGATGGCGTGCGAAATATCTTCAGTGCTGATAAGACCACCAACCGTAAATGAAATAATCGCGCTTGTGCCAAAATCAGGGCTTATGGTTTTTATGATTGAAGGGGAAGTCGCCCGCCGGATTCTTGCGAAGCCATCTCCATCGTCGTTCGCCCACCAACTGAGTCCATCTTTATCAGAATCCTCGAGTACAAACTGATAACAACCCCATACAAGCTCAACAGTGTCCCTGTACTCAGTGCTATTACTGAAATTATCTCTTCCTGCAACCTGGTTGCCGTTCATATCTTTGATAAACCACGAGGTTTCTGCCCCAACGGTATTTGATTTAACGTTGATGACGAAAATTTCAGGGAGTTCGAGCGGGGCTGCATAATTAGACTCCATGCTGTTGTTAAATGCATATTCATCAGTTCCTCCGTTCGGGTTTTTAACTTCAACTGAAAATACTCCTTCCGTTGCTCCCCAACTTATGTTTGCAGGCAATTCGATTTCGGCAGTCTCCATAAGCAGGAGGTTTCCTGTCCAGCTGAAGGTTGATCTCGCGCCATTTTTAACACCATAATCAATAAGTAAAGTCGTTAGTGGCGTGCTTCCATTGTTGCGGATACTAACAATTGGTTTCCCGCAAACAGGATTGAACCTACGGAAGTAGAATTCATCACTTGGGGCAAGTATTTCTTCTACAGAAGCATCAAGGGTAAACGAGGGTGCCCCATATTCGATTAGGTAAGACTGGATTTCATAATTTGGTGAGCCGCCTGCGACGTTTACATAATTCTCCATGCTGGCTTCCATGCTATGAGTGGAGCCAGGTAAAACTGTGATATCATTTACGTCAGGGTAAACAAGATCGCCTGGGCACCAACCTCCACGGTCGTAAACCCATGTTCCGGCCTGGGGAAAAACAGGATTAAGTCCGCAGTCATCGCGCCAGACGAGTTTTTCAGAGAAAGCCTGCCCGTCCATTCTTAACGTGCGGTATTTAGCACAGAATTCGGCACAATTCTCGGTCGTTTGGAAAGAATGACCCGATTGCACTATATGTGTCCGGAAACTTTGGGTAAGGTTATCGGCAACAATCGTTCTGGCTTCTAACTGATCATTGATTGGGTTTGAGCTGTTCCCGTATCCAAAGTTGCCGTTCCAAAGCTTGTGCAGTTTTACAAAAGGGAACACTGGCGTTCCCTCGAGGAGAGTGAAGGCAACATTTATTAACCATCCATCGCCATCGTTTGCTTCGTAGCCTGTGTGTCGGTACTGGATTTCAACAGAATCTTTAAGAAGACCCTCAAAGGTTGTAATGTCTAGTGCCCAGCTTGCCTTCCAGTTAGAATTGAAGCTGTTACCATAAGGGGTAATAAACCTCGCGAGTTCAATGTCCTCCGATGGGAAGTTCACTCCGCCTTTTCTTCGTAGATAAAGGAAATTCAAATAATCCCATTCGCCGCAATTGGCGCCATCAGGGCATTCAAACGAGAGTTCGAGCAGAACTTTTTGAATGGGCCTCGAAACCGAGGGAAACACAGCCCATGAAGTATAGTCAGTAAATCCAACTGCCGGATTGGTTTCAATGAAGATATTCTCGTGGGTTTTGATTCTTATAGTGTCGCCGGGCGCTGCATTAATCTTAGCACTTACAAGCAGTATTGAAAGAAAAAGGAATCTCCTCATTTGGAACATTGATCTTAACCAATGATAGTGAAAATGCCGAAGTCGTGAACATTCCGTCTGTTGATTTTTCCAAAAAAAAAGCTCCCGTGCCAAATAGCAGGGAGCTTTTAAAATTTAAAAGAGATTATTATTTTTTGATTAGACGTGTTACTTCACGCATTTCGTTGTTGTCAACAGTTACAATATAGATACCAGCAGGAAGATTGCTGATGTTAAGGTTGTGGATGAATGAACCACTTCCGTTGTTAACTGATTCTGTTGAAATAATACGACCTGTGATGTCAATTACACGGATAGTGTAGTCATCATTGCTGTTCGTAGCGCTTACTTCGATTGTAGCAGTTTTGTCAGCCGGGTTAGGGTATAAAGAGATGCCATATTCGCCTTCACCGATTGAAGCGCTTTCATCAATTACACGCTGATTGCTTCCGTCGATCGGAGCACATGGGAAAGACTGCTGATTAAGAGCGATCAGACCATCAACATCGTAAGCGTCAACAACTCCACCGAAACTTCCTGCAGTAGACACATCTGTGATACGAACATAGTTGATACCACCGTAAGCGGCAGGTATGTTCAAAATACCATCGCGGCAAAGAATTGCACCAGCAGGATCGTTAGGGGTAACTTCAACTTCAAGGTCAAAGAAAAATGAACCGTCAACAGAACCTTCAAAACGAGCTCTTTCAGGATAAACTGCACAAGGGCGCCCAAGGTTATCACCGAATGTAGTTTCGTAAGCAGCGATATCCGGACCAGCTACGTTGATAATTGTCATTGGGAATTGTAGAGTTGTTACACCACCAAAACCAAGTGAACGGAAGTTATTGTTAGCTGGAGATGTAGTTGCATCAGACATTTGCGGAGCACCTAACATTCTTTCGTTATGAGCACGTGCAGCAGGAACAGCCGTTCCGTTGCTACGAAGTCCTGGCACAGTAACCTCAGCAAACGGAGAATACATGTCGGCAGGATCGATTACCGGAAGTGAACAAGTTACAAACCCTTCAACACCGTCAACGTCAAATGCGTCCTGATTGCTTGACTGGAATGCAGGGAAAGTTTCATCAGTGCGATCTTCGATACGGATGTAACGAGCGTAGCTAAGGAACCCAAGTTCGACTTCGAAATCCTGACAAACACCAGCATCAGCAGTAAGAAGTACCCAGTCCTGGCATAGATCCTGACGAGCCCAAACAGCTGCGTGCTCTGGCCATGCAACGCAATTAGGAGTTCCGTAAGAAGTCTCCCATACTTTGAAGTCATTACCAACGATATTACAAATTGGCGAAGCGAATTCAAGTTCGATTGATCCACCGTATCCAAGAGATACGAAATCAACATTGCCTCCTGATTCACCTACGTTTACATCCTGTGTCGCCAGAACAACAACTCCAAGAGCCTCTGCCGGATGTGATCTTACCGGACGGTCTATTGCCAGAGTACTCACTCCATCAGCAAGTGGACCTGGATTGTAATTTAATACAGCGGTAGGATACACCTGCGCTGTTAGTGATCCAGCAGCCAAGATTGCAGCAGCGATCACCGAAAGTTTGTTTGTAGAAAATTTCATACGTTTCAAAAAATTAGGTTAGGTTATTGGATGTCAAAGTTATCTATTCTTACATAAATACCAAACAAAAGTTTCAAAAAAAAGAAAGTATTAAAAGAATAAAATATAATGATTTGGTGCCCGCGAGTCACTATTTTGTTTTAAATATGAATTTTGAAAGTAAGTGAGAAAAGATGCTAACAGCTATTAACAAAAAATCTTACATAAAAGAATGTAAGATTTCCCTGCTGTAAATCAAGTTTAACATCCTGCTGTTCATTTCGTCGGTTGCCCTACAAATCATCTAAACTCTTTTGCACTTACCTTCGTACGATCAAAAATAAGCTTTCATCATGCATAGATTTCTCTTTTTAATATTCTTCTCTGTTCCATTCATTTCGTCTTCACAAACATTAGATTATTTGTGGGCGGTTAATGGCAACCAAAGCGGTAATTTTTGCCGTACCCGCGATGTTGCTACCGATGCAAGCGGAAACACATTCGTCCTGATACAATATTCAGAACCCGTTCAGTTCGGGACGATATCACTTGCGAACATTGGGGCAGAAGACATTGCCGTCGTTAAAATTAACGCAGCCGGAATTACAGAATGGGCTGCAGTTGCAGGAGGAACAGGAAATGAAGATGCAAGCTCTATTTGTACTGACAATTCAAGCATATATGTATCAGGGTCGTATTCAGACGCCGCGAACTTTGGAACCCAATCTGTGGTGTCAGACAATCCCAATGTTAACGAAGATAGGCCCGAGTTTTTTGTTGCTAAGCTCAACGATGCCGGCCAGTGGCAATGGGTGAGAAATCAGGATGGAAATGCTAATTCGCAGGCAACAGCTATAACCACCGACAATTCCGGAAACGTGATTGCCGGAGGAATTTTTTTCGGAGCAGATCTCCAGATTGGCGCAACGACCTTACCTTCTGTTTTTGATCAGCTGCCGTTTATTGTAAAATATAATGCGTCTGGTGCGGTTCAATGGTTAAAAGGACCATCCACCGACTATGGAGCGCTGCTCGACGACATTGCTTGTGATGGGTTAGGAAATATTTTCGTAGCAGGAAGTTTTGGAACCTTTGAAATTGAAGAGGTTACGTTAACAATGGGAAGCGTTGAACTTGTTAACGCCGGCGATGCAGAAGTTGGGTTAACAGCAAGAGACTTGTTTATTATTAAACTTTCTGCTGCCGGAGATGCTGTTTGGGGCCTTAATGCGGGGGCATTGTCCTATGAGACATATGCGCGTTCGATCGAAGTC
>Ga0105044_10011507_pt1 | contig 12057 bp, 7 predicted proteins | sample MAT01_FD_78092 | JGI IMG/M metagenome (GOLD analysis project Ga0105044, IMG submission 78092) | Freshwater microbial communities from Lake Fryxell liftoff mats and glacier meltwater in Antarctica - MAT-01 | ecosystem: Environmental > Aquatic > Freshwater > Ice > Liftoff microbial mat | place...
GCCACCAACACCGTCGGCACGCCAGCCTCGCCCAACAGTCGGGCCATCTCGGCGCCGATCCCCGACGAAGCGCCGGTGACGAGAGCAGACGTGAACGGGTAGGTGGCCATTCCCGCAACCTAGCGACGCCTCAGCAAACTGCGCGTGCCCCATACCGGCACTTTGATGTCGCTCGATCGGCCTGTTCGCGCGGAATTATGGGCTATCCCTGACCGATTGAAATGCCGGTTCCAGGACGGGTCTGAGGTCGTCGCGGTGCCGCGAATATGGAGCACGGCATAAGGGCCGGACTGCTGCGCTGGTCTCAGCGCCGGGTCAGTGATTGTGGGCGCGTGAAGTGTGCGGGTTCGTCCCGGCGAGGCCGAGGCCCGTCACCGCCCTCCTGCTGCTCAGCACCGGGCGTCCGGTCGGCCTCGCCGAGGTCGAAGGCGCCGGAGTCGACACGGTGCGAGATCGGATGCGAGTCGGTTAACGGAAGGCAACAGCCACGTTGCCGTCCGGACCACACTGCGTACGCATCTACGATCTCGTCGGAATGGACACGCAGGCAGGGAGCACGATCACGCCACAGGACCCCAGATACCCGACGATGGTGCGATGTTTCAACGAGCGCTTCGTCGGCACTCCTGCGCTCGTCCAGGTGGTTGCCACCGCAGACGAGGCCGTCCTGGCGGTGCAGCAGTGCCTCGACACCGGCCGGCGGCCTGTGGTCCGCAGCGGCGGCCACTGCTACGAGGGATGGTCATCCCTCACCGATGGCGTGATCATCGACATCTCGCAAATGAACCACTTCGACCGGCGCTCCGATCGCGAGGGATTCATGGTTGAGGCCGGTTGCACCAACTGGGACCTGACGAACGGCCTGTACCGACGGTTCGGAGTAGCCATCCCGGGTGGCTCGTGCTATTCGGTCGGCGCCGGCGGACACTTCTGTGGCGGTGGCTACGGGCTGCTGTCGCGTACCTACGGGTTGACCGTCGATTGGCTCGACGCCGTGGAGGTCGTCGTCGTGCGCGACGGCACCGCCGAACTCGTGACGGTCGACAAGGACTCGCCGAGTACTGACGAACGCGACCTGTTCTGGGCCCATACCGGCGGTGGCGGCGGCAACTTCGGTCTGATCACCAAGTACTACTTCCGACCGCTGCCACCTGCCCCCGGCTACGCCTGGTGGTCGACGATCGCCTGGAACTGGAGCGACCTCCTCGGTGAGAAGGAGCAGTTTGATCGACTGGTCAGCAACTTCGCCCGTTTCTTCGCCGAACACAGCGAGCCGGGCGGCCGCTACGACAAGCTCTTCGCCCTCCTGCACCTCACGCGGAAGGCGAACGGGCAGATCTCGGTCGCGGTGCAGCAGGCCGACGCCGACGACGCCCCACTGGAGGAGTTCATTGCCGCCATGACGGTCGGCATCGACTCGTCGAAGGTGCCGACGGTCGCTCCGCTCGCCGGCATCGTCGGCCATCGACTGATCCGACCCACGACACAGACCGAGACCATGCCGTGGCTGGAGATCACCCAGTCGGAGAACTCGTCCGGACCCAACCGTCGCGGCAAGTACAAGTCGGCGTACATGAAGGACGTCTTTCCGCAGTCGCAGCTCGACACGATGTGGACGTGGCTCACCACCGACGACCACCCCGACTTCAGCAGTGCCCTCATCCAGGTCGACTCGTACGGTTGCGAGATCAACACGGTGGCACCGGACGCGACGGCGATCCCGCAGCGATCGTCGATCATGAAGCTGCAGTACCAGACCTACTGGACCGGCGAGGACGACGACGACGACAACCTCGCCTGGATCCGCGGCTTGTACACCGACATGTACGGCGAGGCGGGCCCCAGACCGGACCATCTGATGGACGGCTGCTACGTCAACTACCCCGACACCGATCTCCGGGACTGGCCCGAGCTCTACTACGGCGTCAACTACGCCCGGTTGCAGCGGGCGAAGACGACGTGGGATCCGACGAACGTGTTCAACCACGCACAGTCGATCCGCCCCCTCTGATCAGGACGGGTAACGGAACGCGTACACGTCGGGAACGACGAGCAACGGCCCGGCTGGCTGCATCACCGGGTCCGAGATGTCGAGTTTGTAGAACTCGAGCTTCAGACTCCATGCGATCTGCAGGAAGAGTCGCATGACCTGCACGTTGAGCAACTCGCCCGGGCAACGCCGGTAGCCGAAGCCGAACGGCGCGTAGCCGGCGTAGTCGCAGATCGGCGTCGCTGACCCGTCCACGACTGGGTAGGCGGTGCCGAACAGACTGTTCGTGATCTCGACGTCGCGCCCGTCCGCGACCTTGAACGACTCCTGGGAGAAGGGGCACGTCGCGAAACCGATCTCGGCCGAACGCTGGGCGTCGTTCTCGGCCGCGAGCGGTACCTCGAGGAACCGGTCCGGGCGGAAGACGTCGGGATCGGTCCAGTGCACCTCGTACATGCTCGCCGCCGCATGCGGGGTGAACACGTATCGGTACACCTCGAACGGCGAGTTCGTCACCGCCGGAGCGGTGAACGTGGAAATGCTCGCGCTGTTCGGGTTGATGAAGCGGAACAGCTCCATGATGAAGCGGTCGAGCGCATCGAACGGCCCGTCGTCGGGCGGCGCCTGCATCGCCGCCTCGAATGCCGCCCGGACCTGCGGGTTCCCGTCCGTCACATCGAGCAGCTGCACCGTGTGCCAGATCATGTTGCCCCACTGGCTGAGCGCTACGAAGTCATGGAAGGACTCGAACATGATGTCCGCGATTCGGAAGTTCTCGTCCTGGCCGAGCTTGCTGTTCTGCAGCCAGTAGTTCACGATCGTCGTCGGGTCCGGCTGCTCCGCAAGTGCAGCGACCTGCTGCTGCAGCCACGCGTCGAGCTGCGGGCGCAGACTGCGGACCTTCATGTAGTTGTCGTAGACGAGTTGCATCGTGGGGGTCGCGTTGGCCAGCACGACGTTGAAGCTCTGGCCGATCTCCACGGCGAACTCGGGGAGGTCCTGACCGGTCACACCGACGTGCAGATCCCAGTAGAGCTCCTTGTAGTAGGAGTCGAGGTACAGGCCCATCAGCGGCTTGCTGGCGTTGCCCTGCGCCAGGAGCTGCTTGAAGAACGGCAAGATCTTCGGGACGTACTGCGCCAGCAGGTCAGGAGTGAGCGCCGACCAGTAGATGCGCTTGCGCAGGTTCGCCGCCAACGGCGGGTCGGCGTCGGGCGGGAGGCTCCGCTGGTCGTAGCCGGTGACGAACACCGTCGTGCCCTTCGTGGGATCGGGTGCCCAATCGTCGTAGAGGAGGCCCCACAGGAACTCCGGAAGTGCTGCGTTCTTCGAGAAGAGGTCCGGGTCGAGCATCGGCATCGCTGGTCGCTGGTCGACCGCCAGGCTCGTGAGCATCGCCGCCACGACGACGTGTTCGATGTAGGTCGAATCGAGATCTGGCAGTGCGAGATGCAGGGCCTCGCTCGCCAGGCGCCTCACCTCCTCAGGGTGGGAGAAGATCTCCTCAAGCACCTCTTTCGGCAACTCACGCCACAGGTGGGAGAGATCAGGGTGGTTGGCAACGTGCATTGGCGCCTCCGCTGTGCGTACTCGGTCCCGTCGACCGCGAAGCGGCACAGTAGCAGCCACGACATGACCCGGATTCCCGCTCTCGGTTGCTGCCGTACAGTGGCGAAATGCCAACCCCGTCACAGCACACGATCGACCTCGGCCACGGCCTCTTCATCGACTACTCGTTCACCTCGTCGACCGAGCTCGACTGGGATCTGCGGTTCGAGAAACTCGAGCTCGCGCACGGCTCGATGAGCGTCGGCACCCCGACCGGGCCGGTAGGGGTCTCCACCGATCTCGTGCGCGGCCAGTTGGAGATCACGATCGATCCGCTCACGGGTGTCGTCGGGCTGACGGCCATGATCGAGGTGCGTGAGCCGGGTGTCGAACCACCTACCTGGAAGACTGTCGTCGACCTCACCGAACCGCACCTGACGCTCATCGATCCGACCAAGGGGCTGGTCGCTGGTTCGGAGACCGGGTACGCGCCGACCGTCGCCGGCTACGGGCCCAACGGACCGAGCGGCGACGGCGTCACCCGGTTCCACATCAGCGACGACCAACGCGTCCTCGCAGATGTCGGCCGGATCGTCAAGCAGCGGCTCTTCGCCGACACCGGACCGCTGACCCTGAACATCATCGCCTGCGTCGGGCTCGGCGCCGACCCTGGCAAGGGGCCCGGTGTCTACGCCGATCCGGAATCACCGTGGTTCAACGTGTTCTTCGGCGTCTATCAGGTGGACTGCGCCAAGGCCGACGGCTGGACTCGGCCGTTCGGGTACGAGGCAGCGAACGGGGTCGACTCCGTCGTCCACGGGGAAGACCTGGTGCGCATCGGCACCGCCGACTGGAACTGGTTCTCCAACTACCTGTGCGGCGTCCCCGCAGAGATCTGCATCGAGTACAGCAACATCGACATGGGTGCCGTCAGCTTCCAGCCACCGCCGACGGTCGTCCGATGCGGTAACAGCAACTGGCACCAGGTGTCGATGAGCGGAGTGAAGGTCGCCAGCGGCTACGAGTCGAACGCACCGGGCGCGCAGCAGCTCGTCGAGAACTCGATACTCACGCCGACGTGGCAGCAGTCGTTCGGCCTGCCCTGCCCCCGTCCCGAGTACACCACCAGCTTCATCCCGACCGTGCTGCGGTCGGCGCTCTTCATGGCCTACAACGAGGACGACACCGCCTACCACACGCTGATGTTCGGTGGCACCGCAGGCGTCGACACTGAAGAGGCGTTTCTGCAGGCCCAGGTCGATGCCGCCGTCGCGAACATCAAGTCCCACTACCCCGACGCAGGCTTCCCCCTCGGCTGAGACACGGCACGCTCAACCGAGCGCAGCGAGTGCCTCCGCGGCGCGCTGCGCGACCTTCTCGTAGCCGTGGTCCGTGGCGATGAGCCGCGCCAACGCGAACCGCCCTCGGGCCAACTCCGGATCGCTTCGCGCGGCGACACGACCCCGCCACAAGGCTGTGCGCGCGGCCGAGAACTTGTCGCCGGCGCGACGAGCGAACGCATCGGCCTCCTCGAACCAGCGGTCCGCTTCGTCCAGGTGCCCGAGCAACATCGCCAGGCCGCCGAGGAAGTGACACACCGGACCCTGACTCGTCAGGCCGGTACAGGCCACCGTCGACGAGAACGGTTCGAGCATCTCGGACAGCTGCGGCGCATGCTCGACCATTGCGAGCTCGACGGCCACCTCCGCGTGGTCGACGGTGATGACCAGCCACGAGTTGTCGATGCCGTAGTCGAAACCTGAAGCGGCTGAGGTTGCGAGCATCGATGCTGCGAGGTCGTCCCGTCCTCCTTCGAGGTGCGACAGCATCAGGGCTGCGTGACCCGCCGGGCCCAGCTCGGGCATCGCCTGCAGCGTGTCCTCGATGAGCGGCGTGAGCTCGCCCATGGTTCCGCGCTGCAGGCAGATGGCCATCTGCTGGACACCGAAGTAGGTCATCGCGTCGGGCTCCCCGTGGGCGAGGCCGAACTCGAGCGCCGCGGCCGAGATCGCGTCGGCACCGTCGACGTCGCCGATGATCATCGACTGGACCGCGTTGTTGTGCATCTTCGACCACCGCAGCGTCGGTTCACCGAGGCGCTCGACGAGTTCCTCACGTTTGGCGATCAGCTCGCTGTGGCCCTCGACATCACCTGCCATGTGCAGGGCCTGTGCGCGCCACATGGAGGCGAAGAACAGCAGTACCGGGTCGCCCAGCCGCTCGGCCCGCTGCAGCGACATCGCGGTGCGGGCGAGAGACGTCTCCAGCGTGTGCGGCGTGCTGAGCGGTAAGGCGAGATCGTTCAGGATGCGGACCGCACTGGCGTCGTCGGCGCAGTCCTGTGCGATCGCCGCCGCCTCCGCCGCCAGTGCCTGGCGTCGTTCGAGGGTCGTACCCCAGGAGAGCTCCTTGCATAGTGCGGCGAGCACGAGACCGCGGTTGGCGTCCGGTTCCGGCAGCAACGGGAGCGCTCGCTCCAACACCTCGACGCGCTCGACGTCGATCGCGCCGATGGCACTCGACCACCCGCGGCTGTTGTTGATGGCCGCCGTCAACAGCCGGTCGGTGTCCCCCATCGCCAAAGCGGTGTGCGATGCGTCGAGCAGCGTCAGCCGAAACTCCGGTGAACCGGTCTTGCGTTGCGCGATCCCGAGCCCGATCAGGAGGTCGAGATCCAACTCTGCGTCGGGCTCGACCACCCGGACGCGCATCGCCATTGCGTCCTTGAAAAGGGCGAGCGAGACGTCGGGGGCCAAGCCGGCCAGGGCCTCCTCTGCCGCCTGCCGCGAGTACTTCACCGCAGGACCCAGGTCGGCGACCCGCCCCGTAAGCGACCAGTGGCGGGCCAGCTCGGCCGCCTGCTGGTGGCGCTCCGAAGGGGGCGCGGCCTCGAGGGCCAGGGCGACCTGGCGGTGCAACGATGCTCGGCGCGTCGCCCCGAGCCCGTCGTAGATCGTACGCTGGGTGAGTGCGTGCTGGAAGCGGAAGCAGCCGGGAGCGTCGCTCACCTCGCGCACCAGCCCGACCCCCACGGCCCGCTCCAGTGCATCGATCAACGGAGCCTCCGGCAACGACATGACGGTGGCCAGCGTCGCCAGGTCGAACTCGCTTCCGATCACCGACGCGTGGCGCAGAACCCGCTCGTCATCCTCGCCGAGTCGGCCGACCCGCGTCGAGATCGCCTCCTGGACGCTCCGCGGTGCCGATGCCCGCAACGAGTCGGCGCCCGAGTCCGAGAAGTGACGAAGCAGCTCGGTGACGAAGAAGGCGTTGCCGTCGGTGTCGTGGAGGATCTCCTCGGCAGTGCGTTGGTCGACATTGCTGCCCAGCTCTCCGATGAGCCGTTCGACGTCGTCGCGGCTCAACCCGTCGAGGTCGACGCGGGTGACGGCATCGTGGCGACGCAACGTCGAGAACGTCTCGACCAACGGGTGAGAGGCCGGCAACTCGTCGTTCCTGCACGTGGCGATCACCAGCACGCGCATCGGGGCGGCCGCCGTGGCGATGTGTGTCATCAGCCGCAGGCTGGCCACGTCGGCCCACTGGACGTCGTCGAACACCAACACCACCGGTTGCGCCTGCGACATCTCAGACAACGTCGCGACGACCGCTGCGAACATGAGGAACCGTTCCGAATCCGAGTCGACAGCGGTGGAACGCGGCATGGACGCCAGGCGGGACGGGATGTCCGGCACGAGCCGGACGAGGTCGGCGGCCGTCGGAGCGATGATCGACTCGATCTGGTCGTCGGAGGCGTGCCGAAAGAAGTAACCGAACGCTTCACCGAACAGCCTGAACGGCGTACTGAGGTGCTCGTCGGCCCGTCCGAACAGCACCACGTCACCGAGTTCGAACGCGTGACGCGCCGCCGCGGCCGCCAAGGTGGTCTTGCCCTGACCGGGTTCTCCCATCACCGCCACCACATGGCAGCCACCGGCCGACGAAACCTGGGAGCGACGATCCTCGATGAGCCCGAGTTCGGCCACCCGGCCCACGAAGCCGATCGCCGGCAGCATGGCGATCCGCTGCGGCAGTTCCACCGAGGTCGCGCCGCGCTCGGGGACCCATCCGACCTCGAGCACCACCACCTCGTATGCGAGTCCCTTCAGCGACATCTCCCCGAGGGACGTGTACGTGTGCCCACCGTGCCGTCCCGCCATCAGCCGAACGACCTCGGTCGCCAGGATCTGTCCCGAGCGCGCCGTCGCGCACACCCGTGCGGCCTCTACGACGGGATCTCCGAAGTAGTCGCCGTCCTCGAACGAGACCTCGCCGCCGCTGAGGCCGACGCGCAACCCGACCGACCACGGGCGGGCGCGGTTGTCGACGTCGATCACCTGCTGCATCCGCACGGCGCACGACAGCGCCGCCGACGCCGACGAGAACGCGACCATCAACCCGTCACCGAGGTTCTTGACCTCGACACCGCCGGTCGCATCGACCGCACCACGCAGGAGCGAGAAGTGCTGCCGACGCAGCTCGTCAGCCTCCTCCGGGGGAACCCGCATCGAGACCACGGTCGAATCCACCATGTCGGTGAACAGGATCGTGATGTTCTGACGTGGCATCTCCCCAGTCCCCGACTTTCACTCCAGGCATTGGTACCGTACTCGCTCGCAGGACACGCCGTCCGCGCCCTGCGACGAACGGGAGGGGTCTCATGGCCGCGTCGGCTTCCAATCCGGCGATCGAGCACATCTTCGTGCTGATGCTCGAGAACCGCTCGTTCGACCATCTGCTCGCGTTCTCGGGCATCGAAGGCATCACACACGCTCGGCCGAACGACGCCAACGACTACGGAGGCACCGACTACACGGTCGGCGCAGCTGGTGCTCCATGGACCATGCCGAGCGATCCGGGTCACGAGTTCTCCGACGTGCTCATCCAACTCTGCGGTCCCACAGTGCAGCACGATCCGTGGACGCCCTACCCGACCACCATCGACAACTCCGGGTTCGTCGCCAGCTACGCGACCTCCAGCACCGAGTCGGAGCCGGGCGCACCGGCCCCGCCACCACGTGCTGACATCGGCGAGATCATGCACTGCTTCGACACACCGAATCAGTTGCCGGTGCTCTACCAGCTCGCCACCGAGTTCGCCGTGTGCGACCACTGGTTCTCCTCGCTGCCCGGCCCCACCTGGCCGAACCGGCTGTTCCTGCACGGCGCCTCCTCCGGTGGCTGGACCAACAGCCCGAGCAGCGAGCAACTGCAGGGCTGGTACGAGAAGACCGAGTTGTTCACCCTCCCGAACGGCTCGATCTTCGACAGGCTGACCGCGGCGGGCCTTCCCTGGCGGATCTATGCCGACCAGGACGGACCGAAGTACGGCGGCGTGCCGATGGTCGCCGCATTGGCGGACGTCGCCTACGGGAGGGACACCCTCGACTTCGCGACTTTCGGCAGGGACCTCTCGAGCGGCGGCTACGACGCTGCCTACACGTTCATCGAGCCAAACTACGGCGACGTCGTCCACGGCGCATTCGCGGGCGGGTCGTCGCAGCATCCAACCGACGGTGTCACGCGAGGTGAGGCCTTGATCAAAGCGACCTACGAGGCCATCCGGCAGTCGCCCCTTTGGGAGCGGAGCCTGTTGATCCTCACATGGGACGAGCACGGGGGATTCTACGACTCGGTCGCTCCACCCGCCGCCCGACCGCCCGAGGACGGCAGTCCGAACGACCCGACAATCAACTGTCGTGGCTTCTTGTTCGACCGGCTCGGCGTGAGGGTGCCCGCCCTCGTCGTCTCCCCGCTCATCCCCCGTGGCTCGGTCGACTCCACGGTCTACGAGCACTCCTCCGTCCCGGCGACGATCGAGCGCCAGTTCGGTCTCGCACCGATGACGAAACGCGACGCAGTCGCCAGCGACCTGCTTGCGCTGTGCACGCTTAAGTCGCCGCGCACCGATTGCCCGGCATCGCTCACGTTGCCGGCCCCCACCCCACCGCCGCCGCCATCGCGGCGACCCGATCCCGATCGGGTCGTGACGCATCCGGCGGCGCTGCTGCGCATGGCCGTGCTGCACAAGAGCGACATCGAGACGGCGCGCAACGACGGAGAACGCGACGCCGCGCACCGCGCGTATGCGGCAGCGCGGACTGTCGGCGAGGCCAATGCCTACGGCGAAGGCGCCATCTCGCGGGTAACCGCTCGGACCACAGGGGCCGGCGAGGAGGGGTCGGCGACGACGAACGTCTGGTGACGTCGATGGAGCTCGGCCCGGCGCAGGACGATCCATCGCGATCGAGCGGAACGACGTCCGGACCCCGCGATAATCGCGGACCGGCACGGGCCGTCGGTCACTCGGCTGCCGGCGAAGTCGGTCAGGTTCCTCGGTCCATCGGGCCACGCATAATCACGCGTCGGCACGCTGTGAGATCGGTCCGAGATCAGGAACGTACGCGGGCGGCGAGGTGTCCCATACCGCGCGTCCCCGAACCCCGCCATCGAACTGTCCCCGACCGCCGGATAGGTGTGCGCTTCTGCGACCGACCGAGGTGCATTCGGGATCGCCGAGAGCGAAGGTTCTGCTCACTCGTCGACACCCTTCATCGTTCCCACGAACCATCGCCGACGTGATCGCCATCAACGCTGGATAGGCGCGCTTCGAGCGCTATTGACGGACGTTCTACGATGCCTCGGAAGCGCGTTGGGCAGCGAAGCGGGTGTCCGAAACGCCGGCCAAGTATGCGCTTCCCAACGGTGGATCCACCGCTCATCGATACGCATCGCGTCGAGGCGACCACGGAGACTATGGCAGCTGTCACGATGTAGCGGGGCTCAAGCGAGTGGGACGAGGAGATCAAATGGAAATGTACGTCAGGCCAGACCAGCACGACATTGAGACGGCCTCACGGAAGCTCTTCGCGATGGCGTTGCCCAACGGGTGGCAGGAACGCCTCGACGTCGGGGGCGACTACGGGATTGACGATCACGTCGAGATTTTCAATGACGGCAAGAGCACGGGGCTTCTGCTGCTGTTCCAGCGCAAGGGCTTTGATGAGACACCGCCAACTGAGGACGTGACGGAGATTGTCTTCGATCTATCCGTGAAGACGTTGCGATACGCCGAATTGTTCTCGCCGCCGGTGCTGCTCGCCCTTGTGCCCGTCCAAGCTGCTTCGGCCTGCTTTTACTACGTCTGGCTCCAAGAGTACATACGGACACGATTGGATCTGGAGAACCCGACGTGGCGCCAGAACACTGCGACGGTGCGCCTGAGGGTTCCAACCAAGAACAGAATGCCTGGCGACGAAGGACAACTGACCCATTTCGCCGGTGCGCCGATGCGTGATCGCGAGTGGGCAGTCTCTGCACGAGTCGCACACGAACTTGAGTACGCGGTGGAGGCCCGGGACCTGCCGAGAGTTCGGGGATTGATCGACGACCTGTACAGACTTCATTCGATCTTCGGCAATCCATCCTGGGGATGGTCAGTGTGGGCACGGACGCAGGTGTTGGACACTGCGAGCGCAGCGGTTGACGCGCTCCTGCGCGGCCCGCCGTTCTCACACGAGGACCTTGGGGCCAGCGGCCGGCCAAACGCAAGGACGCGCGGTTATGAGAGCAACAGCTTCGACGAACACGAGGTCGCAACCTTCCTGCTCGAGGGAGTCCTGACGCTGCTTCCCGGGCAGGTAGGGGCTCTCGTCGCGACCTACTACAACCATGGACTAGCGGCGTACTCGCGCGAGTCACACGGTGATACCTCGTACTGATCTCTACTGAGGCTCCGATGACGACGCTGGCCGAGTGTCCCGGGCAAAGATCGGCGCGTCGGGCCATGCCTCCTACCGCCGGGAGCGGGTCGGTCGCAGGCGAGGCCGGACCCGTAGCCGCATCATGATCGATCCTGCGGGTCACCGCTTCTGTCTGTTCGTCGACGGGGAGTGACAGCGTCGGTTCCACTGTCTGGCAGTCTGTCGAAGATGACCGGTGTCGAGGTGCTCGTGGCCGTCGTCATCGCCGTCGGGCTGGTTGGCGTCGTGGTACCGCTGCTTCCTGGCGCGTTACTCGCCTGGGCGGCCATCGTGGTGTGGGGCTTCGCCGTTGGGACCGCCACCGGTTGGGCCGTTGTGGGCGTGGCAACTGCGCTCATAGCCGCCGGCCAGATCGTCAAGTACACGATCCCCGGCCGACGGTTGCGCGCCGACGGGGTTCCCAACCGCTCGCTCGTCGTCGGTGGGTTGGTGGCCATCGTCGGGTTCTTCGTCGTCCCTGTCGTGGGAGTGTTCATCGGTTTCGTCCTTGGCGTCTACGCGTCGGAGGTCCAGCGGGTCGGTGCACGCACGGCGTGGCCGTCGACCAAGGCAGCCGTACGCGCCGTGGGCATTTCGATGCTGCTCGAGCTGACCTCGACTCTCTTGGCCGCGGTCGTGTGGATCATCGGGGTGACCATCACCTGACGCACTCCGATCCGTCTGACGGAGGCCATGCTTGTTCGCAGAGCCCGCAACGAAGGCTTCGTCTGGGAGCAGATCGCCTCATCGATGAACGTGTGCAGGCAGACGGTGCAC